>Ga0070698_100000817_pt1 | contig 33998 bp, 32 predicted proteins | sample KBSK1502metaG_FD_65477 | JGI IMG/M metagenome (GOLD analysis project Ga0070698, IMG submission 65477) | Corn, switchgrass and miscanthus rhizosphere microbial communities from Kellogg Biological Station, Michigan, USA - KBS K1-50-2 metaG | ecosystem: Host-associated > Plants > Roots >... | reverse complement strand
CCCTCGTGGATGAGGCCGAGCAGGATGTGCTCCGTGCCGATGTAGTTGTGGTTGAGCATCCTGGCCTCTTCCTGAGCCAGGACCACAACCCGCCGCGCCCGGTCGGTGAACCTCTCGAACATCTCGTCGCTCCCTCACAGAGCGGTTGGGGAGGCAATCTGCGTTTGCCCCGTCCTTCCGCATGCTAGCCCGCGCGCCGGACGACGTTACCCGTGCGACGTTACCCATGCGATATGTCGCACATGTAAACGTTCCCCGGGCGGAGGGCGTTCACCCCATCCAACCTAGGCCACCAGGGAGGTGTTCCCAGGTACGCCGGAAGCGAACGGCGCGGGAGTACCAGTTAGCGGGGAGTACCAGTTAGCGGCGTGCCGCGCGTATCTGCGCGCGGCACGCCGCTAACTGGAAACTGCGCTGCGAGCGATCAGCGGGCCGGGACCCCAGGGCGCTGGCCTTACGCGCCCGCTGCCCGGTGCGCCTTAGTGAGCGGGTGCCTTAGTGGGCGGCCTCGTACTCCTGGATGATCGTCGCCGGGATGCGGCCGCGCTCGCTCACCTTGTGCCCGCGCTGCCGGGCCCAGGCCCTGATCTCCGCGCTCCGCTCGCGACCGGGGCCGGTGCGGGCCCGGCGCCTGCGGCCGCCGGTGCCAGCGCGCCTCGCGTGGCCGGTGTATGCGCTGAACTTGTCCTGCAGTTCCTTCGCGTGTGCAGTACACACGTCGATCTCGTACGCAGTTCCCTCAAAGGAGAACGAAACTGTCTCCTTACTCACGACCTCGCCATCGTGGGGAAGGTCGCAGACGACCGTCGTCGTAATCTTCCGTGCCATGAGATCCAGCCCTTCCGCTGCAGCAGGCATTTTAGGTTTGCCAAACATATACCAGAACCGTTGCGCCTGACAATTCACGCCACCGCGATTCACGCCACGAGTTGCGCCTAGTACGGGATTGACGGCATTCCGGAAGTTCGCAGTAACTCTCCGTAATCAGCAGCCTGAGCTACCTGGACAATGCCTGCGGTGCCGGGCAGTAGTGCCCGGGACATGTTACTGACGAGACCGGCAACTTCACTGACGAGGCAGGCAACCGCCCTGCCCAGTTTCGGTGTGCGGGTCATTGCCAGTCCCTGCATCGGGCGCCGTAGCAGGCTCGCCGATTCCGCGATCCGGGATCTGGTCGTTGTCTGAAATATCGGCCGGCCGCTGGCCATCGCCGCCTCGGCCGCGGGTGCCCATCTCATGCCGCAGGAACGCCCAGATGGCGATCAGCAAAGCCGCGCAGACAACCAGCGGCGGAGTGAGCACCGCTAGGTCACCGAGCACTGCGCCCTCCTCAGTCAAGGCCGGCTGGCCAGGCCCACGGTAGCGGCCGCGGGCGGCCAAGCGGCAACTCCCTTCGCATTGTCACGCACTAGCCATGGCGCGGTCGCGCCGGGGAGCGTGCGCGAAACTGCGCATCCGGGGCGGCCTGCCATGGCAATATCAGACCAGGCGCAGCGCCTGGCGCCGTTTCCCCCAGAGCGGACCGCGACAGCTTGTTCCATGCCGACCTGCACATCCACTCCAGGTTCTCCCTGGCCTGCAGTAGGGACTGTGACATAGAGCACCTTGCGTGGTGGGCACTGCGCAAGGGCATCACCGTTGTGGGTACTGGCGATTTCACCCACCCTGCCTGGGCGGAGGAACTGAAGGAAAAGCTAATTCCCGCCGAGCCGGGCCTTTTCCGGCTCCGCCCCGGGATTGCGGACCGGGTACGGCGCACCTTGCCGCCGAGCTGCGATCAGCAGGTCCGCTTCATGTTGTCAGCCGAGATCTCCACGATCTACCGTGGCGGCGATCGGACCAGGAAGGTGCACCATCTTCTGTATGCGCCAGCGTTCGGGGCAGCGGACCGCATCACTGCCGCGCTATCGAAGATCGGGAATCTGGCATCGGACGGCCGGCCGATCCTGGGGCTCGACTCACGTCATCTGCTCGAGATCACCCTTGACGGCGGGCCGGGCTGCTATCTTGTGCCGGCTCACGTTTGGACACCGTGGTTCGCGGTGCTCGGCTCAAAATCGGGCTTCGATTCGGTCGCGGACTGCTACGCCGATCTGGCCGGGGAAGTCTTCGCAATCGAGACCGGGCTGTCCTCGGATCCGCCGATGAACTGGATGTGCTCGGCACTCGATGGCTATCGCCTGATGAGCAACTCAGACGCGCATTCTCCGCCGATGCTCGGTCGCGAGGCGACCACGTTCGGTACGCGCCTTGATTACTTCGCGATGGCCGACGCGCTGCGCACGGGCAACGGACTGATTGGCACGGTCGAGTTCTATCCGGAGGAGGGCAAGTACCACCTGGACGGGCACCGGAAGTGCGGCGTGCGCTTCGAGCCCGCGCAGACCAGATCCCGCGACGGGAGCTGTCCTGAGTGTGGCAAGCAGGTAACCGTCGGCGTGCTGCACAGAGTCGCTGAGCTTGCTGACCGGCCAGCCGGCTATCGGCCGCCCGGCGCGGCCCGATTCACTAATCTGGTGCAGTTGCCGCAGGTCATTGGCGAAATCCTGGCAACCGGCCCGAAGAGCAAGAAAGTCGGTGCCGAGGTCAGCAGGCTCGTCGCTGCATTCGGCCCGGAACTCGGCATCCTCTGCGACGTTCCGCTGCACGATCTGGGCCGGACCGGTGGCAGCCTGCTGGCCGAGGCGGTCGCTCGCCTGCGCCGCGGCGAGGTGCGGCGGGAAGCCGGGTATGACGGCGAATACGGCGTGGTGCGCCTGTTCGGTCCCGGGGAACTCGAGCAGTCCGCGCCGCTGTTCGAGCTGCCGCGGCCACAATCCGAGCTGCCGCCATCCGAGCTGCCGCCATCCGAGCTGCCGCCATCCGAGCTGCCGCGGCCAGCGCTGCCTGGCCGGGCCGGCCGCCCGCCGGGCCGGCCGCCCGGCAACGGGCAGCCGGCGCTTGCTCGCCGCGCTCCGCCGGGTGACCTCGATCCTGATCAGCGCGCGGCGATGCTGGCAGACAGCCCGCTGATGATCATCGCGGGGCCGGGCACCGGCAAGACCAGGACGCTGGCCCACCGGATCGTGCACCAGCTCGCCGAGCGCGGCGCGGCACCGGGGTCGGGCCTGGCGATCACCTTCACCCGGCGGGCGGCGCGAGAGATGCGCGAGCGGCTGGCCGCGGTTGCCCCGCAGCAGGCCGGCCAGATCACCGTCACCACCTTCCACGGTCTCGGCCTGATGATCCTGCGGGATCACTACGACCGCGCCGGGCTGACCGGCGGCTTCCAGATCGCTGACGACGCCGCACGGCTCAACATTGCGGCAGAGCTGGCCGGTTCCGAGCGGGACGGCAGGCGGCTGCTCGCCGACGCCGCGGCCGACCCGACGCAGCGGGACCTGTTCACGGCGGCGCTGCGGGCCCGCGACCTGGTCGACTTCGACGGCCTCGTCGAACTGCCCGCCGCACTGCTGCACGCCGATCCCGCACTCGCAGGCCGGCTGCGCGACCGATGGCCGCTGATCAGCGTGGATGAGTACCAGGACATCGACGCCGCGCAGTACGACCTGCTGCGGCTGCTGGCGGGCGACGGCCGCGGGCTCACCGCCATCGGGGACCCGGACCAGGCCATCTACGGTTTCCGCGGCGCGGACGTGGGCTTCTTCCTGCGTTTCGCCGCTGACTTCGCCAGCTCCACCACCCGGCAGCTGACCAGGAGCTACCGGGCGAGCCTGGCCATCGTGACCGCCGCGGTGCAGGCGATAGCCCCGGCGACGCTGGTGCCTGATCGCCGTCTCGAAGCCGTTCACCCGGCTGGCGCCCCGGTCACCTGGCACGAGGCGGCCGACGAGCACGCCGAGGCCGCCTGGATCGCCGCGGCCATAGACCGCCTGCTGGGCGGATCGTCTTTCCACTCGCTGGACAGCGGCCGCTCGGACGGGGCCGGCCAGGACGGTATCGGCCTGTCAGACATGGCCATCCTGTACCGGACCGATGCCCAGGCCGGCCCGCTCGGCCAGGCGCTTGCGCGGGCCGGGCTGCCATTCCAGAAAAGCTCGCACGACCTGCTTGAGCGCAGGACTGGCGTAGCTGAGATCCTCAGGGAGCTGCGGCTGGCGAGCGCCGGGCCCGGCCGCAGGCCGGATGCAGGCGGAGCCGGGGAGAGCGGCCAGCCGGTGGCCGCCATGCTGCGGTCTGCGGTCCGCAGGCTGGCCGCCGACGGCCCGGGCCGGGCTGCCGCTGGCGGCTGGGCGATAGACCTGCGGTCGGCCGGCCAGCTGCTGCTCCCGCTGGCCCGCCGATGCGGCAGCGACCTGGATCAGTTCCGCACCGAGATCGCCCTCGGCGCGGAGGCGGACGCCCTGGATCCGCGGGCGGACGTCATCACGCTGCTGACCTTGCACGCCGCCAAGGGCCTGGAGTTCGGCACCGTCTTCCTGGCCGGCTGCGAGAGCGGCCTGCTGCCGCTCCGGTTGCCCGGCGCCGCCCCGCTATCCGGCCAGCACCTGGCCGAAGAACGGCGGCTGCTGTTTGTCGGGATGACCAGGGCCCGAGCCCGGCTATTCCTGACCTGCGCCGCCCGCCGCAGGCGGCACGGCAGGCCTGCGGCCGCGGGCCCGTCGCCCTTCCTCACCGCCATCGACCCGGCACTGCTCGATAGGCTGGCATCGCCCCGGTCAGGCCGGCCTGCCGGGCGGCAGCTCCGGCTGCTCTGAACATTCTGCGCGGCAATTCCACCAGCTTCAACGCAGTGTTACGAAGCAATTACGTAGTGCCGTTATCAGATCCGGCTGCCGCTCACCCAGCGCCCGATAACGCGCAAATCACGGATGCCTGCACCGAGGTAAAAGCCAGTCACAGTCGGCACTGCAGCAAAGTCTGAAACTTCTGTCGTTCTGGTTGGCGGCAGGCCTTGGTTCGATTAGTCTCCAACGCTGTTACCCCTTTGTTAGCTGCCCCGCCCGGGGCGGCTGACACGACCCGCCGAGTTCCTGGTGCGCGACCCCGCGTCCCAGGGAGCCGGGGACCCATTTTTCCCCGGGGTGAATCGGCGGCCGTGCTCGCTCCGGCGGCCGCTGTAGGGCTGCTCCGGCCCGAACCCGTCAGCTAACCCGGTAGGCGGCCGAGGAGAGGAGACCGCACGTGGAGCGCTTGCCCACCGGCAGGCAGGCCGAAAGCCGTTCGCGGGGGAATCGCGCCCGTGCCGGGTCTTACCGGACAGCCAGGTCGCGCCGGGCCCGGGGCCGCATCGTTATGCTGGCCGCGGCGGCGACGCTGGCCAGTTTCGCGCTGCCGGCCGTGGCCGCCAGCGCGGACCCGGCCCCGGCGCCTGCCAGCCTCAAGGCGCTGCTGGCTAAGGCCGCCAAGCTGTCCAACCAGATCGACAGCCTCAGCGAGCAGTACGATGGGCTCAAGATCCAGCTCACCGAGGCGAAAGCCGAGGCCAGGATCGCCAGGCAGACCGCCGCGCGGGACGCCAGGCAGCTCAGCGCCGGCCGGGTCGCGGTCGGCCAGATCGCCGCCCAGGGCTACATGACGGGCAGTTTCGACCCGGCGCTGCAGCTACTGCAGAGCAGCGACCCGCAGTCGTTCATCAACCGGGCATCGATCATGCTCCAGCTTCAGCAGGAAAACGGCGACAAGGTGACCGGCCTGGTGACCGCCGAGGCCGCCGCCGAGCGGGCCAGGCTGACCGCCCAGCAGGAGGCCCACAAGGCCAGGTTGCTTGCGGCCCAGATGAACACTAAGGTCCAGGCGATCCAGCGCAAGGAGAACGTCCTGAATGGTGCTGCGTTCGCACGCGCCATGGCGGTTTTCAGGCAGACCGGCCAGTACCCGAGCTTCAAGATCCCCGGCAACTCGATCGGCGTCCAGGCGCTCAGGTGGGCGCTGACCAAGCGCGGCGATTCCTATGTCTGGGGTGGCGCCGGGCCGAACGTCTTCGACTGCTCCGGCCTCGTCATGTGGGCGTACGCGCAGATCGGGATCAGCCTGCCGCATTTCACCGGCTTCCAGTGGAACTCCGGCGTGCACATTTCCCGAAGCCAGCTGCAGCCGGGTGACCTGGTGTTCTTCTTCCCTGACATCAGCCACGTCGGCATGTACATCGGCAATGGCCTGATGGTGGACGCGCCAACGTTCGGCCAGCCCGTGCAGGTCCAGCCGATCTTCTGGAGCGCCTACGTCGGGGCTGTGCGGATCGTCGGCTGAGTCGGGGCTGTGCGGATCGTCGGCTGAGTCGGGGCTGTGCGGATCGTCGGCTGAGCAGCCTGCCCGTCCGGCCGGAGAGCTCGCCTATTCCGGCCGGACGAGCGGGAACAGGATCGTCTCCCGGATGCTCGCACCGGTGAGCAGGATGAGCAGGCGGTCGATGCCCATGCCCATCCCGCCGGTCGGCGGCATGCCGTACTCCAGCGCCCGGAGGAAGTCCTCGTCGAGCTGCATGGCCTCGACGTCGCCGCCTGCGGCGAGCAGCGACTGCGCGGTCAGGCGTGCCCGCTCCTCGGCCGGGTCAGCGAGTTCCGAGTAGCCGGTGGCGATCTCGGTGCCGAATGCCACCAGGTCCCATCTCTCCGCGAGCCTGGGATCCTCGCGGTGCGCCCTGGTGAGCGGCGCCACCTCGACCGGGAAGTCGCGGTAGAACGTCGGCGCCACTGTCCGCTTCTCGGCCAGCTGCTCGTACAGCTCGAGGAGCACCTGGCCGCGGTTCCAGCCGGCCTCCAGCCGGATGTCGGCGCTGGCTGCCAGCTTCCTCAGCCGCTCCTCGCCGGTGTCCGGGGTGACCTCCTCGCCGAGCGCCTCGGACACGGCCCCGTGCACCGTCTTGTGCTCCCACTGGCCGCCGATGTCGTGCTCGGTCCCGTCCGGCCTGCGCAGCACGGTGCCGCCGAGCGCGGCCAGCGCCGCCGCCTGGATCAGCTCTCTGGTCAGCGTCGCCACCGAGTCATAGTCGCCGTAGGCCTCGTACACCTCCAGCATCGTGAACTCGGGGTTGTGCGTGGCGTCGGCACCCTCATTGCGGAAGATCCGGCCGATCTCGTAGACCTTCTCGATGCCGCCGACCACCAGCCGCTTGAGGTAAAGCTCCAGCGCGATCCGCAGGTACAGCTGCATGTCGTAAACGTTGATGTGGGTGATGAACGGCCGGGCGTTAGCGCCGCCGTGCAGCACCTGCAGGACCGGCGTCTCCGCCTCAAGGAACCCGCGCCGATGCAGTTCCTCGCGTAGTGACCGGGTAACCCCGGCCCGGAGCTCGGCCATCCGCCGCGCCTCGGGGTTGACGATCAGGTCCACGTAGCGCTGCCGGACCCGCGATTCCGGATCCGCCAGGCCGGCATGCTTGTCCGGCAGCGGCCGCAGCGCCTTGGCGGTGATCGCGAAGGAATCGGCGAGTACCGAGAGCTCGCCGCGGCGCGAGGTGATGACCTCGCCGGTCACCCCGACATGGTCGCCGAGGTCGACGTCGGCCTTCCAGGCGGCCAGGGCGTCCTCGCCGACCCGGTCCAGCGAGATCATCACCTGCAGGTCGCCGGTGCCGTCCCGGACCGTGGCGAAGCACAGCTTGCCGCTGGTGCGATAGAGCATGACCCGGCCGGCGATGCCGGCCCGCTCGCCGGTCGCCGCGCCAGGCTCCAGGTGACCGAATCGTCGCCGTACCTCGGCGATGGTCGCGGTGCGCGGATAGCCGGCCGGGTAGGGATCCGCCCCGGCGGCCCGGATCGCATCGAGCTTCGCCAGGCGCACTTGCATCTGCTCCGGAAGTTCTCTGGCCGGCCCGGCCGGCCGCTGACTGCCAACCTGATCCGCTGTCATCTGCCCGAGGTTACCGGCCGTCCGCCGCGGACTGCAGCCCGGTTACCGCCGCGCTGCCGCCGGCCAGGCTTGCGCCGCTGCCGGCCATCCGCGGTCCGCCGGCCATCCGCGGTCCGCCGGCCATCCGCGGCCGCCAGCCATCGGCTGCTAGCCATCCGCGGTGTTGCGCTCGAACGTCAGCCGCAGGCCGATCAGCGTCAGCCAGGGCTCGTAGGCGTCGATCAGCCCTACCTCGTCGATGACAAGCGGCGCGAGCCCGCCGGTGGCGATCATGGTGACCGAGTCCGGGTCTGCGGGGGCGAGTTCCTTCGCCATCCGCCGCGCAATGCCCTCGACCTGGCCGGCGAACCCGAAGATGATGCCGGACTGCAGTGCCTCGACCGTATTCCGGCCGATGACGCGATTCGGGCGGGCCAGCTCGACCTTGAGCAGCTGCGCGGCCCGGCGGGACAGCGCGTCGACTGAGATCTCGATGCCCGGTGCGAGCGCGCCGCCGACGAACTCGCCCCGCTCGCTGACCGCGTCGAAGTTGGTCGAAGTGCCGAAGTCGACAACCACGGCTGGCCCGCCGTACAGGTGTGCGGCCGCGGCCGCATTCATGATCCGGTCACTGCCGACTTCCTTGGGATTGTCCATCCGCACCGGCACGCCGGTCTTCACCCCCGGCTGCACGATGATCGCTGGCAGGTCGTCGTAGTAGCGGCGGAGCATCTCCCGCATCTCATGCAGAACAGACGGCACGGTGGAGCACAGCGCGATACCGGTCACCTCAGGCTCCTTGACCAGGGTGCTCTGCGCGAGCAGGCCCTGCAGGATGACGGCCAGCTCGTCGGCGGTCCGATCCGGGACGGTGGCGATGCGCCAGTGCTCGGCGACCTCATCGCCGTCGAAGATGCCGAGCACGGTGCTGGTGTTGCCCACGTCGATCGTCAGCAGCATGGCGGTCTCACCCCCGTCTCCCGAGCTGTCACTGCGGGCCGCCGATCAGCAGCGGCATGTTGTCGATCAGCCTGGTGGATCCGGCCGTGCCCGCCACAAGCAGCAGGGCCGGGCCCTGATGGTCATCGGCCGCGTCGTCGAACGTGGCCGGATCGACCAGCGCGAGATAGTCGGCCAGCAGCGGCGGGTTCCCGCGGGCGGCGTGGTCGAGCACTGCTTGCGCGGCCGCAAGCACCTGAGCCCGGCCGGCCCGTGCCCGCTGCAGGCCCGCCGTCAGCGCTCGGGACAGCGCAAGTGCCGCCGTCCGCTCCGGGCCAGACAGATAGGCGTTCCGGCTCGATATGGCCAGGCCGCCGGAGTCCCGGACGGTGGGTTCCGCGATGATCTCGACGCCGAGGTCGAGGTCGGCGGTCATCCGCCGGACCAGGGCAAGCTGCTGCGCGTCTTTCTCGCCGAATACCGCCGCATCGGGCTGGACCAGGTGGAAGAGCTTGATTACGACGGTCAGCACGCCGCCGAAGAAGCCGGGCCTGGACTTTCCTTCGAGTAGCTGGCCCATCGGGCCAGGATCGACCGTGACCGCGGGCTCGACCGGATACATCTGCCCGCGATCCGGCGCGAAGACGACCGCTGCGCCTTCTTCCCCGCAGACCGCCACGTCCCGGTCCAGCGCCCGCGGATAGCGGCTGAAGTCCTCGCCGGGCCCGAACTGCAGCGGGTTGACGAAGACGGAAACCACCACTGCCCCGTCTGGGAGCGAAATTTGCCTGGCGCGGCGGAGCAGTGCCCGGTGCCCGTCGTGCAGCGCGCCCATCGTCGGGACGAGCACTACCGGCCCGGCCAGGCCGCCGCGCGCCGCTGCCAGCCCGGCCCTGGTCCTGGCCAGGAGGGGGATCACCGCGGAACCCCGGCGAGCACGTCTAGCAGCCGTTGTGCGTCCGCGGTGGCGAGCGTGCCCGCGGCGAGCGCCCGGTCGGCGGTGAGCCTGGCCAGCGCGACGTAGGCGGCCACTGCCGCCGGGGACGCGGCCTGCAGCGCCTGAATGTGGCCGGCCACGGTTTCGGCGTCGCCGCGGGCAACCGGTCCGGTCAGCGCCGCGTCGCCGAGCCGCAGCGCGTTGTCGAGCGCGGCGGACAGTAGCGGTCCGAGCATCCGGCCCGGATTGGCTACCCCGGCCTGCCGCAGCAGTTCCGCTGCCTGCACGACCAGTGTCACCAGGTGATTGGCGGAACTCGCGAGCGCGGCGTGGTAAAGATCCCGGTGCTCCTCGGCGATGCGGACGGGCTCCCCGCCCATCTCGACCACCAGTGCCTCGGCCACCGGGCGGAGCGGCTCAGGCGCGGTGACGCCGAAGCAGATCCCGGCCAGCTTGTCGATGTCATCCGGCCGCCCGGTAAAGGTCATTACCGGGTGCAGCGCGAGCGGCAGCGCGCCGCCGCGGACGGCAGGCTCAAGCACGCCAAGCCCGTGCCTGCCGCTCGCGTGCGCGACCAGGCGGCCCTGCAGCGGCGCCCCGGCCGAGGCCAGGCCGGCCACCAGGCCTGGCAGCACGTCATCAGGCACGGTAAGCAGCACCAGATCGGCGCCGGTGAGGACCTGATCGGGTGGCAGCACCGGCACGCCGGGGAGGTTCCTGCGGATCCGCCGGACGGACGCATCGGATACGGCCGAGACGGCCGTGATCCGGTGCCCGGCCCGGCCGAGCGCGACGGCCAGCACGCTGCCTACCCGGCCTGCGCCGACAACGCCGACCCGAAGCCGGGCCGGGTGCGGCCCGTGGTCGCCCGCTGGCGCGGCGGACGGGCCGCTCAGGTCGTCATTGCTCATCTCGTTCCAGTCCTCGCCGGTACCGGACGGCGAGGATCAGCATATCCGCGGCCGGGCCGGCGCAGGGAGCCTGACCTGGCTACTCCGCTGCGTCGTCGTCCGGCGGATCGGGAGCCCGGCAGCAGCGTTCGAGGTAGAGGGCCGCCGCGGTCAGGGCCAGGGCGGCCGCCAGGGTGGCGCCCGCCGTGATCGCGTCGGTTCGTGGCGCCGGCTTGTCAAGCAGGCCGCCCAGGTAGCTCAGGAAACCAGCGGACAGCCCACCGAAGATGACCGCGACCAGCGCGCTGGCCTTGGCCAGCACGGCCATCCTGGCCACGGCGATCACCTCGACCGGCTTCGCGCCTGGCCGCCGCTGGATGCGTGCTCGCACGTTCCGCCCGCTCCAGGCCTCCGCCACCGCGAGCAGCAGCAGCGCGGGCACTGCCGTCCACGGCAGCGGCGGGAAGGAGGAGTAGGTCAGCCGGATCACCAGCCACCCGAGCACGGCTGAGCAGATCGTCAGCACCACCAGCGGCCACGGCCGGATCGGAGTCACCGGCTCGCCGTCCGGCCCGGCGGCGGGCAGTGCCCGGTCACGGCGGCGGCCGCAGGCGGCCGGGCACCCGGCGCACGCCGTCCGCGGCACCCCCGGCGGCCGCTGCCAGGTCCGCTACCCGGCCGTGGCCGGCCACCCTGGCGTCCGGGTCCACGTCATGCCATGGCGCGAGGACGAAAGCCCGCTGGTGCGCACGGGGGTGCGGCAGCGTCAGCGCGGGGTCATCGCTGATCACGTCGTCGTAGCTGATGATGTCGACATCCAGCGTGCGCGGCCCCCAGGCGGCCCCGCGGACCCGGCGGCGGGCCGCCTCCGCCGCGTGCGCGCGGTCGAGCACCGCGCGGGCCGGCAGCGCGGTGCTGGCCAGCAGCACCGCATTCAGGAAGTCCGGCTGGCCGGGCCCGCCGACCGGCGCGGTCTCGTACACCGGGGAGACCGCGACGAAGCCGAGCCCCGGCGGCCCGCACAGCGCGTCCACCGCGGCCTGCAGGTTCGCCAGCCGGTCGCCGAGGTTGCTGCCGAGCGCAAGTACCACGCGGACCGGCCGGGCCGGCTCTGCGGCCCCGGTCATCCGCGATTCCGGCGGATCGTCACGGCCACGTCATCGAACGGATGCGCGATCGGGGCCTGCGGCTTGTGCACCGTGATCTCCACCTCCGCCACGCCGCGGCCGACCAGGCACGCGGCGGCCAGGCGGGCTGCCAGCGTCTCGATCAGCCGGACCGGCTCGCCTTCGACGATGGCGGTCAGCCGGTCGGCCAGCGCGCCGTAGTCGACGGCATGGGACAGGTCATCGGCCTCCGCGGCCGCCCTGGTGTCCGTCCAGAGCACGGCGTCGACGACGAACTCCTGGCCGCTGGTGCGCTCGTGGCCGAACACGCCGTGCCGGCCACGGGCCCGCAGTCCGCGCAGCGCGATCCGGTCGGTGCTCACGCCGGCTCGCCTTCCCCCGGTCCGGCGGCTCGCCACCGGGCGGCTACCCGGACCGCGTCGGCGTTGCCGCCGGCCGCATGCACCCGCACGCACCAGGCGCCGGCCGCCGCCGCCAGCGCGGTCAGCGCGATCGTCGCGTCGTCGGAGCCTGCGAACGGCCGCGGCGTGCCGTCCGCGGCTGCGAGCAGGCGGCCGATGAACCGCTTCCTTGACGCGCCGACCAGCACCGGGAACGGCGGCCCGCCGCCAAGCCTGGAAACCTCGGGCAGCCGGGCCAGCAGAGCCCAGTTGTGCTCGGCTAGCTTGCCGAAGCCGAGCCCGGGATCGACCACGATCAGCGCCGGGTCGACGCCGTCGCTGATGGCCGCGTGCACGCCGCTGCGCAGTTCGGCGCAGACCTCGCGTACCACGTCGCCGTACTGCGCCCTGTCCTGCATGGTTCGGCTGTGCCCGCGCCAGTGCATCACCACGTACGGCACGCCAGCGGCGGCAACCAGACGGCGCATGGCCGGGTCGGCGAGGCCGCCGCTCACATCGTTCACCAGCTTCGCCCCGGCATCGAGCGCCTGCTCCGCCACCGCTGCGCGCATCGTGTCCACGCTGACGGTCAGCCCGGCGGCGGCAAGCTCCCGGACGACCGGGCCGACCCGGCGCTGTTCCTCGGCGGCCGGTATCCGGTCCGCCCCCGGCCTGGTCGACTCACCGCCCACGTCGATGATGTCCGCGCCATCGGCGGCGAGTTGCAGGCCGCGGGAGATCGCGGCGCCGGGCGCGAAGTACTCGCCGCCGTCGGAGAAGGAGTCCGGGGTGACATTGACCACGCCCATTACCAGGCACCTGCCCCGATCCGGCAGCCCGCGCACGGCCGGAGCGTCCGCCCGGCCAGGGACCGGCAGCACGGGATCCGGTCCCGTCGCCGGCTGCGCGTCGCCCATCATGAGCGTCAATCTACGGTCTACCCGGCAGACCTGGTCCGGCGCCCTCCAGGCTGCAGCCGTCGCAGCTGGCCCAGGCCGAGCTTGCGCGCCAGCCGCCGCATCTTCAGGTTCGGCCAGACCAGGAACGCCTCTGCCTCCAGCGCCGCAAGGCCGATCCGCGGCGTATCCCTGGTGCTCGGGAAGACCATGAATCGCGGCACCCAGTCCGGGCAGAACTTCGCGTTGAACTTGTACAGCGACTCGATCTGGAACCACCGGGACATGAACAGCAGGATGCGGCGCCAGGCGCGGATCACCGGGCCGGCCCCGATCCGCTCGCCGCGCTCAAGGGCGGACCGGAAGGCGGCGAAGTTCAGCGAGATCCGGCGGACCCCGAGCTCGGGTGCGCGGGAGATGGCCTCGACGATCAGGAAGTCGTTCAGGCCGGGCTGCGCCGCCCGGTCGCGGCGCATCAGGTCAAGCGAGAGCCCGTCGGGTCCCCACGGCACGAAATGCAGGATCGCGCGCAGCACGCCATCCTCGGTCGCGGTCGCGATCACGCAGCGTCCGTCGTGCTGGCCGCCGACCCGGCCGAGCGCCATCGAGAAGCCGCGCTCGGTCGGGCTGCCGCGCCAGGAGTCGGCCTGCCTGATCAGCCTGTCGATCTCCGCCCGCGGCAGGTCGCCGACGCGGTGAAACTCAGCCACGTAACCGTGCCGGCAGACCCGCGTCACCATCTGCCGGACATTGCGCATGGCCCGGCCCTCAAGCGAGAAGCTGGCCACGTCCACGATCGCCTCGTCGCCGAGCTCGAGCGCGGTCAGGCCGCCCTCGCGGCACCACACCTCGGCGCCCTGCTCGCCGCAGCCCACCACGGCAGCGACCCAGGCATGCCGGGCCGCCTCATCAAGGAACGCGTGGATCGCGCCCGGCCACGCCTCAGGATCCCCGATCGGATCGCCGGCCGCCAGCATCACCCCGGACAGCACCCGGTAGCCGATGCACGACTTGCCGGTGGGCGACCAGATGATGCTCTTGTCATCGCGGAGGGCGAAGTAGCCCAGCGAGTCCTGCTCCCCGTGCCGGTCCAGCAAGTCCCTGATCCTGGCCGCATCCTGGCTGCTCGGCCGGCCGGCCGGCTCGGCGGGCCGGAGGAACACATACGCGGTGACGATCAGCGTGAACAGGCCGAGCGCACTGGTCAGCACGTCGAAGAGATCACCATGTCCCTCCGGGCCGAACTGGGCAGGCCCGGAGAATCCGAATAGCCCGTAGATAACGGACTGCCCTCGCTGCATTAACGAGTAGTCGGCCTTGAGCCCCCTGGTCAGCGTGATGTAACTAAGCCCGATCACCAGGTCCGCCAGCACCAGCCAGCCAAGCACGGCCAGCGCGCGCCACCGGGTGCGCGGATCGCCGACCGCGTAGAACTCGCGCCGGTAGCAGAACAGGACGACGAGCAGCGCGGTGGTCACCACTGCCCGGCCGATGTACGGGTAGTGCGCCAGGTGCAGCACCACGCTGGCGCCAAGCAGCAGCATCACTGCCTGGCTGGCCCGGCGCTTCCGCCTGCGCAGCCCGTGCGACAGCATGAGCAGCAGCAGGCCGGTGATCACGTCGGCGGTGCGGGTGAGGTTGGTCAGGGTGCCGGGGGCCAGGTCGCCGATCCGGTGCAGCCGGTACTGGGCATACATGCCGGGCACCGCGCCCTCGGCTACGTCCGCCAGGCCGATCAGCAGCGCGAGCCAGCCGGCCGCGACGGGCACCCACCGCCGCTGATGCCTGCGGTCCGGCGTGCGGGTCACCGGCGGCCGCGCAGGCCGTGCTTCGCCGCCGGGCACGGACGCTGCCGGGCCAGGCCCGCTGCGTTCAGTCATCTCGGACAAGCTGGTCAAGCCCCTGATCACGGGGCATCAGCGTAGTCATCACCGAGGCCTGCCGCGGGTAAACGCCGCAATGCCCGCGACGTCCCGTTCCTGCGGCCGCGGTGCCGTCAGCCGCCGCGGCGGCCGAGCAGCAGGCTCATCGCTTCGGCCCGCGTACCGGTGTTGTCGCGGAAGCTGCCGCGGACCGCGGAGGTCACGGTTTTCGCGCCAGGCTTGCGCACGCCGCGCATCGCCATGCACAGGTGCTCGGCCTCGATCACGACGATCACGCCGCTTGGCTCCAGCACGCTCATCAGGCCATCCGCGATCTGGCTGGTCATGCGTTCCTGGACCTGGGGCCGCCGGGCGTACAGGTCCACCAGCCTGGCCAGCTTGGACAGCCCGGTGAGCTGGCCCTTCTCGTTCGGGATATAGCCGACGTGCGCGACGCCGAAGAACGGGAGGAGATGGTGCTCGCAGGTGGCATAGACCTCGATGTCCCTGACCAGGACCATCTCGTCGTGGCCCGCGTCGAAGACCGTCGTCAGCACGTTCTCCGGGCGCTGCCCGATCCCGGCGAACTGTTCCGCATAGGCACGCGCGACCCGGGCCGGGGTATCGCGGAGACCGTCCCTGTCCGGGTCCTCGCCGATGGCGAGCAGGATCTCCCGTACCGCGCGCTCGATGCGCGGGAGATCGACCTCCCCGGTCAATGAGCCCGGCCGGGCGGGCCATCGCCCGGCTCGCGAGCGGACATCGGCGCGCCCGGCCCCATCGGCCCGATCGCGGAAGGCCCGATGGCCCCGGGCCCGCCGATCGCCGACGAGCCGTCGGTACCGGATCCGGGCGCCTGCCCGTTGCCCACGGCAGGCAGCGCGGTGCCGTCCGCGCGGGTCAGGGCGAGTTCCTTGGGCGTCTGCACCGGCGGCCGGTCGGACGGCAGCCGCTTGCCGTAGCCCGTGTACGAGCCGCGGGTCGTGCGCTTGCGCACCGGGCTGAAGATCTCCAGCACCTTATCCCTGGACAGGGTCTCGTGCTCCATCAGCTGCAGGACCAGGTTGTCGAGCACGTCGCGGTACTGGACCAGGATCTCCCATGCCTCGTCGTGCGCGGCCTCGATGAGCCTGCGCACCTCGTCGTCGATGGCGGAGGCGATCTCCTCGGAGTAATCCCTGCTGTGCGACATCTCCCGGCCTAGGAAGGGCTCGCCGTCCCCGGTGCCGAACTTCCTGGCACCGAGCCGCTCGCTCATCCCGTACTCGGTGATCATCCCGCGGGCGATCGAGCTCGCCTTCTCGATGTCGTTGGCCGCGCCGGTGGTTGGCTCGTGGAATACCAGCTCCTCCGCGGTCCTGCCGCCGAGCAGCATGGCCAGCTGGTCCATCATCTCCGCCCTGCTGACCAGGAACTTGTCCTCGGTGGGTGCTGAGGCCGTGTAGCCGAGCGCCCGGCCGCGCGGGATGATCGTGATCTTGTGGACCGGGTCGGCGTTAGCCAGGGCGTGCCCGACCAGGGCATGGCCGCCCTCGTGATAGGCGATGATCTTTCTTTCCTTCTCGGAAAGCAGCACGCTCTTGCGCTTCGGGCCGGCGGTTACCCGGTCGATCGCCTCCTCAAGCGCGGCCATCGCGATCTGCGTCTGGTTGCCGCGCGCGGTCAGCAGCGCGCCCTCGTTGATCACGTTGGCCAGGTCGGCGCCGGTGAAACCCGGGGTCCGGCGGGCGATCATGTCCAGGTCCACGTCCGGCCCCATCGGCTTGCCGCGCGCGTGTACTCGCAGGATGCCCTTGCGGCCCACCAGATCCGGCTGCGCGACCACGATCTGCCGGTCGAACCGGCCAGGACGAAGCAGCGCGGGGTCCAGGATGTCGGGCCGGTTCGTGGCGGCGATCACGATCACGCCGCCCTTGGTGTCGAAGCCGTCAAGCTCGACGAGCAACTGGTTCAGGGTCTGCTCGCGCTCGTCATGACCGCCGCCGAAGCCCGCGCCGCGGTGCCTGCCGACCGCGTCGATCTCGTCCACGAACACGATCGCCGGCGCGTTCGCCTTCGCCTGCTCGAACAGGTCACGTACCCGGGAGGCGCCGACGCCGACGAACATCTCCACGAAGTCAGATCCGGAGATCGAGTAGAACGGCACGCCGGCCTCGCCGGCCACGGCACGCGCCAGCAGCGTCTTCCCGGTGCCCGGCGGGCCGTACAGCAGCACGCCCTTCGGGATCTTCGCGCCGATCGCCTGAAACTTACCGGGGCTCTGCAGGAACTCCTTGATCTCCTGGAGTTCCTCGATAGCCTCATCCGCGCCCGCTATGTCGGCGAAAGTCGTTTTCGGCGTGTCCTTGCTGACCAGCTTGGCCTTGGACTTGCCGAAGTTCATCACCCGCGAGCCGCCGCCCTGCATCTGGTTAAGCAGGAACAAGAAGATCAGGATGACCAGCAGGAACGGCAGCCAGCCGACGATCAGGGCCAGCCACGAGCTGCCCTTGGGTACCTGCACGTTGTAGCCCTGCGGCAGCTTGCCGGCGTCGACCTGCTTTTGCAGCAGCTGCGCGAGCTGCGTGCCCTGGTTCTGCACCCAGGACGCCTGCAGCGGCGGTCCCTTGAAGGGGGTGATCTGGATGGTCTGCTGGTTATCGATCAGCAGGGCGGACTTAACCTGGCCCTGCTCGATCAGCCTGATCACCTGGGAGGTACTGGCTGCCTTGTATGACGTGCCTGAACTCGCGTACTTGACCACGAAGAAGAACAGCATCACGACGACGAGGAGGGCGACGAGCGGCCCGCGGAAGTAGCGCTTCAGATCCATCGGCGAACGACCCCGCAGCTTCGGAGCCGGCCCCTCCTGACGATCATCATTTCCCGCCGGCCTCCGGCGGGAGTGCCATGCGTCCCAGTGACCACGCGCAGTTTCCTTGTCTTCCCGGCTGATGCGCAGGGATATTCGACGGTACACCGGACCGGCTGGCGCCGGTACGCAAGAGCCGCCGCCGGGCGCGTGTCCGCTCCCGGCTGGCCTCTACTGACCTAAACGTATTTCATCGCGGGATGTGTTCCCCGGCATAGACCTGCGGTGCGAGCGTGCCGATGAACGGCAGGTTCCGGTACCGCTCGGCGTAGTCGAGGCCGTAGCCGATCACGAACGCATTGTCGATATCGAAGCCGGCATAGCCGACCTCGACGTCCATCTGCAGCGCGCCTGGCTTGCGCAGCATCGCCAGGACCTGCAGGGACGCCGGCTCGCGCGATCGCAGGTTGCCGACAAGCCAGGACAGGGTCAGGCCCGAGTCGACGATGTCCTCGACCACAAGCACGTGCCGGCCGGTGATGTCGGCGTCCAGGTCCTTGAGTATGCGGACCACCCCGGACGACTTGGTGCCCGAGCCGTACGACGACACCGCCATCCAGTCCATCTGTACCGGCAGGTGCATCGCCCGGGCCAGGTCGGCCATCACCATGACGGCGCCCTTCAGCACGCCGACGAGCAGCAGTTCGCGGCCGGCGTAATCCGCGTCGACCTGCGCCGCGAGTTCCGCTATCCGGCCCTGCAGGCGCTCGGGAGTGATCAGCACGTCCTCAAGGTCGGCGCCCATGTCGTTCGCGTCCACCCGCGCCCTCCGCGTTTTCCGCGTTCTCCGGCTCCCGCGCATGCGGCCCTGCGGTGAAAGTCAGCTTGCCATACCGCCGCAGGCCGCGGACGCCGCCTGGCAGGTCCGCCCAGCGCTGGCCGTGCCAGTCGGTCACCAGCGCGTCAAGGCCGGCCACGTGCCGCGCAGTCAGCGCCCCGGGCGGGCAGCCCGCCGCCATCGCGGCGGCATGCAGCACCCGGGTCCTGATCGCTGCCGGCAGGCAGGCCAGGGCTTCGGCGGCTAGCCCACCGTCGCGATCTCGCAGCCGCATTGTCTCCGCCTCAGCCACCGCGTCCAGGACGTCCGCGTCCGCGCGCAGCTGGCAGGCCGTGCGCGCGAGCGCCTCGGCGATGCCGGGGCCGAGCGCGCCGGCCAGGGCGGGCATGGCCTGGTGCCGGACCCGCGCCCGGGCGTAGGCGGGATCGAAGTTGTGCGGGTCCGCCCATGGCTCAAGCTTCAGTGCCGCGCAGGCTGCCAGGGTCTGGGTCCGCCGGACGCCAAGCAGCGGGCGCAGGTAACGCCCATGCCGGGCGGGCATTCCCGCCAGCGACCTGGCACCCGACCCGCGGGCCAGGCCGAGCAGAACCGTCTCGGCCTGGTCGTCCAGCGTGTGGCCGAGCAGTACGGCTACCGCGCCGGCCCGGTCAGCCGCATCATCAAGCGCCGCGTACCTGGCCGCCCGGGCGGCCGCCTCCGGGCCACCTGGCCCGGCCGGGCTGACCCGGACGCTCGCCGTGGGCTCAAGGCCCATTGCCGCCAGCGCGCCGGTCACCCGCCTGGCCTGCTCGGCCGAGCCTGCCTGGAGGCCATGATCGATGGTGACGCCGCCGCCGCGCAGGCCGAGCCGGGGAGCCTCGAACGCCAGCGCAGCCGCCAGCGCGAGCGAGTCGGCCCCGCCGGAACAGGCAACGAGCACGAGATCACCGGGGGCCAGGCCCGCCAGCGCCTGCCGGACGCCGAGCCGCACCTGGGCGACCGCCGGATGGGGGCCCATGACTGGTCAGCCCGTGGCTGCGCTGCTGCCGTCTACCCGCTCCAGCCAGGCGCGCGGACTGGCGATCTCGGCCTTGGACGGGAGGGTTTCCGGCGATTCCCACACCTTGTTAAAGGTCGCCATGCCCGCCTGATCCACCACTGCGCGGACGAATCGCGCCCCTTGCTCGTACTGCTTCATCTTCAGGTCGATGCCGAGGATTCGGCGGATCGCCTGTTCCAGCCTGCCCGCGCTGCCGCGCCGTGCGCTGAACCGGGCCCTGATGTCGGCGACCGACGGCACCACGCTCGGGCCGACCGCGTCCATGACATAGTCGCCATGCCCCTCCACCAGCGTCATCACCGCGGTCAGCCGCTCCAGGATCTCCCGCTGCCTGGCGTTCTGGATGGCCTCGATCAGGCTCTCGCCATCGCCGCCGCGCACCGCGCCTGCCACCGCGTCCGCAGCCGAGCGCAGCCGCTCAAGGATCGACGCCGGATCCAGGTCCGAGGCGAGCAGGAATTCCGTCATCTGCTGCTGCACGTACGGGCGCAGCCAGCTGACCGAGGTGAACTGCGTCCGGTGGGTTTCCTCGTGCAGGCAGACCCAGCGCCGGAAGTCATGCGGATCGACGCGAAGCTCCCGTTCCACCATCACGATGTTCGGCGCGACGAGCGTGAGCCGCCCGGCCGGCGCGACGGCGGCCGGCAGGTCCGGGTCGGGCGGCAGGAACAGCTCGTACTGACCGAGCACCCGGCCCGCCAGGTAGGCCAGGATCAGCCCAGCCTGCATGCCGGTGACGCGCGAGCCGACGGCCGTGATGACCGACGACCCCTGCGGGGCGGCCGCCCGCTTCTGCAGGTGCTCGACCAGCGGGTCGAGGACGACGCGGAACCCGTTCACGTTCGCCCGGATCCAGCCGGGACGGTCCACTACGGCGACGCCGCCGCCGTCGGCCGGGCCGGGCAGCCCGGTAACCTCGCGGACCGGATCGCGCACGGCAGCCGCAAGCTCGCGCAGTTCTGCCACGACCTTCCTTGCCTCGGCCCGGCTAACCTGCGGGCCGGGCCTGGCCCAGCGGACGCCGGTAGAGGTGGCCACATCCCAGTCGATCATCTGTGCGCTGCTCACCCCTCCACCGTACGTGCCCCGGCGGCACCTCAGGTCAGCGGCAGCCGCAGGCCGCGAGTTCGGTGGCGAGCTTGTCGATGGCCCGGCCGGCCTGGCCCAGCGCGTTCCTGGGAACGTGATCTGCCATGAACGCGAACGCGAGCAGCTCGCCGTTCCTGGCATAGGCGACTCCGGCCAGGGCTGCGACGCTGGTCAGGTTGCCGGTCTTTGCCCGCACCACGCCGAGCGCGGGCCGCCCGGCGGCATCGAAGATGCTGCCGCCGGGGGCGAGCGTCCCGGAAAAGCCCGCCACCGGCAGCCCGGTGATGGCTGGCCGCAGGCCGGGTTCGGCGTGCCGCGCGGCGACCGTGATCAGCTGCACCAGGGCGCGGGAGCTGATCCGGTCATCGGGCGACAGCCCGCTGCCGTCCACCAGATGGATGCCGCGCACGCCGAGTTGCTGGTCGGCTGCCGTCACGGCTGCGGCCGCGCCGCTGAACGTGGCTGGCCTGCCCGCGGCGATCGCCACCTGCCTGGCCAGGTTCTCGGCGATCACGTTGTTGCTCTCGATCAGCATCCACTGCACGATCTGCGCTACCGGCGGCGAGGCGACCCTGGCGATGGTGACGCCCGCTCCCGGCGCCGCGGCCGGCCGCACCGGCCCGCGCACCCGGATCCCGTGACTGGCCAGCAGCGAGCCGAACGCGCGGGCCGCATCGGCGGCCGGGGTGAGCGAGCGCGGCCGGAAATTGCCCGGGTCATCGGCGTCCTGCGGCGAGCCGCCGCTGGTCAGCCTGCCCTGGTCAACCTCGAGCGACGTGATCGGGCTGACGTTGCCGGTGGCCACATAGCTTGACGGCCACGACGGCGCGAGCAGCGGGCCTGCGTACAGCGAGCCGTCGTAGCCAAGCCGCACCATGCGGCGGTGCCCGGCGCGCAGCGCGCGCGCCGTTCGCGCGGCCAGCGTGGCGAGCGTCGCGGGCTGCGGATAGTCGGACGCTGGCGGCCGGCCCGCAGCCAGCGTCGGATCCCCGCCGCCGACCAGGACGATGGCTGAGCGCCCGCGGCCGGCCACCACCCGCGTGCTGAGCCGGGCGGCCGGGCCGAGCACATGCAGCGCGGCCACCGCGGTCGCCAGCTTGGCCGTCGAGGCCGGCGCGGACGGCGAGCTGCCGTCCCTGGCGAACAGCACCCGGCCGGTAGGCAGGCTGGCAACAACAGCGGTGACGTGCGCGCCCAGGGCAGGCACGCCGAGCGTGCCGGACAGCCGGGCGGTCAGCCCGCCGGGCGTTACGGCGTGGCCAGGCGGCTGGCCCGCCGCCGGGAGGACCTGGCTGGCGGCTGCCAGCGGATGCCCAGCCACCCGCGGAATCTGGAAGCGGGCAAGCCGGGCAGGCAGCAGATGCGCGACCGCGCCGCCGGCCGCAAGGGTGGTTGCGATCAGCAGCGCGAGGGTCAGCAGCGCCACGCGCCGGAGCCGGCTGGTCACGACTCCTCCCCTCGCGAGATGCTGATCAGGCGGCAGCAACAGATGCCGGGCATGCATCCCGGCAACGGAGTTAATCATCTACGTGCGCAGGGAGCGGAATCGTGGAATTCGATGTGGTCATCGAGATCCCGAAGGGCCAGCGGAACAAATATGAAATGGATCATGAAACCGGGCGGATCCGGCTGGACCGGATGCTGTTCACCTCGACCCGGTACCCCGCGGACTACGGATTCGTCGAGCACACGCTCGCCGATGACGGCGATCCGCTCGACGCACTCGTGATCCTGGACGAGCCCACGTTCCCTGGCTGCCTGATCCACTGCAGGGCGATCGGCATGTTCCGGATGCGGGACGAGAAGGGCGCGGACGACAAGGTCCTCTGCGTGGCAGCAACGGATCCCCGGATGGGGCACCTGCTGGACATCGAGGACGTCTCCGAGTTCGACCGTCTCGAGATCCAGCACTTCTTCGAGGTTTACAAGGCGCTGGAGCCCGGCAAGGAAGTGGAGACGGCCACCTGGGTAGGCCACGCCGAGGCCGAGGCCGAGATCGCGGCGTGCAGGGCACGGCTCAGATCGGCGGAAAGCCACGGGGGGCACTGATGTCCGCAGGTCACAATTAGGCGACACTGGGCTTAGGTGACACTGGGTGTTGAGCAGCGGATGCAGCCGAGGAGGTACCCGTGGATCACGCGGATCACGTGCTCAGGCGGGCGCCGCTGTTCAACGCGCTCGACGACGACAGCGCCGCCGCGCTGCAGGCCGGCGTCACCATCGTGCAGCTAGCCCGCGCCGAGCGGCTGTTCGAGGAGGGGGCTTCTGGCGACCAGCTCTACGTGATACTCGACGGCAAGATCAAGCTGACCCGGGCAGCGGCGGACGGCAGGGAGAACCTGCTGAGCGTGCTCGGCCCCGGCGAGATGTTCGGCGAGCTTTCCCTGTTCGACCCGCGGCCGCGGACCGCGAGCGCGATCGCGGTCACCGACAGCCGCCTCGCCGCGTTCGCCCATGCCAACCTGCGCAACTGGCTCACCGGCCGGCCTGACGTGGCCCTGCACCTGCTCCAGGCGCTCGCCCAGCGGCTCCGCCGGGCCAATGACGTCATGGCCGACCTGGTTTTCACCGACGTGCCCGGCCGGGTGGCCAAGGCCCTGCTTGACCTGGCGGACCGGTTCGGCACCGAGCAAGAGGACGGGCTGCACGTAAACCATGACCTCACCCAGGAGGAACTCGCCCAGCTGGTCGGGGCGTCGCGGGAGACGGTCAATAAGGCGCTGGCTGACTTCGCGGCTCGCGGCTGGCTGCAGCTAGCCGCCAAGTCCGTGCTGCTGATCGAGCCCGAGCGGCTGCGCAAGCGATCACGCTGACTCGCTATCGCGCTCTGGCGGCGGCACGCCGCGCTCGGCGAGGTAAGCCAGCTGCGCCCGGACCGACCACTCAGCGAACGGCCACAGGCCCCGGTCCACGGCCGCGTACACCCGGGCGACGATATCGGCGGGCGTGCGGTCACCGGCCGCGATGGCCGCCTCGACCTCGGCGAGCCGCTCGGCCCGGTGCGCGATGTAGAAATCGAGTTTCGCCGCCGGGTCCGCGACGATCGGCCCGTGGCCTGGCAGTACCGCGATCAGCGCCGCGGAGTCGGCCAGCGCGCGCAGCCGGTCCAGCGAGGCGAGGTAGTCGCCGAGGCTGCCATCGCGGGAGATCATGGTGGTGCCGCGGCCGAGCACCGTGTCCCCGGTGAGCACGGCGCGGTCGGCAGGCAGCAGCAGCGACACCGAGTCGGCGGTATGGCCGGGCGTCGCGATGACGCGGATCTCGCAGCCCGCCGCGGTCACCACGTCGCCGGAGCCGAGCCCTTCGGCGCCGAGCCGCTGCGCCGGATCCAGCGCGAGCACCGGCGCGCCGGTCAGCCCGGCCAGCCGCCGGGCGCCAGCCGAATGATCGCGGTGGCCGTGCGTCAGCAGGATCCGGCTCACCTGCTGATCCGCATCCGCCGCCAGCGCGTGCACCCGGCGCAGGTGCCCTTCGTCGTCGGGTCCCGGATCCACCACGACCGCCGTGGCCGAGCCCGGCTCGGCGATCAGCCAGGTATTCGTGCCGTCGAGCGTCATCAGCGACGGGTTCGGGGCCAGCACGCAGCGTGCCCGCGCCGTCCCCGATCCGTCGATGCCCGGGTCCGGCGGCCCGGCGGAGATCTGGGCAGTCACCGCGGATACTCAGTCACAGCCGGTACTCCTGCTTGCCGGGAACCTTGATCCAGGCCGCGCCTGATCGCCTGGTGACCTCCGGCAGCAGCGGCGTGACCTGCCGGGGCGCGGCCAGCGCGGCTGCCACGCTGGCGCAGTCCGCGAGCTCGCCGAGGGTCGCCGCGGTGGGCAGCCACAGCAGTATCTCTTTCCGCCTGCCTGCCGCGATCGCATCGGCCGGCCTGATCCAGGCGACCTGCGCTGCCTCGCCGCCGACGTCCCTGGTCCGCTGGCCGGGCGGCAGCGCGGCGGCGAAGAACCTGGTGTCAAACCTGCGCTCCTCGACGATCGGCGTAATCCACCGCGACCACGGCCTGAGCAGGTCTGCGCGGAGCACCAGGCGGCGCCGCCTTAGCAGCTCGGCGAGCGAGAGCGACCGCTCCAGCAGTGCGTGCCGGTCGGCCTCCCAGTCATCGTCCCTGGTATCGGCGACCACCGTCGCGGCAGACGGCCCGGCAAGCAGGACCCCCGACTCCTCGAAGGTCTCCCGCACGGCCGCGCACACCAGCGCCCTGGCCAGCCGGGCCGGCGCGTCGAATATCCGGCCCCATTCGGCGGCGGCGGGACCTGCCCACGCGACCCCTTCGTCGGCGTCCCTGGGATCGACGGAGCCGCCGGGGAAGACGAACGCGCCGGGCGCGAACGCCATCGATGACTTGCGCCGCAGCATGTAGACCTCAAGGCCATCATCTGCTGGCCGCAGCAGCATGACGGTTGCGGCGTCCCGGGTGGCGGCTGGCGGCACCCTGCCCGCCAGCCCGTCGCCGGCCCGGCCGGCCAGCATCGGGGGCGGCCGGATGCCCGCGTCGTCTGCGGGACCTTCCACGACGAGCCTCCCGCGCCCTGTCCGCGCTTCGCCGGTCCCGGTCGGCCTAGCTCCTGACCTCTGCGATCAGCTCGACTTCGACGGGGGTATCGAGCGGCAGGACGGCCATGCCGACCGCGCTGCGGGCGTGCCGGCCTGGCTCGCCGAAAACCTCGATAAGCAGCTCGCTCGCGCCGTTCACCACCTGGGCCTGCGCGGTGAAATCGGGTGCGCTGGCGACGAATCCGGTTACCTTCACGATCCGCCGGACCGCCGACAGGCCGCCGGTCACCGAGGCGACCGCGGCCAGCGCGTTGAGCGCGCAGATCCGCGCGAGTGCGCTTGCCTCCGCCGTGCCCACCTCGGCACCGACCTTGCCCGTAGCGGGCAGCACCCCGTCCACGAACGGCAGCTGGCCGGCCGTGTAGACATAGTCGCCGGTGCGCACGGCCGGCAGGTAGGCCGCCAGCGGTGCCGTCACCTTCGGCAGGGTCAGGCCGAGCGCGGCCAGCCGTTCCTCCGGGGACTTCTCACCCGGGGCTATGTTCCCTGGCTGGCTCACCGCTTGATGCCCTGGCTGGCTCACTGCTTGCCCCTCTTCAGGTAGGCAACGAGCTGCTCGGGATTGGGGCCGGGCACGACGGCAACAAGCTCCCACCCGTCCTCGCCCCAGTTGTCCAGGATCTGCTTGGTCGCATGGACGAGCAGCGGCACCGTTGCGTACTCCCACTTCTGCATGATCCGACTCTAGCGGGGGGCGACCGGGGCCGGCCGCGCGCGGCCGCGGTGTTATCCCTCCTGGTCTGCCGGGGCCTGCTGCTGGCCGCCTGCTGCCCGCCGCTGGCCGCCCGCCGTCCGCCGCTGGCCACCAGCCGCTTTCCGCTGCCCGCCTGCCGCACTCCGCCTGGCGCCGGGGGCGTCCTGCTCCGGCGCGGCATCGCTGACCGCGGGCGCGGCATCGCTGACCGCGGGCGCGGCACCGCTGACGGCGGGGATGGCATCGCCTAGCTCCGCGGTGATCTCCGGGATGGGCGGCAGGTCGGGTATCTCGAGCGGCGCCGCGGGCGCGCCGCCGAGTTCCGCCTCGGCCTCAGCCTCGGCCACCGCCACATCGCCGAAGTCGGCCATCGAGGCCGAGTCCGCGGCCGACTTCTCGCCAGCAGGCTCGGCCGGCGTGAACTTGTCGAAGAACCTCAGCAGCTCGACCGGAATCGGCATGACCAGCGTGCTGTTGCGCTCCGCGGCTACCTCGACCACGGTCTGCAGCAGCCGGAGCTGCAGCGCGGCGGGATCGCGCGCCATCACGTTGGCGGCCGCGGCGAGCCGCTTGGATGCCTGGTACTCGCCGTCGGCCGTGATGATCCGCGCCCGGCGCTCCCGCTCCGCTTCCGCCTGCCGGGACATGGACCGCTTCATTCCCTCGGGCAGGCTCACGTCCTTGATCTCCACGCGCTCGACCCGGATGCCCCAGGGCCCCTCGGTCGGCTCGTCGATGATCCGGCGGAGTTCCTTGTTGACCGTTGCCCGCTCGGCGAGCAGCTGGTCCATCTCCGACTGGCCGATGATCGAGCGGAGCGATGTCTGCGCCTGCTGCGAGACTGCGAACATGTAGTTCTGCACATTCACCGTCGCCTTGATCGGGTCGACGACGCGGAAATAGACCACCGCATCCACCCGGACGCTGACATTGTCCCTGGTAATGCCCTCCTGTGCCGGGACGGCCATGGCGATGATCTGCATATTTACTTTCTGCATACGGTCACCGACCGGCCTGATCACGTGCAGCCCGGGGCCGCGCGTGCCCGGCAGCACCTTGCCGAACCTGAAGACGATGCCCTGCTCGTACTGCTGTACCACGCGCATCGCGCGGCCGGTCACGACGAGACCCGACACCACGAGAATCACGAGGATGACCAAAAGAATGCCGACCACCGTGAACACCTCTTCCCCGGCTGCACGCCGATTCCACGCCCCAGCCTAGTGACATCGCGGCGTGCTGCGCCCGGCCTGATCCAGACCCAGTACCCGAGCGCGGATAACCTCCATGGCGTGAGGACGCGGGACACGGACTGGGAGGGCGTGCGGCTGCACGTGGTGACCGGCAAGGGCGGCACCGGCAAGACCACGGTGGCCGCCGCGCTGGCGCTTGCGCTCGCCGCGGACGGCAAGCGCGTGCTGCTGATCGAGGTCGAGGGCCGGCAGGGCATCGCGCAGGTATTCGACTGCCCGCCGCTGCCGTACGAGGAGCGCAGGGTCGCGGTCGCCCCGGCCACCGCGGACCGGCCGGGCGGCGAGGTATACGCGCTGGCCGCCGATCCGGAGGCCGCACTGCTTGAGTATCTCCAGATGTTCTACAACCTCCGGCACGCCGGCCAGGCGCTCACCAGGCTCGGCGTCGTGGACTTCGCCACCACGATCGCGCCCGGGCTGCGCGACGTGCTGCTGACGGGGAAGGCAGCCGAGGCAACGCGGCGGCGGGAAGGGGGCAAGCACGTGTACGACGCGGTCGTCATGGACGCGCCGCCGACCGGGCGGATCGGCAGGTTCCTCAACGTGACCGTCGAGGTGTCCGGCCTGGCCAGGGTCGGGCCGATCCGCAGCCATGCGGACACGGTGCAGAAGGTGATCAGCTCGCCGGAGACTGCCGTGCATTTCGTCACCGTGCTCGAGGAGATGCCGGTGCAGGAGACCCTCGACGGCATCGCCGAACTCGCCGGGCTCGGCAATGCCGGGCTGCAGCCCGGTGGCATCATGATCAACATGGTGCAGCCGCTCACCATGTCGCCAGCTCAGCTGCGCGCGGCGGCGAGCGGATCGGTCGACGAGGACGAGCTTGCCCTTGGGCTGAAGACGGCCGGGCTTGACGAAAGCCGCAGGCTTGCCTCGGAGCTGGCCGCGGAACTCACGGAGCACGCCAGGACCGTCACCGGCCAGCGTGCCCAGCGGCGCCGGCTGGCCGGGCCTGGGCAGCCCAGGTACGACCTGCCGATGATCACCGATGGCATCGACCTGGCCGGCCTGTACCGGCTGGCTGCAGCGCTGCGGGAGCAGGGAGCGGCCTGATGGCCCGGGCCGCGGCGCCGCCGCTCGACGTCGACCGGCTGATCGACGATCGCCGCACCCGGATCATCGTGTGCTGCGGGTCCGGCGGCGTCGGGAAGACGACGGTAGCCGCCGCGGTAGGCCTGCGGGCGGCCGAGCGCGGCCGCCATGTCGTGGTGCTCACCGTTGACCCGGCCCGCAGGCTCGCCCAGTCGATGGGCCTGTCTTCGCTGGATAACACCCCACGGCTGGTTTCCGGCGTGGCAGCGGCCGGCCGGCCGCACGGAACCGATGAAACCGGGGAATACGGGGTCAGCGGTGGCGGCAGCCTGCACGCCATGATGCTCGACATGAAGCGGACCTTCGATGAGATCGTGGAGGCCCATGCCGACCCGGACCGGGCAGCCCAGATCCTGGCCAACCCCTTTTACCAGTCGCTGTCGTCCGGCTTCTCCGGCACCCAGGAATACATGGCGATGGAGAAGCTGGGCCAGCTGCGCCGGGCTGACGACTGGGACCTGATCGTCGTTGACACCCCGCCGAGCCGGTCCGCGCTGGATTTCCTCGACGCACCGCAGCGGCTCGGCAGATTTCTCGACGGCAGGCTGCTGCGGCTGCTCACCGCGCCGGCCAAGCTGGGCGGCCGAGCATACCTGCGGGTACTCAACGTCGGGTTCGGCGTGGTCACCGGGGCGCTGACGAAGATACTCGGCGCCCAGGTCCTGAAGGACGCGCAGACCTTCGTGACCGCGCTCGACACGATGTTCGGCGGCTTCAGGGAGCGGGCCGAGTACACCTATCAGCTGCTGCGCGCGCCAGGCACGTCTTTTCTGGTGATTGCGGCGCCCGAGCCCGATGCGCTCAGGGAGGCTTCGTACTTCGTCGAGCGGCTTGCCGTGGAGGGAATGCCGCTCGCCGGTCTCATAATCAACCGGGTACACCGCTCGCCCGCGGCCCGGCTGTCCGCCGCCCGCAGCCTTGCCGCCGCCGAGAGCCTGCAGCCCGCCGGCGGCCAGGACGGCGACGAGCCGCGCGCCGCCGCTCAGCCGGGCCAGGCGCCGGACACGCTGGCCATCGCGGCGCTCAGGCTGCATGCCGAGCGGATGCAGCTAGTCGCCGCCGAGCGGCGGCAAGCCGGGCGCTTTACCGCGGCGCATCCGCTGGTTCCCGTCGCCGAGGTACCGGCTCAGGCCGAGGACGTGCATGACCTAGCCGGGCTCAGGGTAATCGGGGAGAGCTTTCCCGCCAGCTAGTGCCGGGCAGCGGCGGCAGGCGGCCAGCGCGGCGGCAGGCGCAGCCAGCGCCGCGGCGTCAGCTGGCGACGAGCTCGTCGCCAGTGCGCTCGTACTGGTTACGCGCGTTCTCCAGCAGGTCGCGCCAGGAAACCACGTCCGGACGGCGGCGCAGCAGCGCGCGCCGCTCACGCTCGGTCATGCCGCCCCACACGCCGAACTCGATCCGGTTGTCGAGTGCGTCAGCGAGGCACTCGGTCCGGACGGGGCAGCCGCGGCAGATCAGCTTGGCCCGGTTCTGCGCCGCCCCCTGAACGAAGAGCTCGTCAGGGTCCGTTCCCTTGCACGCGGCGCGGGCGGTCCAGTCCGTGATCCACATTTGGCCCAACTCCTCCTGATCGTCACGCCCGCACGGGGTCGTCACGCCGGATGGCGTTCACTGGCAGGTAGGAGCCGGTGGCGCGGTGCCAGGGCTCCGGTGTCATGGTCGCGGAAGTAACTTACGGAAGTCCGGGCCCGAGCGCTAGACCCTGTCGGGCCCATTTCCCGGATAGCCCGCATGGGCTATGCGGACAGACGTGACTAGTCACCCGCACCTCACCCGCACCGCAAGCCTCCGGATCTGAGCCCTCCGAGCCGCTCCGAGCTGCGGATTCAGCATCATGGCAAGGACGCGGCGGCGGCCAGCGTACCCTGATTCCGTGCTGACATCAGATAGCCGCGGCCGGATAAGCGCGGCTGGCCGGGTTGTCGTCATGGCAGCGATCGCCGGCCTGCTCTTCGCGGCGCTCGCGCTGCCCGTAGTGAGCGGCATCGGAATCCTCACCCGCGATACGGCCAATAAGTTCAACACCATGGCCGTGCAGGACCTGGGGCAGCTGCCGGTCCGCTCGGAGATCCTCGACCGGCACGGTCACCTGATCGCCTACTACTACCCGGACAACATCGACCGCGTCCCGGTCAGCTTCGGGCAGATCGCGCCGGTCATGCGGAACGCGATCGTGGCGATCGAGGATGCCAGGTTTTACAGGCATGGCGCCCTGGACTTCAAGGGCACCATTCGCGCGCTGGTCAACAACCTCCAGCACAACGCCGTCCAGGGCGGCTCATCGATCGCGCAGCAGTACGTGAAGAACGCCCTGATCCTGACGGCGACGACCAAGGCGGAGCGGCTGGCCGCCCAGCAGGACACGACCGCGAGGAAGATCCGCGAGCTGCGGATAGCCATCAAGGTCGAGCACGAGCTGACCAAGAACCAGCTGCTCGCCGCCTATCTTAACGCCGCCTACTTCAACAACCATGCGATCGGCATACAGCTGGCGGCGCAGCGCTACTTCCACACCACGGCCAGCAAGCTGACGCTGCCCCAGGCGGCGCTGCTGGCCGGCCTGGTGGAGAACCCGTCGAAGTACGACCCGTTCCAGTTCCCGGGGAACGCGATCAGCCGGCGCAACGAGGTGCTGGCGAAGATGGCGCAGCAGCATTACATCACGCAGGCCGAGGCGCGGGCCGCGGGCCGCGGGCCGCTCGGCCTGCACCCGTCCTTCCACGCGCTGCAGAGCGGCTGCACCAGCCGCTCGGCCAGGCACGCGGCATTCTTCTGCGACTACGTGCTCGCGGTCATGCAGCACGACCCCGCGTACAAGCAGGCATGGAACCAGCTGAATCACACGGGCGGCCTGAAGATCTACACCACGATGATCCGGCAGGACCAGCGCGCCGCGCAGCACGCGGTCAATTACATGGTCCCGGCACCGCCGTCAGCGGTCAACCCGGCCGGAAACGCTGCCGCGGAGGTACTGATCCAGCCGGGGACCGGGAAGGTACGCGCGATCGCCGTGGACCGCCCGTACGGATTCAATAAGGGGCAGGACAACGTCGACTACGCGGTGGACGGCAAGTACAACGGCGGTGTCGGCGTGCAGACCGGCTCGTCAGCCAAGCTGTTTACCCTGCTGACCGCGCTCAAGCAAGGAGTGCCGTTCGGCTTCACCCAGAAGGTCGTGTCGCCGTCCACCCTCACCGGCTACGCCGACTGCCATGGCCAGCAAACCGGTCCCTTCCTCGTGAACAACGCCGAGGGCGCCTCGAGCAGACCGGAGACCTTCACGCTCTACAACGGCACTACGCAGTCGATCAACGTCTTCTACGCACACCTGGAGCAGAAGGTCGGCCTGTGCAACGTGGTCAGGACCGCCGCCAGCCTCGGTGTGCACCGAGCTAGCGGCGGCTCCCTCTTCAAGGGTGTCGGGAAGCGCGGGAAGCCGGGCTACCAGTACCCGGCCGACGACATTCCCTCGTTCACGCTCGGCGCGGTCAACGTGTCGCCGATGACCATGGCCGCCGCCTACGCCACGGTCGCGGCCCGCGGCACGTACTGCGCACCGATTGCCATCGGCAAGATCGTGGCCGGGTCCGGCAGCACCCTGCCGGTGAAGTCCGCCAACTGCCACCAGGTGATCTCGGCCCAGATCGCGGACGCGGCCACGCACATCCTGCAGGGCGTGATGGTCTCGCCAGGCACCGCAGCCGGTGATGAGGTCAGCCGCAACGGGGTTGTCATTCCCCAGGCCGGCAAGACCGGAACCGCCAACAACTTCGACTACGCGGCGTTCGGCGGTTATACGCCGCGGCTGGCCGGCTACGTCTCGATGTTCAATCCCAAGGGCCCCATCAGCCATCCGATGAGCGGCTATCCCGGGTCGTGTTACCGCGCTGGGTGCGTCGGTGAGGTCTTCGGCGCCAACGCGGGCCAGATCTGGCAGCTGACGTTCGAGCACGCCTACCTGGGCAAGTCCATCGCCAACTTCGTGCCCGTGCCGCTCACAAGCCCGTTCTACTCCAAGGGCACCGGAGTGTCGTCACCGAAGCCGCCCAAGCCGAAGAAGCCGCCCAAGCCGCCCGGCCACGGCGGCGGCGGGGGCGGCGGCGGCCCGAGCCCCGGCCCCAGCCCCAGTCCCGGCCACACCCACAGCCCCGGTCCCGGCGGCGGGGGCGGCGGCGGCAACGTGCCGAGGTTGTGGAGCTTCTGGCTGCCCTTCCTGGCTATCGCTCGTCTCGGCTAGCGCGCCAGCCCGCGGCGAACCTCGGCCGCCACCCGGCCGCCCTCGGCCCGGCCGGCCACCAGCGGGGTGACTGCCTTCATCACCTGGCCCATCGCTGCCGGGCCAGACGCACCAGCTTCGGCGATCACCCGGGCGACGATCGCGGCCAGTTCGGCGTCCGAAAGCTGGGCCGGCAGGTAGCCGCTGAGCACATCGTCCTCGGCCCGCTCGGCGGCCGCCTGATCAGGCCGCCCGGCCGCGTCGAACGCCGCGGCGGCCTCGCGGCGCCGCCTAGCCTCCCTGGCGATAATCCGGAGCACCTCGTCGTCGGTAAGGTCGCGGGCTGCCTTGCCCGCGACCTCCTCGTTGGCCACCGAGGTCAGTGCCATCCGCAGGGTCCGGGTACGAACCTCGTCGCGGGCCTTCATCGCCGCCGTGAGATCGCCGCGGAGCCGCTCCTTGAGCCCGGTCATGGCTCCATCCTGCCGCGAGCCACCGGGTCGAGCGAATTTCCTGGCCTAGGAGCGTCGGGGCCGGGATAGCGGCCGCAGCACCGGCCGGCCAGGTCAGTGCCTGCTGCATGGCACCATGAGTGGATGCGACCACGTGGCCTGATCGGGACCTCGGCGGCGGCCGGCGGCGCCCTCTTCGCGTACGCCGCTATCGTCGAGCGCAACTGGTTCGCCCTGCGACGTTACGAGGTCCCCGTGCTGCCCGAGGGATCCGGGCCGCTCCGGCTGCTGCATATCTCCGATGCTCACCTGACGCCAGGGCGGCACCGGCTGATGTCCTGGATCAGGTCGCTTGACTCTCTTGAACCGGACTTCGTCGTGAACACGGGGGACTCGATCGCCCACCGACAATCCGTTCAACCATTTCTTGACGCACTCGGGCCGTTGCTTGATCGCCCTGGGGCCTTCGTCTTCGGCTCCAATGACCTCTATTCGCCAGTGCCCAAGAACCCGGCTCGCTACCTGTGGCGGACCAGCGCGCTCGACCACAGACGTCACGTGACAGACCTGCCGTGGGCCGAGCTCGGCGCGGGGATGACGGCAGGCGGCTGGCTGGACGTGAACAACCGGCGGGGCCGGGTCAAGGCGGGGGACATCGACATCGAGGTGGCGGGCGTGCACGACTCGCACATCGACCAGGACCGCTACGACCAGGTCGCCGGGCCCGCCGATCCGTCCGCCGACCTGCGCCTCGGGTTGCTGCACTCGCCCGAGCCCGAGGTACTCGACCGGTTCGCCGCCGACGGCTTCGGGCTGCTGCTGGCCGGGCATACCCACGGCGGCCAGGTCCGCCTGCCGTGGGCCGGCGCGCTGGTGACGAACTGCGGCATCGACCGGTCCCGGGCGCGCGGGCTGCACCGGCATCCGGCCGGCCCGGGCAATTGGCCGGCCGGCGCCGGTGCGGAGCGCCCGTGGCTGCACGTCTCGGCCGGCCTGGGCACCTCGCCGTGGGCGCCGGTCAGGTTCTGCTGCCGGCCGGAAGCTACGCTGCTCACGCTGGTTCCGCGGATCAGCTAGACTGCTCGGGCGGTCGCCGGGGTGTGGCGCAGCTTGGCAGCGCGCTTCGTTCGGGACGAAGAGGCCGCCGGTTCAAATCCGGCCACCCCGACC
>Ga0070698_100000816_pt1 | contig 34012 bp, 29 predicted proteins | sample KBSK1502metaG_FD_65477 | JGI IMG/M metagenome (GOLD analysis project Ga0070698, IMG submission 65477) | Corn, switchgrass and miscanthus rhizosphere microbial communities from Kellogg Biological Station, Michigan, USA - KBS K1-50-2 metaG | ecosystem: Host-associated > Plants > Roots >... | reverse complement strand
ATGTCGACCGCGGAGGCTGCGATGCTCCACCGCGTCAGGAAGTCGGCGGCCATCTGCCGGAACCCATAGTAGATGTCATCGGCGAAGAGCACGTGCGCGCCGGCTGGAAGCGTCGCGAGATAGGCGGCCCCGGCCGCCATCCCGGAGGAGTAGACGAGCGCCGCCTCTCCCCCTTCGATCGCCGCGAGGGCCTCTTCCAGCCGAGTCTCCGTCGGGCTCCCCTCCCGGATGTACATATAGCCGTGGGGCTGCTCTCCGGCCGGGCCGTGCTCGAACGTCGTCGAAAGGTGGATGGGCGGCGCGAGCGCCCCCGTCGCCGGGTCGGGCTCTCCTCCCGCGTGAACAGCGATCGTCTCGAGTTTCATGAGGTGATTATGCTCTGGCGCCGCACCGACGATTGAGACGAAGCCGGTTCACGGCTCGCTTTCGATCTCGTCCTGAAGGGCGGAGAGAATCTCGACCTCGATCAAGTCCTTGGGGCGTCCCGCGGCTCTTTTCATCTTGATCAGGTCTCGGACATCAGCGACATGCACCTTCAATCCTTTGGCGATCTCCATCTCCTGTGCCGTGCGTGCCAGCGATTCGAATCCCCCCGACCCGGCGGGGAAACCAAGAATGTCCAGATTGCCGGCCCGAGTCTCGAACGTGAAATGGTCGCCCGCCTCGAGGGTCTTCGGGTCCAGGAGAAACGGGACTTTTTCCGGAATGCCGCGCAGGCGCGCCTTCAAGTTCTTCAAGGCCGCCGCGAGCGCGGCGAGGTTTCTTCGGTCGCGCGCGTAGCAGAGATCGAGGTCGTTTGTCACCGTGGGCGAGCCCCAGAGACGCGCGGCAAGTCCTCCGATCAGGATGTAACGGACGTTGTTTTTCTCCAGCACCCGGACGGCCGCGACCGGGTCGAACGCGGAGGTCTTCAACGTTGCCTTCTCGCGACGACCTTTTCGAGGTTGCGCGCCTCCCGGACCGCGATCTCCGCCCGCTCGGCGGGTGTCAACTGACGGAGCCTTCGGATCGCGGTTCGATCCACGCCTTCTCCAGCGGCGGGCTCGAGCCCGAGGCTCAGTCCGCAGGCTCGCAGCAGGCTCGCAAGCGTGTCGAGCCTCGGAGTCGAGCGTCCCGACTCGATCCGCGCGATCGCCGGCTGCGGGATCCCCGACCGCTCGGCGAGCTGCCGCTGAGAGAAGCCAGCCGAGCGACGAGCGTAGGAAAGAAGGCTCATAACTAATAGTATATCTATTCGATATCTTATTAGCTATCACTTCTGCGGCGCGGAGAGGTTTTTGGATCGAGGCGGGCTCAGGATCGCGAGCTCGAAACTCCGACAGCTTTCCAGGCCTCTCGCACGGCCTTTTCTTCGATTCCGTTCTTCCCGAAGAGGTCCGAGGCGGCGGCGATCGTCTGAGTCGCGCAGTCCGCGAAGTCCGAATCGGCCTTGAGGCGGTTGGTCAGGGCCTCGTACCAGATCTTGCCCGCCTTTTCCCAGGCGAAGCCATCCATCGCGACCGCGGCCAGGTAGAAGGCGTGATTGGGGATGCCCGAGTTGATGTGCACCCCGCCGTCGTCGTCCGAAGTCACGACGTAACCCTCCATCGACGAGGGCTGCGGATCTTTTCCCAGAACCGGATCGTCGTACGCGGTGCCGGGATCCTTCATCGATCGCAGCGCGACGCCCTGGACCTGCGGCAGCAGGAGCTCGGCGCCGATCAGCCAATCGGCCTGGGTCGCGGTCTCCAGGCGGGTGCGCTGCTTGACCAGCGAGCCGAAGACGTCGGAGAAGGACTCGTTCAAGGCGCCCGGTTGATCCTGGTAGTTCAGGTTCGCCTCGTGCGCCGTGACGCCGTGCGTCAGCTCGTGTCCGATCACGTCGAGCGAGGCCGTGAAGCGGGCGAAGAGCTTCTGATCTCCGTCGCCGTAGACCATCTGGGCGCCGTTCCAGAAGGCGTTGTCGTAGTTCGTGTCATAGTGAACGCTGGAGTCGATCCGCATGCCCTTTCCGTCGATCGAGTTGCGCTCGAGGATCTCGAGGTAGAAGTCATAGGTCGAGCCCGCCCCGTCGTAGGCCTCGTTGACAGCGACGTCCTGGGAGGGAGCGCTGCCTTCTTCGCGCACGAGCTTGCCGGGAAGCCGGGTCTTGTGCTGCGCATCGAAGACGTCGCGGCGCTTCTCGCCGACAGGAGTGATCACGGGAAGGGCTGCCAGGGCCCGCCGTTGGCCGCGAAGCCGCTCGGTGAAGATCAGCGTGGCGAGCGCGCGCCGGCGCTCGTCGGGCGTCCCGTTCTGAACAATCGAAACCAGGATGTACGGCGGAAGGATTCCGCAAAACATTTCGGCGACTGTACCGCCCGAACCGCCGACTGTCGACCGTTGCTGTCATTCCGAGGAGCGGAGCGACGAGGAATCTGCCCCGGCCATTGGGGCAGTCGCGGCGACTCGAAGGATGGGAGTAGATCCCTCGCTGCGCTCGGGATGACAAAAGGGAACCTGTGCGCAGGACTGTCGACTGTCGACTGTCGACTGTCGACTGTCGACTGTCGACTCTTGCACTACTACCGACTACCGACTACCGACTGTCGACTGTCGACTTATTTCGGTTGAAACTCCGGCACGCCGAGTTGCCAGAAGAGAAACGACTCTTCGTCGGCGAGCTCCTCGTCTCGCTGCGTCTTGGTCGATCCGAGCCCGTGCCCTGCGTCGTAGTCGACGCGCAGGAGGATCGGCTTGCCGCTGGAAGTCGCGGCTTGCAGGCGAGCCGTCATCTTTCCCGCCTGCCAGGGCGCCACCCTGGGGTCGTTGGCTCCGGTGGTCAACAACACGGCCGGATAAGCCGTTGCGTCTTTGACGTGCTGATAAGCGTCCATGGCGGAGAGGGCCTTGAAGCCTTCCTCGGTCTTCACGGTGCCGAACTCGGGTATGTTGGCCGGTCCCGATTCCATCAGCTCGGAACGCAGGGCGTCGGAATCGCCGACGCGGATCAATGCCGCTCCGAAGAGATCCGGGCGCTGCGTGATCGCTCCGCCGATCGTGACTCCGCCGGCGCTCGTTCCCTCCCCCGCCAGGTGCGCGGGCGAGGTGTACTTCTTCTCGATCAGGTATTGCGCGCAGGCGAGGAAGTCGTCGATCGTGTGCTGCTTGGTTAGAAGCATGCCGCCGCGGTGCCAGTCCTCGCCGTACTCCCCTCCGCCGCGCACGTGCGCGACCGCGAAGACGCCGCCGCGCTCGAGCCATGCCAGGCGGGTGGGAGAAAAGGCGGGATCGATCGTGATCCCATAGGCGCCGTAGCCCTCGAGCCAGGTCGGATGCGAGCCGTCCAATACAATGTCTTTCTTGTATACGATCGAGAGCGGGACCATCGTTCCATCCGCGCTCTTCGCCTTGACTTCGGCCGAGTCGACGCCCGAGAAGTCCACCGGCGACGGCGGCGCGAGCTTCGTGTCGACCGCCTTGCCCGTCTTCGGGTCATACGTGTACCAGAGAGGCGGCTTCGTCCAGGACGTCATCTGCAGAATCGCGCCGTCGCGCCGGGGGTCGGTCGTCATCGCGGAGATGGCTCCCTCGAACGGGAGCGCGAGGATCTCGGCCGCGCCACCCCCGAAGGGAACGCGGCGCAGGCGGCCGAGTCCGCCGTCCAGGTCCTGGAGATAGAGCGCATCCTTGGCGACTCCCACGCTCGTCACCACGACATCCGAGGCGGGGACGATCACGACGGCCTTCTTTTCCGGATGCGCGAGATCGATCGTCGAGACCTGGAACCGGGGCGCGTCCTTGTGCGTCACCAGATAGGCCGTGTCGCCGCGCAGGTCCAGGTTCGTGACCGCATCGTCGACGTCCGCCACCTTGCGCCAGGGGGTGGCCGCCCCTCCCACGGAATCGATCCGGGCGGCGTAGAGCGTTCGTTCGTTCTGCACTCCGTGAGCGATGATCCCGAGGACCCACGGCGACGCGGGCGAATAGGCGATGAACGGAATATCCTCCGGCGTCATCGAGACGGACTTGGAGAGCTCGAAGCCGAAGACCGCCGGGTCCTTGTCGGGATCGGACCCGAGTGTGTGCAGGAAGACCTTGCTCTTCAAATAACGGTCGGTCGGCGCCGACTGCGGTGTGAGCCTGGCCAGGCGGTTGTAGAAGAAACTCTTCCCGTCCTTGCGCCAGGCAGCGGAGCCGAACTGCGCGCGATCGATCCGGTCGGAAAGCTCCTTGCCGGTGGCGGACTCGATGATCTCCAACACGCTGTTTTCCGAGCCGCCGACGGAGACTCCCGCGGCCACATAACGGCCATCGAGCGACGGAATGAAGTAGTCGATCGAGTAGTGCTTCTCCTTCGTCGAGAGCTTCTCCGGATCGAGCAGCAGGCGCTCGGTGCCTTCCAGCCCCTCGCGCACGTAGAGCTTGCGATTGTCCGAGCCGGGCTCGGTCTTGAAGTAGAAATAGCGCCCCTCGACCCACTGCACGGCCGTCACCGACGTGCCGGCGTTGTCCAAGGCCTTGATTCGCTGAGAGAGCGCCGCGCGCGCCGGAATCTTCTCGAGCACGGCGCGCGTGTAGTCGTTCTGAGCCTTCATCCATCCGACCATCTCGGGGCTCTTGGTCTCCTCCATCCACCGATAAGGATCGACGACCTTCTGGCCGAAATAAGTCTCGACGACCTCCTTGACCGGAGCCTTCAGAGGAGGAGTCTGCGCCGCCACGGCTCCGGCGACGAGGAAGAGGGTGCCGAGAATGGAAAAAGACTTGATCTTCACCGAATGCTCCTTTTCGAAACCGGGAACAGGGCTTCGCCTCGACAACTCTACGAGCAAATAAGGGGAAAGTTGCAGGACGGCGGGACACGACCTTCGCAAGCGGCGACGAAAGTGACGTGGTATTAGCTCTGCTTCGCGGCGCGCGTAGTCTCCCAGAGGGGAGGAGGCGCGCGCCGCGGGAGCGGGAGCGCGCGAAGGGACCAGGCTCGCGGTCGAGCCCCTTTGGGCGAGCCGCGAGCCGGTGCGCCGGCAGGCGCAGGTCCCGAGTAAGCGGAAGCGACGTTCATCGCCGCTCGAGCAACAGGGCCGTCCAGTCGTCTTCGAGCGATTCGGAGGTGGCCGCCCGGACGGAGTCGAAGAGGCGATCGAGCAGCGGATCCTGCGCCGCGGAGGAGGCGATGAGCCTTGCCAATACATCGTAGCCGAGCGGCTCGCCGGCCGGAGTCGGAGCCTCGGGCAAGCCGTCCGTCACGAAAAGCACCCGCTCTGTCCGACCGAGTTGGACAGAGAGCGACTCGTAGGCGGTTTCGCTGCGCGATCCGAGAGGAAGCCGGGCGCCCGGCGTCGGCAGGGTCTCGGCCGACCCGTCCGCTCCGATCCGGTAAGGGTCCGGCAGCCCCGCGTTGGCGATCTCGAGCGTCCCGCGGGCCACGTCGAATCGGGCGAAACAGAGCGCGACGAACTCCCGAGACGCGAGCTCGTGGAAGAGCTTCCGGTTCATCTGCGTCAGCGTGTCCGCTGCCGAGCGGCCGCTCGCCACGAGCGGGACCACGGCCTTGACCGAAGCCATGATCAGAGAGGCGCCAATTCCCTTGCCGGAGACGTCCGCGATGACGAGCCCGAGACTGCCGTCCGCGAGATGAAAGATGTCGTAGAAATCTCCCGCCACGAACCGCGCCGGCAGATTTCGCGCGGAGACCCGGAAGCCCTCTCCTTCTACGAGTGCCGGAGGCAACAGCCGTGACTGAATGTCGCGCGCGAGCTCGAGCTCCTTCTCGGCGAACTCCGCTTCCTTGATCCGCTCGACCGATTGACGCAGTCGCTCGCGCATCAGATGGAAGGAGTAGAAGAGCAGCCCCACCACAATCGCGAACGCGCCACTGATCAGGAGGCCGATCCGCATGTCGCGCCGGCTCATTTCGAAGGGAAGGAGCCGCAGCGTCCGGAAGAGCGCCGTGGTCGCAAAAAACGCGGCCGAACCGCCGACGAAGTAGAGAGGCACCCCGACGAGCCTGTCCGGAACGACACCCCAGCGTCGAATTCGAGTGCCCACGACCGCGTCCAGGGAGTGACACGCCGCGTAAACCGCGAATCCGCCCAGCGCGCCGTAGAGCGCGAGGCGCCAACTCCAGAGCTCTTGTCGACTGAGGAATATCAAGAAGAAGAACGCGACGCCGATGGACGCCGAGATCGCCGCGTCGCGCGCGATCGCGCCGACCGCGACGCGCGAGCGCGGGGAGGCGTTTGCCATTTACCGTATCCTACGGCCGCGATGCGGAGCGGGTTCTGCAGCTAAGGGAGACACCGGACCGCTCCGGAAGACGCTTCCTTCCCGCTCCGCCTTCCGAAATCGCCTTCGCCATGCGAGGGATGACGCTCGTCTTCCTCATCAAAGCCATCCTGCTCGCTCTCTTCGTGACGCCTCTGTGGGACGTGCCCGACGAGACCGGCCACTACGCCATCGTCGCGGATCTGGCCGATGGGCGCGGTCTTCCGCTTCCGGGAAAGAGCGTCCTCCCGCCGGACATCGTCTCGGACTGGGGCAAGGGCCGCACGCTCGCTCCGGAGGAGACCTGGAACTGGGTCGCGCAGCATCCTCCTCTCTACCATCTGCTCGCGGTCCCTTTCCTGGGCGCCGCGCGAGCCGTGACGACCGACCCGCACTGGCGGTACCGCGCGCCTCGTCTTCTGTCTGCCATCTCCGGAGCGGGAGCGCTGCTACTCTTCTTCGCCGTCTTCTGGGAGGCGTCGGAAGACTCGATCTTCGCGTTCGCCGCGGCCTCGGCGATCGGATTCCTCCCGATGTACTCCCACATGTCCTCGGGGACGAACCACGACGTCTTGCTTGCGCTCCTTTGCGGAGCGGCCGCGCTCTTCTGGGTGCGTCTGACCAGAACCGGAGATTTTTTCGACGGCGCCAAGATGGGAATCGCGCTCTCTCTGGCGGGAGTGACGAAGCTCTCGGCGCTCGTTGTCACCGCGGCGCTTCTCCTTCTCGCGTGGCGGCTTCTGGCCTCGCGCGGCGGAAAGCGCCTCGCGCAATGGCTCGCGATCGCCGTCCTCTCGCTGTCGCTGCCGGGTCTCTGGGCGCTGCGCCACTGGCTCCTTCTGGGAAACGCGCGCCTGCATCCGATCTCCCGGACATCCTTCAGCCTCAAAGGGCTGATCGCGTACCTTCACGACTATGCCGTCGTCGATCACACCTTCAAGAACTTCGTCGGGTTGATCGGCTGGACGGGTTCCGGAGCCGGAAACGTGCGCTGGTTCCAGATCTCCGGTCCCTCCCTCGCTCTCTACGTCGCCGCGGCGCTGGCGGCGGCAAGCCTCGCCGCGATCTGGTTCTGGAGGACCGACCGGAGCGGCGTCCGGTGGATCGGAAGGGGCGCGGCGGCAATCGCATTTCTTTTCGGATTTCTTTGGCTCTTCGCCGGCGCCGACGGCTCCGAGCCGTTCAAGCGCGTGCTCTATGCGCTCCTCCTGTCGGTGCCGCTCCTCGCGCTGCCGCGTCTCTTCTTGAGCGGTGAGCGGGAGGAGGATCTTCTCCCCGCCTGGAGCCAGGCGATTTTTCTCCTGTTCGCCCTGGCCTATCTCGTCAACAGCTGGGAGGGGTACGAGATCTACCACGCGATGCGCGCGACCAACGGCCGCTATTTCTTCGCGGTGCTGCCGTGGATCACGCTCGCGTTCGTCCTGCCGGCGGTCCGCCTTTTCCGGCCCAGCCGGGGACGTAACGTCGTCCTGCTTGCGATCCTGGCGCTCCTCTTCCTTGACGAGACGGCGTTCTTCCTGTGGAAGGTCGTCCCGTTCTACCGCGGTGTGCTCTCTCCTTGACTGAGGACCGAGGACTCGGGACTGAGGACTCCAACGACTCTCGCCGGGCTCAGTCTTCCTGAGGCCTTAGCCAACTTCAGTCCTCAGTCCTTAGTCATAGGCCGGTCTTGTCGCGCAGGCAGTGCTTCTGTACTCTCCCTGCGATGTCCAAGAACTTCCGCGTCGCGCTCGTGCAGATGTCCTGCTCGGCGGATCCCGAGGCGAATCTCGCCAAGGCAGTCGACCGCGTCGAGGAAGCTGCCGGGAAGGGAGCCGACATCGTCTGCCTGCCGGAGCTCTTCCGCTCCCAGTACTTCTGCCAGCGCGAGGACCCGGCGACATTCGATCTGGCCGAGCCTGTCCCCGGCCCGACGACACGGGCCCTTTCGGAGGCGGCCCGCAAGGCGGGTGTGGCAGTTGTCGCGCCCATCTTCGAGCGGCGGGCGGCCGGGCTCTACCACAACAGCGCCGCCGTCATCGACGCGGATGGAAAAGTCCTCGGTCTCTACCGAAAGATGCACATCCCCGACGACCCGGCTTACTACGAGAAGTTCTATTTCACGCCGGGAGACTTAGGCTTTCCCGCGTTCGACACGCAAAAAGGAAAGATCTCCACGCTCATCTGCTGGGACCAGTGGTATCCCGAGGGGGCCCGCCTGGCCGCGCTTTCGGGCGCCTCGGTCCTCTTCTATCCCACCGCGATCGGTTGGCATCCGCACGAGAAGGCGGAACACGGCGCCGCCCAGCGCGACGCTTGGATGACCGTCCAGCGAGGACACGCCATCGCCAACGGTCTCTACGTCGCGGCCGTCAACCGTGTCGGCCACGAGAAGCCGGCGGGCGGCGGCGCGGGCATCGAGTTCTGGGGCAGCTCCTTTGTTACCGATCCGCAGGGAGTGCTCGTGGCCGAGGGGTCCGTCGACAGGGAGGAAATCCTGATCGCGGAGATCGACCACGCGCGGATCGAGGACGTCCGGCGCAACTGGCCTTTCCTGCGCGACCGCCGCATCGACGCCTACGGGGGAATCAGCCAACGTTTCCTGGACGAGGACGCGTGGTCGAAAAAAATGTGACGTCCTCCGTCGCGCGCGGCTTCCGTCTGCCCGCCGAGTGGGAGCCGCATGAGGCGACCTGGATCGGCTGGCCCCACAACAAGACCGATTGGCCCGGTAAGTTCGCCGCGATCCCGTGGGTCTACGGAGAGATCGTCCGGTGTCTCGCGCCGGCAGAGACCGTCCGAGCCCTCGTCGAATCGGCGGCCCACGAGAAGAGCGCAAGGCGCGTGCTCGCGCGCGTGGGTGTGGATTCTTCGGCCGTCGAGTTCTTCCGCGTGCCGACCGACCGGGGCTGGACGCGCGACGCGGGACCGACTTTCGTGCGGCGGGAGCGGCGCAAGTCAGACGTCGCGGTCATCCGCTTCGGCTTCAATGGATGGGCCCGCTACCCGGACTTTCGCAAAGACGCCCGCGTCACCGGCAAGCTGTCCCGCGCGCTCGCCCTCCCGTCGATTGCCGCGACAGCCGCGGGGCGCGAGATCGTTCTGGAGGGAGGAGCGATCGACGTCAATGGAACGGGCACGCTCGTGACGACCGAGGAGTGCCTTCTCGATCGGGAAGTTCAGGTTCGCAATCCCGGCTTCTCGCGGGCGGACTACGAACGGGTCTTCGCCGATTTTTTCGGTGCCCGGAATGTTCTGTGGCTCTCGCGCGGCATCGCCGGCGACGATACGCACGGGCACGTGGACGACCTCTGCCGCTTCGTCGACCGGCAGACGGTGGTGCTTTGCCGGGAAACAAACTCGAGGGACGCAAATTATCGACCGCTCGAAGAGAATCGAGACCGGCTGCTGGGCGCGAGACTCGAAGACGGCTCCAGGCTCGTCGTCGTCGACCTGCCGATGCCCTCACCCCTCTTCTTCGAGGGCCGGAGACTGCCTGCTTCCTACGCCAACTTCTACATCGCCAACGCCGCAGTCCTCGTCCCCACGTTCAACGACCCGAAGGACCGGCTGGCTCTGGGAATCCTCTCCGACTTCATCCGGGACCGGCCCGTCGTGGGTATTCACGCGGTCGATCTCGTCTGGGGATTGGGCACGATCCACTGCCTGACGCGGCAACAGCCAAAGAAGTAGCTATCAGAGTCAAGTTGTCAGTTTTCAGTTGTCAGTTTTCAGTCTCCGATACAACGGCAGTCTCGAGACTGATAACTGAAAACTGTGAACTGAGAACTTGGCGCAGATAATGGAAAAAGCGTGGTGACCCCGATCGAGGACTTGGAGACCCCGGCCGTCCTGATCGACCTGCACGTTCTCGAGGCGAACATCGCCCGGCAGGCGAAGCGTGCGAGGGAGGCGGGCGTGAAGCTTCGGCCTCATGCCAAGACGCACAAGCTGCCGGAGATCGGGCGGATGCAGCTCGCCGCCGGCGCGACGGGGCTTTCTCTCGCCAAGACCGGCGAGGCCGAGGTCTTCGCCGAGGCCGGTTTCACCGACATCTTCCTGGCGTACCCGATCGTGGGAGCGGACAAGGCGAAGCGACTTCTCGCCCTTTCCGACCGCGTGAATCTCTGCGTCGGAGCCGACAGCGTCGAGGGCGCCCGAACGCTTTCCGAGGTCTTCGCGTCGGCCGGACGAAAGCTCCGACTCCTGCTCAAGATCGATTGCGGCCTTCACAGAGTCGGCGTCCTGCCGGATCGGGCGCTCGCGACAGCGTTGCGCATCGCGGAGCTTCCCGGCGTCGAGCTGACGGGGGTCTTCACGCACGCGGGACAGGCCTACCATGCCGAAACACCCGACGGGGTCGCCGCCGTCGGATCGCACGAGGGCGAGACCGTCGTGGCCGTGGCGAAGGAGCTGCGAAAAAGCGGGTTGCCGATTCGCGAAGTCTCGGTCGGCTCGACTCCGACGGCACCCCACGCGATGAAAATCGCCGGGGTGACGGAGTGCCGCCCCGGCAACTACGTCTATAACGACGCCTCGCAGCTCAGCCTCGGCGTGTGCGCCCTCGAAGACTGCGCGATGACGGTCCTCGCGACCGTCGTCTCCGTCCCGGCCCCGGACCGCGCGGTGCTCGACGCGGGCTCGAAGACTCTCTCCTCCGACGGGCTGCGCCCAAGCGCGGGGGGACACGGCTTCGTGCTCGGAAAGAAGAGCCGCATCGCGCGCCTCTCCGAAGAGCACGGCGTCGTGGACGTCGTGGCGGGCGATCACTTCGCCGTCGGCGAGCGGGTGGCCGTTCTGCCCAACCACGCCTGTGTCGTCTCGAACCTGCACGGCCGCGTCTACGCCGTTCGGAAAGGCCGCGTCGAGGAAGCCTGGACCGTCGCCGCCCGGGGGCGAGTCACTTAGTCACAAACCCCGCTCTGTCATTCCGAGGAGCGCAGCGACGAGGAATCTGCTCCCGCCTCGTCCGAAAGAGGGAAAGAGCCCTCGCTTCGATCGTGATGACAGAGAGCAGACGACGGAATAAGATTCCCTCACTTCAGCGGTAACGGCAACAGGTCCCGACTGTTTCGACAATTTATTTTGAGGAGGTGGGCGATGAGAGAGTCGCGCATCGGCATTGCACTCGGAGTGTTGATGTTGGGGATCGCCTCAGCCGGTCTCGCCGCGGCCGGCGACGTTGTCATCACGGGGCGCGTGACCAACGAAGTCGACGGGTCGACGGTTGCCAATGCCACCGTTTCCATCGGGGAGTTGGGTCTGTCTACTCGAACGGACCGGACGGGGCAGTACACCCTGACCGTCGCGGCCGCCTCCGTGAGCGGGCAAACGGTCGAGCTGCGGGTCATCGGTCCCAACATTCAGTCCAAGGTCGTTCGGGTGAAGCTCGCCGCCGGCCCTCTCACACAGGATTTCGCGGTGTCGCTCTCCTTCCAGCAGGAGGTCACCGTGGGCTCGCGCGCGGCCGGCACCGCGGCCGAGAAAGCGGTCCCCGTGGACATCCTGACCGAGCGGCAGCTCGAGAGCGCGGCGGGAAGCGCCGAGACGGCCCAGATCATCGAGTCTCTCGCGCCTTCGTTCAACTTCCCCCGCCCGACGATCTCCGACGGAACGGACTCGGTCCGGCCGGCCACGCTTCGCAGCCTCGGGCCGGATCAGATGCTGGTCCTGATCAACGGGAAGCGCCGGCATACGAGCGCTCTGGTGAACGTCAACGGAACGATCGGACGCGGCTCGACGGGAGTGGACCTGAACGCGATTCCGGCGGCGGCGATCGAGAAAGTCGAGGTGCTGCGCGACGGCGCCGCGGCGCAATACGGATCGGATGCGATCGCGGGCGTGCTGAACATCGTGTTGAAGTCCGGGGCCTCCGGAGGGCAAGTCGAGGTGCAAGGAGGGACGACCACTCACTCCGACGGAGAGATGTACGACGTCAATGGCGCCTACGGATTCAAAGTCGGCCGCGGGTCGCTCAACTTCATCGGTGAGTACCGCAAGCGCAATCCCACGAACCGAGCCGGCAACGACCCGCGCGATCAGATCGTGGCCGGAGACGCCGGCAACAATCCGGTTCCCCAACCGAGCTACCACTGGGGAGACGCCGAGGAGCGCGACATCCTGGGCTTCGTCAACGGCTCGATTCCCTTGAACGACCTGGGAACGGCCAACTTCTACGTCTTCGGCGGGGCGAGCCGCCGCGACGGCGTTCATGGAGGCAACTACCGGCGCGCGTTGCAGGGCCAGAACTGGCCGAGCATCTATCCGCTGGGGTTTCTTCCGCTCATCGAGCCGAAGATCGTGGACTTTTCGGGGACTGCCGGCGTGCGCGGGGTCGCGGCCGAGAAATGGTTCTGGGATCTGTCAGCCCAATATGGCCACGACCGGTTCGATTTCAACGTCACCCACAGCCTGAACACGTCTCTCGGGCCCACGATCCCGCCCAACCAGAAAAGCTTCTACGCGGGCTCGCTCGTCTTCAACCAGTTCATTTCGAATCTGGACATCACGCGCGAGTTCGACATAGGAATGGCTGGCCCCTTGAACGTCGCCTTCGGCGGGGAGTTCCGCCGTGAGAACTATCAGGAGCTCGCGGGGGAACCCGCCTCTTATATCGATGGAGGCTCAAAGGACCAATTCGGTAACAAGGCTCCCGCGGGGGCGCAGGTCTTCCCCGGATTCCGGCCCTCCAACGAGGTGGACGACTCGCGCAACAGCGTGGCGGCCTATCTGGACCTCGAGGGAAACGTAACTTCCTTTCTGCGGCTCGGCCTGGCCGGACGCTTCGAGCACTACACCGATTTCGGCAACACGAAGGACGCCAAGCTGACGGCGCGCGTGGAAGCGACCAAGCAACTCGTCTTTCGGGCCGCAGCCTCGACCGGATTCCGCGCCCCCTCCCTCGGGCAAAAGGACTTCTCCGCGATCAGCACCAACTTCTTGAACGTCGGCGGGACGTTCGTGCCCTTCGACGTCGGCCACTTTCGCGTCGACAGCGCGCTCGCGCGTGCGCTCGGCGCGACGGACTTGCGCCCGGAGGATTCGGTCAACTACAGCGGAGGATTCGTCTTCAGCCCCTCCCCCGCCTTCGATTTCACGGCGGACTACTTCCACATCAAGATTCGCAACCGGATCATCCTCTCCGGCAACTTCACCGGCGGGAGCCTCACGCCGATCCTCGCCCCCTTCAACGCCACCGGCGCACGTTTCTTCACCAACGCGATCGACACGCGCACGGAAGGTGTCGAGATAACGGCCAACGCCAAGAAGGATTTCGGAACGACGGGGATCGTTCGGTTTCAGGCGGCCTACGCCCACTCGGCCAACGAGATCACGCGCATTGCGCCGACTCCGCCGCAGCTGTCCGGATTCCAGGAAACGCTCTTCGACCGGCTGGAACAGCGGCGCATCACGTGCGCCCAGCCTCGCGACAACGTGCGCTTGACGGGCGAGTGGACACACGGAGATCTGGGAGTCGTCGTGCGCGGCAGCCGTTACGGCAGCTTCTGCGGAATCGACAACACCGTCGCATCGGCCGATCAGACCTTCAGCGCCAAGTGGCTGGCGGATCTGGAGCTCTCTTACCGCTTCGGGCGAGTCGGCGTGGCGGTGGGCGTCAACAACCTCTTCGACACGTTTCCGGACAAGTCCATCGCGGTCAACAGCAACTTCGGCATCTTCACCTATCCGCGCAATTCCCCCTTCGGCTTCAACGGCCGTTATGCCTATGCGCGGACCGGGTACACCTTCTAACCGGCGATGATGAAAGTGGACTAGGCTCCGATCCAGCCGACGCCCGGGCGTTCCCCGGGCGTCGGACGCGGAGCTTGCGCTTTGAGCGGCACTGTCCACCTGACGCTCCCGGTCTGGCTGGCGATCGCGATCGCCCTGCTCGCTCTCTGGGCGGCGCTCGACCGTCTGCTTCTCCCGTCGTTTCGATGGCTCGTGCGCCGGCGCGTCAACAAGGTTCTGGAAGACATCCACACGAAGTTGAAGATCCGGATTCCTTCGCTGACCCTGACGAAGCGGGAGGTCCTGATCGATCGCCTGATCTTTGATCCGCAGGTCCAGGAGGCGGTCGAAGCGGAGATGAAATCCAGCGGAGCGCCGCGCGAGGTCGTTCTCGCGCGCATCCGCCGGTACTCGCGGGAGATCGTTCCCTCGTTCAACGCCTACGCCTACTTTCGCGTCGGCTACGCGCTCGCCCGCAATGTCGCGCGCTCGCTCTACCGGGTGCGGCTGGGTTACTCGGACGAGGAAGGGCTCGCCGCGATCCCTCCCAAGACCACGGTCGTCTTCCTGATGAATCACCGCAGCAACATGGACTACATCCTGGTCGGATATCTGGCCGCCGAGAAGGCGGCGCTTTCCTATGCCGTCGGCGAGTGGGCGCGGGTCTGGCCGCTCCAGACGCTCGTGCGCACGATGGGCGCCTACTTCGTCCGCCGCAATTCCGGCGATCCGCTCTATCGCAAGGTCCTCGAGCGCTACATCGCGATGGCGACGGCCGCCGGCGTGACGCAGGCGGTCTTTCCGGAAGGGCGCCTCTCGCGCGATGGGCACCTGGGCGCGCCCAAGCTCGGAATCCTCGACTACATGCTGCGCTCCTTCGATCCCGAGGGCGAGCGCGACATCGCGTTCATCCCCGTCGGGATCAACTACGACCGGGCCTTCGAGGACCGGAGCTTTTTGGTCGAGCGCATTTCCACTGCTTCCCGGCCGGGCACGGCCCGCGCTATCTGGAACATGCTCTCCTTCGTGGCGCGCAACCTCGGCCTCATGCTTTCCAACCGCTGGCACCGCTTCGGCTACGCATGCGCCAACTTCGGCTCACCGTTCTTGCTCAAGGCCTATGTCCGGGAGCGCGGCATCGATTTCCGCGGCCTCCCCAAAGAAGAACGGTTTGCGAAAGTCGAAGAGCTGGCCCGCGACCTGATGAGCCGAATCGCGAAGGTCGTCCCGACGGTTCCCGTTCCGCTGGTGGCGACGGTCTTCGTGCGCGACCCGGACCGCGCCTGGAGCGAGCTCGAGCTGAAGGCGGAGGTCTATCGCCTGATGGAGGAGCTCGAATCCCGCGGCGCCCACGTCTACATCCCCCGAGGGGATCAGGACTATGCGATCGACGTCGGCTTGCGGATGCTGACGCTGCGTCATCTGGTCGCCGAGCGCGACGGCCTCTTCATCGCCGAGCCGACGGAGCTGCCCCTTCTTTCCTACTACGCCAACTCGATCACGCATCTGCTCCCCTCCTCGTGATCCGACACCCCTTCCCGGTCGTGGCCCACTTCGACTGGGCCCTCTCCGTGACGTTCGCCGCGCCGCGCCAGAGCCTCGTGCCTCTGCTCGCGCCGGGGTTGGAGCTCGATCTCGTCGGCGAGACGGGATTTCTCGCCGTGGCCTGTGTGCAGACGCGCGATTGCGGCCGGCGGCCCTGCCACGCTTGCTCGGCATGGACTTCTTTCTGGCCGGTTATCGTCTCTTCGTCCGGTTTGCGAGCCCTTCGCAGGGCGACTTGAGAGGCCTCCAGATCCTGGGAAGCGAGACGGATCGCCGGCCGATGGTCGCGGGCGGACGGTTGTTCACCCACTACGGTTACCGGCATGCCTCGGTGTCGGTCCGCCGCGAAGAGGGGCGAATCGCCGTCTCGACCTCCTCCGGGCTCGCGATCGAAGTCCGCGAGGAGGATCCCGCGCTCCCGGCGGAGTCCCCGTTCGCTCCCTGGGACGAGGCGCGGCGCTTTGCCGGACCGATGCCGTACACGTTCGCGGCCGAGGGCGGGCGCGTGGTGCGAGTCCGAGGAGAGCGGACCCACTGGAAGCCGCGGCCGGTCCGCGTCGTGACCGCCGCGGTTCCTTTTCTCGAGACGCTCACGGGGAATGCCGCCCGCCCGGCCGCGGCGTTTCTGGTCGAGGACGTGGACTATCGATGGAGCCGCGGCGTGCGCGAGCGCTCCGCCAGCAAGACCGCTTGCTGACCGCGCCCGTCGGATCGACGGAGGAGAGGCGACGGCCTCTGCGCCCGGGCCATGTCCTCGTGACGCTCGAGGATCTTCTGATCCTCACGTGGACCGTGCCGGAGAGAGCTCTCCGCGCGCGGCTCAACTGCGGACTCGAGCCCTGGTCCTCCGGCGGGTGCGCGCGCGTGAGCGCGCTTCTCTTTCGCAATCGCCGCCTGCGGCCGGCCTGGATCCGCGTTCCGCGGCTCTCCTCCTGCCAGCTCAATCTCCGCAGCTACGTCCTCGATCCCGAGACGGGACGGCGGGGCTGCGTGTTCTTCCACGGCCCGTACTTGGACCGTCCGCTCCTGGCCAGGATCTCCGCGCTCGTGCTCTCCGTGCCCTTTTGCTGCCTCCCCTTCTCGATCGGCGTCGAACAGGGAGAGCCCCTGCGGTGGCGCGCGGACGCGCCTGATGGTCGGGTGAGAATCCGGGCGCGCGCCGCGGAGGCCGACCCGGCCCTCGACGCGGAGGCGCTCGATCTGCTGACGAACCCGCACAGCGGCGTCGTCGAAGCCGGCGGGATCTGCCGGCGCTGGAGCATCTGGCATCGCAACCAGACTCTGCGAACAATGGCCGTCGAGGAGGTCCGCATCGAGCCTCTCGAGAGGCTCTTCCCCGAGCGTGATGGTCCGACGGGTCTCCTCGTCGATTCGATCGACTACGAGGTCTACCTTCCGGCGCGAAAGATGGGCCTCACTTCTGCGCCGCGAACGCCTCGGCGGTCGTGAGCACGATCCGCCCCCAGAGAAACGAACGATCGGCCGCAGCGAGCTCCTCTTCCTGCGCGTTGGTCGGCTCCGCGAAGCTGCGAAGGAGGACGATCGCGCCCGGCGACGCGGCCCGCGCGACCGCCTGCCGCAGGCGCGCGGCATAGGCTGGACCAGCGCCGTCCAGAATGTTGGAGAGCGTGAAGGCGTCGAACGCGCCCGCGGGAGCGTCCTCGAGGTATTCGGCGGCGTCGGCGCAATGAACGTTCGGGGCAATTGCCGGAAGACTCGGAGGCGTCGCCTCTGGTCTCTCTTCGCCCAAGAGCGCGCGCCAGGCGTATGGGTTGCCGCGGTTGGGATGCAGGCGCCAGGTCCGCTCGAGCCGGCGCAGCAGGATCGACGAGAAGTCAGAGGGAATCGCGGCGAGGAACTCCTTGAGGTAGACGATCCGAAGGAGCGGCCGGCTTAGGGCCAGTCGCAGCGCGATCCGAAAGCGGGCCGGCGCGAGCCGGCTCCGCCAGTATTCGACCTGCTCGGCCGGGTCCTCCAGCATCAGGAACGATCGCACGCGCGCGCGAGGCAGGACGCCGAGAGCGCGGAGGGCGGCGCGACCCCGCCGGATCAAGCGCTCGGCCGCGCCCTCGGCCGGCGGCCCGCCGTGAAGGCGAAGACGGACGTAGTCGACCTGCGCCGGGTTGATGTCGACCGCCGTCACCCGCGCTCCCTCTGCGGCCAGAGCGAGGGCCGTGCACCCGGCGGAGGCGATCGCGAAGACGCGCCCTGTTCTCGGGAAGTGGCTCCGCTCAATCAACCAGTCTTCCATCATGCGGCCGAAGAGGAGCTCCGGCCGGCCCCCGCCTCGGCGCAGACGGCCCCGCCGCCAGGGAGTGTCAGACGGATCGCTTGCGGTCATCCCGCGTCCAGACGGCCAGACTCCAGACCAGCGCCAGGAAGGCAAGATTCTGCACCGCGAGAGCCGCGGGATCGGGAATCCAGCGCCGCCCCCACAGGAGCCCGCCGGCGTTCATGGCAACGAGCAGCCCGGTCTGGACCACGGCCGCCGCGCGCGGAGAGCGCCCGGAGAGAACCCAGAGAGCGAGGAGTGTCTCGCCGGCGCCGATCCCGCGCACGAGGGGGCGCGCTCCGCCCGACCCGAGAAGGGGGAGCGAGGCCACGACGTCGAGGTGCTGCGGGCACCGCTCGAGCAGCTTGCACCAGAGGCCGTTGTAGAGCCAGACGATCGCGACCGCGCCCCGGGCAAACCACTTCATGGCGGCGGCGGCAGTTTGACACCGCGGCGGCGGCTCCGCTCGCCGCGCTTGATCAGCGCGTCGTCTCGGGGTCCGGGATCAGGAGGGAAAGCACGATCGAGACGATCGAGACGACCAGCGCTCCCAGGAAAGCCGCCCAGAACCCGGAGACGGAAAAGCCGATGCCGAGCTTTTCGGAGAGAGCGGAGGTCAGCAAGAGGATCACGGCATTGATGACGAAAGTGAAGAGACCGAGCGTCAGGATGAGCAAGGGACAGGTCAGCAGCGTCAGGATGGGACGAACGAGCGCGTTCAAGAGGCCGAAGACGAGCGCGACGACGACCAAGTAGGCGGCATCGCCCGTAAACGTCACGCCCGGCACGATCCGGGTGGCGACCCAGAGGGCGGCCGCGTTGATCAGGAGACGGAGAAGAAACCGCATGCGAAAAGAGACTCTATCGCGCAAGACCTGCCGGTTCTACCGGGTCGGCGGACGCCGCGGCTTCTTCTGGTCTTTGATGAGGATCGACACGGCCAGCGCGACCCCGCCGGCCGCGGCCGTCAGGAAGAAGATCATCGCGAGGCCGGGATAGCCAAAGATCCGGAAGGGCGTTTCCACCCGCACGAGCATCGAGGCGCCGATGATCAGGGCCGCCAGAATGACGCCGAGCGCGATGCGGTTGGCGATCTTGTGAAGCCCTTCGATCAAGAGTTGCTCGTCGATCGTGTCGACCCTCAACTTGAGCTGGTTGCCGGCGAGCAGGTCGAGCACCCGGTTGACGCGAGAGGGGAGCTTCTCGACAAACTCCTTAGCCTCCAGGAGCGAGGCGGCCAAATGGCCGGGCGAGGCGCTCTTCCACATCCGCCGTCGCAGCAGGTCCGCGGCATTGCGCCTCACGGACGCATTCGGATCGAAATCGGGAGCCAGAGTGCGGCCGACCTGATCGAGATTCAGCAGCGTCTTGCCGAGCAGCGTCAGCTCCGAGGGAAGACGCATCCCCGAGGCTCCGGCGATGCGTGAAACGCCCAGGATGACTTTTCCGATCTGGAGCTCTTCGATCGTCGCATGTTGGTAGGCGCTCACGAGACTGCCGATCTGGCGGCGGAACTCGAGCGGATCGAAGCCCTCGAGCTTCTGGCCGATCTCTTCCGCGCGCTCCGCAGCTTCATCCCCCTCTCCTTCGGCCACGGCGAGCAGGAGCTTCAAGAGCGCGTCTCGCATCGAGCCCTGGAGACGCGCGACCATGCCGAGGTCGAGCAGGGCGAGACGTCCGTCGTCGGTGACGAAGACATTGCCCGGATGCGGATCGGCGTGGAAGAAACCGTCGATCAAGATCTGCTTGAGATAGGCGCGAAACAGCTCCTCCGCCAGAGCCGGCCCATTCAAGTCGAGCTTGACGAGCGGCGAGAGCGCGGTGACCTTGCTCCCGCGGACGTAGTCCATCGTCAGGACGCGCTCGGTTGTGTAGTCCAGGATCGGGTCCGGAACGACGATCAAGGGAAACTCCTCGAGGTTGAGGCCGATCGCGACGAGGTTGCGGGCTTCCTGCCGGTAGTCGAGCTCCGCGGTCAGAGTCGCGCGGAACTCATCGGCTATCTTCTCGAACTCGTAGCGCTTTCCCATCTCCGAATGCGCGTCGAGGAGCTGCGCGAGGCCGGTGAGCGCCTCCAGATCCTCGGCGATCTGCTCCCGGATCGCCGGACGCTGCACCTTGACGGCGACCGGACGTCCGTCCCGCAGCCGCGCGCGATGGACCTGCCCCAACGAGGCCGCGGCGAGCGGCGTCGAATCGAACTCGGAAAAGGCCTTGGAAATGCGCACGCCAAGCTCGGATTCGACGATCCGCTCGACCTCGCCGAAGGAAAAAGGCTCGACCGAATCCTGCAGGCGAGCGAGGGCCTCCAGATATGGAGGCGGCAGAAGATCGGCCCGCGTGGAGAGCAACTGCCCGACTTTGATGAACGTCGGACCCAGCTCCTCGAGGTCTTTGGCCAGCTCTTCCGCCTGCGGCGGCGCGGTGGTCCCCGTGCCGGACCCCGGGGCGGTCTCGCTCGCGAGCCCCAGGCCTTCGGCCCAGTCCGCGCGTCCATACTTGACCAGGAGCCAGGCGATGTCCTTGTAACGCTTCAGTTTCTTGGGGGCGAGCGATACGGCCATTGTTCCTCCGTCAAAGAATCGCCTCGGGAGACATTGCAAGGCTCAGGCCCAACGTCGCTTCCGCTTACTCGGGACCTGCGCCTTACGGCGCACCGGCTGTCATTGCATCGCAGATCTAGCAACATCAATCGGAACGCCAAAGGCGTGCGTCTCTAATCTCCTGCCCATGGCCTGGACTTGACGGTTAAGCTTTCCAGGCGGAGTAACGTCGGCAATCATGAGCGGCCCTCATCTGGTCTTCGTGGCCGGCGCCACCGGATATGTCGGCCGGGCGGTCATCCCCCGGTTGCTCGCGCGAGGCCACGCCGTCCGTGCGCTTGCCCGGCGGGGTTCGGCGGCGCGAGTTCCGGCCGGGTGCGAGATCGTGCTCGGCAACGCTCTCGAAAAGGAGTCCTTCGCGGAGAGCGTCGCCGCTTGCGACACCTTCCTGCAGCTTGTCGGCGTGGCTCACCCGTCGCCCTCCAAGGCCGAACAGTTTCGGACGGTAGACCTGGCCTCTGCTCGTGCCTCGGCGCAGGCGGCGGCGCAGGTCGGCGTCCGCCACTTCGTCTACGTCAGCGTCGCGCAGCCCGCTCCGGCGATGAAGGCTTACGTCCAGGCGCGCGCGGAGGGCGAAGAGACGATCCGCAGCCTCGGACTGAACGCCACTTTCGTGCGCCCCTGGTACGTGCTTGGTCCCGGGCATCGCTGGCCTTATCTGCTGGCGCCGGGATACTGGATCGCCGAGCGGCTGCCGCCGACCAAGAACACGGCGCGGCGAATCGGCCTCGTCACGCTGGGGCAGATGGCATCGGCCCTGATCGCCGCCATCGAAGCTCCGGCCGAAGGTATCCGGATCGTGGAAGTTCCCGAGATTCGGCGAGCGCGCCTGGAGGCGGAAGACTCATGAACGAATGGCGGCGGGGAGACCTGGCCGTTTCGACCGACCCGTCGAGGCTCGATCGCTCGCTCATTGCGCGCTTCCTCGCCGGCTCCTACTGGGCCAAAGGGATTCCGCAGGAGGTCGTGGACCGATCGATCGAGGGCTCACTCTGCTTCGGCCTCTACCGCGGTCCGAAGCAGCTCGGCTTCGCGAGGGTGATCACCGATTACGCGACGTTTGCGTATCTCGCCGACGTGTTCGTCGTGGAGACGAGCCGCGGCGAGGGGCTCGGCGTCTGGATGATGGAAGTCATCATGCGCCATCCGAGGCTGCAGAACCTGCGGCGCTGGATGCTCGCCACGCGCGATGCGCACAGGCTCTACGAGAAGTTCGGGTGGCGCTCTCTCGAGAACCCGGAACGGATCATGGAGATCGTCGATCCGGAGATCTATCTGAAGAAGAGTCGGTAGTCGACAGTCAACAGTCAACAGTCGACAGTCGACAGTCGACAGGGAAGACGGCAAAGGTTATCCTGACGGCGAAATATGACTGCCGTCCTCTAAGTTCGGCCTCGAACAACCTCCCAAAAAATTCGGCTGACAGCTGAGAGCTGTCAGCTCTTGTTCGAAAGGACGGCTCCGTCATGTTTTCCCGCGGTGACTGGTGGAGGGACTTTTTTTCGGGATCGATCGTGGACTTCTGGCGCCGGGTCATGCCGCCGGAGACCACTCGGGCCGAGGCGGAATTCCTGATGCGCACGCTCCAGGTGCAGCCCGGCGCTCGACTGCTGGACGTCCCCTGCGGCGACGGACGCCTGAGCCTCGAGCTCGCGCGGCGCGGCTATCGCATGACCGGAGTGGACATTTCCCCGGATTTCCTCGCGGCGGCCCGGGAGGGCTCGCAGCGCGAAGGCCTCGAGATCGAGTGGCGGCTCTCCGAGATGCGAGAGCTCCCCTGGGAATGCCGGTTCGACGGCGCCTTCTGTGCGGGCTCGAGCTTCGGCTTCCTGGGGGACGAAGGGGACGCGGCATTTCTCGACTCCGTGGCCCGGACGTTGAAGCCGGGCGCCCGACTCGTTATCGACGCCGTGAAAGCGGCCGAGGTTGTGCTGGCGCAGTTTCGACCAAGTCACGAGATGGAGGTAGGCGACATTCACTTTGCCGCGGAGAACTCGTACGACCCCGCTTGTGGCTGGATGGACAGCCGCTACACGATTACGCGTCGCGGAGGAGCGAGCGAAACGCGGGAAGCCGCGCACCGAATCTACACGTACCGCGAAGTCGTCCGGTTGCTCGAGGCGGCGGGGTTCGGAGACGTCCTCGGACTCGGATCTCTGGAGGGCGAGCCCTTTCGCCTGGGATGCGCGAGATTGATCCTCGTCGCGACGAAAACAAGTTGAACGTTTGTCCCTCTTTTTTTTGGTGGTATAAGCCTTCGCGCGACGTCCGCGCCCTAACGGGCCAGAGAAAACTTAAAACTCATTTCGCTCGGTGTGCCGAACACGTGATCCATCGTTTCCCGAGAAACGTGTTTCTCAAGGTGAGGAGAACATGACTCTTCGATTGACCCGTGCCCGCGCTCTCCGGCGGCGTCTCGCGCTCTTTTCCTTGTTCGCGATCCTGCTCGCGCTGCCGGCGGCTGCCGGGGCGACCTCCTCGGGGATCGTCATCAGTCAGGTCTACGGCGGCGGCGGAAACTCCGGCGCCACTTACAAGAACGACTTCATCGAGCTCTTCAACCGAGGCCCGGCACCCGTCAATGTGACCGGCTGGTCGGTCCAGTACGCGGCGTCCGCGGGGACGACTTGGCAGGTCACGAACCTCTCCGGCACCATTCCTTCCGGCGGGTATTACCTGGTACAGGAGGCCGCGGGCGCGGGCGGAACCACGAACCTGCCCACACCCGACGCGACCGGCTCGATCGCCATGAGCGCGACCGGCGCCAAGGTTGCCCTCGTCAACACGACAACGGCGCTTTCCGGAGCTTGCCCCTCGAGCGCATCTATCGTCGACCTCATCGGCTACGACGGAGCGACGTGCTTCGAAGGAGCTGCCACCGGGACACTCTCCAACACGACCGCGGCGCTGCGCAACAACGGCGGCTGCAGCGAGACGGACAACAACCTCGCGGACTTCACGATCGGGCCGCCCAATCCTCGCAACAGCGCCTCTCCGGCGCATTTCTGCGGCGGGCCGACGAATCCATCAGGCGTCGGCGCCGCCACTCCTTCCGCCGTCGACCGCGGGCAGACGACCCTTCTCACCGTCACGGTCGCGCCGGGAACCAACCCGCCATCGAGCGGCATCACCGTGGCCGGGAATCTTTCCTCGATCGGCGGCTCGGCCTCGCAATCCTTTTTCGACAACGGGACGAACGGGGACGTTACGGCCGGCGATAATGTCTTCTCGTACCTCGCGACGGTTTCCGCCGGCGCGACTCCGGGAGCCAAGAGCCTTCCCGTGACGATCGCGGATGCCCAACTGAGGGGCGGCGCGACTTCGATCAACCTGACGGTCAACCCACCGCTGCTCGCGATCCATGACATCCAGGGTCCTGGCACGACGTCGCCCCACGCCGGGGAGCTCGTCGCCACGAGCGGCATCGTGACGGGCATCAAGAGCAACGGCTTCTTCCTTCAGACGAAGACCGGCTTCGAGGATGCCGACCCCAACACGTCCGAAGGGATTTTCGTCTTCACCTCCTCGGCGCCTCCGGCGGCCGCCGCGGTCGGCAACGAGGTCAAGGTGACCGGAACCGTTCAGGAGTTCATCCCCTCCGCCGATCCGAACAGTCCACCCGCGACGGAGATCGCGGGTTCGCCCACAGTGACGCTGCTAACAACCGGCAACCCGCTCCCCGCTCCCGTGATGCTCACCGCTGCGGACACGAGCCCGGCCGGCTCGATCGAGCAGCTCGAGCGCTTCGAAGGGATGCGCGTGCACGTCGACTCGCTGACGGTCATCGCGCCGACGCAGGGGACGATCGACGAGCCCTCGGCGACCTCGACATCGAACGGCGTCTTCTACGGCGTGATCACGGGCGTCGCGCGTCCCTTCCGCGAGCCGGGTGTCGAGGTTCCCGATCCGCTGCCTGCGGGATCACCCTGCTGCGTCCCGCGCTTCGACGCGAATCCGGAACGCCTTCGCGTGGACAGTGACGGCCTGATCGGCTCGGCCAAGATCGAGGTCACGACGGGAGCCGTTGTCACGGACCTGACCGGCCCGCTCGATTACTCGTTCCGGACCTACACGATTCTTCCCGACCCGCCTCCGGCGCCGGCCCCCGGCGTCTCCGGCAACATCAGCGCGATTCCCGTGCCCGCGCCGACCGGCAACGAGTTCACCGTGGCGTCCTTCAACATGGAGCGGTTCTACGACACCACCAACGATCCGAGCGTCCAGGACGTGGTGCTCACGCCCGCGGCCTTCGACAATCGCCTGAACAAGGCCTCGCTCGCGATCCGCAATGTTCTCAGGTACCCCGATATCGTCGGTGTCGAAGAGATGGAGAACTTGACGACTCTGCAGGCCGTGGCCGCGAAGGTCAACACGGACGCCGTCGCCGCGGGCGACCCGAACCCGAGCTATCAGGCCTATCTCTCGGAAGGCAACGACATCGGAGGCATCGACGTGGGCTTCCTGGTCAAGGGCGCTCCGCGCGTCCACGTCGTGGACGTCACGCAGTACAACAAGGACGAGACCTACATCGACCCGAACACGAATCAGCCCGCGCTCTTGAACGACCGCCCGTCGCTCATCCTCCGCGCGACGATTCAGCCGCCCTCGGGCTCCGCTTTTCCCATCACCGCGATCGTCAACCATCTACGATCCCTCTCGGGGGTGGACGATCCGGCGGACGGCAACCGCGTCCGCACGAAACGCCGCGCGCAGGCGGAATCGTTGGCGAACCTGATCCAAAGCCGCCAGACGGCAGACCCCAACGAGCACATCGTCTCGATCGGGGACTACAACGCGTTTCCATTCAGCGACGGATACGTCGACACGATCGGCACGATCAAAGGCACGCCGACCCCCTGCGACCAGGTGGTCCTCTGCTCGAGCGATCTGGTCGACCCGGATCTCGTCGACCTCGTGGAGCTGGTGCCCGCCTCGGAACGCTACTCCTTCTCCTTCGACGGCAACGGCCAGGTGCTCGACCACGAGCTCATCACGCAGAACCTGCTTGCCCGGCTCGACAGCATCCATTACGCGCGCAACGACGCGGACTTCCCGGAGTCGTTCCGCAACGATCCCAACCGACCCGAGCGGATTTCCGACCACGACATGCCCGTCGTCTTCTTCAGCTTTCCGCCGCGAGTGGATCTCTCGATCGTCAAGACCGCGCCGGTCTCGGTGACGACGGGATCCGACATCACTTATACCTTGACCATCCACAACGCCGGGCCGAGCACGGCCACCAACGTGCAGGTCACGGACAGTCTCCCCGCGGCGACGACGTTCGTCTCCTGCTCCTCGACCGGCACCGGAGTCTGCGCCGGTTCGGGAAACAGCCGAACCGCCACGTTCGCATCTCTCCCCTCCGGGGCGACGGAGACGGTCACCCTGGTGGCTTCGGTCCAATGCGAGGTCGCCGACGGAACGACGATCACGGACACGGCGAGCGTGTCTTCTCCCGAGGAGGAGCTCGATCCGACCAACAATTCCTCGTCGGCGACCACGACCGCGTCCAATCCGCCCCCGATGATCACCGGACCGGCCGTCGACAGGCCCGTGCTCTGGCCGCCCAATCACAAGATGGTGGCGGTCTCAGTCGATTACGGGACCTCCGACAACTGTGGAGAGGTCGCCTGCGCGCTCTCGGTCTCGAGCAATGAGCCGGTCAACGGAACCGGAGACGGCGACACGTCTCCGGACTGGCAGATCGTGGACGCGCATCACGTGTTGTTGCGCTCTGAGCGGGCGGGCGGAGGAAACGGCCGGATCTACACGATCCTGATTACCTGCACGGACACGAGTGGGAACCCGACGGCAAGGACCGTCACCGTCAAGGTTCCCAAGAGCCAGGGTCAGTGAAAACGCTACGTGGCTTTCACGCCGGGCGGGGAGGCGGACCCGTCTCGGGCAGGTACGGGTAGCATCCCAGGACGAGACGATAGGTCTTTGCCGGAGAGCCCTCGGAGGCCGGGGATGTGTGGCGGGCGATCACTCCCACCACCGCCTCTCGCAAGGCGGCAGTGAACTGCTCGCGCTGGGCGGGGCTCACGAAGCGGAACTGCGACTTGAGGGTCAGAGCCGTCTCCCTCTCGGGGCCGTCCGCCCTGCCGCCGGCCGCGCGGATCAGATCCGCCTCCATCTGGGAAGCCAGTGCCAGAAGGTAGGCGCCGCTGCCGGAATCGCCGACCCGCCGCCAGTCCGGGCCGACCGATCTCAGAAGCTCCGGCGACAACAGGAACGCGGCAGCCGAGGCGACGTAGCGCTGCTCGATCATGTTGCGGCGGCGGCGGCGGCCGGCTCGCCGCAGAAAGCCGGCCCGCGCCAGAAGCCGAACGTGGTAGTTGACTCGTTGCCGAGGCAGACCCAGCCGCGCCGCCAGCTCCGAGGAGGAGGCCGGCTCGCGAGCCAGCCGCAGGATTTCCAACCGCAACGGGAAGAGCAGGGTGGCCGCTCTTCCGACCTCGCGGACGCAATCGATCTGACCGGAAAGCAGAGCCAACAGAAAACTAATATTGTCTAGAAAAATATATTTGTCAATACCTCCGATCACAGAACCCCGCGGATGCGGCGACTCGTATTTGGGAGAATGCGGCCCATGCTCGAGCCTGTTTGGCTTTCTATGCACTTGAACACCAGTCGCCGAGTAGACCGAAGCGGGAGACGCTGATGGCTCGCCCGGGTCTTCTCGGAGGATCGCCCACCGGCATGCCCAGGGGAGACAGAAGGCGCGCCTCCGCTTCGGCCGCTCCGGACGAGAAGGACAAGAAGAAAAAGACTCCTCCCCTCTCCGTCATCCTGCGCGACGCCGGAGAGCTCATCGCGGCCCGCAAGGGAAGGCTGGTCCTGGGATTCGGGATTCTGCTCGTCAACCGGCTGGCGGGTTTCGTCCTCCCCTTCATGCCCCGTTATCTCTTAGACGAGGTCCTGGGCAAGGGGCGCCGCGAGCTGCTTCCCACCCTCGTCGCCGCGGCCGCCGGCGCGACCATCGTCCAGGCGATCACGTCGTTTGCTCTGTCTCAGATCCTCGGCAAGGCTGCTCAGCGCTCCATCACCGAATTGCGCCGCCGCGTGCAGCGCCACGTGGGCCGGCTCTCGGTCTCCTACTTCGATGAGACCAAGGTCGGGTCGCTCCTTTCGCGCGTGATGACGGACGCGGAGGGGATCCGCAACCTCGTGGGAACCGGGCTCGTCGAGGTGGTGGGAGGCGTGCTGACGGCCACGATCGCGCTCGTCATCCTGCTGTTTTTGAACCTGAAGCTGACGGCGATCGCGCTCGCGATCCTCTCGCTCTTCGGGCTCGTCCTGCTCTACGCCTTCAAGACGCTGCGGCCCCTCTTTCGCGAGCGCTCGAAGATCAATGCCGAGGTGTCGGGGCGCTTGACGGAGTCCTTCTCGGGGGTACGCGTGGTCAAGGCCTATCGCGCCGAGCGGCGGGAGGCCCTGGTGTTCTCCCGAGGCGTCCACCGCCTCTTCCGCAACGTGGCCAAGACCATGATGGGCGTGTCTTCGGTCACGGCCTTTTCGACCCTCCTTTTCGGCGCGATCTCCGTGGCGATCCTCTGGGTGGGCTCCAACGATGTGTTGAACGGAGCGATGACGCGAGGGCAGCTTTTTCAGTTCACCGCGCTTCTGGCGCTCGTAGTCGGGCCGGTCGTTCAGATCGTCTCGATCGGCAGCCAGATCACCGAGGCCTTCGCCGGCCTCGAGCGTATCCGCGAGATCCGAAACGAGACGGCGGAGGATGCCGGCGACGAGACTCGCGAGATCCTGCCGCGCGTGGAAGGCCGCGTCGAGTTCCGGGACGTCTCATTCGAATACCAGTCGGGGGTTCCGGTCCTGAAGGGCATCTCGTTTACCGCGGAGCCAGGCACGTCCACGGCGCTCGTAGGCCCCTCCGGCTCCGGCAAGAGCACGATGATCGGCCTGGTGGCGGCCTTCTACCGGCCCAAGTCGGGACAGATTCTGATCGATGGCCTGGACCTCTCGCGTGTGCGCCTGGCCGACTTTCGCGAGCAGCTGGGAGTCGTGCTGCAGGACAACTTCCTCTTCGACGGCACAGTCTTCGAGAATATCGCCTACGCGCGGCCCGACGCGTCTCGCGCCGACGTCCTCCGGGCCGCTGCCATCGCACGCTGCGACGATTTCGTCCGGACGATGCCGGAGGGTTACGACACGGTCGTCGGAGAGCGGGGAGTCAAGCTCTCGGGAGGCCAGCGCCAGCGAGTGGCGATCGCGCGGGCGATCCTGGCCGACCCGCGTATCCTGATCCTGGACGAGGCCACGTCCTCGCTCGACAGCGAGAGCGAGGCTCTGATCCAGGAAGGTCTCGCGGAGCTCATGAAAGGGCGGACGACATTCGTCATTGCCCACCGCCTCTCGACGATCCGCAAGGCGGACATGATCCTGGTCGTAGAGGACGGCTTGATCGTCGAGCGCGGGCGCCACGAAGAGCTGTTGGCCCGCGGCGGGCGCTACGCCGATCTGTACAACCGCCAATACGGAGTCGAGGCGAACCTCTTCCGCAATCCCGGAGAGGCAGAGAAGCCAGAAGAAGAAACGCGCCCGCGCGCCGCGGCCGACGCCGCTGTCGGCAGGTTGCCTTTGGTCGGAACAGGCACCGAGTGAACCTTGCCCCTCTCTCTCCGGGAGAGGGCCCGGGTGAAGGGAGAACTTTAGCGAGCGAGGGTCTTAGTTGCGCCGTCCGCCCCCCAAGAGCCGCAGCAGCATCAAGAAAAGGTTGATGAAGGTGATATAGAGCTGCAAGGCTCCTACGACCGCATAGGAACCTTCACGCCCGTCTGGAAGCGCGAGCGCCAGCTGCTTCAGTTGCTGCGCCTTCCATGCTGTCAGTCCGGTGAACACGATCACGCCCACAACCGAGATGACAAACTGAAGTCCAACATTCTGCGCGGCCGATCGCCAGAATGCACTCACAAGCAGAGCGATGAAGATGCCGATGAAACCCATATACAAGAATTGACCCACTCCAGCAAGGCTTCGCTTCGTCACCGTTCCAAAAAGCGCCATGGCTCCGAAGGCGCCGGCCGTCACAACGAACGCGGCAGCGATCGAGGGAATGTTGAAAATCAGAAAGATCACTGAAAGCCATGCACCCATAGCAACTGAATAAATGACAAACAGCATGCTTGCCGTGGTGGGCTGAATACGATCCACGCGGTATTGAAGAAACATCGCGAGCGCGAAGAGCCCGATGAAGAGTCCCCAGTTAAGAGCCGGAGTTGTCGCGATCGTGTAGGCAAAGCCCGAGGCAACCACGCCGAGGGCGGTGGCCGCTGAGATCCCCAGCCCCACGAACATCCAACCGTAGACCTTGCGCAGGAACGCCGTCACCTTCTCGGCCGACGCGACGGTCGTCGTCGTAAAGGCCGCTTGCGGCGTCATCGAAAAGCGATCCATCTCAGACCGGTCCATTTTTTCCGCTCCTTGTGGGCGCACACGCGCCCGTTATGGAAACGCTTCCGGAGGTCGAAGGATTCCCTGCTCGATCGCTCCTGTCGACTGTCGACTGTCGACTGTCGACTGTCGACTCTCCTAGTTCACTCGGTATTTCAGCGTCTCCAGATACTTCAGGGCCATCGGATCGCCCGGGTTCTCGGCGAGCGCGCCCTCGAATTCCGCCATCGCCTCGGCGACATCGCCGCGTGCCGCGTAGAGGCGCCCGAGGTTCAAGTAAGGGAAGTGCCTCGGCTCGTAGCGGGACGCCTTCTTCGCGCGCTCGAACCAGGCGGGAGCCTCGTCGAGCTTCCCCTGCTCCATCAGGTAGCAGCCGATATCGTTGTAGGGGTTGCCGAACGTCGGGTCGGTCGCGATCGCCTTGCGGCATTCCTCGATGGCCCGGTCGAGGTTGCCGGTGAAGGAATACGCCCAGCCCCGAAATGTGTAGGCCTCGGCGCTCGGGCAGATCTCGAGCGAGCGCGTGAAAAGATCGATCGCCTCCGCGAGGTCCCCTGCCAGAAGCCGGGCCGTTCCCTCGCGCCAGAGCTCGAGCGCGTTCTCCTGCACGTCCACGACTCCACGATACTACCCCCGGAGAGCGCAAGAACGGTTCTGGCGCGGAGCGTGAATGGAGAGGCCTGGATGAGAGCGCGCGGTCTTTTGGGGACAGGGCTGATCGTAGCGGGGCTCGCCCTTTGCGGGATGGCGGCCCTTCACTACTGGCGCGGAATGGTGGCCCAACGAGAAGGACGCGCCGAGCTCGAGAGGCTTCGCCCGACTGCGGCCGATCCGATCGTTCCGACTCCAGAGGCCGCACCGACGCTGACGCCCGCGGAGAATCCGAGCGTCTCGGAGCCTTCCGGCCCGACCCCGACTCCCGAGCCCGCGTATCCGTACGGACAGGCGCTCGCGCGCCTGCGAATCCCTTCGGCAGAGATCGACGTGGTCGTCTTCGGAGGCGCGGACGCCGCGATTCTCGAGAAGGGCCCCGGGCACGTGCCGGGGACCGCACTACCGGGCGTCGACGGGCCGCCGAACAACTGTGTGCTCACGGGACATCGCGATTCCCATTTCCGCCACCTGGGATGGTTGAAACCCGGCCACCAGATTTTCCTGGAAACACCGGCGGGACAAATGTCCTACCGAATCGTCCGGCGCGAGATCGTGAAGCCCGATGCCGTTTCCGTGCTCGCCCCGAGCGAAAAGGCGCGGCTGACCCTGATTACATGCTACCCGTTCAATTTCATCGGCCCGGCTCCCGAGCGCCTGGTCTTGATCGCGGAACCGCTGCCTCCGGAGCGTGCCCGGCATTCTTCTTGAAAAGACCCTTTCGATGATTGCCCGGTGGTGGGGTCTGGCGTTTCTGTCTCTCGCCCTGTGCCCGCAGGAGGCCGCTGCCAGTCCGCATCCGAAGCGACACCATGCCCATCGCCATGCAAGGCCGGCGCGAGCGACGTTCGACGCGACAGCCGTCAACGATCCCGCGACGAGGTCTGTCGTGGCGCCGGGCTCGGGCGGGTCGGGCGTCCTGCGCGCCGAAATCCTGCTCTCCCGAGCCCACTTTTCCTGTGGCGAGATCGACGGACACTACGGCCAGAACCTTCGCGCCGCGATCCGGGCCTTTCAGGAATCCCGAGGGCTGCCGCAAAGGGGCATCGTGGACGACGGCACCTGGGACGCGCTCAACGCCGACACCGCGCCCGCTCTCGTCACCGTGGCCATCGCGCCGGAAGACGTGGCCGGGCCCTTTACGCCGGTTCCCGACGACATGCTCGAGAAGGCGAAGCTGCTCCGCCTCGGGTACAGTTCTCCGCTGGAGGCGATCGCGGAGAAGTACCATTCGAGCCCGAAGCTTCTCGAGAAGCTCAATCCGAACGCAGCCTTCGATCAGGCGGGCATGCAGATTCTGGTGCCCAATGCCGCGACCGATCCGCCCGGAAAGGCCGCGAAGATCGTCGTCTCGAAGTCGCGGCGCACGGTCGAGGCGCGCAATGCCGATGGAAAGATTCTCGCGTCCTATCCGGCCTCGATCGGGACCGAGCACGACCCGCTGCCGCTCGGCCAATGGAAGATTCTTGGCGTGGCGCGCGATCCCGTCTTCCATTACAACCCCGACCTCTTCTGGGACGCCAGGGAGAACGCCAAGGCGGCCGTGCCGCCGGGCCCCAACAATCCGGTGGGTGTCTGCTGGATCGATCTCTCCAAGCCGCACTACGGAATCCATGGAACCTCGGAGCCCGCACAGATTGGAAAAACCCAGTCTCACGGCTGCATTCGATTGACCAATTGGGACGTGTCGGAGCTCTCCCAGATGGTGAAGCCGGGTACGCCGGCGGTCTTGACAAACTGATGCGCGCGCGTGCAATCGGAATCTTTTGCCTTGGGTTTCTCGCCGGAGCGCTCGCGGTCTACTATGTCCTGTGGCGGACGGGCGGCCTGGTTCCCGGCCGCCTCCTGACTCGCACGACCCATGAGCTCACCTCGGGCGAGCCTTCGACCCCGCGCCCTCTCGCGACGATTCCGTTCCCGACACCGACCACGGCTCCCGCGATCGCTGTTCCCACGTCCCCGACAGCGGAGCCCGCGGCGACTCTTCTCGCTCCGGCGACCCCGCTGCCGCTCCAGACGCCATCACTCGCCAACTTCTCGCTCACTCCGGATGCTCTCGTCCTGCCGGTCGAAGGAGCCAAGCGCTCGGATCTGCACGATTCCTTCGCGGAGACCCGAGGCAAGAGACGGCATGAGGCGGTCGATATTCTGGCGCCGCGCGGAACTCCGGTCGTGGCCGCCGTGGACGGATCGATTGCCAAACTCTTCACGAGCGTCCAGGGCGGATTGACGGTCTACGAGTTCGACGGGAAATCGGTCTACTGCTACTACTACGCCCATCTCGATCGATACGCCGAAGGCCTCAAGGAGGGACAGCACGTCCGGCGCGGGGACCGAATCGGTTATGTGGGGACGACCGGCGACGCTCCTCCCAATACGCCCCACTTGCACTTCGCCGTGACGCGCCTGGGTCCGGACAAGCGCTGGTGGGAGGGAATCGCCATAAATCCCTACCCGATGCTCCTGGCAGCAGCACCCAAAGAGTAAAGAGGAAGCCTCTGGAGCTCCCGGAGGGTTAAACTCGGACGCTCATGTCCGACGATCGCAAATACCGTCACCGGGGTTACATGGACTCGGGCGCCGGCGAATCCGGAGGACGCTCAGGTTCGCGCTCCGGGCCGCGCCCGCCCCGCGACGAAAGCGGCGCGCCGCGCGGGCGGGGAATCGATCTCAACAAGGCGGTCGTGTTCGCTTGCCGGGCGTGCGGGGAAAAGCACCGCGATCTGGACGCGATCGGACCCGACTCCAACTGCGCCAAGTGCGGCGCGCCCCTGCACGCCTGCCGTCAGTGCGCTCACTTCGATACGGCCGCTCGCTTCCAGTGCACGCAGCCAATCCCGGTTCGCATCCCCTCCAAGACCGCCGCCAACGATTGTACGTTCTATTCTCCGGCGCGCTCGTTTGATTTGACCGGCACGCGCGCCACCGGAACTCCCGACGATGCGCGGAGCGCCTTCGACAACCTGTTCAAGAAGTGACGAGTGGCCAGTGACAAGTGACAAGCACAGACGGCGATTTCTCGCTCGTCACTCGTCACTTGTCACTCGTCACTCTTGAGTACTTCTCTCCTGGCCCGCTGAAAGACTTCTCGCAGCATGCCCTGCGTCAGCTTTCCCGTAAACGTGTTCTGCTGGCTCGGATGGTACGTCGTGAGCACAACGTGCCGGCCGATCTGGTAGCGGGCTCCATGGGCGAAGCGCGGGCGCGGCCTGGGAATCTGCTCCCCGCGCTCCACCAGGACGCGAAGGCAAGCGTGGAAGGCCAGAGCACCGAGCGCGACAAGGATGGTGTCCGCCGGCAGCAGCGCGAGCTCCGCCGCGAGATAACCGCGGCAGTTGTCGAATTCCTGAGGCGTCGGACGATTGGCCGGCGGAGCGCAGCGGCAGGCTGCGGAAAGAAGTGCGCCTCGGAGCTCGAAGCCATCACCCGGATGGAGGGATTCGGCCCTGTTGGCAAATCCGGTGGCATGGAGCGCGCCGAAGAGAAAACGTCCGGATTCGTCTCCCGTGAACATGCGTCCTGTTCGATTGCCGCCATGGGCTGCCGGAGCCAGGCCGACGATCAAAACCTTCGCGCGGGGATCGCCCAGGGCCGG
>Ga0070698_100000815_pt1 | contig 34022 bp, 24 predicted proteins | sample KBSK1502metaG_FD_65477 | JGI IMG/M metagenome (GOLD analysis project Ga0070698, IMG submission 65477) | Corn, switchgrass and miscanthus rhizosphere microbial communities from Kellogg Biological Station, Michigan, USA - KBS K1-50-2 metaG | ecosystem: Host-associated > Plants > Roots >... | reverse complement strand
GTGCGGGTCGGGGTCGCAGTGGACGTGCGGGTGAAAGTCGGCGTGAACGTCGGCGTTTGCGTGGTCGTGAACGTAGGTGTATTCGTGGCCGTCGGCTGCGCCGAGCAGGAGTTGCCTCCGTCGCCGTAGATCCAGCGGATCGCGTCCTGATCGTCGGTCGCCAGCGCGAAATAGTTCTGCACGACCGAACGCATGATCGCGGCATCTTCGTCTCCGCGGCAGACATCGTGAGGCGACACGTTTTGATCGGAGTGACCCAGACCGAGCGTGTGGCCGAGCTCGTGAGTCAAGACGGACTGCGTGACGGCAGAGCTATACAGGTTGGAAGTGCAGTAAGAGCGCAGCTCCACCGTGCCTCCGGTGATCGTGTTGTAGGTATCGCCGCGCCAGCTGTTGGATCCGCCGCCGGACGGTCCGCCGCACCCGATGACGCCGCCGCCGGCAAGGCAGGTCGACCAGCCACACCCCAGGGCGGAAGAAGTCGCGTTCAGATAGATGACGTTTCCCGTTCCGCTTCCGCCCGTGTAGTTGATGCTCGAGTTCGGGTCGTTCGTCCAGGAGGCGAGAGCGCCAGCCGCTTCGGCGACGCCGCCGCCGTCGATGTTCGCCGTCCCGTTGAGCGACCACACGGCGGTCGCGTTGTTGTTCCAGCGATAGAGAAAGTTGTTGATGTTTCCCCACAGAGGCTTGGGCGCCCGGGACGCAGCTTCCGTGTGCTGGACCGGCTCGAGCCTGCCTCGAGGCGAGGCCGTGATCTCTCGAGACGGCGCTCGCCCCTCGAGGAAGTTCAGGAAGCGCTGCAGGTTCCGCGGCCGCCTGTTCGCCTCCCTGGAAACCACGTCGACGCCCGGATGGCTGCCGATCGAGAGCGCCGGAATCGCGTAGCGGTTGCCCGCCTCGTCGCTCCAGATCTCGAACTTGCCGAGCAGCATCTCCGCGGTCTCGAAGTCGCCTCCTCTTCGCGCGATCGCGAACACGATCACTTCCCGGCCCGGAACGTATTCCGGTCTTCCCCACATCTGGAAGAAGCGCCCGTCCGGGAGCTGGCCTCCGAGCTGATGAAGGACGAGACGGCCTCTCAGAGTTCCCTTCAGCACGGAGAGCGGCTCGATCACCGAGACCGTCTCGGGCCGGCCGAGCCTGTCGGCTTTCACGCCGCTCGAGATCACGATTCCATGCACGATGACATCCGCTCGACGGGAGAGCTCGGCGTCGCTGATCGGAATGACAGAAGTGGCACGCAGAGCGAAGGCCATGGCCCATGCCGCACCCGACAGGATCAGGGTGCGGGCGAGCACACGACCGGCAATACGCCGCGAAGGCTGGTCGAAAAACATGGTTTTGAGATGAAACTGAGGCAATAAGTGTACCGGAACCGCACGGGACCCGGCGCCGTCTAAGCGGCTGAACAGATTGGAGCGCGAAAAGCGCGGAGAGAGGAGGGTGACGAAATTTCGACTGAGGCGGCGAGGACCCCTGACAACGCGGGGTGTTTGACCTTTTGGAACCGAGAACTAACTCAGGCTCGCCGAGCGCGCCTCTTCGCGGGAAACCAGCGCGACGTCGGCGTCGACCATCATCTTGACGAGCTCGCGGAAGGTGACTTTCGGTTCCCAGCCGAGCTCCTGGCGCGCGCGCCGCGGATCGGAGATCAGCAGGTCCACTTCGGCCGGCCGCACGAGCTTGGGATCGATCACCACGAACTTGCGCCAGTCGAGGCCGACTTCGGAGAACGCAATCTCCAGGAACTCACGCACGGTGTGTGTCTCGCCCGTCCCGATGACGTAGTCGACCGGCTGAGCCTGCTGAAGCATCATGTGCATGGCGCGGACGAAATCGCCCGTGAAGCCCCAGTCTCTCTGCGCGTCGAGATTCCCGAGGCGCAACTCCTTCTGTTTGCCCGCCGCGATCCGCGCCGCCGCCAGCGTGATCTTGCGCGTCACGAACTCGGCACCTCTACGGGGACTCTCGTGGTTGAAAAGGATTCCCGACACCGCGAAGATCCCGTACGACTCGCGAAAGTTCACCGTGATCCAGTGACCATAGAGCTTCGCGACTCCGTAGGGACTCCGCGGATGGAACTTGGTCGTCTCGTTCTGCGGAACCGTGTCGACCTTGCCGAACATCTCGGAAGAGGAGGCCTGATAGAAGCGGATTTTCGGATTGACCACGCGAATCGCTTCGAGGATGCGGGTCACACCCAGTGCCGTGAACTCTCCCGTCAACACAGGCTGAGAGAAAGACGCCGGCACGAAGGACTGCGCCGCCAGGTTGTAGATTTCGTCCGGCTTCGACTCGGCGATCGCATTGATCAGCGAGTTCTGGTCGAGCAGGTCGCCGTTTAAGAGCTCGACCCGGTCGTTCAAGTGCGCGATTCGATCCAGGTTGAGATTCGGACCGCTCGTCCGCCGCACCAGGCCAAAGACCTTGTAATCCTCTTTGACGAGGTGCTCGGCCAGATACGAACCATCCTGTCCGCTGATGCCCGTGACGAACGCCGTTTTCATTTCCACTCCTGACGGATCGGGGCGGAATTTAGCACGTTGATCACCGTCGCTTCCGCAGCGAGAGGCTCCCCTCTGGGAGACTACGCGCGCGACGATCGAAACGTCTATTGAAAGTAGCCGTTCACGTCGATGACGACATGGACGGAGCCAGAGGCCTGATCGGAATGGATCAGGATCTCCCCGACAGGGCCCAGAGAGACGAGGGCGTTGTTCGCGCGGGTCTGTCCGGGTCGGTAGTTGACCATAGAGACGAGAGCAACCGGGCTGCCCCCCGGAGTGAGGCGCAGATCGCCGAGCGCGTTGGGCTGCGCGATGGTCAGGTTGAGCGAGACCGCTTTCGCCGTCATCGGAATCCCGCATTGTCCCGCCAGCACGAACCCGCGCTCGGAGCCCGCCGGCAGGGCAGGGCCGCCGGAGATCCCGTTTGGACCACGCGTATCGACCACCCGGCACGGTGTCACCGTGAAGAACTGAAGAGGACTCGGCGTCGGAGGCGGAGGCGGGCTCGGGTGCGTGAGAAGGTAGAGGCCGCCTCCGCCGGTTCCCAGGTACAGCTCGCCCGCGAGGTCCTCGCCGAAGGTCTGAAGGCCAGGGAGCGTCGGAGTCAGGAGCTGGCCGTTGCCCCACAGATTGCCGGAGCACTCGTCTCCATAGACGTAGACGCCGTAAAGGCTCAGGTCCTGGGAGCCCCGGTAGACGTATCCGCCGATCACGGCGCACCCAAAAGTATGGTCGTACTCGTAGAGAGGACCCGTGTAGCTCGGATCTCCGCAGGCAGGCGGGAGAGGACTGCAGCCGTTTCGGTCGTCGCCGCCGCACAGCGTTCCCTCCATGACTTTCCAGCCGTAGTTCTCTCCTCCGACAGACGCCCGCGGTTGGAAGTCGATCTCCTCTTCCGCGCTCTGGCCGACGTCCGCGATCCAGAAATCGCCGGTCACGCGATCGAACGAGAAGCGAAACGGATTGCGCAGCCCCTTCGCCCAAGTCAGGTTGCGCGGATAGGCCTGTGTCGCGTGCGGGTTGGATGGAGGGACTCCGTAGAAGGGCGGGGCGTTGACATTCTGATCCACGTCGATCCGCAGCATCTTTCCCAAAGCCACGGCGTCGTTCTGCGCGTTGCAGGGGGGGTCGTTGCCGGAGCCGCCGTCTCCCGTGCCCAGGTACAGATAGCCATCCGGACCGAACTGGAGCTGACCGCCGTTGTGGTTCGCGTTGATCGGATGCGGAATCGTGAGCAGGACCGCGCGCGTCGAGGGGTCCGCAAGGTTCGCGTTGGCCGCCATTCGCTGATACCGGGCGATCTCGATGTCGCCGGCGGCGTTGGTGTAGTAGACGAAGAAGTATCGGTTCGACGCGTACTGGGGGTGGAACGCCACGGAGAGCAGTCCCCGCTCCCCGCAGCACGAGACGAGAGAGGAGAGATCCAGGAACGGCGTGGACAGGACCGTCCCGCCGGAGTAAATGCGGATTTGCCCCGTCTGAATCGTCAGGAAGAGCCGCGCGTCCCGGGCATTGGTGATCGACGTGATGGAACCGAGCCCGGAGGCGAGCAACTGGAGTCCCACGGCCGGACCGGCGGCGGCCCGGGTGGCGTCGCGAGTTCCACTGCGGCCGGTTCCTGAAAGAAGCGCCGCGAGCGCCAGAGCCGCAGCCAGCACGATGAAACCAGGCCCTCGGGAACGACGCCGAATGCTGGACAACCTTCTTCCCCTATTGAAAGTATCCGTTCACGTCGAGTATGAGCTGCACGGTCCCGGCGCCCTGGTCGCAGAGAACCGTCAGGTCTCCCGCCGCCCCCAGCACCGCCACCGCGCTGTTGGCGCGCGATTGCCCGGCCCGATAGTTGATGGACGAAACCAGCGGGACGGCCGAGCCTCCGGGAAAGAATCTCAGATCGCCCGCCGCGCCGGGCTGGGTCACGGTCACGTTCAACGAGAGGGCCCGGGCGGTCGCGGGGATGCCGCATTGTCCCGCGGCCGTCAGGGTTCGGTTCGCTCCGGCGACCAGAGCGGGCCCAGCCAACGGACCCGCAGGGTTGCGCGTATCGAAGAGGCGGCACGGCGTCACTGTGTAGAAGGAGAGCCCGGTCGGCGGGCCCGAGCCCGAGATGGTGATCGGCATCGAACTCGACACGCCGCCGACGGTGACCTGAAGAGTGCAGCCGGAGCTGCAGGGCGAGGCGGGAGTCCAGGCCACCGGACCCGCACCGGGGGACGTCCCGATGGGACTCGCGTTGTAGGTCCACTGCGTTCCCGGATGGGTGACTCCGCCCGGAAGGGTCTCGAAGTCGAAGAGATAGTAGGTCGTGCCCGTCTGCAGGTTGCACGTTCCGAATCCGGCGCAGGCCAGCGTCGCGCCGCTCGAGTCCAGGGTGATGATCGGGATCGGATTGGGCGTGAAGACGATCGTCGCGAATGGATCCGAGGTCGTCAGCGACTGAGCGCCGCCGCTACCGTTGAAGTTGTAGCGGACCCCCACCGTGTGATTTCCGGCCGGCGCGGGAGGCGCCGTGATGGCCGCGGTTCCGAGGACGTTGCAGAAGCTCGCCGGGCATGTGACGAGCGGGCTAAAAGAGCCGCCGTCGATCGCGTAGTCGACCGAGTTGAGCGTCGCAGCCGGTCCTTTTTGCATCTGATTGGTCAGCGTCAGCGTCGCGCCGACGATGACAGGACTGGGGGACACCGTGAATGCGGGCACCAGGTCGACCTGGCTGACCGAACCGCTGACGCTGGCCGAGTACCCGGCGTAGGGAACGACCAGAGAGAAGCTCGTCGCTCCGGGAGGAACGGCGACCACCGCTGCCGGCCCCCGCGCAACGGCGCCGGGATTGAAAATCCAGTTGAATGCCGCGGGGTTCCCATCTGTCGCGCTGGCGTCCGCATTGCCGCCCGTCAGCACGTTCAGGGCACCGCCGGAAAAGCCGACGATCCGGATTTGGGGAATGGCGACGCTCATGGCGGGAGACGTATATTGCGTCGTTCCGTACTGGTTGGTCGCCTTCAAGGCGAACGAGTAGGACCCCGCGACGACGCTCCCGAAACAGCCGACCCCTGTCCCGATATTGCCGGAGGAATCGCAGGGGAAGAAGGCGGGGTTGATCGTGTCCCCCTTCCCCGCCGTCCGATCCGGGACGAAAGTGCCGTCGTACCGGAAATCCCACTGGACCTGAGTGATCGGCGCGACCGAGACCGAAATATCCTGAAGAGACCAAGCGTCGCCGAAGTAGTTGGTCTTGTCGGCCCGTCCGGCCGCTGACTGGTTCGTCGCGCTCGCTCGCGCCGCGGGCGGCGCGGTCGGGTTGCCGTCGGTGTGGAAGATGAAATGCCGCCCGTCGGTGAAGAGCGGATCAGGATGTATGGCCCAGGTCCGGCCCTGCAGGTCCGTCGTCTGCGTCGAGTCCGGGATATCGTGCTGCTCTCCGTTCAGGTAGGTCCAACTCCCGAGGGTGAACAGGATGTAAGTGTGGCCGTCGTCCCGAGGTCCGTTGCAACCCCTCTTTATCCCACCGCAATTGCCGCTCAAATTCCTCGCGAGCACGAGATTGCCGGAGGAGGAGATGTTGGAAATGGCGTTGCAGTCGCCGACGACGTAGAGATTGCTGTCGGCGGGAGGCCAGGGCCCGCATTTCGAGAGCGCCTGAACATGACCCGGCAGGAGAGCCTCCGTGTCGAGCCAGAAGAACCCGAAGTCTGACTGCAGCAGCACGTACTGTCCGTTGTAAATCGGCGGGGCCGGGACCATGCTGACGGGCCCGTTGGTCATGAGGGAAACGTCTTGGGCCCGCAGGACCGTGGGCAGCAGCAGTAGAAGAACGAACGAGAGGGAAATTCCGACTCGGCTGAATGTTCGAGAATGAAACACTACGCGCGGACAGGTGATCACACGGAGATCTCCCTGGGTACCCGGAACCGGAGAAGCAGGCGAGACGAAGAGGAAAGAACCCCGCAGCGTCTCTGCGACGTTCTTCCCTCCCCGCCCGACGGGGGTCGGGAATCGCATGTGTGGGCGTATTCAGTTTAGCCCACTTCGGGCGCGGGCGTGGAGTCGCGCCGATTTCTTTCGTAAACTCCAGGAAAGAAAAGAGCCGCGGGGAACGAAGAAGAAACGTTGCGTTCCGTGAGGGACCGTACGCAGCTCGGCTCCTCTATTGAAAGTAGCCGTTGACGTCCAGCACCAGGTGCACCGTCCCGGTAGCCTGGTCGCACTGAATGGTCAGGTCTCCGGCCGCTCCGAGCCCGGCGATCGCGTTGTTGGCGCGAGTCTGGCCGGCGCGATAGTTGATCGTCGAGACGAGCGGAGTGGCAGATCCGCCGGGAAAGAGTCTCAGGTCGCCCGCGGCGGTCGGGGCGATCACGGTGACGTTGAGCGAGAGCGCCCGGGCGGTCGACGGAACACCGCACTGCGATGCGAGCGCGAAAGTCCTCTGCGCGCTCGCCGCGAGCGCGGGACCTCCGAGAGGGCCCGCCGGGTTGCGAGTGTCGACCAGCCGGCAGGGCGTGAGGGTATAGAAGGACAACGGAGTCGGTGGGCCGGAAACCGTGATCGACATCTGAGCTGACACACCGGAGACGGTCAGCTGAAGAGTGCAGTTGGAGGTGCACTGCGTGATCGGGGTCGTCCAGGCCACCGGACCCGCCCCCGGCGAATCCCCGATCGGGGCCGCGTTGTAGGTCCAGTGCGATCCCGGATGCGTGATTCCGGCCGGCAGCGTCTCGCCGTCGAAAAGATAGTAGGTCGTGCCCGTCTGTAGGTTGCACGTTCCGAATCCGGCGCAGGCCAGTTGATTGCCGCCGGGATCCACCGTGATGACAGGAATCGGATGTGGCGTGAAAGCGGTCGTCGCGAAAGGATCCGACGCGGTGAGAGACTGAGCTCCGCTGCTTCCCGTGAAGTTGTAGCGAACCTGCACGGTGTGGTTCCCCGCCGGCGCGGGAGGCGCTGTGATCGCCGCCGATCCCCCGACGTTGCAGAAGCTCGCCGGGCAGGTGGCGAGAGAGGCAAAAGCACCTCCGTCGATCGCGTAGTCGACGGAGTTCAGCGTCGCCGCCGGTCCCTTCTGCATCTGGTTGGTCAAGCTCAGCGTGGCCCCGACGACGACCGGATTGGGCGAGACGGAAAACGCGGGGACGAGATCCACCTGGCTGACGGAGCCGCTGACGTTCGTCGAGAAACCGGCGTACGTCACGAGCAGCGAGAAACTGGACGAGCCCGATGGAACGGAAACGACCGGGCCCGACCGCCCAATGGCGCTGGGATTGAAAGTCCAGTTGAACGCCGCCGGGTTTCCCCGCGTGGCGCTGGCATCCGCGTTGCCGCCCGTCAACACGTTCAAGACGCCGCCCGAGAAGCCGACGATCTGGATCTCGGGAACGGCGATCGGGGTCGCGGGGGACGTGTATTGAGTCGTCCCGTACTGATTGGTCGCCTTCAGTGCGAAGGAGTACGACCCCGCCGTGAGGCCGGGGAAGCAGCCCGCTCCTGTCGAGATATTGCCGGCGGAGTCGCAGGGGAAGAAAGCGGGGTTGATCGTGTCTCCCTTTGCCGCCGTCCGGTCCGCGGCGAACGTGCCGTCGTACTGGAAATCCCACTGGACTTGAGTGATGGGCGCGACCGAGAACGAAGTGTCCTGAAGCGACCAGGCGTCGCCGAAATAGTTGGTTTTGTCGGCGCGGCCCGCAGCCGATTGATTTGTCGCGCTGACCCTGGCGGTGGGCGGAGAAGTCGGGACGCCGTCGCTGTGGAAGATGAAGTGCTGCTCATCGTTGAAGAGCGGATCGTTGTGGATCGTCCAGAGCCGGCCCCGGAGATCCGTCGTCTGCGTCGAGTCCGGAATGTCGTGCTCTTCTCCCGCGAGGTAGTCCCAAGTCCCGAGGGCGAACAGGACGTACACGTGGCCGTCATCCCGAGGCCCGTTGCAACCTCTCTTCATCGCAAGGCAATTGCCGCTCAGGTTTCGGGCCAGCACGCGATTGCCGGAAGAGGAGATATTGGAGATGGCATTGCAATCGCCGACGACGTAGAGGTTGCTGTCCGACACAGGCCAGGGCCCGCCGCATTTCGACACCGCCTGGATATGGCCGGCGACGAGCGCCTCCGTGTCGAGCCAGAAGAACCCGAAGTCCGTCTGCGCCAGAGCGTGTTGTCCGTTGTAGATCACCGGGGCCGGGACGAGGCTCACGGGCCCGTTGGTCGCGAAGGAAACGTCCTGAGCCGATAACACCGTCGGCAGCAGCAACAGCAGGGCAATTCGGCAGACGCGAATCGGGAGGGTCGGTGGATCGGTCATCATCGGAAACATCCGTTCAGCTCAATGACGATGTGGGCTCCTGCAAGCACTGCGCCGTTGCTACGCGCGCCAGGAGACTTCCGAGAAGGCCTGCGGTGCTCTTCCCTCCCCGCCCGACGGGGGCGGGAATTGCATCTTCGAACCGATTGGAGCTTAGCCCGACGAGGCCTCCGCCGAGATCCGGGTCCCGGGGCCAAGAGACACGTTGGATCGGTCAGATATCTTTGGACAAGGCTCAGTCGATTCAGAGTCTCTTTCACGCGCTCCAGTACTTCTTTGTGGCTGGATCTACGGGAATCTTTCGATCCGCCGCAATCCCGCCAAACCGCCGTCTTCTATCGATCGATGTTCGGACGCCGTAGCCGCGTTGCCCTCTTCGTCGCCTCGGGCGCGCAGGAGAATCTCGGCATCCTCTATAAGTGGCGAGGACGACTCGACCTCGCACTCCCGCACTCTCGCCGCGCCCACGCGCTGGACCCGGATCTCTCTCCAGCCGCCTGCGACCTGGCCGGAGCGCTGGCGACGCTCGGCCAGACCGACGACGCCCTCGCAATCCTGCGGGACTTTACAAGGGCGCATCCGCAGCACTGTACGGCCGCGGACCTGGAGCGGGCGATCGCCGCGGCCATTTCGGCCGAAAACCCCAACCGTTGAGCGTCCGCGAAAAAACAGGGCCGCGGCGGACGCCGCGGCCCTGCTCCGTCGAGGGATGGGCGGTTTACTTGTGAGAGACAGCCGCGGCAGCGGCTTGCTCTCTCCAGGTCTTTGCCCAGCCGAGCCGCTCGGCAGTGTTCATGTTGACCGTGCCGTCGGCGTTGTAGGTGCCGTTCGCGATGAGCCGGCTCTTGGCCTCTTCCGTGAGCCAACCCGGCATCTTCTGGTCCGCTGAGATCGGACGGAAATCGTCGCCCTCGGCGACGGCCGGCCAGTCCTTGAAGGCGTGCCGGATCCCGTTCACCTGATAGTGGAACGAGACATCGCGGGAGGACCGTACGGTGATCTGGTTCAGGTCTTGGCTCATAACCGCCATCTGGGCGAGATCGCCGACGGGGGTCAACTGTACCGTGAGTCCGTCCTTGTCGGTCACCATGCGGAAGCTCTCGGGCACCTGGATGACGGCCTCGCGGTTGACCGTGCGGGCGGTGCCGCGGAAGTACGTCCCGGCCTCGGGACCTTCGAGGGCGACGTACCGGATGGTCAACGCAGGATCGGTCGGATGGGGTTCGATAAAGGCCTTCGTTCCCGTCGCCGTGAAGTTCCCTTCCGTCCGGACACCCACCGTGGCAGGCGAGATGGCCACGCCGATGACCCCGTCGCCGCCGGAGGTGCTCGAAATCCCAAGGACGCCGTTCTTGCCTTGCCCGCGAACACCTGTGCTGAACCAACCCGTCGTGAGTCCGCCTGAGGCACTGGCGCCATCCGCGCCGAAAACGCCATTGGTATCGGTGGCGGTGCTGGTCGTGACGATGATGGCGCCGTTACGGGCGCCCTGAATGAAGGCGCCTTCGCGACCTCCGAAAGCGGCCAAAGCATCGAAATTCGTGCTTTGGGCCCACATGCCGTTGGTATTGGTGCTAGCCCCGTATGTGCCGATCGCGTCTGTGCTGGTTCCCCAGACACCGGCGACTCCAAGTCCCGAGCCGATCGATGTTCCCATGACACCAAATCCATTGCTATAACCCCAGACGCCGAAACCGCTCGCACTCGTGTTCCAGCCAAAGACGATCGGGCCGCCCGGATTGTTACCCTGAAAGCCGACGTACTCATTCGGGTTCAAAGGTGAAATGCTCCCCTTGCCGACATAGTAGCCATTGATGTCGATGATCAGATCTGTCCCGGACACGCCGGCGACGGCCGTGACCGCCGCGCTCGTTCCCGACGGGACGATCGCAGCGTTGGCGATGGTCTGCCCGCCGACGTAGTTCAGGGTCGAGACGAGGGGCGCCGACCCGCCGGTCGGGTAGAGCGAGATGAACCCGGGTCCAAGAGTGTTGGTTACCGTAATGTTCAAGGAATAGGCGGCCGCCGTCGCCGGGATGCCGGTGCAGGGCCCCGCCGGGATCGTGAAGCTGCGCGGCGAGGCCGCGGGGAGCGAAGGCCCGCCAAAAGGGCCGACCGGTCCGCGGGTGTCCACGACGCGGCAAGGCGTCACGCCGATGAAAGCAAGCCCGAATGTCACGTCGCCTAGGGCCCGGCTGTGATGCAGCCCGGAGCTGGAAGAACTGGAACCCGATGAGGGCACGGTCCAGTTCGCCACCATTGTGCCGATCTGTGCCTGAGCTGAGACCGCTATAAATGCCGAGATCAGGATCACCACGGAGAGCCTAATTACCCGGGACCTTGTCATTCGATCCTCCCTTCGAAACGTTCTTGCCTCTTCCTTCTCTTCAAATCCTTTCAGGGTCTTTCCGTGCCGCTCCTCCTTTCCGGTTCGTGTCGTCTCGAAGACTCCCAGCGGCTCGATCGGGAGATGCCTCCCGGGAGTCCTCGGGGCGACTCGTTCCTTGTCCCTTCTTTGTTCAGGAAGACCGCTGGATTCCTCCAGGGTTTCTGGACATCCCAATATCACGGCAGACCGTTGCCGCGCAAGACCCTAGAGCCGGGCGCGCCGCTGCCTCGGCACTGCCGGACCCAGGTCGGGAGGAGCAAGCCACGCCAAAAAAGCAAGGCCCGGGTGGCGGCGCGGGGTCTGACCGGGGAAGGCGAGTGGAGCTAGTTGAAGATGACGTAGCGGAAAGTCGTTCCCGATTCCCCCCGAACCACCGCTGAGCCGACTCCCTGTGATTCCACGATGATCGGTTTCGAGGTGACTCCTGTTCCGGTATAGGTGCACTGGATGATGCTGCTGGCCGTGATGTCGCCCGTGATCGTCGCGCTCCCGAACCCCGCGCCGGTGAATGTTGAGCCTCCCGAGTTATTCGCGGTCAGCGCGAAGCCGGTCGATGAAATCGTCAGGGTGTTCCCAGAAGGCGTGATCGAAATGTTCGTGCCGGGCGCAAGCACGACGGCGCCGGACAGGGTGTTGATCGTAGTGGCGATCCCGGTCGCGGCGACCGTCAGGGTGTTCCCGGAGGGAGTAATGGAAACGTTTGCGCCGGGCGTGAGCGCGACGTTGCCCGACAGCCCGTTGACCCCGGTGACGACACCGGTCGCGGCGACCGTCAGGGTGTTCCCAGAGGGAGTAATGGAAACGTTTGCGCCGGGCGCGAGCGCGACGTTGCCCGACAGCGCGTTTACCCCAGTGACGACACCGGTCGCGGCGACCGTCAGGGTGTTCCCAGAAGGTGTGATCGAGATGTTCGCGCCGGGAGCGACCGCCACGTCGCCTGACAGCCCGTTGACCGCGTTGACGACCCCCTGCGGGTCGTAGTAGCCGTTGACGTCGATGATGAAATCCGTCCCCGAGACGGCGGCAACCACGGTGACTCCGCCGCCCGTGCCGAGCACGACAACTTCGGCGTTGGCAACCGTAAGGTTCGCGACGTAATTGAGTGTCGAGACCGTCGGCGCGACGCCACCCTGGGGATAGATCGTGATGTGGCCGGCGCCGAGCGTGTTGGTCACGGTCACGTTCATCGAGACCGCCTGCGCGGTCGCCGGAATTCCGCAGACGCCCGTCATCGGGAAATCGCGCGACACTCCTGCGGAGAGGCTGGGCGGTCCGTACGCGCCGCTGAAGCCGTTTCCGCGCGTGTCGGCGACCCGGCAAGGCGCAACGGCGACGAAGGGCAATGGCGTTGCCGCGGCGGTCGCGACCCCTTTGGCTTCCATCGCGGCGTGGTGATCCCGCAGCTGCGATTCGGAGGGCGCTGTCCAGTAAGGAGGCGCGGCCCAGTTGGCGATTTCCTCGGCCGAGGCCGAACCGAGCGAGGCGAGTCCGAGGAATAGCGAGGCACCGATTCGGAACAGTCGCATAGAGAGACCTCCGTCAAGTGAGTTAAAACTGTTCAATTGTTTGGGTCCCTCTATTGTACCGAACTTTGGGTCGCGATCAAAGCCTCAGTCCGTTCCGGACAGCGGAGGGGCGTTCCGGCGGGTCAGGTAGATCAAGGCGCCGACCAGACACGCGATCAGTCCCGCGATCAGCTGCCTTCGCTCGGCCGCCGACAGGAAGACGAGGCAGACGACGAGCGCCGCGATCGGGACCGTCGGCCCGCCGGGGACGCGGAAGGTTCGGGGCGTCGTCGGCAGCTTGCGGCGAAGGACGGGAATCGAAGCCGCGGTGCCGATGTACGTGGCCAGACGCGCCACGGCGGAGAGCAGCGCCAGCCGTTCCGCGAGCCCGAGCTTGCTCGTCGGAAAGAATCGGTTCGTGAGCGCGTCGGCCGCGATGAGGACAAGCGCGACGCCGGTCTGCGTCAGGATCGCGATATGGGGCGTCCGGTAGCGCGGATGGATCTTCGCGAAGACCGCCGGCAGCCTGCCCGTCTGCGCGAGCGCGTAGAGATAGCGCGGCCCCGCGAGCACCGTGTTGTTGTTGGTGCCGAGCACCGAGAGAACCGCGCCGAGCGTCAAGAGAAAGCCGCCGACCGGCCCCATCATCATGGCGGCGGCGTCGGCGAGCGGAGTCGGCGAGGCGCCCAGTTTGGGGATCGTCCCGATCGCGACGAGCTGGACCGTCGTGTAGATCGCCGTCACGATCAGAATCTGGACGATCAAGGCGAAGGGGATGTCGCGCTTGGGGTTCACGAACTCACCCGCCGGCGCCGGCGTGTTCTCGAAGCCCGCGTAGGCGAAGAGGACGAGAAGAGCGGCCTTCACGAAGTTCGCTCTTTCCGGCATCGGCACCGGGAAGACGCGGTCCCAGGAGACGAAGAAGATTCCCACGACCACGAACAGGACCAGGGGGACGACCTTTCCCCAGGCCAGCACCACGGCCGTGCGGGCGCCGGACTTGATGCCGAGCACGTTGATCCACGTCAGAGCGAGCAGGGGCAAGACGATCGTGGCTTGCTGTCCGAGACCGCTTTTCGCGGCCGGCCAGAGATAGCCGACCGCTCGCGCGAAGAAGACCGAGAGCCCCGCGATCGAAGAGATGCGCGCGATCCAGGTCATCCATCCGACCTCGAAGCCGACGAAGTCGCCGAAGGCGGCGCGCGTGTAGACGATCGCGCCTCCCGCCTGGTCGAAGAGGCTCGACGCTTCCGCGAAGCAGAGCACGAGCAGGAGAACCGCGAAACCCGCGGCGAGGATGGCCCAGATGCTCGCCGGGCCGAGAAGCTGGGCGGCGGCGACGGGAAGAATCAGGTAGACGCCGCTCCCAATGACGTCGTTGACCGAAAGCGCGACGATCTGCCATCGCGAGACCGCGCGCAGGAGTCCCGTCCGCGGATCGGTGCGTTCGAGGGCTTCGCTCAGAATGCGGGGATTCTAGCCCTCGTGACGAGGCGACCCCTCGGCATTTCCGACGAGCCCCAGGAATTCTTCCCAGGCGGCGGGCGGATCGAAGCGAGCGAGACAGGCAAGAGGCCCCGGTTGCGCCAGCAGCCGGCGCGCGCCGGCCGCGAGCCGTCGAGGCTCGATTGCGGAATCGAGCAGGCGCGCGGCGTCCAGGGCGGCCGGAAGATCCCAGACTGGAAAGCGCCGGCCGAGGTGGCGCCAGCGCGCACGCCGCAGCCAGCGGCGGCTGTGCGCCGCCAGATATTTGCCCAGATCGGATGTCTTCTCGAGCTCGTTCAGCTCCTCCGCGCCGACGGCCAGCCGCCGCACCACGTCCAAAGGGAAAAGAGTCAGCCGCCGCCACGGCAGCGAGAGCGCGAATCGCGCGCTCTTCCGATCGCGCGCAAAGTTGAACTCGAACGGCCAAAGGGGCGGCAGAAAGCCGCGCGAGGAGAGACTGCCGCCGACCGCGCGCAGGCTGGCCCGACCGGCCAGCCCTGGGTCGCGGCGGCAAGCCGCCGCCAGGTTGGTGAGCGGGCCGAGAGCAACAATCTCTATATTGTTTCCGCTCGCCTCGACGATCCGCTCCGCGGCCGGCGTCGATTCTCCGGCGCGTTCCGCGCCTCGCACGACGGGCACATCGGCGCCGGCGCGGCGCAGCAGCTCCCGCGCGCACGCCTCCGAGATGGCCGCCGTCGCGTTGCCGAAGACCGTCGAGACACCCACGAGCTCGACACTCCCCTGCCGGTGCGCCGCGCCGAGGGCAGCCAGAGCGAAGCCATCGTCCACGTCGCCGCGCGGCGCTCCCAGCGCGATGTCGGTATCGACCCAGATTCGCGAAATCGGATGAACGGGTGATCGGATGATCGGGCGATCGGGAGAACGCGATGCGGTCACGCTCAGCGCGGGAGAAAGAAGAACACCACCGCGGCGATGAGATAGAGGGCGATCAACTGGACTCCTTCGAGCCAGTTGGATTCTCCGTCGAGGGAGATGTAGGCGAAGATCGCGGTCGAAGCGAAGAGCGTCACCAGCTCGATGGGCCGGAAGACGAGGTCCATCGGACGGATGAAGAGACTCAAGATCACCAGAAGCGGAGCCACGAAGACGGCGATTTGGGTCGATGAGTTCGCGGCAATGGAAAGCGAAAGATTCAAATGGTTCTCCCGCGCGAAGGAGACGGCCGCGAACTGCTCGGCGACGTTGCCCAGAAGCGGGACCACGATCAGGCCGATGAATTCCTGAGACAAGCCGATCGACCTCGAGACCGGCTCGACGGCGGACACGAGCAACTCTCCCGCGACGGTCGTCGCTGCCACGGCCGCGGCGAGGACCGCGATGGACTTTGCCCTGCTCCAGGGTTTTCCGGACGGCCGCGGAACGGGGCTCGTCTTTTGGGCCCTCGCCGCGGAGGAGAAGAAGGAGTAGACGAGGTAGGCCCCGTAGCTCGCGAGCAGCAGAATCGAGACGCCCACGGACATCTTCACGCGCAGAAACGGGCTCTCGATCGCGGCGGCGAACGCGGGCAGCGCCATCGCCGAGACCGCGAGAATCATCATCGCGGCATGGCGGCCGGCGCTCTTGGAGGCGAACTTCTGGGACCCGTGCTTCAATCCGCCGACGAACGCCGCCAGGCCGAGCGTCAGCAGCGTGTTGCAGATGATCGAGCCGATGATCGAGGCCTTTACCAGACCGATCAGGCCGTTCTGGAGCGCGAAGATCGTCAGGATGAGCTCGACCGCGTTGGCGAATGTCGCGTTCAGAAAGCCGCCGAGGCCGACGCCGACCTTGACCGTCAGATGCTCGGTGGCCACCGCGATCCATTCCGCGAGCGGCACGAGAGCCAGCGCCGCCGCGGCGAGGGTCACCCACTCGGGGGCGCCGGTGAGCTTCGAGACGACCGCAGCGGGCAGGCCCAGGAGGAGGATCGAAAGGCCTCGGCGCACCGAAGCATCTTAGCCGGGGCCGAAGGTTACAGATGGAAATGCAGGAGGCGTCCTCTTCCCCCTCTCCCGGCGGGAGAGGGGACAGGGAGCCGAGAGACCGCCTGGTTCCGCGGCACTGAGTCTCTCGGTTCGCGGCGCGCGAAGTCTCCCAGTGGGGAGGAGGCGCGCGCCGCGGGAGCGTGAGCGCGCGAGGGATCAGGCTCGCGATCGAGCCCCTTTGGGCGAGCCGCGAGCCGGTGCGCCGGAAGGCGCAGCTCCCGAGTAAGCGGAAGCGACGTGGGGCGAGCCGCGAGCCGGTGCGCTGCAGGCGCAGATCCCGAATGAGCGGAAGCGACGGAATATACTCGCCCGCTTTCATGATGCGCGCCGGAATCGTCGGGCTCCCGAACGTCGGAAAGTCGACCCTCTTCAACGCCCTGACGCGCACGCGCAAGGCGGAGGCGGCCAATTATCCGTTTTGCACGATCGAGCCCAACGTCGGAGTCGTCACCGTGCCGGACGCCCGCCTGGAGACTCTGGCGAAGATCGTGAAGACTTCCAAGATCGTGCCGACCGCGATCGAGTTCGTGGATATCGCCGGCCTCGTGCGGGGCGCGTCGAAGGGGGAAGGCCTCGGGAACAAGTTCCTCCAGCACATTCGGGAAGTCGACGCGATCGTCGAGGTCGTGCGTTGTTTCGAAGACAAGGACGTCGTTCACGTGGCGGGCGCGATCGATCCGGTCTCGGACATGCAGACGATCCAGACCGAGCTCGCTCTCGCGGACCTCGAGTCGGTCTCCCGCATCCGGGAGAAGCTCGAGAAGCAGGCCCGCGGGGGCGAGAAGGAGGCGCAGGCATCTCTGGCGGTCTCCGACAAGCTGATCCCCCACCTCGACTCCGGCCGGCGGGCCTTGACCGCTCCCCTCTCCCCGGAGGAACAGCTTCTCGCGCGGCGATTCTTTCTTCTCACCTCCCGGCCGATCCTCTTCGCGGCCAATGTCTCCGAGTCCGCGCTCGCGAGTGCCCAGACTCTGCCTGCGGTCGCCGCGGTTGCCGAGCACGCGCGCACTCACCTGGGGACCGAGGCCGTGGCCGTCTCGGCGCAGATCGAGTCCGAGCTGGCGGACCTCTCGCCGGAAGAAGCGCGCGAGTACCTCGACCATCTGGGCGTCGCGGAATCGGGCGTCGGCATGCTGATCCGCGCCGCCTATCACCTTCTCGGGCTTCGAACCTTCTTCACGGCGAGCGAGAAGGAGGCCCGGGCCTGGACGATTCACGCCGGCGACACCGCGCCCGCGGCCGCGGGGGTCATTCACTCCGACTTCGAGAAAGGCTTCATCAAGGCGGAGACCGTGTCCTACCAGGACCTCGTCGCGGCCGGCTCGATGCCGGCGGCGCGGGAGAGAGGGCAGGTGCGCCAGGAGGGGCGCGATTACGTCGTCGAAGACGGCGACGTGATCCTCTTTAAGTTTAACGTCTGAGCCGAGTGATCAGTTGGCAGTTCTCAGTTCTCAGTTCTCAGTTCAAACACAATTTATATATTGTTAGCGCTGACCCGTCCGGAGCTCGCTCGATACTGAAAACTGAGAACTGAAAACTGAGAACTACAAAAGTTCCAACGCCGAGATGGGATTCTTGAACGGCGCGATGATGTACACGCCGGCGGCGCGGCGGCGGGATTCCGCGAGAAACTCCCTGGCGATCGCGAAACCCTCCTCTCGCGCTCGCGGCCCGGCCTTTTCCAACTGCGACAGGACGCGCTCGGGCACGAGGATTCCCGGCACCTCGTGGTGGATGCGCAGCGCCAGACGATGGCTCGTCAGCGGCCACACGGCCGTCAGCACCGGAATCGGGATCGGTCCCCCGAAGCGAGCCAGGAAACGGTCCCAGTCCTGCCAGTCGAAGAAAACCTGCGTCATGGCAAACCGCGCGCCGTGCTCGATCTTCTTGTGGAACCGCTCGACCTCGCGATCCAGGTCCGGCTCGGTCGGGTTGACGGCCACCCCGATGAAAAAGTTCGGCGGCGCACCGACCGCGTTGCCCGCGACGTCGCGCCCTTCGTTCAACTCGCGCAGGACCTTGACCAACCCGACGCTGTCGGTCTGATAGACATCCGTCTCGCCCGGCCGGTCACCGTGCTGCGACGGGTCGCCGGTGATCACGAGGAGATTCTGGATTCCTTCGCTCCAGGCGCCGAGCAGCGTGGACGTCAATCCCATGAGGCTCGCATCCCGGGGAGTGATGTGAGGAATCGTTTCGAGGCCGGCGCGCTGACAGCGGATGGCCATCCAGAGGGAGTCCATGTGAAGGTGCGCGAGCGGATTGGAATTGATGTCGACGCAGTGGACGCGGCCGCTCGACCCGAAGATGGCGACGGCGGTCAACACCGATTCCGAGTCGGTTCCTCGCGGCGGATCGATCTGCATCGAAACGACGAACTCGCCCGCGGCGAGACGGCTCGCGAGCTGGGAGGTCTGGGCGCGCTCCCGCTTGCGCTCGACGGCAGGCGGCGCGACGGCGGCCGGCGCCGAAGCCTGAATCTGGCCGGGGGAGATATCCCGCAAGGCCTCCGCGATCGCGTGAATGTGCTCCGGCGTGGAGCCGCAGCAGCCTCCGATGACCCGCGCTCCGCGCCGGGCTGCCTCGCGCGCGAACCAGGCGAAGTACTCGGGCGACGAGTCCGGATAGACGAACTGGCCGCCGGCGTAGCGAGGAACTCCGGTGTTGGGGGCGGCAAAGAGGCGCGCGTTCGGAACGCGGGCCATGCCGTCCAAGACCGTGATGAGATCGGCCGGGCCCAGAGAGCAGTTGGATCCGACGACGTCGGCGCCGACTTCCATCAGCCTCCGGGCCGCCTGCTCCGGCCAGCTCTTGTCCTCCCGTTCCTCCCACGCGTCTCCGGGAAACGTCATCGACGCGACGATCGGCAGCTGCGAGACCTGCCGCACCGCCTCGATCGCGGCGCGGATCTCCCAGAGCGAAAGAAAGGTCTCCAGGATGAAGAAATCGATTCCGCGCGCGTCGAGCGCCGCCGCCTGCTCCCGAAAGAGAGCGCGGACGCGCTCTTCCGATTCCTCTTCCTGCGGATCGTAAGAGAGCCAGGTCGGACCCATCGAGCCGCCGATGAAGACTTCCTTGCCGGAGATTTCGCGGGCCTTGCGCGCGAGCTTGACCGCAGCGCCGTTGATGTCCGCGACTCGGTCCTCCAGGCCGAAGGCCTTCAGCTTGTGCCGGCTCGCCCCGAACGTGTTCGTCTCGATGACCCGCGCGCCCGCTTGGATGTACTGCAGGTGGCAATCGAGGACGAGATCGGGTTGCGAGAGGCAGAGCTCTTCCACGCAGGCCTTCGGCGCGGGCAGACGGCTCTGGAGAAGCGAGCCCATGCCGCCGTCGAGCACGAGAATGCGCTCGTCCAGAGCCGCGAGAAACGGCGATCGATTCCGGTTGCCGCTCAAAGCAGGCGCATCGTACCCGACAGCAGACCCACGGCATCTACCTCACACTCTCGTGCGTCTCGCGGGGAGTGCCGCAAGGCTGTGGCGGCGAGTGTCGCGTACTAAGAGTCACTCGAGTCGGTTTCAATGTAGGGGCGGGGGTGAGCGGCGGCGGACCGCCGGTTAGCGCCGGCGAACCCGGCGCTTGTCACAGCCTGCGGCTGCTCGGCGCGTCGCGCTCTTCGAGCGCTTGGTGCGACCCCGCCCGCGGGCGGCCGCGAGGGCCGCCCCTACGAAGCAGGGCTTTTTGTACCAAGAAACTAGACGAGCGATGGAAGGATTCTCTGGATCGCCCAGAAGAGGCCGACCGCGGCGATCGCGAGCGACGCTGGAACGACGACCCGCCGGCGGTACCAGGTCTCCTGGCGGAAGGGCAGGCCGAGCAGGAGGAAGGCGAGGAGGATGACGGAGAGCTGGCCGAGCTCGACGCCGGCGTTGAAGCAAAGAAGCGCCGTCGCGAACTCCGAGCGCGGAAGGCCAAGCTGCGAGAGCACGCCCGCGAAACCCATCCCATGCAGGAGCCCGAACGCGAAGACCAGCGCAACCCGCCACGGAGAAAGCTGCGGCCGGAGCACGTTCTCGACGGCGACATAGACGATCGAAACCGCGATCAAAGGCTCGACGATCGAGGAACGGAGAGAGACGACACCGTACATCGTCAGGGCGAGCGTGATCGTGTGGGCGACCGTGAACGCGGTGACCTGGACCAGCACCGGCTTCACGCGAGTGCTCAGGAGAAAGATTCCGAGCACGAAGAGGATGTGATCCAGGCCCTTGGGAAGGATGTGCGTGTAGCCGAGACTCAGGTATTGCCGCGCGATCTGCCCGCGAGTCGGCGGAACTACGGAAGCGTCCAGCGCGAAGGGGACGCTGCCGCTTCCTCCCTCGACCCATTGGCGGGCGGGGGTCTCCTTCCCCTCCGACTGGATCGTCAGCAGATACGTGCCCAGCGGAAGCGAATTCTTCCAGACGAACCAGTGGGCACCGCCCGGGACGTCGCCGGTGAGCTGGAGAATCGACTCGCCCGCCGCAGAACCCGGATTCTTCCAGGCAAGCTCGAACGGCACCGGACGGCCGTCGAAGAAGACAGCAGAGTGATTGGCCACGTCCGCCAGGATTCTTCCGACCGGCGCCCGCTCGAGGGACTCCGATAGGCCGCGAATCGGTGTCCGGGAGAGCACTGCCGACCCGGCGAACCCCGGCGGCAGGTGCTCCCGGTCGATGAAGATCTCGATAGAGAACCTTCCGTCGCGGTGAAAGTCGGCGTACGTGCGAATCGTCCCGAGCTCGTGGGCACGGAGATCGGCCGCTCCGAGAGCGCCGCACACGCCGGCGAGAATCATCGAGAAGACCCGGATGCGCCTCTGTCTCATGGTTAGAACGCGTACGTCAGGGAGATCCGCGCCGTGCGCGGCTCCGCAGGGTGTGTATGGACGTCGGCGACTCCCTGCACGGGCTCCCCCGGCAGCCGCGACGTGTAGAAGTAATCGACGTCGCTGCCGCGAGCGTCGAAAACGTTGAACACATCCACCGCAAGCCGGGCGCCTCGGACAATCTCGTAGCCGAGCTGGGCATTGACGAGCGTGGAGGACTTCGATCGCACGGAGTTGTCCTCAATCAATGGCCTGGGTCCGAACGAGCGCAGTCGAAAGCCGCCAAAGAAACCGGAGAGGTCGTTGACCGCCGCACCCGCAGAGACCACGGTCTCGACCGCGCCGGGAACGTGGTCACCGGCCGGATTCGAGTCCCGGAACCGGGCCTTGGAAAACGCGAGATCCGCGTCGAAGACGAGATGGGGCAGCGGGGACCAGTAGTTTGCCAACTCGATTCCGGTGCGCCGGCTCGGGCGCGAGGGCTCGGTGGTTCCAGCGTCTCCCACAAAGACGAGCTCGGAGCCGATATCCAGTCCCCAGAGTGCCACCGTCGTCTGCAGGCGCGGGATCAGGAGCGTCCGCAAACCGATCTCCGCCCCCGTCGCGCGGACGAGCGGCGTCACGCGGGAGATGGGCTCGTGTGTCCTGGGGTCCTCCGTAATCGTCGCGCCGCGCGCGTCGTTGCTGTGGAAACCATAGCCGGCGTTGGCGTAGATCTCGGTCTTCGCCCATGGGCCCAGGATGAGAGAAATTTTGGGCGAGAAGAGCGACGCGTGATCGTCTCCCGAGTTGGCCCGGTCGTCGCTCGAAACGTGGAACCGGTAGGCGTCCTCCCGCAGACCCACGACCGATCGGAGCTTTTCGGACCAACGAATGCTGCTCTCGACGTAGAGGGCCCCGCTCGTCTGGAGGATGTGATCCAGGCGGACCGTGTCGAGGACCTGCCGCGCTCTCGTGTGGAAGAGCCCGTTTTCAGCGACATTGTCGTTGCGGAGCTGAAAACCCACGGTCGTCTGGGTCTCGCGGCCGAACCAGGAGGACACCCACCGGCGGCTCGCCTTCAAGCCCGTAACGACCCGTTTGTCCGTCTGCTCGAACTGGTCGCCGTTGACGGCATCATCGAGAAAGTACGTAAAGTTGGAGTAGAGCCTCAAGCCGTAATCGACGGCGTAGGCCGTCACGCGGGTGACCGAATCCTCTCCCACGCCCTGCCAATCCGCCGAAAGGCTGTAACGGTGAGTCTGTCCCCCGTCGGTCGGATCGATCGCGCCGAACCGCGAGATCGCGCCACTCGAGATCGCCCGGTCGGCGATCTGGTCCGTCGAGTTCCATGTGTTCTCGTAGACCATCGCCGTGATCGAGAAGGCGCTTTGTTCGTTCTCCTGGCTGTATCGAAGGATTCCGTTGTATTTGCGCGTTTCGTCCGGATGGACCCAGGGGCCGTTGTTGCGGGAGACCTCGATCCCCCAGAGAAGCGTTCCGGCCCCGACCCGAGGAGATTCCGCGAAGAGGACGCGGCCGTAGCCCTCGGCACCTCCCCCGATCCGGGCGATGCCTTTCTCGAGCGAGTTGACGTAATTGATGCTCGCGGAACCGGCCGTGGAGAAGTCCCCCTGATCGGCCGAGTAGGGACCCTTCGCGTATTGCACGCCGCTGACGAGCTCCGGAATCACGAAGTTCAGGTCCGAGTAGCCCTGGCCGTGAGCGTGCGACGGAATGTTGACGGGAATTCCCGCCACCGACGTGGCGAAGTCGGTTCCATGGTCGAGATTGAAGCCGCGCAAGTAGTACTGGTTCGCTTTCCCTTCGCCGCTGTGCTGTGAGATCACCACCCCCGGCACCGTCTCCAGGACTTCCCCCGGGCGGAGGATCGGACGCTCGTCGATCTGATTTCCGCCGACGGTGCCCTGGCTGGCGGCGGACGCGATTCCGATCAGGCTCGCTCCGGCATCCGCCACGTCCGCGAGATTCGGGAAGGTCTTTTTCGCGGTGACCACCACGTCCGCGGCGGCCGCCAGATGAAGCACGGCGTCGACTCGCACGAGCGCTCCGGACGCGAGAGCGTTTCGCGCGCGGCGGACCGTCGCGAAGTTCGGGAGACGAAACGACAAGTCATAGTTTCCCGGGGGGAGGTCTCGGAGCTCGTAGGCGCCGGATCGATCGGTCGCCGCCAGGCGCGTCCCGCCGTGCGCGGCCGCGATAGCCTCGACGGTCACGCCCGGCAGAGCGCCGCCCGACTCGTCAGTCACGCGGCCGGTCATCGAGCCGCCGGAGAGATCGCTGGCCAGCCCCGGGGACGCGACGAGCGCCGCGGCCAGGCCGAAGGCCAACCGATGTCGCGAGCTTCGAGGCCGCATGCTCCCTCCTCCCCCTTTACGGAAGACGAGGAAGATCGGATCCCGTTAACCGTCCCCCTTCAGGAACCTCTCATAGAGGGAGACTTCGGTCGAGCTCCCGATGGCGAGCGGGGTCCGCGCGTGAAGCGCCTCGGGGACCACGTCGAGCACGTTCTGATGGCCCGTCGACGCGCGGCCGCCGGCGCGCTCGGCCAGGAGGGCGAGGGGGTGGCATTCGTAGAGGACCCGCAGCTTTCCCTTGGGTTTCGATCCTCCGGTCGCGTCGGGCGGGTAGTAATAGATGCCGCCCTCGAGGAGGATCCGGTGGAAGTCGGCCACGAGCGAGCCCGAATACCGGGTCGAGTAGGGGCGGCCGCTTTCCGGATCGAACTCCTTCAAGTATTCCGTGAAGGCGCGGGCCCCTGGCGGCCATCCGAGGCTCCGCCCTTCGTTGGCGGCGTATCCGCGGCCGCGAGCGGGCATCCGGACGGTGCGATCGGTCAGGAGGAACTCCCCGATCGACGGATCGAGGGCGAACGCGTGCACCGCTTCTCCGCAGGTGTAGACGAAGAGTGTCGCCGGACCGAAAAGGATGTACCCGGCCGCGATTTGCTCCCGCCCCGAAGCGAGCAGATCGGCCTCGCCGCGCTCCCCTCGCCGCCGAATGGAGAAGATCGCACCGAGCGTGCCGTTGACGTCGATGTTGGAGGAGCCGTCCATGGGGTCGAAGAGGATCGCGTAGCGGCCCTCCTCGGCGTTGTGGGTGTAGACGAACGCCTGCTCCATCTCCTCGGAGGCGGCGAGCGAGACCAGGCCGCCGTAGTCGAAGGTCTCGAGAAGGATCTCGTTGGCCAGGACGTCGAGCTTCTTTTGCTCTTCCCCCTGGATATTCGTCGAAGCGGCCGAGCCCAGCTCCCTCTTCAGGCCGGCCATCGCGAGCTCGTGCGCGATCCGCTTTCCCGCAACGCCAAATCGCATCAGAAGCTGCGACAGCTCACCTGTCGCTCCCGGGTGGGCATGCTCGGACTCCAGGATGAAACGGTCGAGGGTGGCGGGAGGCATTTCGAATTTCGGATTTCGAATTTCGGATTTCGAATTGAAGGCGTTAGGTTACTTCAAATTCGCAATTCGAAATTCGCAATTCGAAATTCACCTGGCCGCCTTGACCCATTCCCTCCACGCCGGCTTGGCTTCCCCCTTCCCTGTCTGGAGTCCCCGGTGGGCAAAGAAGGCAGCCCCGCGCCGCACTTCGGAGTTGTTGCTGGATTCCTCCGGGTCCGGCTTCGCATCTCGCCAGGACACGTAACGAGCGAAGAGAAGGGTTCGGCCATCCGTCCGGGCGACCAGGCGCCGGAACCTCCTCACGAACTCAGCCTGTTTCTCCGGGCTCGATTCATTCTGTGGGGAAGACGAGTAGCTGACCTCCGGAAAGGCAATGGGCCGGCCTCCCGCCCCCTTCAGGAGCTGCTTCCAGTCGTCTTCGATCGCGGAGGGCGGGCGATGGACGAAGGGTCGCTTCCGCTCGAATGGGGCATAGACGTAGAAGAGGACGGGACTGCGCTGGTGAATCATCGCGGCCACGACAGGGGCTGGGCTCTCCGTCGGCGCGAGCGTCGTCACTCCCACCGCAAGATCGGGCGCCTTTTTTTGAAGGAAGCTCACGGCCCCGTCCAGAAGAAGGCGGTACGCTTTCAGCTCCTCCTGCTTGTCGAAAAAATAAACGTCGGCTTCGTAACCGAGCGAGAGGGTCGAGCAATCGAGAAGCGCCGGCGTCAGGGCATCGAGAAGCTGGCCGAGACGGATCGATAACTTGGGATCGTCGAAAGCGGCCTGCGCGAGATCCGCCGGGACTGTTTTCTCTCGCCCGACCACGAGCGGGAGGTCCAGGTGAACGCTTGCACCGGATTGGCGCAGAACGCGGGCCGCGCGGATGACGGATGTCACGTCGTACTTTCCGGGCGCGGGCTCCGCCGATGGCCAGGCGACAGAAAGACCGAAAACCGAAACGCCGGTCGCCCGCAGCTGAGCCATCAACTTCCGCTCGGTTTCCGCGGGCAGAGTCTTCTCCAGCTCGGCAGCCAGACCCAGTCCCGGAGGCCGAGGCGGCTTGCTCTTTTCCGGAGGCCCGGCGGAGGCGACGAGCGCGGCGAGCAGGATCCCGGCGGCGCGCCCCTTCATCGCACGCATTATCGATGAAAGAATCGGCTTCTCGTTTGGCGACAGAAAGGACTGGAGGAAGAACCGTGACCCTCACACGCCGCGCCCGCTGGCCCCTCTGTCTCGTTCTGCCGCTCCTGCTCTTCCCGCCCGCTTCGCCGGGAGCCGCGCAGAAAAGGAAGCTCGCGATCGGCGACCTCTCTTCCGAGTGGATGTCGGGTCGTCCCCTCGCCGGCCTGACGTGGCTCTCGGACTCGAAGAGCTTTTCTTATGTCGTGAGGAAAGGCACAGGCGGCGAGGCCGCGTCCGAGCTGTGGCTCGAGGAGGTTTCCAGCGGCCGCAAGCGTCTGATCCTCTCCACGTCCACGCTGACGCTTCCCGAGGACCCGGCGCCTTCCGAAGTCGCTCCCGGCGTCGAGAAGCAGCGGGCGCCCCTGCGGAGGGTCTCGCTGGAAGGGTACCGCTGGTCTCCGGACGGCCGGACGGTCCTTCTTTCGGGCGCAGGAGATCTCTGGCTGTGTCGCGCGGCCGACGGAAAGATCGATCGGCTCACGCGAGGACCGGGAGAGGAAGAGGTCGCGAGCTTTTCGCCTGACGGCAAGCGCGTGGCCTTCGTTCGGAGCAACGACCTCTGGGTCATCGAGGTCGCCTCGGGCAAGGAAACACGGCTGACTTCCGACGGGAGCGAGCTCATCTTGAACGGCAGGCTCGATTGGGTCTACGAAGAGGAGCTCGCCAGCCGATCCGCCCGCGCTTACGAATGGTCCCCCGACTCGTCGCGAATCGCGTATCTGCGTCTGGATGACCGGCCGATCGAGCCCTACCCGCTCACGGACTTTCTCGCAGTCCCGGCTAAGGTGCAGTGGCAGCGCTATCCCAAGGCCGGCGCCCGCAACCCGATCCCCTCTTTCCGCGTGATCGGCATCGACGGGACACCGCGCGGTGCCGTGGACTTCGATGGAGAGACCTACATCGCCCCTTCCTTTTCCTGGACGGTGGACGGCAAATCCGTCTGCTATCGGGTCCTCAACCGCCCGCAGACGCGGCAGGAAGTTCGGCTTTGGGTGCCGGGCGGGGCGTTTCGCGTCCTCTTTACGGAGGAGGACCCCTTCTGGATCAACGACGATGGCGCATCGCCGCCTCACTTTCTGGCGGATGGGCGTTTTCTCTGGAAGTCCGAGAGGAGCGGCTTCGCGCACCTCTACGTCGGCAGGATCTCCGGCGGTCCGCTCGAAGCGATCACGCGTGGCGACTGGATGGTCGATCACGTGGCGGGCGTGGACTCGAAGAAGGGCTTCGTGTACTTCACGGCGACGCAGGAGAGCCCGCTGCGGCGGCCGATCTACCGAGTCGGGCTCGACGGGAAGGGATTTTCCAAGCTCGCCGCGACGAATGCGAGGGGAACGCACACACCGGAGCTCTCGCCGGACGGCCGCCAGCTGCTGGACAGCTTCTCCGCGGTCTCCCAGCCGCCGGTGCTTTCACTCTTAGACGACACGGGCAAGACGGTGCGCGCGGTCTGGCAAGCCGAGAACCGGCTGGCCGAATACGACCTCGCGCCGACGGAAGAGCTGGAGGTCTCGGCGGCCGACGGGACAAAGCTCCTGGCCCACCTGACCAAGCCGCCCGACTTCGACTCGAAGAAGAAGTATCCGGCGATCGTGTTCGTTTACGGCGGTCCTCACGCACAGGTCGTTCGCGATGCATGGGGGTCGGTCTCGCCGCTCGATCAGTATCTGGCGCAGCGCGGCTACCTCATCTGGAGCCTGGACAACCGAGGGTCCTGGGGGCGCGGCCACGCCTGGGAATCGGCGATCGTGAAGGAGACAGGAAAGCGAGAGCTGGCGGATCAACTCGCCGGAGTGCGGTACTTGAAGGCGCTCCCCTACGTGGACGGATCCCGCATCGGCATCTGGGGCTGGTCCTATGGCGGCTACATGACGCTCTACTCCTTGACCAACGCGCCGGACGTCTGGAAGTGCGGCGTGGCCGGAGCGCCCGTGACGCACTGGAAGTTCTACGACACGATCTACACCGAGCGCTATATGAGGACGCCGCAGGAGAATCCGAAAGGTTACGAAGCCTCCGCCCCGTTGACGAAGGCGGCGAACCTGACGGCGAAGCTTCTCTTGATCCACGGCACGGCCGACGACAACGTCCACCTGCAGAATACCGTCGCCTTCGTGGATGCTCTGATGAAGGCCGGCAAGCAATACGACCTGCGAGTCGCGCCTGGCCAGAAGCACGGTTTTCGCGGAAAGGCCGCGGTCGACTTCCGCAACTCGGCGATCGCGAAGTTCTTCGAGGAAAACCTCTAAGGAACGCCGGGAACGCGCGGGAACGCCGGAGACGCCCGGGAACAGAAGACCTCGGCCTCAGCCCTCAAAAAAAGCCGCCCCGACTCTCGCCAGGGCGGCATCAGGTCGGTGCAGCCAGTTTGTGCGAAAGGCGCAGGCCGGCCCGAAGCTCTGCAGCAACTTGCGTGCCGAGCTCGGGCGGCCGGCCCGACTTCCTGGCGTTCTCGTGCGCTCCCGTGCGTTCCCGGCGTTCCTACGAGGGTTTTCCCACCAGCACGATCGGTCCGGTCGGGGCGGGCACGCCGCCCCGGGGCTCGATGGTGACCGCGAAGTTTTCGGCGGAAGCGATGGCCGTCAGCTCCGGCGACTCGAAGAGGGCACGGCCCGCCGTATCCGGATCGAAGACGCCGGCCGGTACGGGCTTGCCTTGAGCGAAGACCCAGAGCTCGTACTGCTTTCCGGGCTCGAGCGGCGCGAGATTGCCGGCCACCAGAATTCCCCGCTTGGCCTTGTCGCTCCAGAAGACCTTCGCGCGAGCGCCCGGCTGCGGACCCTGACCGCCCAGGAAGAGCACCCGGACGTCATCGCTCTGCAGCACCACGTCGCGAAGGTTGTTTCGGGCCAGGTCGCGCCGCGCCTTGTCGAGGTGCTCGGAGAGCTGGGCCGTCTGGCTCTGGAGCTCTTCCCGCTGGCGGCGCAGCCTCAAATCGTCCATCGCGATGAAGAGGAGCATGAGCGCCGCCGCGAGCCCGACGAGAACGCGCAGAGCGCGGCTCGGCACAGGGGGAACCGCGGACGCGCGTGCCGGGCCCAGCGACGCGAGGAGCTTCTGCCGAACCTCGGGACGCGGCGAGACCGCGGGAGCTTGCGCCGCGAACGCGCTAGCCGCGTCGCGGAACTCGCCGAGAAGCTGCTCACACGTTGCGCAACCATCGCGCAGATGGGCGAAAAACTCCTCCGATTCCTCTCCGAGCGGCACGCTTAGGGCCTGGAGAGCCGCAAGCTCTTCGTGCCTCTCGCTATGAGCCATGAGTTCCACCTTGGAGATACGGTCGGATTCGATCCTTGAGTTTCATCAGCCCAAGGCGCACGCGCGTCTTCACCGTCCCGAGCGGAGTTGAGGTTTTCCGCGAAATCTCCTGATGCGTCAGGCCCTCGAAGTAGGCCAACTCCAGGGCGAGCCTTTGCTCGGGCGGCAGCTCGGCGATCGCGGCCCGGCAGAGCGTCTCCCACTCGCGCGTCGCCGAGTCCGCCTCGAGGTCGCGGGGATCGGGCTTGTCAGGGATTCGATCCATCTGGGTCAGGCCCGCCCTCGCGGCCGGACGCCGGGTGCGAATGCGATCGATCGACCGGCTGCGGGTGGCCACCAGGAGCCACGCGAGGACGCTTCCTCGCGCCGCATCAAAAGTCGCCGCCGCGCGCCAGACGAAGAGGAAGACCTCCTGGAGGACCTCCTCCGCTTCGCCCGTGTCTCCCAGGATCCGCTGGGCGAGGCCCATGAGACGGGCCGCATAGCGGTCATACAGGGCGGCCAAAGCCTCGGCATCCCGCGCTTCGACGCGAGCGATCAGCGCGCGGTCGGTCTCTCCAGGGCTCAAAGACATGGAATCTGAAGGCCTCCTTTATCACCTTCAATACGGAAATCCAATCCGCTGCGGATCAGCGTATCTGCTGCAATGAACCGAGCGCCGCGCCGGAAGACTCGACCCGATGGTCTTAAGGCCGGCCGGCTTCAAAAACAAAAGGAGGAGACCATGGGACTCAAGGGATTTCGCAGAGGGAAGGCGGTCTGGGCAGCGGCGCTGCTCGGCCTCGCGCTCACGATCGCCTGGCCGTCGGCGCCGGCGACCGCGTCGAGCCACCGAGAGGCGCCGGGCATCTCGAAGTATCCGCTCTGGGACAACACGGACGTCTACGCGTTTCGCGATCCGATCGTCACGGATCAGCTCACGATCCTCGCCAACTGGATCCCGCTGGAAGACCCTTCCGGGTTTCCCAACTTTTTCCACTTTGACGAAAACGCCTATTACATGATCCACATCGACAACGACGGAGACGGAGTCGAGGACATCACCTACCGGTTCAGTTTCACCGAACAGGTCCGCAACCCCAACAGTTTCCTGCAATTCCTGGGGCCAGTGTCGTCCTTGAACGATCCCAACACCAACATCTATTACACCTACACAATCGACAAGATCATTGGTCCCTCGGGCAACCCGGCCGCGGCCAACGTGACGCGCATCGGATCGGGGCTGCTCGAGATTCCCAACAACGCCGGCCCCAAGACCTTCCCGAACGGCTACAGCCAGGGCTCGGGCCTGATCGCCGGCGTGTACAAGGTCGACGGAAACGTGACTGTCTTCGCCGGACCGCGCAGCGACCAGTTCTTCGTGGACCTGGGGTGGCTGGGAGATCTCTTGAACTTCCGGCCGGGAACACTCCCGGGCAATCACGGCGGCGGCGTCAACGGCGTCGCCGGGTTCAATACCCACACGATCGGGATGCAGATCCCGCTCACGGGGGTGACCAAGAACGGCCTCTTTCCCTCCAACACCGCCGATCCCAACTCGATCATCGGCGTCTGGGCGTCCACCTGGGTCCCGCAGAGCCGCGTCTTCCAGACGACCGGCGCCAAGCCGGTGGTCTCGGGCCCCTATGTTCAGGTCTCGCGGCTCGGATTTCCTCTGATCAACGAGGTCATCATTCCCTACGGCATGAAGGATCATTGGAACGCGACGCTTCCCAAGGACGACGCGCAATTCATGCCCTACTACCAGGATCCCGAGCTTGCGAAGATCATCAATGCACTGTTTCCGATCGTTACGATTCCTCCCGCTCCGCGGGCCGACATGCTCGTCCTCGGGCAAGGCGTCGCGGGTCTGACACGCCGGCCCAACGAGGTCTTCTCTGACGAGCTGCGTTTGAACCTGGCCGTCCCGCCCACCGCCATCGCTCCGGTCGACAAGACCAACAGGATGGGAGTGCTCGGCGGGGACAACGGCGGGTTTCCCAACGGCCGCCGCCCCTGGGACGACATCGTGGACATCGACATCCAGGTCGTCGTCGGTGTTCTCCAACCGGCCTTCAACATCGCGCCGAACAATCAGCTGGGCGACTCCGTGGACGGGCCCGACAAGCCCTTCCTGGCCGCCTTCCCTTACCTGCGCAGTCCGAGCTCCAGTTACACGCACACGCACGACAACGCTCCCGTGTTTCTCCACCCGTCGGGAATTCAAACACCCGTCGAGCCGTAGCACCCTTCTCTTTCTCGGACGCCCCGGTCCGGCTCGTCCGGGCCGGGGCCTTTTTGTGAGTTGTCAGTTTTCAGTGATCAGTTATCAGTTTTAAATCAAGCGGTCCCGGTTTAAGTTATAGCGGTCTGAAAACTGCGAACTGAGAACTGATAACTGAGAACTCGCTGGAGGCGCCATGTCCAACCGTCGCGACCTCTTTCGCTCCGCCGCCAAGACCGGCCTCGCTCTCGGAATGGCCGCCGCGGGCCGCCCGCTCATCGCCCTGCCGGAAAAAGGGAAATCCGAAAAGGCAAAGTCCTCCGCGGTCTACGACGACATCGTTCTGATGAATACGGCCCTGGACATCGAACACCAGGCGATCTGGGCTTACGGGCTCGCTGGCAAGAGCGGATTGCTGTCCGCAAAGGCCAAGGAGGTCGGACTCGCCTTCCAGGGAAGCCATGAGCTCCATCGAGATCTGTTGATCGAGTCTGTGAAGAACAAGGGAGGGACTCCCTCCGAGCCGAAGAAGGAATACGTCTTCGGCGTGCCGCTGACCAATGAGAAGGATGTCCTGGAGCTCGCGTTCAAGCTGGAGGTCGGTGCGGCCCGCGTCTATCTGTACGTCGTCGATCGGTTCCAGGACCGGGCGCTGGCCGCCTCCGCCGGCAAGATCCTCTCCGACGAGGTTCTGCATGCAACGGTCTTGCGGTCAGTCTTAGGGCGCGAACCTGTGCCGACGTTCCGGTTGATAGAGAATTGAGTCTAAGGTCTAAGGTCTAAGGTCAAGACAAGGGGAAGCGGAACGAACCGCCTGAACTTTAGACTTTGGACTTTAGACCTTAGACCTACTTCCCGGCATCCTCCGGAATGGAGGGCGGGCCGCCCTTCAAGTCTTCCCGGATGATCAAATCCAGAAAGAGCTCGCGCACGCCTTCCTTCCCGCCCCGGCGAAATGCGGTTTTGACCTCACCCGGTTTGAGAACGACCCCCGTCATGGTTTTCAGGTACTGGCAGAACACGTAGACGCGGGAGCGAAAGGAAATCACCAGCAAAAGCAGGAGAACGATCGCCGTGGAGAGCATCGCCCACCCGGACGGACTGATCAGTCCGAACATCGTTTTCATGGATCGTTAACCCTAAGAGTAGCAGAAGATCCGTCGCTCCGCGCTGCGCGAGCGACGCGGCTACGGCCGCCGGCGGGCGGCTCGGCCAAAGGGTCTCGACCGCCCGCCTCGTCGCTCGTGCAGCGCTACGCTCCCGGACTGTTACGGAGTCGACGAAGCAAGACGCCTCTCGGCTTAGTTACTGCTTGAGGCTCGAGAGGAACTCGCGCGCGACGTCTTCGGGGCGGAGCTTGTCCCGATCGATTCGGGCGTTTAGGGCGCGCATCTTGGCTACGGACAGGCTTCCGGAAAGGCGCGTCAAGACCTCGCGCACTGCGGCGTTCGTGCGCCAGGTGACGCCCCGCACGACGTACGCCGCCTCGTAGGGAGGAAAGTAGTGGCGGTCGTCCTCCAGAACGACTCCGCCGATCGCGTCGATCAGGCCGTCCGTGGAGTTGCCCGCTACAACATCCACTTTCCCGCTCGCGAGCGCCTGGTAGAGAAGTCCCAGGTCCATCTCGGCCGGCGGCTTCTCGAAGTGGAGACCGTAGGCCCGCGCCAGGCCTTTATAGCCGTCCTCGCGCTCCACGAACTCGTAACCGAAGCCCGGGCGCAGCTCCGGGTGCGCGGCCAGATCGGAGATTTTTTGAAGATTGAGACGGCGGGCGAGATCTCCGCGGACGACCAGCGCGAACGTGTTCTCGAATCCGAGAGGGGCGGACCATTGGAGATGCCAACGCTTCTCGTACTCGCGCGCGACCCGCTGCCGAACCTCCGGCGCGTCGTTGATCGGTTTTTGTTGGAGGATCGCCGTGAAGGCCGTTCCCGTGTACTCGGGATAGAGGTCGAGCTCTCCCGCGACCATGGCCCGATGGCACACGAAGGTCCCGCCCAGGTTGAGCCTCCGATCGACTTTTACACCGCGCGCCTCCAGAGCCCGGGCGACGATCTCCCCCAGGAGCACGCTCTCGGAGAAGTTCTTCGAACCGACGCGAAGCGTCCGTCTCTCGCCGCGGCACGAAGCGAGCAGGAGCAGTGAGAGGAAGAGAGACAAGCCGCGCCTCACGTTTCCTCCTTTCGCTCGACGCCGGACCAGCGCCGCTCGATCCATCCGAGCAGGCCGTCGGCCGCCAGCGCCAGAATCGCGGCCGGCAGCGCGCCGGCGAGAACCAGCCGGTTGTCCACGGTCGCGATGCCCCGATAGATCAGAACACCGAGCCCTCCCGCGCCGATGGCGGCCGCGATCGTCGCGAGACCGATCGAGACGACGGTCGCGATGCGCACCCCTGCGAGCACGACCGGAAGCGCCAACGGCAGCTCGACGAGCCAGAGACGTTGCCCCGTTGTCATCCCGAGGCCCGTCGCCGCCTCGACAATGGCCGGATCGACCGAACGGATTCCGGCGTACGTGTTTCGGAGAATCGGCAGCAGCGCGTAGACGACGAGGGCGACGATGGCCGTCCGCGCGCCGATGCCTCCCAGGAGAGGAAGCGGGATCAGCAACCCGAAGAGAGCCAGGCTGGGAATCGTCTGGACGACGCCGGCGAATCCCAGCACCGGGCGCGCCAGACGCGGCCTGCGGGCGAGCGCCAGCCCGAGCGGAACTCCGACGAAGACGGCGAGCGCGGTCGAGATCGCGACGAGCAGCAGGTGTTCGCCGGTCAGCTGGAGGATCTCGGCCCGGCGCTCCCAGAAGTAGCTCACGGCAGGTTCCCCGACGTGAATTCGCGAACGAACTCGTCCGCCGGCCGCTCCAGGATCTCCGAACGCGTTCCGAACTGGTGGACGCGTCCCCCCTCCATCACCGCGGTCCGGTCGGCGAGCCGGAAGGCCTCGGGCAGGTCGTGGGTCACCAGCAGCACGGCCTTTTTGAGCCGCTGTTTCCAGTCCAGGAACTCCTGCTGAAGCGCGCGCCGCGCGATCGGATCG
>Ga0070698_100000814_pt1 | contig 34041 bp, 34 predicted proteins | sample KBSK1502metaG_FD_65477 | JGI IMG/M metagenome (GOLD analysis project Ga0070698, IMG submission 65477) | Corn, switchgrass and miscanthus rhizosphere microbial communities from Kellogg Biological Station, Michigan, USA - KBS K1-50-2 metaG | ecosystem: Host-associated > Plants > Roots >... | reverse complement strand
GCACGCTACGTGGCCGGGCGCCAGCGTCTGCGACCGGTGAGACCGGCTGGTCAGGTGGTGTGCAGGCGAGTGGTCTCGTCCCGGACCCACAGGCCGAGCAGGCCGCGCAGGTGCGCGATGAACTCGTCGTGCTCGCGGGCCGGGTAGGTGGAGCGCACGGTGTCGATCAGCAGCCGGTCGAAATCGGATCCGGCCACCCAGTCGAGCACGATCTCGTCGATGCGCGGCAAGCTGGTCTGGCAGAAGTCCTGGTAGCGGTCTGCCTCGAAATAGCTGTCGGCGAGCTTCCCGTAGGCGTCCAGCTTTTCCCGGTAGGTCATGTCCGGGTCATCGCCGACCTCGAAGAACCTGTCTATCTCCAGGTCGAGCTTGGCCCGCCGCTCGGTTACCAGGGCGAAGACGCACCACTTGACCAGCGCTTTGATCGCCCAGGGGAAGTAGTAGTGCAGGCTGGTCAGGGCCACGTCCGGGCAGGCGTTGGCATAGTCGATGGGATAGACCTCGCTGCCCTTGACCAGGGTCTCGCAGGAGTTGAGCTCCCACCGGAAGAAGCTGTTGACCAGCCGCCCGATCGTCACCACCTCAGACCCGACATGCGGCGAGAGAAAGTCGTGGTCTACCGCGTAGCGCAGGTGCATGGGCTGGTCCGGCTGGAAGCGCACGACCATCGTCTCGGCGCCGATCGACAGCGAGCGGGCGAAGACGTCGTAGTCGATGGCTTTCTGCAGGTGCATGAGCATCTCACCGCTCTGGTCGTAAGCGGCGTGCAGTTCGGCGGGGTTGCTGATCCGGGAGACGCCACGCCAGGCACCGCCGTCATACGGCTTCATGAACAGCGGATAGCCGATCCGTTCCGCGATGGCGTCCAGGTCGAAGGGCTGGTTGTAGCGGGCGGCGGTATAGGCGTACCGCGCGTTATCCACCGGGTTCTTGAAGGGGACGAGCACGGTCTCCGGCACCTTGAGGCCCAGCCGCATCATGGCGCAGTAGGCCGCGTGCTTCTCCATGGACTGGAAGGTGAACGGGCTGTTCAGCAGGTACACGCCGTTCATCAGGGAGACCTTCTTCAGCCACTCCCTCGGGTGGTAGTACCAGTACGCGAGCCGGTCGATGACCAGGTGGTGGCGGGGGTGGTCGCGCAGGCTGAACGGCTCGATGGTGATCCGCTCGCAGTCGAAGGCGTGCCGGGTGCCGCCGGTGCCCTCGACCGGGCCGACCCGGCGCACGATCTCCTCGAACGCCCTCGGCCAGTCCTCCTCGGTACCGAGCAGCAACCCGATCAGGTGCCTGGAAGCGGTCACCATTGACCTCCATTCAGCAGAATCGTGGCAGGTGATGGGCAAGCTGGGCGCGCCAGGAGGGCCAGTCGTGGGGCACGTCGAAGCCCCACAGGTCGAGCTCGTGCCTGATGCCCTTGCTGGCGAGCAGCTCGGCGAACCGTCTGGTGCTGGACAGTGATCCAGTGGTGTCTTCCCACTGTCCCTGGCCGCACACCAGCAGCAGGCTGACTCGGGCGCGCAGCCAGTCGAGGTGATCACCGTGGGCGTTGCCCACGTAGTCCAGCGGGTTGTTGAAGTACGTCTCGCTGCCGCGCTCGCCCCAGCCGTGCCAGGACGCGGGGTCGTAGTTGCCGGAGAAGCACATGGCCAGCGGGAAGAGGTCGGCCCGCTTGAGCGCGAAGTTGGCCGCGTGGAAGGCGCCCAGGCTGCAGCCCAGGGTGGCCACCTCCACCTCGCCGCCGCAGTCCCGGTAGATCCACGGCACGACCTCGCTGAGTATCCACGACTCGTAGCGGCCGTGCTGACGCGCGCGTTCTTCCAGCGGGATGTTCTGGTTGGACCAGGAGGCGGCGTCGTAGCTGTCGACGCAGTAAACCTTCAGCCGGCCCTCGTCGATCAGGTTCGACACGGCGCCGATCATGCCGTTGTTCTCGAAGTCCCAGGCCTTGCCCTGCTCGGACGGGAACGCCAGCACCGCACGCCCCCAGTGACCGTACCGGATGACGGTGCCCGCCGCGCCGACGGCGTCCGACCACAGCTCGGTCACCTCCCGGTTCACCGGCTCACCCGCCCGAGCAACCCGGTGAGGTAGGGATCGAACGCGTCACGCCAGGCCGTGTAGTTATGCATGTCGGGTACTTCGTGCAGGGTCGCCGGGTAAGCCCTGCCGCGCATGGTCTTGACCATCAGCCGATTGTTCTCGAGGTTCTCCTCGATCACGCCGCAGGTGAGGACCGCAGGCACGGGCCGGGGCGGCAGCCCGCCATCGTGGGTGTCGGTGACGAACCTGACGACCCGGCGGTAGTAGGGGAACCACCGTTCGTGCGAGTCGAAGCGCGGCAAGAAGAAGCTGCCGGACTGAAGGAACAGCCCGTCAAACGCGTCCGGGTAGCGGCAGTGCGCGTGCAGCATCGCCAGCGCGCCGAGGCTGGTGCCCATCCCCACTTGCCAGCTCGTCGCCACCAGGCCGGTGATCGCGGGCAGTACGGTCGTGCACAGCGCTCGGGTGTAGCGCATGCTGGCCGAATACCAGCGGTTCCTCGGCCCCGGACTGAGCAGCGCGGCCCGCAGCCGCGGGAGCCAGTGCCCGGCGACGCCCGCGGACAGGTACCGGGTAAGGCTCGCCAGCGTGTCGTACTCCGGCCCGTCGTGCACCACGAGCAGCGGCAGCCGCTCGTCATGCTGCGTACCCTTCGGAGACCAGACCCGCACGGAGACCGCCGCGTCAAGCGCCCTGACCGGCACGTCGACATCGGTGACGCTCCCCGGCTCGGCCGCGATGTTCAGCCAGCCCGGTGGCGTGTAACCGGGGAACTCCAGGACGCTCTTCGGTCCGAACGCCCCCGCGACCTGCCGCGGGTTCCCAGGATCCAGCACCGTCTCCGTGCCTCCGCCGGCGTGCCGCAGCTCCAGCAGGTACTCCATCCGGTTCACCGGCGGCCGGTCGATGACCAGCTCCCATCGGCCATCGCTGCGGTGGAAGCCGAGCCGGTCGCCGGGGATACGCACGTCCTGCACGAGCCGCACGCCCGCCAGCTGATGCTCCGGATCGGCCAGCCGGAAGGTCACCGCATGCTCACTCATCGGCGCCGACATCGCGGCCAAGTTCCCGGCGCAATCGATCCTCCAGAAGAGCCCACTCAGGGCCGAAGGCCGCGGTCATCGCGGTTCTCACTTCCTCAGCGGCATCAGCCACCCGATCGGCTACTTCCCGTACCTCGGCCGGTGTCCGCACCATGACCGTGACGTCGCGTGAGTCAGCGCTGCCATGCAGCGTGACCATGACGTCACCCGGCCGCGTTGCCCACGCGTCGTGGATTACCCGGTTGCGATGCGAGTTCGCCTGGTGGCAGGCCTTGAGCGCTGCCAGCAGCCGCTCCTTCTCCACGCGCGGGATATCGGTATGGTGCCGGGTGATGCGCTCGCAATCCTCGATCATGGCGGCCGCTGTCAGCCGCGAATCCACCACCGCGGCGTACTTGCTGTCGATCAGCGCACTGAACGCCGCGCGCAGCACTCGTTCCAGGTAGGCCGACTCGAGGACGACGCCGCCCAGCGCGTGCTGCAGCTCATCCACGTCCATGTCTGTAGACACTACGGGTCCACCAGGGATTGACCAGGGGCATGTACTGGCGCGAGCGGACACGGCCGCGCGCGAGGGTGGGATCGAGGACCAGCCCGGTGGCTAGGCTTGCGGCATCCGATGTGGAGGGGGTTGTGCGATGAACGGCTACGACTACGACGTCATCGTCGTGGGCGCCGGGTCACCGGGAGAGCACTGCGCCGGCGAGCTGGCCGACGGCGGCCTGCGGGTGGCGGTCGTGGAGCGGGAGCTGGTGGGGGGCGAGTGCTCGTACTGGGCGTGCATCCCGTCCAAGTCGCTGCTGCGGCCTGGCGAGGCGGTGTACCAGGCCCGCCAGGCGGCGGCCACCGCGCAAGTCGACGTCGCCGCCGCCCTGGCCTGGCGGGACTACATGGTCTCGAATTACTCCGACGAAAGCCAGCAGCATTGGCTGGCGGGCAAGGGCATCGACCTGATCCGCGGCACCGGCGCACTGGCCGGGCCGGGCGCGGTGGAGGTGGGCGGCAGGCGCTACACCGCGGCGAACGTGGTGGTGGCGACCGGCTCGGATGCGGTCATCCCGCCCGTCCCCGGGCTGCGCGAGCTCGACGGCGTGTGGACCAACCGCGAGGCGACCGGCATGAAGGCCGTTCCGCGTCGCCTGCTGATCCTCGGCGGCGGCCCGGTCGGCGCCGAGATGGCCCAGGTTGTGCGCCGGTTCGGCGGCGACGTCAGCCTGGTGGAGGGGGCCGAGCACGTGCTGGCCCGCGAGCCGGCCCCGCTCGGCCACGCCCTCGGCGAGGAGATGCGACGGGACGGCATCGAGCTGATCCTCGGCGTAAAGGCGGTCTCGGCGAGGCGCGACGGCGACGACTACGTGCTGGTCCTCGACGACGGCCGCGAGCTGCGCGGCGACCGGCTGCTCGTTGCCACGGGCAGGCGCCCGCGGCTGCCCGCCGGGCTGGACACGGTGGGCGTGACCGCCGGCCCGCATGGCATCCCTGTGGACGAGCACCTGCGCGCCGCCGACCGGCTGTGGGCGGTCGGCGACGTCACCGGCATCCGGCTGCTGACCCATGTCGGCAAGTACCAGGGCGAGGTCGTCGCCTCGAACATCCTGGGCGAGGCCCGCGAGGCCCATTACGAGGCCATCCCCGACGTGGTCTACACCGACCCGCAGGCGGCCTCGGTCGGCGCCTCGGAGGCGTCGTTCAGCGCGACCGTCCCGGTGTCCGAGGTGGCCAAGACGGCGACCTACACCCACGCCTACGCCGAGTCCTTGGGCTTCCTGACCCTGCTGTCCGACGGCGAGACGCTGATCGGCGCCTTCGCGCTCGGCCCTGAGGCGGGGGAGTGGATGCAGCAGGCCACGCTGGCCATCAGGGCTCAGGTGCCGCTGGCGGTGCTGCGCGACGTCATCCAGCCGTTCCCCACTTTCTCGGAGATCTACGTGGCCGGGCTGAAGGCGCTGCGCGGCCAGATCGCGGCCGCGCGCCAGCCCGCAGGCGACGGAATCGCAATAACCCACGAGGTGATGCCGTGACCAGCGAACCGCAACTCGCCGGAAAGACCGTCATCGTGATCGGCGGCAGCTCCGGCATCGGAATGGAGACCGCCCGCCGGGCCGCCCAGGAGGGCGCCGGCGTGATCATCGCCGGCCGGCACGCCGACCGCCTTAAGCAGGCCGCGGCCGAGGTCGGCGCGCGGGATACCGCGGCGTTTGACGCCACCGACCAGGAGGCGCTCCAGCGGTTCTTCGGCGGCCTGCCGGGACCAGTCGACCACGTAATGGTCACCGGCCCTGGCCCGTACTACGCGCCGCTGGCCGAGCTGGAGCGCGACCGAGGGCAGCTCGACTGGGACCATCACATCTGGCTGCCGGTCGCCGTGGCCCAGCAGGCCGTCGGCCGGGTGCGGCCCGGCGGCACGCTGCTGTTCATGGGCGGCACCCGCGGCGGCGGCCGGGGGCCAGGGCTGTCGCTCATCGCGGCGAACTCCGCCGCGCTGCCCGCCCTGGTCGCCAACCTGGCGATCGAGATCGCTCCGATCCGGGTCAACCTCATCGCGGCCGGCTTCGTCGACAGCCCGCTGTCGGCGACCCTGCTCGGCGCGAACCTCGACAAGCGCCGTGCCCAGCTGCGCGCCACGCTGCCGATCGGGCGCGTGGTGGAGCCAGCCGACGTGGCGGCGCTCGCTGTGCACCTGATGAGCAACACCGCGGTCACGGGCGCGACCTATGACATCGACGGTGGCCAGCAGCTCCTTCCCGGAGAGTTACGTGGAGCCGGATCGGCGAGTCGCCATCATCACCGGGGGTTCCCGGGACATCGGCGCCGCCCTGGTGGCCGGGTACCGCGGGCGCGGCTGGGCGGTGGTGGCCAGCGCCCGCAAGATCAAGCCGTCGGAAGCCGATGACCTGCTCACCGTGGCCGGGGACATCGCCGACCCGGCTACCGCGGACCAGATCGCCGACGCGGCGCTGGACCGGTTCGGCCGCATCGACACCCTGGTCAACAACGCCGGGGTGTACATCTCGAAGCCGTTCACCGACTACACGGCCGAGGATTACGCCACCATCACCGGCGTGAACCTGGCCGGGTTCTTCTGGCTGACCCGCCGGGTCATCGCCGAGATGGCCATGCGGTACGGCGGCCACGTGGTCAACGTCTCGGCCACCCTGGCCGAGGTCGCGAACTCCGCCGCGCCGTCGGCGCTGCCCGCGCTGACCAAGGGCGGCCTGGCGGCCGTCACCAGGTCGCTGGCCGTGGAGTACGCCTCGCGCGGGATCCGGGTCAACGCCGTCTCGCCCGGCATCATCCAGACCCCGATGTACCCGGCGGAAAGCTACGAAGGGCTCGGCAGCCAGCTTCCCCCGCTCGGGCGCGTGGGGCAGGTCAGCGACGTGGTCGACGGCATCTTGTTCCTGGAGTACTCGCCGTACATCACCGGCGAGCTCCTGCACATCGACGGCGGCCAGATCGCCGGTCACTGACGCCGACCGGCTACGTCGCCGCGACGGCCGCCTCGAGGTCGGGCAGCGCCCCGGTGAGTTCCTTCCGCGAGCTGATGCCGAGCTTCGTGAACACCTTGCGCAGGTGCCACTCGACCGTGCGCGGGCTGAGGAACAGCTGGGTGCTGATTTCCGGATTGGTGTGCCCGGCGACGGCGAGCCGGACGATCCTGGCCTCCTGCGGGGTCAGCCTGGCGGCCGTCTCCGTGGTGCGCTTCGGGACCGTCCCGCCGGTGGCCAGCAGCTCGACACGGGCGCGTTCCGCGAACCCCTCGAGCCCCATCGCGGCCAGCATCTGGTAGGCGGCGCGGAGCTGATCCCGCGCCTCCACCCGGCGCCGCTCGCGGCGCAGCCACTCGCCGTACAGCAGGCAGGTGCGGGCCAGCTCTACCCGCACCCTGGTGCGGCCCAGCCGCCCGATCGCCTGCAGGTACCCGTGCTCGGCCGCCTGCCCCTCGCTCAGCAGTGCCCGGCAGCGGGCCTGGATACCCAGCGCCCAGCTGGTCCCGGCCGCGGAGGTGACCTCGGACAGCCGGTCCAGGGCGGCGGCCGCCTGACCGGGCTGCCCGCACCGGGCCGCGGCCTCGATGAGCTCGGCGAGCGACCAGCTAGCCGGCGCCAGCTCGCCAGGATGTGCGCTGGCCTGGACGGCCGCGGCCAGCGCCTCGTCGTACCTGGACCGGCCGTTGTGCAGCACCGCGGCCGCCCAGGCGGCCGTCGCCCGCCATCGTCCGTCGCCGGACGCGGTCGTCTCCACGGTGGCGGCCGCGATCAGCCGGCCCGCCTCGCAGTCCCGGCCTTCCCAGGCGGCCAGCATCAGCGGGCCGGCCGGTTCTGGCACCCGGCCCGTCGCCCTGGCGACGGCCTCCGCCTGCCGCAGCAGCCAGGCTGCCTGCCCGGGCTGCCCCGCCAGCAGCTGTGCCGCCGCGCCCGACGTGAGCGCGGCGGGCAGCACGCTCAGCGCGCTGGCACCGTTAGCCAGCTCGATGAGCCGGTCCGACAGCACCGACCAGCTGCGGTCGTCCCAGACCTCCGCGCTGAGCCGGGCCGCCAGCGGCAGCCACCCCAGGCCCTCCTCGAGGGACACTTTCGTCTCGGTGAACGCGTCAAGCGCCCGCCGCAGCAGCGGCGCGCCCGCCAGGTACCCGTCGGTGAGCAGCGTCACCAGCCCGTCAAGCAGCTGGTCGCCTGGCCGGGCCGGCCCCGGCCGGCGCCGCGCCGCGCGGGCCGCCTCGGCCGCCTCAAGCACGCCGCCGCCCGGCCATCCGCCGCGGCCGGCGCCCGCGTCCTGTCCGCTGGAGGTCAGCGCCGCGTGGAACGCGTCCCTGTACGCCTGCCTGGCCAGCCCTGGATGCAGCGGCTCGAGCCGCCGCGCCGCCCTGACCAGCAACGGCAGCGCGTCTCTCCCGCGTCCCGCGTCGGCCGTCAGCCGGGCGCGCAGCAACTCCGCCCGGCCGCGGCCGAGCTCGTCGAGCGGCCCGGCCTGGGCGAGGCCGAGTAGCCGCCGCGCTCCTTCGGCGGCGCCGGCCTGCTGCTTCACCTGCGCCGCGGCCAGCGCCCGCCGGGACCGCCTGCCCGGGTCCGGGGTCAGCTCGGCCGCCCGTTCGCGGAACGCGCCGTCGGCACCCAGCCCGCCGTGCGCTCGCGCGGCGGGCACGGCGCGTTCCAGCTCGGCCGCGAGGTCCTCGTCGGGTCCCGGCGCGGCCTGCCCGCGGTGCCAGGCCCGCCGGTCAGGGTCGGCGGCCGCCGCGAGGGCGTGGTGCACGCTCTGCCGTTCCTGCGGCGAGGCCGTCCGGTAGACCGCGAACCTGGCCAGCGGATCGCGGAACCGCACCGGCCCGCCGCGCTCGATCAGCCCGGCCTCCGCCGCGGGCGCCACGTCACCCGCCCTGACGCCGAGCACCCCGGCCGCCTGCCAGATCAGCACCGGATCCAGCGTCGGCTCCGCGGCGGCCACCAGCAGCAGCCGCCGCGTCCCCTCGGGCAGCGGCGCCAGCCGCTCCCGGAAGCTCGCCTCGACCGGTGCCGCCAGCGTCACGGCGCCGGGCAGCCCGAAACCGCCCGCCAGCTCCTCAGGGCACATCCTGGCGGCCAGTTCCAGCAGCCCGCCGGGGTTGCCGCCCGCCTCCGCCACGATCCGGTCGGACACCCGCTCATCCAGCCGGCCCGTGACGGCCGACGACAGCAGCACCCGGGCGTCACCGTTCGCCAGCCCGCCGGCCACCAGCTCGGGCAGCCCCGCCAGGTCACGCTCCAGGCGGCCAGGACGCGCCGCGATGAGCACGGCGACCGGCCCGCCCGCCAGGTGGCGCGCCACGAACGCGAGAGCCCGCGCCGACGGCTCATCCAGCCACTGCGCGGCGTCAGCGACGCAGATCAGCGGGCGCTCGGCGGCGGCCTCCGACAGCAGGCTCATGAAGCCGAGCCCGGCCAGGAAGCGATCGGGCTCGGTTCCGTCCCGCATGCCGAACGCCACGCTCAGCGCGTCGCGCTGCGGTCCGGGAAGAAGCCCGAGCCGGTCGAGGAACGGCGCGCACAGCTGGTGCAGCGCCGCGAACGGCAGGTCCATCTCCGATTCGGCGCCGGCCACCCGGATGAACTGGCACCCGGCCGCCCGTTCCCGCAGGTAGTCGAGCAGTGCCGTCTTGCCGGCGCCCGCCTCGCCGCGCAGCACCAGTACCTGGCTTTGTCCCGCCCGGACACCGGCCACCAGCCGGTCGAGCACGGCGCACTCGTCGCGCCGGCCGAGCAGTCCGTGCCCGGCCGGGGGATGGGGGATTTCGGGCGGCATGGCCGCCTCGAGCACGTCGATGTCGCTGATGACTGTGCCGCGAAGGATCTCGCGGCGGAAAGCTGTCGCGGTCATGTCGCACTTCTCCCTGACGTCCCTGCGATTGTCAGCCCGGGAGAGGCACGCTCATATCCGCCAGTGCCCAGTGCGACTGGCCAGTGCACACTGGCCCGTGCCCGGCCAGTGCCGGCGCTAAGACACCGCGAGGGCGTCCAGGTCGCCATGCAGGGCCTCCGCGAGCTGGCTGCGCGAAGTGATGCCGAGCTTGGCGAACACCTTGCCCAGGTGGTACTGGACCGTGCGCGCGCTGATGAACAGCCGGGCGCCGATCTGCGGGTTGGACAGGCCATCGCGGGCCAGCCGCGCGACCTGGGCCTCCTGAGCGGTCAGCTCGACGGCGGTCTCGACGCTCCGCTTGCGAGCTGTCTCCCCGGTCGCCAGCAGCTCCCGGCCGGCCCGCGCGGCGAACGCCGTGATCCCCATCGCGTCGAGCATCTCGTGCGCCGTGCGCAGCGGCGCCCGCGCCTCGCCGCGCCGCCGCTCACGCCGCAGCCATTCGCCATAGAGCAGCTGCCCGCGGGCCAGCTGCGCGCGGACCGGCGTGCGGCTCAGCCGCTCGATCGACTCGCGGTACCATCGCTCGGCCTCATCGCCCTCGCTGAGCAGGGCGCGGACCCGGGCCTCGATCCCCAGCAGCCACTCGGTCGGCGTGGCGCGGGCGCGTTCCGACAGCCAGTCAAGCGCGGTCGCCAGGAGCGTTCTGTCGCCGGTCCTGGCCGCCGCCTCGGCCAGTTCCGGCACGATGTGGGAGCCGTATCCCATCGGCTCGCGCTCGAACGCCCGCCGCGCGGCGTCGCAGGCGACGGCGCTGCGCCCGAGGCCGTTGTACAGCACCGAGCCCGCGTAGGCCGCGAGGCTGACCAGCCGCTCCGCGCCGTGCGCGGCGGCCTCCCTGGAGATGTCCTCGATCAGCTCTGCCGCCGCCTGCTCCCGGCCCTGCCAGGCCGCGAGCATCATCGCGGTGTCGGCGATGGGCGGGTGCCCGACGGCCTCGGCTATCAGGTGGTCTTCTTCCACCAGCCGCGCCGCCGCCGCCAGGTCGCCCGCCAGGATGTGGGCCCTGGCCAGGTAGTTGAGCGCGAACGTCAGGTGCATGAGCGCGCCAGTGTCGCGGGAGAACGCGACCTGGCCGGCCGCCAGGGTGCGCCACGACTCGAAGTTCCACGTCTCCATGGCGATGATCTGGCCGATCCGGCCGCCGGCGAGCCAGCGCCAGCGGGCGGATCCGGCCGGGAAGGCGTCCAGCGTGAGAACCGTCTCTAGCGACCGGGTCAGCGCGGGGGCGGCTGCCGCGTATCCCGCGGTCACCCGCAGCGCGACCGCGTCGAGCAGGACGTCGACCGGACGCGGCGGTACCGGGCCCGGCGGTGCCGTACGTGCTGCCTCAGCTACCTCTCGGACCTCAGGACTCGCGATGTCCTTGGCCCATATCGCGGCGACCAGGGCGTCCAGGTGCGCGGCGCGGGCCATCCCGGCGTCGGCCGGCTCGAAGCGCCGGGCCGCGCTGAGCAGCAGCCGCCGCGCGTCGTCGCCGCGGCGCTGCTCAAGGGCGATCTGCCCGCGCAGCAGCTCCACCTCCGCGGCCTGCTGCGCGTCGAGCGGGTCGGACTCCATGGCGATCAGCAGGCCCAGGGCCGCGTCCAGCGCGCCGGAGTCGCATTTCGCCCGCGCCGCCGCGAGCAGCCGCTGCGTCCGGCGCGCCGGATCCGGGGTCAGCAGCGCCGCGCGCTCCATGAACGCGGCCGCCGCCGCCAGGCCCCCGCGGGCCTGCGCGCGCCCGGCCGAAAGCTCCAGCTCGCTGGCGACCTCCTCATCGGGGCCTGGCGCGGCCTCCGCCCGGTGCCAGGCGCGGCGGTCGGGATCGAGCCGCGGATCGGTGACCTCCGCCAGCACGCGGTGCACCTCTCGCCTGTCCTGCACGGACGCCGACCGGTAGGCCGCCGAGCGCACCAGGGGATGCCGGAACCGTACCCGCGGGCTGAATTCGGCCAGCTCGGCCTCGACCGCGGGCGCGCCCGCCTGCACGGTGATGCCCAGCCGACCGGCCGCCCGCCACACCAGTGCCACGTCGCCAGACGGATCCGCCGCGGCCAGCTGCAGGAGCCGCAGCGCCTCGGGCGGCAGCGCCTGCAGCTGCCGCAGGAAGCTCTCCTCGATCCGCCCGGATAGCGGACGCGCGCCGGCCAGCCCGAACCCGCCCGCCAGCTGCGCCGGCGTCAGCCCCCGCGGCAGCTCGAGCAGCGCCAGCGGGTTGCCTCGCGTCTCCGCCACGATCTGGTCCCTGACCCGCGCGTCCAGCGGGCCGGCCAGGGCCGAGTCCAGCAGCGCCCGCGCGTCGCCGTCCGGCAGCCCCTCGATGGTGAGCTCAGGCAGCCCGGCCAGTTCCGCTGCGGGGTCACGGGCCGCCAGGACCAGGCCGACCGGGTCGGCAGCGAGCCGGCGCGCCACGAACCCCAGCGCCTGGACCGAGGCGCTGTCCAGCCACTGGTAATCGTCCACCAGGCACAGCAGCGGCTGTTCTCCTGCCTCCTCAGAGAGCAGGCTGAGCACGGCCAGGCCCACCAGGAACCGGTCCGGCGCCGGTCCCGCGCTGAGCCCGAACGCGGTCCGCAACGCCTCCCGCTGCGGCCCGGGCAGGCCATCGAGCCTGGTCAACAGCGGCACGCACAGCTGATGCAGGCCGGCGAAGGCCAGCTCCATCTCCGACTGGACACCCAGCGCGCGCACCACCCGGCAGCCCGGCGCTTGCCCGGCCAGGTAGTCGAGCAGCGCGGTCTTGCCCGCTCCCGGCTCCCCGCGGATCACGAGCACCCGGCTCTGGCCGGCCAGGACGGCCTCGACGAGCCGGGCCAGCGCGGTCAGCTCGCCGGCGCGGCCCCGCAGGGGTGCATGGCGGCCCAGGGGCAACGGTTCCGCTGAACCAGTGGGCACCACAGCGCTGCCATCCTTCGTGGTGGTTTCGGTCAGGACCATCATCCAGGCCCGCGTCGTCCGCGCGGCTAACGGCCCGTGAAATGTCCGTCCCGGTCACCAGCGTAATCCGAGATCCCGGCCTGGAAAATGGGAGACCCGCGATGCATGCTTGATCTTGGAGCCGGCAGGCTAGTGAACCGTGGAGGGGCCGGCATGACCCGCATCGCCTACCTCGTGACCAGCGCGCGCGAAATGACGCTCGCGGACGGAACCCCGCACCCGACTGGCTACTTCGCCGAGGAGGCGCTCACGCCTTACGAGCGCTTCGAAGCGGCAGGCTTCGACGTCACGGTGATCACGCCCGACGGACAGCCCTGCGCGCAGTCAGCGGCCAGCCCGTCATCGCCGCCCGGGCCAGGCCGCGCTTCGGCCCCGGCCGCACCTGCGAGCCGCTGGCCCGGCTGCTCGACAAGGCCATCGTGCGCGCGGAAGCCGCTGGCCTCGACCCGGCGTCGCTGATCGTGGCCGACGGCAGCGCGGCCGCCGCCGAAGACATCGTCCGGGTGCGCCGCGGGACGTACGGCGCCGCCGACTGGATCGCCAGCCCCACCTGTGACGTGCGGATCGTGCTGCGCCCGGCCGGACTGCACGCGACGGCCGGCGCGGACCTGCCCGCGGCGCCCGGGCCACCGGAACCGCCCTCGCAGCCCCGGCCGCTCCCGCCGCCGCCCGCCGCTGTCGCGCCCGCCGAGCCCTCACCAGAACAGGTCTCCGTTCGCGCGGCGCTGTCCGACGTCATCGACCCCGACCTGGGCGTGAACATCGTCGACCTCGGTTTCGTCCGCGCCGTCGCCATCGAGGGCCGGACGGCCGTCATCACCATGACCCTCACGTCCGCGGCGTGCCCGCTGACTCACGTCATGGAAAGCCAGATCCGCACCGGGCTTGCCGCGCTCGACTGCGTCGAGGACTTCCGCGTCGAATGGCAGTGGCTGCCTGCCTGGCGGCCGGCCGACATCACCGACAGCGGCCGTGAGCAGCTCAGCGCTATCGGGTTCAGCTTCTAGGGTGCGGGGGAACCACGGGACCGTTCGGTAAAAGACTGATTTTTCAGAACGGGCCCGTGGTCATCACCCCTGGGCTGCGGAGTCGCGGCTCAGCGGACCAGGGTACGTGCCAGGGCTTTCACAGGCGCGACCGGTGATCGCCGCGCGCCACCGTAGGCATAGGTGGCGGCCGACCTGAAGGAGCAGGACATCATGACCGATTCAATGACCTACCAGCGGATGGGGACGGACGCCCGCAACCAAGCACACGTGCTGTTCAGCCAGACCATGGGCTACGTCGCGATCACCGCCGGGCTGTTCGCGCTCGGCGCCTGGCTGGGCCGCAACCTGACCGGCGCGGTCGGCATCATCGCCTTTATCGCCGCGTTCGGCTGCCTGATCGGCATGCGATTCGCCGTGCGCAGCTCAACCCAGCTGGCGGTCGGGCTGCTGGGCGCGTTCGGCCTGCTGATCGGGCTGGCCGTGGCGCCAACCATCGCCTACTACGGCAGCATGGACCCGCAGGCCCTGTGGCAGGCCGGCGGGGCGACCGCGTTGTTCATCGCCGGATTCGGCGCGGCCGGCTACGCGACCCGCCGGGACCTGGCCCCGGTCGCGCGGGTGGCGTTCTGGGCCCTGGTGGGCCTGATCATCTTCGGCGTCGTGGCGATCTTCGTGAACATTCCGGGCAGCGGCCTGGTCTACTCGGTGCTCGGCCTGGTGATCTTCGCCGGGTTCGTCATGTTCGACTTCCAGCGGCTGCGCACCAACACCGACGTCGAATCCGCGCCGCTGCTGGCCGCGTCGATCTTCCTGGACATCCTGAACGTGTTCCTGTTCTTCCTGGAGATCTTCTCCGGCTCGGACAGGAACTGAGCGGGTAGCCCGCGGCTCCGTCCCGCCCCGACCGATGGGAGACTCGATGCACGGCTTCAGGCACCCGCTGACACCACTCGCCGCGGTCGCGGGAGGCATCCTGGCCGGCGCCGTCGGCACGGTCTGCCTGGACGCGGTGCAGTACCTGAAATATCGCCGCTCCGGCGGCACGGAAGACCCACTGGCATGGGAGTTCGCGCCGGTCGAGAGCTGGGACAAGGCTCCGGCCCCCGGCCAGGTCGCCAAGCGCGTGATCGAGGGCTTCACGCACCGCGAGCTGCCCGACCGGTGGGCCTTTCCGCTGAGCACGCTCATGCACTGGGCCTACGGGTCATCCGCGGCCGCCGGCTACGGGATCGTGGCCGGCTCGCTGCGCAACCCGCGCCCGGTGTACGGGCTGCCGTTCGGCGCCGCCGTGTGGATCACCGGGTACGTCGTGCTGCCCGAGGCCGGGCTGTACAAGCCGATCTGGGAATACGACGCGAAGACTCTCGCCTGGGACCTGGCCGGGCACCTGAGCTACGGGGCGGGCACCGGAACCGCGTTCTGGCTGCTCGCGAAGATCCTGTAGCGACCGGAGGACGACAGCGACCCGGGGACGACAGGAGGGAGAAGCAGATGGCTACGACGGTGGCTGACGTGATGGTGGCGACGCTGAAGGCGTCGGGTGTACAGCGGGTGTGGGGAATCCCTGGCGACTCGGTGAACGGGTTCACTGACGCGCTGCGCCGGGACGGGACGATCACCTGGGAGCACGTCCGGCACGAGGAGGGCGCCGCGTTCGCGGCCGCCGCGGAGGCGGCGGTGACCGGCGAGCTGGCGGTGTGCGCGGGCAGCTGCGGTCCGGGGAACCTGCACCTGATCAACGGGCTGTTCGACGCGAACCGCAGCCGGGTGCCGGTGGTGGCCATCGCGGCGCACATCCCGCGGGAGGAGATCGGCGGCGGCTACTTCCAGGAAACCCACCCGGACCGGCTGTTCGTCGAGTGCAGCGTGTACTGCGAGCTGGTCAGCGTTCCCGAGCAGCTGCCCCGGGTGCTGGAGATGGCCATGCGCGCGGCGCTGGCCCGCGGCGGGGTCGGCGTGGTCGTGGTGCCCGGCGAGGTGTTTCTCGCCGACGCCCCCGCCCGCCGCGACCCGGTCCCGATCCGGCCCGCTCAGCCGGTCGTCCGCCCGGACGAGCAGGCGCTGGCGGACGCCGCGCAGGTGCTGAACGACGCCAGCGACGTGACCATCCTGGCCGGGGCCGGCTGCGCCGGGGCACACGACCAGCTGATCGCGCTGGCCGGGGCGCTGCAGGCGCCGGTGGTGCACGCGTTCGGCGGCAAGGAGTTCGTGGAGTACGACAATCCCTACGACGTGGGGATGACCGGGCTGATCGGGTTCGGTTCCGGGTACCGGGCCATGGAGCACTGCGACGCGCTGGTCATGCTCGGCACCGACTTCCCCTACCGGTCATTCCTGCCCGACGGCGTGCCAGTGGTCCAGGTCGACGTGCGGGGCGAGCAGATAGGCAAGCGAATCCCGGTGCGGGCGCCGCTGACCGGCACGGTCAGGGACACGGTCGACGCGCTGCTGCCGCTGCTGCGGCCCAGGACGGATTCACTGCACCTGGGCCGGATGACCGCGCACTACCGCCGGGCCCGGTCCCGGCTGGACAAGCTGGCCAAGGACCGGGCCAGCGACTCGCCGCTGCACCCGCAGTACGTCGCCGCCACGGTCGACCAGCTCGCGGCCCAGGACGCGATCTTCACCTTCGACGTCGGCACGCCGTCCATCTGGGCCGCCAGGTACCTGAAGATGAACGGCGCCCGCCGGCTGGTCGGCTCGCTCAACCACGGGTCCATGGCGAACGCGCTGCCGCATGCCATCGGCGCGCAGGCCGCCAGCCCAGGCCGCCAGGTCGTCGCGCTGTCCGGCGACGGCGGGCTCGCGATGCTGCTCGGCGAGCTGGTCACGCTGCGCCAGCAGCGGCTCCCCGTCAAGATCGTCGTGTTCAACAACGGCGCGCTGTCGTTCGTGGAACTGGAGATGAAGGCGGCCGGGATCGTCAACTACGGCACCGACCTGGACAATCTCGACTTCGCCGCGATAGCCAGGGCCACCGGGCTGTTCGGCGTCCGGGTCGACAAGGCGGGGGACCTGCCGGACGCGCTGCGGGAGGCGTTCGGCCACGACGGCCCGGCCCTCGTGGACGTTCACACCGTCCGTGAGGAACTGTCCCTGCCGCCCAAGCTGACCTACGGCCAGCTCAAGGGCTTCACCCTGTACGCGACCAGGACGATCCTGTCCGGCGGGGGAGACGAGCTCGTCGAGCTCACCAAGTCCAACCTCCGCGAGCTCGAGGTCGAATAACGCCGGCGCGGAGGGCGACCTCGCGTCGGCCGCGAGCGACTGACCGGCGCGCCCGGTGGACGGCTTTGGTGACTCCAGCCCGCTTTGTAGACGCCGCGACCACATCTAATCGTTTCAGTGGCGTGGAAAGTGGTCACCACGTCTACAAAGCCAACGGGAGTGACTGACGTGACCTGGCTCGGGCGGGTCAGGCCGGGCGACTTTGCATACGCGGCCGCACTTTGCGCACGGCGTGACCACGTGTGACCGGTCACTCGGCTCGGAAAGTGGTCGCCTGGGCTGCAAAGTCCGCGAAAGCGTCTAGTTCGAACCAGGGGAACAACCAGTGTTCTCCCTGGAGCGGTGCGGCGGTGAAACTCCTTAACGTTTTCTGAGGAACAACTCCCGAGGAGGCGCCGAGATGGCGGAACAGCAGGGGCAAGGAGACTGGGTCAGCGGCGTGCGGGAAGGCTACGCCGAGGTCGGCGACCAGCGGTTGCATTACGTTGAGGCCGGTGACGGGCCCCTGGTCGTTTTGCTGCACGGCTTCCCCGAGTTCTGGTACGGCTGGCGGAGCCAGATCCAGCCGCTCGCGGCGGCGGGATTCCGCGTCGTGGCACCCGACACGCGCGGCTACAACCTGTCGTCACGGCCGAAAGAGGTGGCGGCTTACGACGGCGATAAGCTCGCCGCCGACATCCGCGATCTCATTCACGAGCGCGGCGCCGAGACCGCGATGCTGGTCGGTCACGACTGGGGCGGGACCATCGCCTGGACCATGGCGATGCACCACCCCGAGGTCGTGGAGCGGCTGGCCATCCTCAACGCCGCCCATCCGCGGAAGCTATCGCAGGGACTGCACCACCCGGGCCAGCTCCGCAAGTCCTGGTACTTCTTCTTCTTCGATCTCCCGGAACTACCGGAAACCGTCGTGCACGCCAACCACTGGCACTTCTTCCGGCACTTCCTCGGCGATGCCCGCCCGGCCTTCACGAAGGAGGAAACCGATCGCTACATCGAGGCCTGGTCGCAGCCGGGCGCGGCCACCGGGATGATCAACTACTACCGGTTCTCGGTGCGGACCTCGCCCAAGCGCGCGGAAGCGGCGCTTCGCCCGGTCGAGGCACCCACTCTGGTCATCTGGGGGGAGCGCGATCAGTACCTCGGCCCCGAACTCGCCGAGCCGGATCACGACGACGTCCCCAACCTGGTCGGCGTCGAGCGGCTGCCGGACGCCTCGCACTGGGTGCACCACGACGAAGCCGACCGCGTCACGCAACTGCTCACCGACTTCTTCGCCCCGGCGCTGCCAGCCAAGAACTGAGCGGCCGGCCCTCGCGGAACCCGGTGGCGAGTTTGGGATCGCTCCTCTGAGGGACAAGTGAACAGGTGGTGCCCGGCCGGAGGAGGATGGCATGGAAATCAATATGACGCTCCATCTTCCTCGTGACGCCGCGAGCGTGCCGGTCAGCAGGCAGGTTCTCGACGGCTGCCTGCAGACTCTCGGAGTCACGCCGGACACCCGCGCCGACATAGCCCTGGCGCTGAGCGAGGCCTGCGCGAACGTCATTCAGCACGCCGGCCCTGGCGAGAAATATGAGGTGCAGGTAAGCGCCAAGGACTGCCGGTGCGCCATCGAAGTCGTTAACACCAGCGGCAATAACGGCGAGTCGGCACGAGCCGGCGCGATCGCGATCAGCAGCGATCCGGTACCCGAATACGCCGAGCACGGGCGCGGCCTGAAGATCATCGATGCGGTGGCCGACAACCTGCAGCTGACCGGTAATGAAAGCCAGGGCACGATCGTCCGCTTCGAGAAGACACTGCAGTGGCTGCCCGGAGCAGCCGGGCAGTACCTGATCAGCACCGATACCGGCTCGAATCACGGGGACAGCTGGTAGAAACGCCAGATCTCGGTTTCGAGCGGGAGGATTCCCACGCTGCGGAAGCCGGCCTCGCGCGCGTAGCGGCCGAGCGTGGCCGGACGCATCACCGCGCCTGTGGCGGCTGTGGCGGGATCCCCCATCGCGCTGGGCAGGCATGACAGCACGCTCCAGCCGTAGATGTAACGCTCCAGGTCAGGGGCGGGGACGGTGAACTCCTCGGCGACCAGCTCATCGGCGATGAGGACCGAGCCCGATGGACTGAGCATGCCGCGCGCCGCCCGCAGCACGTCCACCGGGCGGGACATGTCGTGCAGCCCTTCGAGGATGGTCACGAGGTCATACTGGCCAGAGGTGCCCAGGCCAGCGGCGTCGGTCACGGTGAAGGTGACCCGGTCCGACAAGCCGGCCTGCTCCGCGTTGCGGCGGGCGGCGGCGATCACATCGGCGTCGAGGTCGAGACCGTCCACCGTGACCAGGGGATACGCCTGCGCGATAGCGATACTGGACCAGCCAGGGCCGCATGCCAGGTCAGCCACCCGGGCGGGTGGCTCGCGGCGCAGCCGCCGGTGCACGTCCTCGATGGCGGGCAGCCATTGGGTGCCCAGCAGGTTCAAGAATGTGGCCCGGTTGTACTCGGCCCGGCCCTCCGGCGCCCAGGGCAACGGGTCCGGCGCACCGCCGGTGCGGAACGCCTCGACGAGCTGCGGCAGCCAACGCCCCGCGCGTGCGATCTCGACGCCGTTGTAGGCCCGGTAGCGGACGTCATCGGGGTCGGCCAGAACCGGTACATACGCCGGCGGCAGCTGGTAGCGGCGGGCCAGCGGGCCAGCGGCCGGGTCGTCAACCTCCAGCAGCCCGCTAGCCGCGTGATGTTCCAGCCATTCCCGTACATACCGCTCTGTGGTGCCGGTCCGCCCGGCCAGCTCCGCCGAGGTCGCCGGGCCCTCCATGGCGAGCGCCCGGTACAACCCCAGCCGCTCGCCCAGGTACACGGTGAACAGCTCCAGCGCCCCGATCATGTCATGAAATAGCCGGTCGGCTAGTGCCGCCGCAGGGTCGGCCAGGCCGTCCTGGCCGGCTGGGCTGCTATCGGTCGTCATGCCGCTCAAGTTACAGCGGTCAGGCAACGGCCAGGCCCTTGACGGGGGTCAGCATGCGGGATGCAATATGCGGGCGCATCCCTGCAAGGAGCCAGCGATGTCCCTTAACGACTTCGAGCGTTATCCCCTGCTGTTCGGTCCCAGCCCCGTGCACCCGCTGGACCGGCTCAGCGACCACCTCGGCGGTCCCCGTATCTGGGCCAAGCGGGAAGACTGCAACAGCGGGCTGGCCTTCGGCGGAAACAAGACCAGGAAGCTGGAGTACCTGATCCCCGACGCGCTCAGGCTAGGCGCGGACACCCTGGTCAGCATCGGCGGGGTGCAGTCCAACCACACGCGGCAGGTGGCCGCGGTCGCCGCCAGGGCAGGCCTGAAGGCCGTCCTGGTCCAGGAGAGCTGGGTGGACTGGCCGGACGCGGTCAACGACAAGGTCGGCAACATCCTGTTGTCCCGCATCATGGGGGCCGACGTCCGTCTGGTGGAGGCCGGGTTCGGCATCGGCTTCAAGGACAGCTGGCAACAGGCCCTGGAGGACGTCCGGGCGGCGGGCGGCATCCCGTACGCGATTCCCGCCGGAGCCTCGGACCACCCCCTTGGTGGCCTCGGCTTCGCCAGCTGGGCCGGGGAGGTGCAGCAGCAGGAACGCGAGCTGGGCGTCTTCTTCGACACGATCGTGGTGTGCAGCGTCACTGGCAGCACCCAAGCGGGCATGATCGCCGGCTTCGCGGGCCAGGACCGCCCTCGCCGCGTGCTGGGCATCGACGCCTCGGCGAAGATAGCCGAGACCCGTGCCCAGGTGGCAAAGATCGCCAGGAACACCGCCGAACTCATTGGCCTCGGCCGGGACCTGCGCGACGACGAGATCACCGTCCTGGAAGGCTGGGCCGGCGACTTCTACGGCATCCCCGTCCGGTCCACCCTGGACGCCATCCGCCTCACCGGACGCCTCGAGGGCATGATCACCGACCCGGTGTATGAAGGAAAGTCCATGGCAGGCCTCATCGACCTCGTGCGAAGCGGAGACATTCCCAGGGACTCCACCGTCCTGTACGCCCACCTGGGCGGCCAGCCCGCGCTCAACGCCTACAGCGGTGTCTTCCACTGACCCAGGAGCGCCGGGTCGTAGAGTTGCCCCCGTGAGCGAGCTTAAGAACCGTGTGCACGATCAGCTGCCTGGCCTGATCGGCGACCTTGAGGCCCTGGTCCGGATTCAGTCCGTCAGCGCTGACCCCGAGCGCCTGGCGGAGGTGGAGAAGTCCGCGCGGAAGACGGCCCAGCTCCTGTCCGCCGAGGGTGTCGCGGCGGAGGTCGTCCGGGCATACGACGGTGCCCCGCCGGCCGTGATCGGTGAGCGGAAGGGACCTGAGGGTGCTCCGGTTGTCCTGCTCTACGCGCATCACGACGTCCAGCCGGAGAACGATCCCGCCGACTGGGACAGCCCGCCGTTCGAGCCCGTTGTCCGCGGCGAGCGGCTGTACGGCCGGGGCGCGGCCGACGACAAGGCGGGGATCGCGGTGCACGTGGGCGCGCTGCGTGCCCTGGGCGATGACCTGCCGGTCACCGTGCGGTTCTTCATCGAGGGCGAGGAGGAAGTCGCTTCCGGGACCCTCCCCGAGCTGCTGCGCCAGTATCACGACCAGCTGGCCGCGGACGTCATCGTGATCGCGGACGCGGGAAACTGGGACATCGGCGTCCCGTCGCTCACCACCAGCCTGCGCGGCCTCATCCGGATGGACGTCGAGGTGCGCACGCTCACGCACGCCGTTCACTCCGGCATGTGGGGCGGCCTGGTCCCGGACGCGATCATGGCGCTGACGAGGCTGCTGGCGACACTGTGGACCCCGGACGGCAGCCCCGCCGTCGACGGCCTCGTCTCCGGTCCCGCCGCCGACGTGGCCTACCCCGAGGACCGGCTGCGCGCCGAGTCCGGCGCCGCGCCGGGAACCAGCTGGATCGGAACCGGCTCCGCCGTCGAGCGGCTGTGGGCCCGGCCCGCCATCACGGTCACCGGGTTCGATGCCCCGAAGGTCGCCGGCGCCTCCAACACCCTCGTCCCGGTTGCCCGCGCCCGCGTCACCGTCCGCCTCGCGCCAGGAGACACCAGCACGAACGCCGCCACCCGCCTCAGGGAACACCTGGAAAAGCACGTCCCGTGGGGTGCCAGCCTCACGACCACGGTCGTCGACGCGGGCGAGCCGACCGTGCTGCCGACGGCCGGGTCGGCCTACGCCGCCGCGCGTTCGGCCCTGGCCGAGGCGTGGGACGGCACGGCACCGGTCGACATGGGCACCGGCGGCTCGATCCCGTTCATCGCGGAGTTCCAGGAGACGTTCCCCGCGGCGAGCATCCTCGTCACCGGGGTCGAGGACCCCGACACCCGAGCGCACGGCCCGAACGAGGGGCTCCACCTGCCGGAATTCGAGCGCGCCGTTCTCGCCGAGGCCCTGCTGCTCCAGCGCCTCGGCAGCGCGGCGCACCGGTAGCTGTAGATATGACAGCGCCCCCGGGAGCGTGCGCTCGCGAGGGCGTGCCGTGGCCGGTACGCAGGCCGCCTCACGGCGAAAGGCGCATCATGGCTCCAGCCGGACGGTATTCCATGAAGGCAGTGGGTAGGCCCGGGGGACACTAACGCACCGACACGAGGATAGGAACGCGAGGCCGGCCAGCACTATTCCAGCCGCGGAGACTACTCGGTGACATTCGTCCATACTCGGACGAAATCCGGTGCCGATGTCCTAGTGTCAGCGCCTGTAGGCGGTGATGACATGGATCGCAGGGCACGGATGGCGGCTACGTCGGCCCGCCGGGTCAGGCTCCTGCTGTCCGGCGTGCTCGCGCTGGCCGTGCTGACTGGCGGGAGCCTCTACCTGGCCCGCGGCGAACTTTTCGCCGGCCCGGCGGCCAGCAGGGCGGTCGTGAAATCGCCGGCCACCGCGGCCGGATGCGGTGCGGCGTCCGCGAGTGCCTGCCCAGGGAACCCGGCTTATCTCGCCGTCGCCGCGCCGCCGGCGGTGGTGGTGACGGTCCCGCCGCGCAGGGCCAGGACGTCGCCTTCGGCGTCCCCATCTTCCCGCTCCCCGTCGCCGCACCCGACCACGCCCGCCGCCTCGGCCACCCCGTCCGCGCCTGCGGGCGGCACCGCCGCCGAGCAGGTGCTCGCGCTGATCAACCAGGCCCGCTCCGCGGCCGGGCTGCCCCCGCTAACGATCACCGCAGGCCTGGAAACCAGTTCATCCCAGCACAACCTCCGGATGGCCGACGGCTGCGGGCTCTCCCATCAGTGCCCGGGCGAACCGCCGCTCGGTGACCGCGAGACCGCCGCCGGGGTCGACTGGACCTCCGCCGGAGAGAACATCGGCGAGGGCGGCCCCGTGCCCGGCACCGCCGCGGCCATCGCCCAGATGGCGGTCGGCCTCACCCAGTCCATGCTCAACGAGCAGCCGCCGGATGACGGTCACCGGCTGAACATCCTGAGCAGCTCGTTCACCCACATCGGGATCGCCGTCTACCGCGACAGCTCCGGCACCGTCTGGCTCACCCAGGACTTCTCCAACTGAGCCCTGGTTCCTGGATTTGCGACGCGTGGAAAGATCGTGAGCGTGAACGCGCTTTTTCCCGTCGATGCCGGCAGGTCAGACAGTGACTTGCGGCGCGTTCTCGGCCGTTTCGACGTCGGCGTGGTCGTCCGCCGGATGGAGATCGGGATCCGTCAGCTGCCCGCTTATTCGCGTTTCTTCTGGCCGGTGGACAGGGGCGCGATGGTTCGCTGGAATGTCGATCTGACCTTGCGCTGGATGATCAACGGGACTGCGCCGGATGAGCATATTCTCTTCGACCTGTACGAACTGATGCGGGCCCGGGCCAACGCCGGCCAGCCGCTCGACGACAGCGTGCTCGTCTACCGTCGGGGCGCCCTGATGTTCTGGGAGGCGCTGCTCGACCTGGCGGGCGAGGACGACCGTTCGCTGCTGACCGCGCGGGCGGACACGGTCTGGGGTTACCTCGAGGACTATGTCGACATGGTCGTGCGGGTGTTCGCGCAGACGCAGCCGGGCCAGGACGACTCGCCGACCGCGCACGGCGACCTTCGTGCCCGCGCGCTGTTCGATCGCCTCTGCGCACAGGTGCCGGCCACGATCGAGGACCGCGACCGCGCTGCCGGGCTCGGGTCCGATCTGGCCGCACCCGCCTGCCCGTTTACCGCGCAGCTCGCCGGGGCGTCGGTCGCCGACCACGCCGACCTCGCGGCGCGATTGCGCACCGCCGGGGCGCTCGCGTTCACCGAGGGGACCCGCGTCACCGGGCTGATGTCACCGGGATTCGGCTGGAGCACGTTCCTCGCCGATCCGCGGCTGCTCCTCGCCCAGGATCCGGCCACTCCCCGCGCCCGCCTCGGGGCGGCAGCCGAGAGCCTCCGGGCGCTGACCGCCATCGCGGCCCGGTCCGGGTGCCGGGGACGTGTGTCCGCTGAAGACTTTCTGCCGGAGCTGCTCGTCGCGGAGACACCCGAAGTCGCCGACCGCATCGTCCGGCGGGTCTTCGGACGGCTGGAACGGGCCGACCCCATGGACCTGGCGGTCACCGTGCGATGCCTTGCCGCCCACGGATTCGACATCGCGGCGACCGCTGCCGAGCTGCAGTTGCAGGTCAACACGCTGCTCTACCGGATCAGCAGGATTGAGAAGCTGACTCGCCTGTCCCTCACAGAGCACCGGGACCGGACGCTCGTGCTCCTCGCTGTCACGTGGGAGACCATTTCCAGAGACCAGCGGTCCGCCTCCGCCAAGTGAAGGGCCGGACTCGGGTAACGGCTCTGGCTACGCCGAGCCCTTCAGATCACGGCGCACTTCGTCGGCAAGGTCGTGGATCTGCTGCTCGGTCTGCGCGAGCGTGGCCTCGGCCTGCGCGGTGCGCTCGGCAGCGCGCCGCTCGCCGCGGCTTGGCTTCCTGCTGGCGCGCACGGGCCGCTGTGCCCTCCGGAAAAGCCTCATGATCCCATCCTCTCCCAGTAGCATCCCGAGACGAATTCAGGCGCTTGCTACCCAGGGCCGGCCCTTCCATGCGGGCCCGCGGGAGCCAGCCGCGCGGCCCGCGCCACTAAGGGCCGCGGCCGTCACGCGGTGCCGTGCGCCCTTGCGAGGGCATCGGTGATGGCCTTCGCGCCGCCGTGCGAGGTATGCCCGCCGTCGACAGGGATCTCCGCGCCGTTGAGGTAGGACGCGCGGGCCGACAGCAGGAACACGACCACGTCGGCGACCTCCTCGGGCTGCCCCTCCCGGCCCGCCAGGGTCTGCTCAATGCTGGACTGAACGAAGACCGGGTCCGCGCCGTCGAGGATCGGGGTGTCGATCGGACCCGGGTGCACGATGTTGACCCGGATGCCGCGCGGCGCGAGCTCGAGCGCGGTGGCCTTCGTCAGGCCGCGCAGCCCCCACTTCGACACCGTATAGGCGAGCGCGAAGTGCCCGGTGAGACCGGCGATCGAGCCGATGTTGACGATCGACGCGCCGTCGTTGTCCGGCATCAGCGGAACGATCGCGCGCATGCCGAGCATGGCCCCGGTGAGGTTGATCCCGATCACCCGCTCCCAGCCCGCCAGGTCCATGGTCGCCAGCCGCGCCCGGTAGGGCACGCCCGCGTTGTTGACCAGGCCATGGACGGGGCCGCCGTCCAGGTGCGCCGCGAGCGCCGCCCACTCCTGCGCGCCGGAGACGTCCAGGTGCCAGTACTCCATCGCGCCAGGGCCGAGCTCGGTGAGCCGTTCCGCGAGCGCCTTGCCCTCGTCGTCGAGGATGTCCGCGCCGACGACCCGCGCCCCCTCGCGGACGAGGATCTCCGCTTCAGCGGCGCCCTGGCCCCGCGCCGCGCCGGTGACGACGACCGTCCGTCCCGCCAGTCCGTAATCCATCAGGCTTCTCCCTTCATGGGGTCGTGCAGCAAGCCGCCGAGGACGTCGCCGCCGAGCGAGTCGAGCAGCCCGCCGGTGAAGCACCCGTCCACGAGGATGAACGCCATCCGCGCCGGTTGTCCCGACCGGTTCTCCCAGCGGTGGCTGGTGCCGCGTTGCACCACGACATCCCCGGCCCGCAGCGCGGTCTCGCTGTCGTCGAGCACCAGCACCACCTCGCCGTCCAGCACGATCCCGTAGTCCACGGACTGGGTGCGGTGCACGGGGGAGACGGCGCCGGCCGGGAACACGTTGATCCGTATCTTCGTCCCATTCGGGCCCGGCGGCACGGTCACCGCGGTCAGGGTCGGGTCGGGCTCGGCCGCCGCGATCGGGGCCGGCATGGCGTCGGTCGACCAGATCTCGCAGAACAGCGCGCCGTCCGGCGCGGTCCGCACCACGGGGACTGGCCCGTCCATGGCGAAGACCGAGACGCCACGCTCGTCATGGCCGGTCACCACCCGGCGGGGGATAGCAGGCATAGCGTCCATCTCAGCATCCCGGTGCCGCCGCGGCCATCCCCGCGCGGATCGTCTTTCTGAATGGCAGGTACCCGGCGTGGCCGCGCAGCATCTTGACGACGCCAGGCAGGACGTGTAGTCACAGTGTGACTATAAATGTCGTCCCAGGAGGCCCCCATGGAAGAACGAGCGGCCCTGCTCAGCCGCGTCAGCGCGGACCCCGGTACGGAGATCAGGGACCCGGCTACCGGCGAGGTGATCGGACGGGTCGCGTTCGGCACGCCCGGCGACGTGGCGGCGGCGGTCGACGCGGCCGCGAAAGCCCAGCCCGGTTGGGCCGCGCTGGACGACCAGGAGCGCTGCGACGCGCTCATGCGGGCGGCGGACGCCATCGACGCGCACGCCGAGGAGCTTGCCTACATGGTGAGCCGGGAGCAGGGCAAGACCATGAACGGGCTGGGCGCCAGGTACGAGGCGGCGGGCTGCGCCGCGTGGGTGCGGGCCACCGCCAGCACGCCGCTGCCCGTCGAGGTCCTCGTCGACGACGGCAACAGCCACGCCGAGCTGCACTACCGGCCGATTGGCGTGGTGGGGGCGATCACCCCGTGGAACTGGCCGATGATCATCGCCTGCTGGCAGATCGCCCCGGCGCTGCGGATGGGCAACACGGTGGTCCAGAAGCCGAGCGAATACACCACGCTCACCGGCCTGGCCATCGCGGCGGTCCTCAACGACCGGGATGAAGGTCATCGAGGCGTCGGCGGGGAGCATGCCCCGGCTCACCCTGGAGCTTGGCGGCAACGACGCGGCCATCGTGCTGCCTGACGTCGACCCGCAGGCGATCGCCGAGGGCCTGTTCTGGGGCGCGTTCATCAACAACGGCCAGACCTGTGCCGCGATGAAGCGGCTGTACGTGCCGGACGCCATCTACGACGAGGTCGTGGACGCGCTCGCCGCCCTCGCGGCCAAGATCCCGATGGGCGTCGGCCTCGACGAGGGGAATGTCCTCGGCCCGCTGCAGAACCAGATGCAGTGGAACGTCGTCAACCGCCTGGTCGAAGACGCCAAGGTGCGCGGCGCGCGCGTGGTCATGGGCGGCGACCCGGACGCCGCCGCTCCCGGCTACTTCTACCCCAAGACCCTGATCGCCGACATCGACAACGCCGCGCCGCTGGTGCAGGAGGAGCAGTTCGGCCCCGCGCTGCCCATCATCAGGTACACCGACCTGGAGCAGGCCGTCGAGTGGGCCAACGGCGTCGACGTGGGCCTCGGCGCGTCGGTGTGGTCCGCCGACCGCGACAATGCCCTCGCCATCGCCGCGCGCCTGCAAGCCGGGACGGTGTGGATCAACAGCCACGGCGGCATCGACCCGCGCGTCCCGTTCGGCGGCGCCAAGCGCTCCGGCTACGGCCTGGAGTTCGGCGTCGAGGGACTGAAGGCCGTATCCGTCCCTCAGGTCATCAGCGGCTAGGCCTCACTAGACCGCCTGGCCACCGGACAGGTCGAACTCAGCCCCGGTGGGAGGGGCCGGTCGCGTCCGCGCCGCAGGCCTTGTTCAGGGTGGTGATGTCGGAGCTGACGGCGGGGCCGGCGGACCGCCAGCCGGACACGCCGTTCGTGAGCTTGTTCGCGTTGGTGTCCAGCGAAACGACAGCGGGGACGAGGCTGCCCGTGGCCCCAGTTCCTGTGCCCAAGTCGCTCAGCGTGGCGAGCAGGTCGGTGATGGCGTGATCCTGCGCCGCGGTGGGCGTGGTGTTGGCGCCCGTGGTCGCGGCCTCGGCGTTTGCCCACTGTCCGCTGATCGCCTGGTTGTCGGTGAAGAGCGCGCTGACCTCGTTCGCCAGGGTGTTGCCGCTGACCAGCACCGACTGGCAGGTCAGCGTGCCATGCAGGCTGTGCTCCGCGAGCGGGTTGGTGGAGGAGGAGCTCGCGCATCCACCCAGGGCGGCGACGACGGCTGCGCAGACGGCGAAGGTCAGAGGTTTCATGAGACTAGCCCCGGTCATCTCAAAACAGCCTCCGTATCCTTTTCCTCCACGGGATAAGACGCGCATCCGCCCGCGATGGTGCGCACAGCGAGTGATTGTTACCAGGATGAGACGCTGTGCGACGGGACCGTAAACGCGTGATGGAGAGGCGCGATCCGCGGTTACAGGACGGACGATCCGCCGGGCGACGACGTCGGCGACGTGACGCTGGTCGAGAAGGACGTCGTCGCCGGTGTCGGCGTGGCCGTGCCGGTGCCCGTCGAGGTGGCCGGCGTCGGCGTGTGGCTCGGGGCCTGGGTCACGCCGGTCGTCGGCGAGTGAGAAGGCGTCGGCGACAGCGTGTGGTGGCGGGGGGTCGGGGAGTAGGCCGGAGTGGATGGCGTCTGGCTGTGCGTGGGAGTCACCGGCTGGACGTTCCCGGTGTTGCTCTGAGGTATCGGCCGAACCCATACGTAGAGCGTGAGAAAGCCGAGGAACAGCCCGATGAGCACGAGGGTCGACGTGCGCGGGCGCCCGATGGCGAGGCGGTTGCGGTGCCGTGGCTCCCGGGTCATGGGGCCTTATCCGCGGTGGGACGGCCGGCGTCGGCCTCGGCCGACACGATGATGCCCTCGCTGCGGAACGCCGCCGCGACCAGCGCGCGAATCTCCCGGCCGACGTCGAACTGCATCCCTGGCAGCGTCCGCGCCACCATGCGCAGCGAGAACGTGTTGACGTCCATCCGTTCGACGCCCATGACGCTGGGCTGGTCGAGCATCATCTTGCGCAGCCGCTCGTCGCTGTAGGCCTCCTTGCCGACCTGCTCGAGGACGTCGGTGGCGTGGCCCACGTCGACCCCGGCGGGCACGGGGATGTCGATCACGGCCCGCGCCCAGTCTCTGGATAGGTTGGTCACCTGGGTGATCTGGCCGTTCGGCATGATGATGACCTCGCCGCTGACCGACCGGATGCGGGTGACCCGGAGGGTGACCTCTTCCACCGTGCCGAACGCAGGCTCCGTTACGCCGCTGACATTGATCTTGACGACGTCACCGAAGCCGTACTGCCGTTCCCCGGTGATGAAGAACCCGGCGCCGATGTCCTGCACGAACCGCTGTAGGCCGAAGCCGATTCCCGCGCTGATCAGCGCGGCCGGCGCCACCAGGCCCGCGGTCGGAATGCCGAGGTTCTGCACGACCAGTACGGCGGCCACGGTGTAGACGATCGCTACGGCGCTCCAGGTGGCGACCTGCGCCACGACGTGACGGTGCTTAGTGGCCTCGGAACGCACTAGCTCATCGGAGTCGGCCGACCGGGCGTCGATGCGGGTGACGATCCGGCCGCGCGCCCAGTCCGCCAGCCGCGTGAGCAGGAGTGCTCCGAGGATTAGGAGGATGATGACCAATAGGTTGCTGCGAGCCCAGAGACTGAAATCGTCCAGTGGTGCGATCGCGACCGTCACTACGCCTCCGTTCTGGGATCGTCTTTACGCACGAACCCACCAGTGTAGACAGCAGGGCGTGATGCCACGCCCGCGAACATCGATTCAGTGGTGCACTTCACACGAGCCGGCACGCCGCTATTGCCGGGGAGCATCGTTGTCGATAATGCGATCGCCGAGGTGGGCGGTGAACCAGGCCGACTGCCGCGACATGCGCTCAGCAGCTGGCGTGTCACGGGTCACCCCGTAAACGGTTCCGGGGAAATCGAGCGATTCCTGGATTTCCCAGATCTGCTCGTGCTGATCCGGCGGGTATATGCGCGCCGGATCACCCACGGCGACCCACCCGATCGGGACCGTTGTGCCGGGCGGCAGGACCGTGTTGACGTGGACCACGCCGCCGATCCGCACCTCGCTTCCCGCTCCGGCCACGCACCCGGGGAACAGGGCCGCACCGGTGGCCAGGAAGCAGCCGTCGGCTACCCGCGCGCCGTTGACATGGGCATGCGGGCCGACCAGGACGTCATCACCGATGACCGTGGAGTGCCGCGCCCGGCCGCGGATCACGGCGTTCTCCATCACGATGCTTCGCGCTCCGATGCTGACCTGCCCGTCTTCGGCGGTGAGCACGGCCCCGAACAGGACGCGTGCACCGGGCCCGACGCGCACCGCCCCGCACAAGACCGCCGTCGGCGCGACATAAGCGCTGGGATCGACCTCAGGAACGCTGCCGCGATGCTCGATTAGCACGCAGCCCAGCTTGCCAGCATTCACGCGGAACGCGCAGAGAATCGCGCGCGGGTAGATTTGCCAGGGTGAGCTTCGACGTCAGCGCCGGTGCCTACCTGCGGTTCATGGGGCAGTACTCTGAGCCGCTCGCGCCGCGGTTCGCCGATCTAGCCGGGATCGGGAATGGCCAGCGGGTGCTGGACGTGGGCTGCGGGCCGGGCGCGCTGACGGCTGAGCTGGTGAGCAGGGTCGGTGTCGCGTCGGTCAGCGCGGCAGACCCGTCGGCCTCGTTCGCAGCGGCGGCACGGGAACGGCTGCCGGGAGTGGACGTATGTCAGGCCGCAGCCGAGCAGCTCCCGTTTGCCGACGGCACCTTCGACGCCGCGCTAGCGCAGCTGGTCGTCCACTTCATGGCTGACCCGGTACAGGGGCTGCGAGAGATGCGCAGGGTCACCCGGCCCGGCGGAATGGTAGCGGCCTGCGTGTGGGATCACGCGGGCGACCGCGGGCCGCTGGCCGCGTTCTGGTCCGCGGTGCGTCAGCTGGATCCGGCCGCCGACGACGAGTCGGGCCTGCCCGGTGTCCGCGAAGGCCACCTGGCCAGCCTGTTCGCTCAAGCCGGCCTGGACCAGGCCTCGGTCACCACGCTGACGGTCCGGGTCCGCCAGGCCAGCTTCGATGACTGGTGGGAGCCGTTCACCCTCGGCGTCGGCCCGGCCGGCGCCTACGTGGCGTCCCTGTCCCCCGATCACCGGACCGCGCTGCGCGAGCAGTGCCGGCGCCTGCTGCCCGCCGGCCCGGTGGAGATCAGCGCCGCCGCCTGGGCAGCCACGAGCCGCACCTTCTAGACGAACTGCGTGAGCGACAGGACATTGCCGTCAGGGTCGCCGAACCAGGCCACCTTGTCTCCGCCGGGAGTGGTCCAGACACCGTCGCTGTCCTGGTCCATCCCGTCATAGCGCAGGAAGACCACACCCCTGGCGGCCAGGCCCCGGACGGCGGCCGTGATGTCACTGACCCGCCACCCCAGGACGGTGTAGCCGGCCTGGCGGACTTCGGGGGTGGCGGTGATGCGGAGCATGGTGCCGTTCGCGTCGAGGACGCATGCGAAGTCGTTATGCTCGGCGACGGGAAGACCCAGCACCTGTTCATAGAACGCTCGCGCCCGGTCCAGGTCGGTCGCTGCGACGAACGCGACGATGTGGCTTGACTCCAGCATGGCAACCCTGCCTTCCAGCGAGGCTCGCACCCAGATCCTATGGTTGAGGCCGTCGGCGGAGAAGGAGGCAACAGTCAGTGGCCGGGCGGCAGCGTGCGGGCGCGCTGGTCCACGCCGAGTTCGCCGTAGGGGTAGTCGGCGGGGTGCGGGTCGCTGGCGGCGTCGAGCGCGGCGGTCTCGGCCGGTGACAGCCGCAACCCGGCGGCGCGCAGGTTGGCCTCCAGCTGGCTGGTGGTGCGGGCGCCGAGGATGGTTGAGCTGACGCCGGGCCGGGCTGTCACCCACGCGATCGCCACATCGGCCATGGGCACGCCGCGGTCCTCGGCGACCTTCTGGACGACGTCGATGACGTGCCAGGTGCGGTCGGTGCCGCGCCGCTCATACGCCTCCATGCCGCGGTTAGGGTTCTCGCCGAGCCGGGTGGCGCCGGCCGGGCGCTGGTCGCGCCGGTACTTGCCCGACAGCCAGCCGCCGCCGAGCGGGCTCCACGGCAGCACGCCCAGGCCGGCATCGAGGGCGGCGGGTATGATCTCCCACTCGGTCTCCCTGGCCAGCAGGCTGTACTGCGGCTGGATCGTCACCGGTGCGGTCGCGTTCAGGGCGCGGGCCAGGTGCACGGTCTTGGCCAGCTGCCAGCCGGTGAAGTTGGACAGCCCCCAGTACCGGATCTTGCCGGCCCGCACAAACCCGTCGAGCGTGCGCAGCGTCTCCTCCAGCGGCGTCAACGGATCGTAGGCATGGACCTGGTACAGGTCCACCGCATCACGGCCGAGCCGGCGCAGCGAGGCGTCAAGCGCCCTCGTCAGGTGACGCGCCGACAGCCCGGCCCCGTTCGGCGCGTCCGACGGCGAAGACAAGAAGCGGCCCTTGGTAGCCAGCACCACGGGCTCGGTAAGGTCCGGCGGGCGGCTGGCGAACCAGCGGCCGATGATCTCCTCCGACCTCCCGTCGCCATACACGTCGGCGGTGTCCACCAGGGTGCCGCCTGCCTCGAGGAACCGGTCGAGCTGGGCGTGCGCTGCGGTCTCATCCGCCTCCACGCCGAACGTCATCGTCCCCAGGGACAGGCTCGATACCGCGCAGCCGCTGCCCCCCAGCATCCGATATTCCATGATGACAGGCTACCGAGCGCGGGCAGGGCAGCCAGGCACGACCGGGGACACGTGAGCGCGCGTTCGCGCCGAAGCAGTCCGCGAATGCTTCACTGTCCGCGGCAAATGACAGCACCCGACTGTAAAGTCGCGCCGTGACGGTGTCTCGCTTCGTGGTTCAGCTGCACGACGCGACGACGCTGCATTTCGATCTCCGGATCCGGATCGGCGACGTCCTCCGGTCGTGGGCGGTTCCCAAAGGGCCGTCGCTTGATCCCGGTGTCCGGCGGCTGGCCGTGCCGGTCGAGGACCACTCCCTGGCCGCCGGTGACTATGAGGGGGTCCGGGCCGGGCAGGCACGCGGCACGGGCGCGGTGATCATCTGGGACGAGGGCGACGCTGAGGTTATCCGCGATGAGCCTGGCCACCTGTCCGTCCTTCTGCACGGCAGCAAGCTCGCCGGAGGATTCGCCTTGACCCGCACCGGCGAGCGCCGCTGGATTTTGGTCAAGACCCGCGATGGCCACGCGCGACCCGGTTCGGACATCGTGGCCGAGCAGCCAGCGAGCGTACGCAGCGGCAGGACGTGGGAAGACCTAGCGAACGAATAACTCCAGTCGCGAGCGCACAAGCCACACCCGCCACTCGCCTTGTAGGAGCCGGTGGCATCCTGAAGGCGTGCCAAGCGTTGCCTCGCTGGAGGCGTTGCAGCGAGCGGCTGCTGATTTCGCGGTCACCGATCTGAGCCTGGTGATTGAGCCGTCGGCGCTGGCGGCTGCCCGTCGGTCGCTGGATGAGTCGGGTCTCCTGCTACTCGGCGAGGTCCACGGTGTGCGGGAGAACCCGTTGATCGCTCGTGCGCTCATGCAGGCGTTCGGACTGACCGGGCTTGCCCTGGAATGGCATGAGGACCTGGCACCTGTGGCCGGGGCATTTTGTTCGGGCGGGGCGCTGGCCGATCACCCGCTGCTGTGGTCCGGCGATGGCCGGATCACAGCCGGGCATCTAGCGGTGTTGCGGGAACGCGCCGCGGCCGGGCCGCTGAGGCTGTCCTTGTTCGACGGGACCATCGAGGCAGACTGGAGTTGGTCTCAGCACAACGAGGCGATGGCCAGGCGGATCCTGGCTGCTCCGGCAGCAGGTGCTGGCACCTTGGTAGTCGCTGGCAATGCGCACACCCCCACAACCAGCACACGCCTGGGCCTGCCGCTTGGCGCGTACATTGCCCGGCAGCGGCCGGGTGTTCGGGAAATCCGGATCAGCTACGGCGCCGGGCGTTACTACAACATCGAGCCACGTCAGTTCCGCAGCCGCATCGGCCCTGGCGGGCGTCACCTGCGGCTGCACCAGCAGCGCGACACCCTTATCTTTGACCTGCCTGCGGCCGGTGAAGCGCTCGTTCCCCAGCGGGACCAGCCATGGCCAGGAGGCCCGCACCCCAGATAAGACTCGTGGACAGGAGCCCTGGCGGTGAGCATCCGCGCCTTCCTCGCCATGATCGATCCCGATGCGGCCTACATCGGGGGCGACTGAGGGGGAGCGTGCGAAGTGGCTTGTGAAAGCCTGCACAAAGCGTTTCCGCGGAAACGTGGCGGGTGGCCGGTGCACG
>Ga0070698_100000813_pt1 | contig 34064 bp, 38 predicted proteins | sample KBSK1502metaG_FD_65477 | JGI IMG/M metagenome (GOLD analysis project Ga0070698, IMG submission 65477) | Corn, switchgrass and miscanthus rhizosphere microbial communities from Kellogg Biological Station, Michigan, USA - KBS K1-50-2 metaG | ecosystem: Host-associated > Plants > Roots >... | reverse complement strand
GTGCGCCCCGTCGCAAGACGGTGAGCGCGTGAACAGAGTGTGGGGCTCAGCTTGCCACCACGAGACCGTGGAGGTCCAGCTACCGCTTCATACCAACTAAGCACGACATGACCTTCAAGCCCGCGACGTGGTACCCGATCGCCCTCGTCCTCACCGGCATCAACGCCGTCGGAGCCTGGTTCGCGGCCAGGGCAGCCGAGCCGACGCATGCCGCGGTACACGTGGTGCTCGCCATCGGGTTCGGGCTCTGGGCCCAACGCCTCCGCCCGGGTCCCGGCGGGAGCGAGCGCGAGCCTCGCTCCGAGGCGCTGGAAGGCGTTCAGACTAAGTTCGCAGCGCTCGAGACCGAAATGAGCCGGCTGCGGCAGGAGCTGAGCGAGACGCAGGAGCGCCTGGACTTCGTGGAGCGGCTGCTGGCGCAGGCACGCGAGGCGCCCCGAGTGGGCCCCCAACGCTAGGGTCCAAAGCGAGAGGACAATGCCGGACCCCGATCCGCTCGACCTCGTGACGGTCTTCGCAAGCGGAAACCCGGTGCTGATCGCGACCGCCAAGCTGGCGCTGGAGGCCGCCGACATTCGCTTTCTGACCAAGGGGGAAGGGATCCAAGACCTGATCGGTCTCGGTCGCCTGTTTGGCGGCTTCAACCTCGCGACCGGTCCGGTACAGATTCAAGTCGAGCGCCGGGACGAGGCGCAGGCGAAAGCGGCGTTGCGCGACGTTCAGGATTAGGGAAAAGATTGGAGCGACCATGCGGTCCATCGCGGTCAGAGGGGCGCTGTTCGTTCTCTTCGCCGTCGCGGCCGCCGTGGCCGTCACGCACATGAATAGTCTCCCGGCGTTCATCGTGATCGCGCCGGGCTACCTGGTCCAGGCGTGGCTGTTCGAGACCCACCGGGCTCTCGGTGGGTTCGGCTACCAGGCGACGATGGTCGGGGTGTCCGCTCTCGTGTGGACGCTGATCACCCTCGGCCTGGCCCAGACAGGCCGGTTGCTGCGACGCCTCATGACATGACGTCCATGGGCCCTGGCGGGGACGCCAGAATGTGACAACTTTGCCCGCGAGCCATACACCGGAACGACGATGACCAAGAAGACACGCCGGCCCCCGAAACGATCACGACAGGGGCGGTCGTCTGCGCCGAAGCACGTGCCAACCCGCGGCCTGTACGGATGGATCACGCATACCGAGCTGGCCAGCGCCGACCCGGCGGCGACCAAGGCGTGGTGCACCAAGGTGCTGGGCTGGACGTTCAAGCCGAGCTTTCCCATGCCCGGCGGCGGCGAGTACCACCTGTTTGCCTACTCCGACCAGGGAGGCGGCGGGATTCGCAAGACCAACCCGCCAGAGACGCCGGGCAGCAGCTTCTCGGTCCACGTCGCGGACGCGCGCGCTGCCTTCGAACAGGCCCTGCGCGAGGGAGCCGAGGAGATGCTCCCACCCACGCGGGTGATGCCGGGCGTGACCATCGCAATCGTGCGCGCCCCCGGGGGAGTCCCTGTCGGTTTCGCAGGCCCATAGGCATGGCGATCGGCGAGGTGCTCGCTACCCCGCGCCTCACCCTGCTGCCGTGCTCCCCCGAGCACCTGCTCGCGCTGATTGACCGACCGGAGGAGTTCGAGCGGCTGGTGGGGCTGCCCTTGGCCGACGGCCTGCATGGGTTCTACGTGTCGGCTGACGTATCCCAAGATTGGCTCAACGCGCTGCGCAGCGCGTCGCAGCCGGATCCGTGGCGCCATGGCTTTTTTGTAGTCCCGCGTGAGACCCCATCCGTGATCGGCAGCGCCGGGTTCAAGGGTGCGCCGGACTCGGACGGGGCGGTCGAGATCGCCTACGGCATCGTGCCGGGCTTCGAGGGTCGCGGCTACGCCACCGAGGCCGCCGCTGCGCTCGTCCGCTTTGCGTTCGCGAGCGAGAGCGTCCGGGTCGTGCGCGCCCACACGTTGCCGGTCGCGAACGCATCCACGCGGGTCCTGGCGAAGTGCGGGTTCCATCATACCGGCACCGTGGTCGACCCGGACGATGGACCCGTGTGGCGCTGGGAGCGGGGCCCCCTGCCATGACCTTCGTTTTCGCCGCCGTGCTGCTCGCCACCGCGGCACCGCGGGACACCGAGCCGCGGGTTCTATTGCGCCTGGAGGATGAGTGGGCGCTCGCGTTGATCCATCGTGATGCCGCGGTGTTTCGACGACTCCTGGCGGAGGGGTTCATCTATAGCGAGGACGACCGCACGATGAGCCGGGACGACGTGTTGCGGGACGTGGTCGCCGGACCGGATACGGTCCAGACGGCGCACAACGAGGATATGCGCGTCCACCGCTTCGGGGCGACGGCCGTCGTGACGGGCTGGTTGGTGGTCGGCGGCCGAGGGCCGAATGGACCATTCGACCGCCGCTACCGCTTCACGGACACGTGGGTCAGGCGGGGCGGGGGATGGCAGATCGTGGCCGCGCACGATTACCTCGTCCCGGCACCACACCGGTAGCGTGTGACACAAAGTGAGAGCGGCAGTGCCATCCGCCTCTCCGTGGCCCAGCCCGACAGCCCTGCCGCCCGCTATTGTCTCGAGCACTACTTCGCGGAACTCGCGGCTCGGTTCGAAGCCGGCTACGATCCCGCGCTCGGCATACCCGCTACGCCGGCGGAGCTTACGCCGCCACGGGGCTACTTCGTCCTGGCCACCCTGAACGGAGAGCCGGTCGGGTGCGGCGCCCTGAAGTGTCACGCGGCCTACGGCGAGATCAAGCGGATGTGGGTCGCGACCTCCGCCCGGGGTCTCGGCCTTGGGACCCGGATCCTGCTCCACCTGGAAGACCTCGCACGGCAACGGGGGCTTCCGTTACTCCGGCTGGAAACCAACAAAGCCCTGACCGAGGCGCAATCGCTGTACCGACGGCACGGCTTCCGCGAAGTGTCCGCCTTTAACGACGAGCCATACGCGCATCACTGGTTCGAGAAGACGCTGTAGCGTAGCTTAGGCCGGCTCGGTGAAATGGCAGCTTCCTGCCTGGGAGGATTCGGATGACCGCACCGTCGCACATCGCGTTCGTGACCTCGCTTCCCGTGGCGCTGCTCGCAGCGTCGCTCGCCGGTCAAGCGAGCGTGGACACGGCGGCGACGCTCCGCACTGCCGACACGGCCGCCCATACGTGGCTCGCCCTGGTGGACAAAGGCGAGATCGCGAAGAGCTGGGATGAGGGTGCGCTCGTGTTGCAGCTCGGCGTCACGGAGACCAAGTGGGAGCAGCTCGTGCGCAGCGCGCGCGCGCCGTTCGAGCCCTTCGGGGCACGTCATCAGATCATGGCGCGCTACACGACGGATCCTCCCAACGCGCCACCCGGCCAGTATGTCCTGCTGCAATACCAGACCGACGTCTCCGGTGGTCGGCATGTGGTGGAGACGGTGGTGCCGACCCTCGACGGGAAGCGGGGGTGGCGGGTGTCGGGGTACTTCATCCGCCTGGAGCAGTGACCCAACCCGGCAGCGTCGTCGACGTCGTGCAGCGGTTCAACGACGCCTTCAATCGCCACGACATCGACGGCGTCATGGCGCTCATGAGCCCCGACTGCGTGTTCGAGAATACGCGCCCAGCGCCGGACGGCGAATGCGTCGAGGGGCACGCCCGGGTGAGAGCCGCGTGGCAGCAGTTCTTCGCCCGCTCACCGCACGCCCATTTCGACACCGAGGAGGTATTCGCAGCCGGCGATCGGTGCGTCGTGCGTTGGGCGTATTCCTGGGTCAAGGACGGGAAGCGCGGCCATGTTCGGGGTGTAGACGTGTTTCGGGTACGAGACGGGCAGGTCGCCGAGAAGCTCTCCTACGTCAAAGGGTGACAAGCGGGGCTTCATGCCGAGAGTGAAAGTCGGGATCGTCGGCTCGCGCTTTCAGGCAGACTGCATCGCCGCGGCCGTACACGCCGTGCCGGAAGAAGCCGAGGTCGTCGCCGTCGCCTCGCCGACGCACGGACATGCCGCAAGCTTCGCACAGCGGCACGCCATCGCGCGGTGGTACAGCGACTACCGCGAGCTGCTGCGCGATCCCGACGTCGAGATGGTGTCGATCACGGCGCCCAACCGCCTGCACGCGCAGATCACGATCGACGCCGCCAAGGCGGGGAAGCACGTGGTGTGCGAGAAGCCGCTATGCCTCACGCTCGAGGAAGCCGACGCGATGATCGACGCGTGCCGCCGGGCGGGTGTGCTGCTGCTGTACGGCGAAGAGCTGTTCTTCGCGCCGAAATACGTGAAGGCGAAGCAGCTCGCCGACGAGGGAGCCTTCGGCCGCGTCCACCTGGTGAAACAGGGCGAGAAGCACTCGGGTCCGCACTCGGAGTGGTTCTGGGACGTGGAGCAGTCGGGCGGCGGGGCGGTGATGGACCTGGGGTGCCACGGGATCGCGTTCTGCTGGTGGTTCCTTGGTAAGCCGAAGATCAAGAGCGTGTACTCGCAGATGGCGACGCAGGTGCATGGCGCGCGCACCCAGGGTGAGGACGAAGCGGTCACGATCATTGAATTCGAGACCGGGGCCGCCGGGATGGTCGAGAGCAGCTGGAATCGTCCGGGCGGCATGGACGACTGCGTCGAGGTGTTCGGCGACAAGGGGCAGACGTACGCCGACCTCCTCATGGGCAACGCGCTGCCGACGTACTCGGAGGTGGGGTTCGGCTACGCCGTCGAAAAGGCCGCCACGACCAAGGGCTGGACGTATCCGGTGTTCGAGGAGCACTGGAACTACGGCTTCCCGCAGGAGATGCGCCACTTCGCCCGGTGCGTGCGAGGCAAGGAGGCGCCGATCTCCGACGGCGAGACCGGACGCGTGGTGCAAGAGGTGCTGTATGCGGCCTACGCGTCGGCCGGACTGGGTCGAAAGATCATGTTGCCGTTCCGCCCGCACGGCATCGCCAAGCCGATCGACCTCTGGAGGATGCCGGAACGCGCCCAGGCGGCGCTCTGAACCAGTCGGTCGGGTCGTCCCCGATGCTGCGTCGCTTCGGCCTGCTGCACGCCACGGCGCTCAACATGACGAACATGATCGGCATCGGACCGTTCATCACGATCCCGCTGCTCATGTCCGCGCTGGGCGGTCCGCAGGCGATGCTCGGCTGGGCCGTCGCACTGGTGATCGTCGTGTGCGACGGCATGGTCTGGAGCGAGCTGGGGGCGGCGTTGCCGGGATCGGGCGGCTCGTTCGGGTATCTGCGTCACGGCTACGGTGCGGAGACGGTCGGCCGCCTGATGGGTTTTCTCTTCGTGTGGCAGTTCGTGCTCAGCGGTCCCCTTGAGATCGCGTCCGGCTACATCGGCTTCTCGCAGTACCTCGGCTACATCTGGAAGGGGATCACGGCGCGCCAGACCATGCTCGTCGTGACGATCATCGGGCTCGCGAACCTGGCGCTCCTCTACCGGCGCATCACGTCGATCGCGACCATCACCGTGGCGCTCTGGATTGGAACGATCGTCACCGTCATCGTGGTCATCGGGACCGGTGCGGTGCACTTCAACCCCAGGGTCGCCTTCGACTTTCCCCCCGGCGCCTTCAGGTTTTCCCTGGGCTTTTTGCTGGGCCTCGGGGCCGCGTCGCGGATCGGCGTGTACGACTACCTCGGCTACTACGATGTCTGCTACATCGGCGACGAAGTCGAGAACCCCGGCCGGGTGATCCCACGGTCGATTCTCATCAGCACCGTCCTGGTGGCGCTGATCTACCTCGCGGTCAATCTCTCGATGATCGGCGTCGTCCCGTGGCGCGACTTCGTCCCAGCCGCGTCGCACCCGCAGTCCAACTTCGTCGTCTCGATCTTCATGGAACGGGTGTACGGCCCGGGCGTCGCGACGATCTTCACGGCGATGATCCTCTGGACCGCGTTCGGCTCGGTGTTCGCCCTGTTGCTCGGTTATTCGCGCGTGCCGTATGCGGCCGCAAAGGAGGGCTATTTCTTCAAGGTGTTCGCGCGCCTCCATCCGTCGCACGGATTCCCCCACGTTTCGCTCATCGTGCTGGGCGTGCTCTCGATCGTCGCCGGATTTGTATCGCTGGGCATGGTGATCGATGCATTGATCACGACGCGGATTCTCGTCCAGTTCATCGGGCAGATCGGGGCCGTGACCCTGCTGCGGCGGCGGGCGCCGGACATGCCGCGGCCGTATCGGATGTGGCTCTATCCGCTGCCGAGCCTCGTCGCGCTGCTGGGATGGATCTTCATCTTTGCCACGACCCCGCCCGCGGTGATCGCGTTTGGACTGGGCGCGCTGGTGCTGGGCGTCGTGTGTTTCGTCGCCTGGTCGTGGAAGGGAGGCACCTGGCCGTTCGAGGCACGGCAGCTCCTCTGACTCGAGGGAGAACCCGATGAAAGCCTACCTGGTGGTCACCGGCATTCTGTTCGCCGTCATCTTCGTCGCCCATATCTGGGAAGTCGTCGACCGGCACCGCATGTTCGCGAGCGACATCCTCGTCCTCGCCGTGACTGCCGGGCTCAGCGTGTGGGCCGGGCGCCTGGTACGGGCACGCGCCGGCTGATATGATCGGCGGGCGGTAGCGGTCTCCTCCTCTCGAAAGGACGTCCCATGATCGGCGGCGTCACGACGTTCACGCTGATTCACGTGGTGCTGAGTCTCGTCGGGATCTTCGCGGGGTTCGTCGTCGCCGGAGGGCTCGTCGCGGGCGAGCGGCTCGACGGCTGGACCGGGGTGTTTCTGGTGACGACGGTGGCGACGAGCGTCACCGGGTTCGGCTTTCCGTTCGAGACGTTCCTTCCGTCGCACGCCGTCGGGATCGTGTCCCTCGTCGTGTTGGCCGCCGTGATCGTGGCGCGTTATGCCAAGCATCTCACCGGAGCCTGGCGCACGCTCTACGTAGTGGGGACCGTGCTCGCGCTGTACCTCAACGTCTTCGTCCTGGTGGTGCAGCTGTTCCGCCGACTGCCGGCCTTGATCGTCGCCGCGCCGAAGCAGCAGGAGCCCCCATTCGTGCTGACCCAGCTCCTGGTACTCGCCCTGTTCGTCTGGCTCGGGCAGGCCGCGGTCAAGGGCTTCCGCGCCGACCCGGGTGGCGTAGCGACGGCCGGTCGGTGATCGGGAGGCGTGCGTCGCTCCGCCCCGCTCTCACGATCCCGCCGGTTATCTGCTACCACCGCATCGGTGGCCCGATCGAGCTGGGCGTAACGCGCGTGACGCGCTCGGTGTTCGCGCGCCAGATGCACGCGCTGGCACGATCGGGCTGGCACACGGTCACGCTGCGCGAGTTCGCGACGCACGTGCAGCGTCGCGTCCCGGCGTCGCCCGGCGAGTTCCTCCTCAGTTTCGACGACGGCTATGCGAGCCTCGCCGACACCGCCTATCCCGTGCTGGCCGACGTCGGGTTCACCGCGACCACGTTCCTCGTCACGGACTTCGTCGGTCGTACCAACACCTGGGACGTCCGCTACACCTGGCGCCGGCTGCCGCACCTCGACTGGGACGCGATCGAGCGCTGGCGCGGGCGGGGACTCGAGTTCGCGTCGCACACCGCCTCGCACGCCCGGCTCACCTGGCTCCCGGACGAGCGGATCGCCGACGAGCTCGGTCGTTCACGCCAGACGTTGCTCGGGCGGCTGGGACCCGATGCCGGCCGCGCCGTCGCGTACCCGTTTGGCGCGCGCGACGAGCGGGTCGAGCGCCTGGCGCGCGCCGCGGGGTATGAGCTCGGATTCGGCGGCGTGCGGGCGAGCGGATCGGCGCTCGCCCTGGCCCGCGTCCCGGTTTACGTGTGGGACGTGGGGGAGACGCCGGTGGGGCTGCGGCGGGATGCGACCGGTGCCCTGGGACGACTCGTCGCGAGCGTCGCGAACCGCTGCGCCGTCGGCACGAGCTGGATGCTGAAGCTCCGATCGGGTGGCGTAGTGGTGTGAACGGTGGTAGCCTCTCTGGGCATATGCGAACCTGGATCCTCCTCTCGCTCGCGACGGCCACCGGGGCGCTCGCCCAGCAGCCGACGCTCGGCGTCTTCGAGGGCCACGCCGACGTGGGCCGGACCGGCAAGCCGGGTTCGGCAGTGTACGACGCCGCGCGGGACGAGTACACGATCGACGGCTCCGGCGCCAACATGTGGCTCGACCGGGACGACTTCCATTTCGTATGGAAGCAGCTCGAGGGGAACTTCATCCTCACGGCGCGAGCGCGGTTCTCGGGCGCCGGTGTCGAGCCGCATCGCAAGCTCGGGTGGACGGTGCGCTCCACCCTCGCCACCGGGGCGCCCCACGTGACGGCCGCGGTGCACGGGGACGGGCTCGTCGCGTTGCAGTTTCGTCGCACGGCCGGGGGCGCGACCGAGGAGGTCCGATCGAGCGTGACGGCAGCGGACGTCATCCAACTCGAGCGCGCGGGAAATCGCTACACCCTCTCGGTCGGCCGCTTCGGGGACACGCTGGCACCGGTGCGGGTGGCGGACCTGGCGCTCGGCGACCGGGTGTATGTCGGGCTGTTCGTCTGTGCCCACAACGACACGGTCATCGAGCGAGCCACGTTCCGCGACGTGCGGATCACCGTCCCCGCACGCGACAGCTTCGTGCCGTACCGGGACTACCTCGGGAGCAATCTCGAGATCCTCGACGTCGCGACCGGGGACCGCACGATCGTGTACCGCTCGCCCGCGTCGATCCAGGCGCCCAACTGGACCAAAGACGGCACCGCGCTGATTTACAATAGCCAGGGCCTGCTGTATCGCTTCGACCTCGCGGATCGGCGACCGGTTGCGTTGAATACGGGGTTCGCCACCAGCAACAACAACGACCACGTGCTGTCGTTCGACGGACGGACGCTCGGCATCAGCCACCACAGCGCGGACGATCGCAACGCGTCGATCGTGTACACGGTGCCGGTCGGCGGCGGGACACCGCGGCGGGTCACGACGCTGGGCCCGTCGTATCTGCACGGCTGGTCCCCGGACGGGAAGTTCCTGGTCTACACCGGAGAGCGTGGCGGGGAGTTCGACGTCTACCGGATCTCAGCCACCGGAGGGGAAGAGACTCGCCTCACGACCGCCCCGGGGCTGGACGACGGTCCGGAGTACTCACCCGACGGGGCGTACATCTACTTCAACTCCGTCCGGAGCGGGACCATGCAGATCTGGCGGATGCGACCGGACGGCAGCGCACAGCAACAGGTGACGAGCGACCGCTACAACAATTGGTTCCCCCACGTGTCGCCCGACGGCCAATGGATTGTGTTTCTGACGTTCATGCCGGACGTCGCCCCGAACGACCACCCCTTTTACAAACGGGTCTACCTGCGCCTCATGCCTGCGGCGGGCGGGAGCGCACGCGTGGTCGCCTACCTGTACGGCGGCCAGGGAACGATCAACGTGCCCTCGTGGTCGCCCGACAGCCGCCGGATGGCGTTCGTGAGCAACACCGAACTGCGCTAGAGCAGGTCACCCGTCGCCACGGCCGCCCCCATGGCGTGGTAGCCCTTGTCCACGTAGATGGTCGTCCCCGTAATCCCGCTCCCCAGGGGGCTCGCGAGAAACGCCGCCGTCGTGCCGACTTCCCGGGCGGTGAGGGGCTCGGTGAGCGGTGCATTGGCCGCGTAGTATTCGACCATTTGCTCGATCTTGCCGATGGCGCTCGCAGCGCGCGAGGCGAGCGGACCCGCCGAAATCGTGTTCACGCGCACGCCGTACTTGCGCCCCGCCTCGAAGGCGAGGGTACGGGTATCGCTCTCGAGCGCCGCCTTGGCCGACGACATCCCGCCGCCGTACCCCGGGACCACGCGCTCGCTCGCCATGTAGGTGAGCGACAGGAACGACCCGCCCGGCCGCATCAGCGGCGCCAGCCGGGCGACCAGCGACACCAGCGAATAGGCGCTCGCACTCACCGCGGCGAGGTAGCCCGCCCGGCTGGTGTCGAGCAGGGGCTTCTTGACCTCGGGACCGTTGGCGAGCGAGTGGACGACGATGTCGAGCGGCCGGTCACCGAAATCCTGCACCAGGCGCGCGGCGAGCCCTGCGATCGAGAAATCACCGACGTCCTTGTAGCGTTTGTTGCCGCGAATCTCCTCCGGGGCTTGGGCCAGCGTGTCGAACACGGCGTCGAGCGGATAGATCTTCTCGAACTGGAGCAGCGAGCCGTCCGGCATGCGGCGCGACGCGTCGATCTTGCCGCGCTCGAGCAGGTTCAGGAAGATGTTCAGGGCCGGTGGCCACGTGCCGGTGCACACCGTGGCGCCCGCCTCGGCCAGCGCCTTGGCGATGGCGAAGCCGTACCCCCCATCGTCGGCGACACCCGCCACCAGGGCGCGCTTGCCCCGCAGATCTATACTGAGCATCGCCCCCCCGACCCGAATGCGGAATGCGGAATGTGGAATGCGGAATTGAAGGGAAAGGTCGAATAGCGAATGACGCTTGCGCTGACATTCCGCATTCCGAATTCCGCATTCCGCATTGTCACAGGAAAAACCTCGCGGCGACCGGGATAAGTTGGGGGTGGCGGACCAGCGCATGCGTGAAGATGCGGCCCAGCGTGCGCTTCTCTGACGGGATCGCATTCACGGTGCGGGCGAGCGAGTTGAAGAAGGCGTCGTCCACCTCTTCCAGGGCGCGCTTGATGCGGTAGTACCTGAGATGGTCGTCGCCCAGGAGCTGCATCCAGGCGGCGTGATAGGCGCACAGCCGCGCGGCGCCCGTGTCGCCGGCGCAAATGGCCGCCGCGGCCGTTTGACCCGCGAGGCGGCCCGCTTTCATGGCGTTCACGATCCCGCCGCCGGAGAGCGGGTTGATCATGTGCGCCGCATCGCCCGCCAGGAGGACGCCGTCGGCGTACGTGGCTTTGACCGTCGTGTGCACGATCACGCCGCCCACCGTGTACGCCGTCTTGGCGCCCCCGGCGTAGCGCCGGGCGATCCACGCATCGAGGTATTGCCGGGCGTTGCGGCCGTCGGCCTTGAGCGCGACCAGGCCGAGCCCCACGTTCGCGATCCCGGGCCCCTTGGGAAAGAGCCACGCGTATCCGCCCGGCGCGATCTGCTCCCCGAACTGCAGGTAGATCGCGTCCGGGTCGAAGTCGATGCCCTGGACGACGTACTGAGCGCACGACTCCATGTCGCGCGCCGGCACGCGGGTATCGAGCCCGGCCCAGCGGCCGACCATCGCTTCCACACCGTCCGCGCCGATTACGACGCGCGCCCGCCACGTCTCCTCGCCTCCGGCGCCGCGCAGCTGCACGCGCCAGCGATCGTCGGGGTCGCGGCTCATCCCAGCCGCTTCGGTGCCGACCAGCAGGGTGACGCCCGCCGCCGCGGCCCGTGCCGCGAGGAACGCGTCGAAGCGGGTGCGATCGAGGATCCAGCCGACGTCGCGCTCCGCGACCTTGACCGCCGTGTCGTCCGGAGCGACGAAAATCACCCGCGTGATCTTGCGCGCCACCCACGACGCGCCGTCGGGCTCGGCGAACTCGCGCAGCCCCGCGTCCCCCACCCCCTCGGCGCAGCGCACCGGGGCCCCGACAGCCCGGTCGCGTTCGAGCAACACCACGTCCAGATGGGGCGCATGGCGCTTGGCTTCCCACGCCGCCACACAGCCGGCGGGGCCGGCACCAATGACCAGGACATCGGTGTCGCGCATCACGCCGCGACCATCGTCAGCGCGCCGACTGGGCAGGGGGCGATGCACTTACGACAGCCGGTGCAGGCGACGCGGTCCACGACCAAGTCGGTCAACTGCAGGTGAATCGCCTCGGGAGGGCAGAGCGGCAGGCACAGACCGCAGCGGTCGCACACCTGGAGATCCACCACCGCAATCTCGGAGCGGGCGGGCGCGGGTCGCATGGGCGAACGCTAGCCGTCCCCATCAGAGGCGTCAAGCATCAGCCTTGCTTGGAGTTACGCTTTTCATTAGCTTGATGCGCTCGCGCGCGCCCCCCTTAACGACTTTCACCCGACGACCTCGTGCCCTTTCGCTGGCCGAATTGGAAGCTTGGAGCCTGGAGTCCGGCGAATGAGATCGCCGTGGATCTGGGCACCGCCAACACTCTGATCTACGTGAAGGGCGAGGGTATCGTGCTCAACGAGCCCTCCGTTGTCGCGATCGAGAAGGCGACCGGAAAAATCAAAGGGATCGGGCTCGAGGCGAAGCGTATGCTCGGGCGGACCCCGGACGGCATCCTGGCGGTGCGGCCGCTCAAGGACGGCGTGATCGCCGACTTCGACGTGACCGAAAAGATGCTGCGGTTCTTCCTGAAGACCATCATCGATCGCCACCTATTCCGCGTGAAGCCGAAGGTGATCGTGTGCGTGCCGTCGGGTATCACCGAGGTGGAAAAGCGCGCCGTGCGCGACTCGGCCCAGTCGGCGGGAGCGAAAGAGGTCTACATGGTGGCCGAGCCGATGGCCGCGGCGATCGGCGTGGGCCTCCCGGTCGAGACGCCCACCGGGAACATGGTCATCGACATCGGCGGCGGAACGACCGAAATCGCGGTGATCGCGCTGTCGGGGATCGTGTCGGACACCTCGATCCGCACGGGCGGTGACGAGCTGGACCAGGCCATCGTGCAATTCATGCGCAAGAACTACAACCTCCTGATCGGCGAGCCGACGGCCGAGCAGATCAAGATCCAGATCGGGTCGGCGGCGCCCGTGGGGGAGGAGCGCGAGATGGAGGTGAAGGGTCGCGACCTCGTCTCCGGAATCCCCAAGATCGTGCGGGTGCACTCGAGCGAGATTCGCGAGGCAGTGCAGGAGCCGATCCAGCAGATCGTCGACGCGGTACGCCGGGCGCTCGAGATCACGCCGCCCGAGCTGGCGTCGGACATCGTGGATCGCGGTATCGTGATGACCGGCGGGGGCGCGCTGATCCGCGGCCTCGACGTACTGCTGCAGCAGGAGACGGGCCTGCCGATCCACCTCGACGAGGACCCGATGACCTGCGTCGTGCGGGGGACGGGGCGGATCCTCGACGATCCGGAGAAATACCGCAACGTCCTGACCACCTAGGGCCATGGCGCTCGGAGCGGACCGCTACGCGTCGCGGGCCGACACCCTCGTCTTCCTCGGGTGCGTCCTCCTCTCCGGCGCTGCCATGAGCCTGCCCGGCCGGCTGCGGGATCCCCTGGCGCGGGCCCTGCGCCAGACCGTGCTGGCGCCGTTCCTGAGCCTGCAGCAGCAGATCGAGCGCCTCTCGGCATCGCTCGCGCGCTACGACGCCGTCGTGGCGCAGCGCGATTCGGCGGCCCTGGTCGCCACGTTCCTGCCGGAGCTGCGGGGTGAGAATATCCGCTTGCGCAGCCTGCTCGGGTTGGGGACGCGACTCGGCACCGGCTATATCCCCGCCGAGGTGCTGCGCGAATCCGAGCCGACCAGTCCTCTCACCGTCATCGTGTCCGCCGGCAAGAAGCAGGGGGTCAAGCCCCTCTCGGTCGTGGTGAGCCCCGAAGGCCTGGTGGGGATCGTGAGCAGCGTGGACCAGCAGACCAGCGTGGTCGTCACGTGGGCGCACCCCGAATTCCGGGCCAGTGCCATGGCGGCGGACGGGAGTGTATACGGGATCGTCGCGCCACACGGGTCCGAGGGGCCACGCGTGTGGCTGCTCGAGCTCGAGGGTGTGGCGTATCGACAACTCGTCCCCAACGGCACGCTGATTCTCACGTCGGGACTCGGCGGCATCATGCCGCGCGGCATCCCAGTCGGCGTGGTGGTGGGCGTCGCGGGCGAAGCGGGAGGCTGGGAGCGCACCTACCTGCTGCGCCCCGCCGTGCATCCGGCGGCCGTCACGCACGTCATGATCCTGGGCGGCACGCCGACCCGGGGGGACCTGCGGTCGGTGTTCGAATCGAGCGGGGACGCGCCGTGAGGCGGAGCGACAAGTACCGCTTCTACGTGATCCTAGCGGTGCTGGTCGTGCTGCAATTCTCGGCGCGGCGCTGGCTCGGCGGCGACCGGGTCGCGCCCGACTTTCTGCTGCTGGCCCTCCTGATCTATACCATCCGCGCCCGCCCGGGGCCGAGCGCCGCCGCCGGGTTCGTGGTGGGGCTGGTGCGCGACGCCCTCACCCCCGCCTCGTTCGGCGCCGGGGCGCTCGCCCACACGCTCGTGGGGTACCTCTCTTCCTGGAGCAAGGCGGTCTTCTTCGCGGAGAACCTGTTCGTGAATGGCTGTCTCTTTTTCGCCGGCACCTGGTGTCGCAATCTGGCGGTGGCGGTCGCCTCCGGGAAGCTGAAGGGCGGCATGCTCGGCTGGGAGCTGCTCGTCTGGTCGCCGATCCAGAGCCTGACCACCGCCGTCGCGGGCGTGCTCGTGCTCTGGCTGGTGGGCCGCCGCATCGCGGTGCGGCTGAGCGACGCATGAGCTCGTTCCATCCGTACCTGCTCGAGCGCCGGCTGCGGCTGGCGCGCATGGTCGTGTGGGTGGCGCTGGCGGCGCTCGTGGTCGTGTTCTTTCGCACCCAGATCCTCGAGCACTCCAAGTACCAGCTTCAGTCCGAGACCAACCGGCTGCGCCCGATCCCGCTGCCGGCGCCGCGCGGCATCATCACCGACCGCAACGGCAAGGTGCTCGCCGAGAACGTGCCGGGCTACACGGTCTCGCTGCTCCCGGCGGCGGACGAAGACTCGCTGCATGCGACCCTGACGCGCATCGCGCCCTTCGTAAAGCTCGACAACGCGGGCATCGAGCGCGTCCTGGTCCGCTACCGGCGCACGCCCTACGTGCCGCTCACCGTCCTCCCCAATGCGACGCTCGCGGTCGTCTCGGCGCTGGAAGAGCGGCGCCTGATATTCCCCGGCCTGCTCATCCAGTCCGAGCCGAAACGCCACTACCCGGACAGCTCGCTGGTGGCCCATCTGGTGGGCTACATCGGGGAGGTGACGGAGGCCGAGCGGGCGCAACGGCGCCTGGCGCCGGTGCGCCTGGGCGGGCTGCTTGGCAAGGATGGCTTAGAGCGGGAGTACGACGACTCGCTACGCGGCGCGGACGGCGTGCGATTCGTAGAGGTGAGCGCGCTGGGACGCGTGGTGCGGGACGCCGGCGCGGCCTCGACCCTGCCGCCGATTCCGGGGCGGGCGCTCTCCACCACGATCGACCTGGACCTGCAGCGCTACGTGGCGGAGATCTTTCCCGCGGGCCAGCGCGGCGCCCTGCTCGCGCTCAATCCCAACAGCGGGGAGATCCTCGCGCTGTACAGCGCACCGGGCTACGACCCGAACGCGTTCGTGGGCGGTGTCGATCCCGACTACTGGCGCTCCCTCAACGTCAACCCGGCACACCCGCTGCTCGATCGCGCGATCAAGACGTTTTATCCCCCAGGCTCCACGTGGAAGCTGGCAATCGCGACCATGGCGCTGCGCCGCGGGATCGTCACCTTTCGCTCGCACATGCCGATCCCGTGCCGCGGCGGGCTGCAGTATGGCAACCGCTACTTCCGCTGCTGGTCCGCCACCGGCCACGGCGACCTGACCCTCTCCGACGCGATCGCGCAGAGCTGCGACGTGTACTTCTATCAGCTCGGCCTGAAGCTCGGGCTCACGTCGCTGCTCGAGGACGCGAGCGGGCTGGGGTTCCGCTCCCGCACGGGGATCGATCTCCCGGGCGAGATCACGGCCGTGTTCCCCGGCGGGACGGACTACTACGATCGCGTGTACGGCCCGCGCCGTTGGACGTCCGCCGTCACCCTCAACCTCGCCATCGGACAGGGGGAGAACGCGCAGACGCTCGTGAACATGGTGCGGTTCTACCAGATGCTCGCGAGCGACGGGCGCGCCCGACCCCCGTATCTCGTTCATCCCGCTGCCGGCTCGAACACGAGCCTCGGGCTCTCGCCCGACCAGCTCGCGGGGCTGCGTCAGGCGATGAACCGCGTGGTGGAGCAGGGCACGGCACGGGGCGCTGCGCGCTTCGGGGGCAGCATCGCCATCGCCGGCAAGACCGGCACGGCGCAGAATCCCCACGGACCCGCGCACGGCTGGTTCATCGGGTTCGCGCCCGCCGAGAAGCCCGAGATCGTCGTGGGCGCCATCATCGAGTTTGCCCGCGAGGGTCCGTACGTGGCTCCCCTCGTCACCCGCGTGATCGGGCACTATCTCGGCGTCGACACCACCGCGGCATCCAAGGTCCGGATCGTCTTCCCCACGGACACCGCGCCGCATTCCCGGCAGCTGCTCCCTGGCCCGCCCTCGGTCGAGGATTCCACGATCGTGCCGATCGTGCCGACCGACACGGGCGTCACACGTCCCGACACCGGCAATGCGACCCCCCCTCCGCGAGATCGATAAGCCGCTCCTCGCGGTCACGGTCGCGCTGGCGGCCTACGGGCTCGCGGCGCTCTATTCCGCCGGCCAGACGGACGTGCCGACGTTCGTGTCGACCATCTGGCACAAACAGGTGATTTGGTTGGGCGTGGGGCTCGTGGCGATGTTCCTGATGTACCGCACGTCGCCGCGGTTGCTCGAGTGGGCGACGCCCTACGCCTATGGGATCAGCATCCTGGTGCTCATGATCACGCTCACCGTCGGGACGGGGGCGGGCACCGCGGCGAGCGAGCGCTCCTGGATCTCGATCGGCGGCGTGCGTCTGGGCCAGCCGGTCGAGCTCGCGAAGCTCGCCGTCATCTTGATGCTGGCGCGCTGGCTGGCCGAGCGGCGTGAAGCGCCCGCCACGCTGCGCGACCTCGTCCCCCCCTGCCTGATCGCGGGCGTGCCCACGCTGCTCGTCGCCAAGCAGCCCGACCTGGGGAGCGCCATCGTCTTCATCGCGGTGCTGTTCGCGATGCTCTACTGGGCGGGCACCAAGCCCTCGTTGCTGCTGCTGCTCGGATCGCCGGTGATCGGGTTGGTGCTGGCGTTCTCGACCGTCGCGTGGGGCGCGTGGATCGTGGTGCTGTTCGCGCTGCTGCTGTGGTGGCGGCCGTACGTCTGGGAGGGGCTCGGGGTGATGCTGGCGAACGTGGTCATGGGGGTCATCGCCGTACCGTTTTGGCGGCGCCTCGCGCCCTACCAGCAGAACCGTCTGCTCGCCTTCCTGAACCCCGAGGTCGACCCGCGCGCCACGGGGTGGCACGTCATTCAGTCGAAGATCGCCATCGGATCCGGGGGGTTCCTGGGCCAGGGCTATACGCACGGCCCACAGAAGCGCCTGGCGTTTCTCCCGGCACAGCACACCGATTTCATCTTCCCGGTGGTGGGTGAAGAGCTCGGCTTCGTCGGGGTGCTCGTGGCGCTGGCGCTGTTCGCAGCGCTCGTGTTCGCGCTGCTGCGCATCTCGCGTCGGGCGACCGATCCCTACTCCAGCCTGTGCGTTTTCGGGATCTCGGGGCTCTTGTTCTCGCACATCATCGAGAACGTGGGAATGACGGTGAACCTGCTGCCCATCACCGGCATCCCGCTGCCGTTCTTCTCATATGGCGGCTCGTTCTTGCTCGCCTGCTCGTTGGCGGCGGGGATCTCGCTTCGGGTCGCTTGGGAATCGCGCCAATCAGGGTATGCTGAACTCTGACAACGAGTTACGCACGCGGGACTGGCGCTGGCCCGGACCCGCTCCCAAATTGTCGCCTTCTACCCCCCCACTATGGCGCGAATGGCCTGGTTCAAGAAAGAGCGCAAACCGCGCACGTCGGAGCGGATCAAGTTGGAGATCCCAGCCGACGCGTGGGAGAAGTGCGACGAGTGCGGCCATATCGACATCAAGGACCGGTTCGTTCGGGCCTTGAATGTGTGCCCCAATTGTGGGCACCATCGCCGCATCTCCGCTCAGGAATACATCGACCTCCTCGTGGACGAGGGTTCCTGGCACGAGCTCGACACCCGCCTCCGCTCCACCGATCCCCTGCATTTCGAGAACTACAAGCAGCGCCTCGAGACCGCGATGAACAAGGCGGGGCCGCTCGAGGCCGTCCGCACGGGGTACGGCCGGCTGGACGGGATACCGGTCGGTGTCGGCGTGATGGACTTCAACTTCATGGGCGGGTCGATGGGCTCGGTGGTGGGGGAGAAACTCGCCCGGGTCGCTAGGCGCTCGGCGGAGCGGCGGACGCCGCTGATCATCGTCTCCGCCTCGGGCGGGGCTCGGATGCAGGAGGGTGTGTTGTCCCTCATGCAGATGGCCAAGACGTCGGTCGAGATCGCCCGGCTGCGCACCGCTCGCGTGCCCTTCATCTCCATACTCACCAACCCCACCACCGGCGGGGTGTCCGCTTCCTACGCCATGCAGGGTGATGTGATCGTGGCGGAGCCGGGTGCCGTCGTCGGATTCGCGGGACCGCGCGTGATCAAACAGACCATCGGCCAGGACCTGCCGGAGGGCTTCCAGACCGCGGAGTTTCTGCTTGAGCACGGCATGGTGGACGCCGTGGTGCCGCGCAGCGAGCTGCGCGACACCACCGGCCAGCTGCTGCGCCACATGGCTGGCCGGCAACCGGCGGAGGCTGCCGACTGAGCCTGCTGTCGTTCGAGGACGCCTGCCGCTTTCTCTTCGCCCGACAAGGGAGCCGCATCAAATGGAGCCTCGAACCGACCGAGGGGCTCTTGCGCGTGCTGGGCCATCCCGAGCGGCACTTCCCCTCCGTCCACATCGCGGGCACCAACGGCAAGGGGTCCACCTGCGCATTCGTGGCGGCGGAGCTGCGCGCCCGCGGCCTGAGGGTCGGGTTGTACACGTCGCCCCACCTCGTCTCGGTCCGCGAGCGCATCGAGGTGGATGGCGTGCCGATCGGGGAAGAAGCATTCGCCGAGTGGACGAGCTTTCTCCAGTCCGAGATCGAACGCCTGGACGCGAGCTTCTTCGAGGCGACGACCGCCATCGCCTTGGCCGACCTCGCCGCGCGGGGGGTGGACGTCGCCGTCATCGAAGTGGGGTTGGGCGGGCGGCTCGATTCGACCAACGTAATCACGCCGCTGGTGTCGGTCGTGACCAAGATCGCGCGTGAGCACACCGACTACCTCGGGACCGATCTCGCGGCGATCGCCCGGGAGAAAGCTGGGATCGCCAAACCCGGCGTACCGTTCGTGACGGGGGAGCGGGACCCGGCGGTGCGTCAGGAGCTCGCGGCCGAGGCGGGCCGTCGGGGCGCGGCGCCCGTGATCTTCGCCGACACCACCCGCCTCCCGACGCGGCGCCTGGGCCTGCTCGGCCGCCACCAGCAGGCCAACGCGTGGGTCGCGCTGGAGGCGCTGAACCGGCTGCCACCGCCGTTCGGGCCGGCCGGCGACACCTGGCCGGAGAGCTTCGGGCGTGCGTACATTCCCGGCCGGTTCGACGTCCGCGGCAAGTGGATCTTCGACGTGGCGCACAACCCGGACGGGGCGCTGGTGCTCGCGGACACGCTGCGCGACTGCAATCCGCCGCGTCCCCGTCACGCCCTGGTCGGCGTGCTCGGCGACAAGGATTATCTCGGCATGATCGACGCGCTCGCGCCGGAGGTCGACGCGTTCGTGTTCACCGTGCCCGACACCGCGCCGGAGCGGCGGCGTTGGGACTTGGGCCGGGTGGAGCGCGAGCTGGGCGGACTCAGGGTGGCGCATGAATTCGAGCCGCAGTTCGCGCGCGCCCTCGAGCGGGTCGCCGTGAACGCGGCGACGGTGATCGTCACCGGATCGTTCCACACCGTCGGCGACGCACTCGCCCGCTTGCCCGGCTTCGCGGGGTCCGCGTAAATTGCCGCGATGCAAGGACAAGCCCTACCAGGGTTTCGCGACTTTTATCCCGAAGAACTAGCGCTCCGCAACCACATTTTTGCCGCCTGGCGCGACGTGGCGCGGCGCTACGGCTTCCAGGAATACGACGGCCCGCCGCTCGAGCCGCTGGAGCTGTACACCGAGAAAAGCGGCGAGGAGATCGTGCAGCAGCTGTACGCGTTCCAGGACAAGGGGGAGCGCCAGGTCGCGTTGCGGCCCGAGATGACGCCGACCCTGGCCCGCATGGTGGGCGCCCGGGCGCAGGCGCTCAAGAAGCCGATCCGCTGGTTCGCGATCCCCCAGCTGTTCCGGTACGAGCGGCAGCAGCGGGGACGCCTGCGCGAGCACTTCCAGCTCAACATGGACATCATCGGCGAGGCGGGGCCGGCGGCCGACGCCGAGATCATGGCGGCGGTGATCGACATCGCGCGAGCGTTCGGGCTCACGTCGACGGACGTGCGCCTGCGGGTGTCCGATCGACGGATTCTCGCGAACGAGCTGAAGCATGGCCACGCGGTGGCGGACGGCGAGATGCAGGGCGTCCTGAGCGCCCTGGACAAGTGGGGGGATGAACCGGCCACGACAGAGCGCCGTCTCCACCACGCCCTGGGTGATTCGCCGGAGCGCAAGCGGTCGGTCTACGCGTTCCTGGGTCTGCTCGGCACCGAAGACGCCGCCACGGTGGCCCGTCTGCTGCAGTCTCCCGCGGCAGAACCGCTCAACCAGTGCCGCACACGGCTGGAGGCGATGGGTCTGGGCGACTTCGTCCAGGTCGACTTCCGGATCGTCCGCGGGCTCGCTTATTACACCGGGATTGTCTTCGAGCTGTTCGATGCCAAGCGATCGCTGCGCGCGATTTGTGGAGGCGGCCGCTACGACACGCTGATCCAGGAGATCGCCGGCGTCGATCTGCCCTGCGTGGGGTTCGGGATGGGGGACGTCGTCCTCGGAGAACTCTTGAAGGAGCACGGGAAGGCCGCCGAGGCGCCGAGTCGACTCGACGCGTTTTTGATAGCGGTGGGCGGCGAGGACGTGGCACCCGTGCTCAAGCTCGCCCACGAGCTGCGCGATCGCGGCGTCGCCGTCGAGTATGCCCTGCGGGACGCCCCCATCCGGAAGCAGCTCGAGCTCGCCGCGGCGCGGGGCGCGCCCCGGGCCGTGATCGTCGGGCCCGACGAGCGTAAGGCCAAGGTGGCCGTGGTGCGGGATCTCAAGAGCGGGAGGCAGCGCAAGGTGGCGTTGGCCCAAGTCCGCAAGGGCGTCTTCAAGTGATGGCTCAAGCTAAGAAGATCACCCCCCGCGCGCAGGACTACAGCGAGTGGTACAACGACGTGATCATGCAGGCCGAGCTGGCGGACCACTCTCCGGTGCGCGGCTGCATGGTGATCCGCCCGCACGGCTACCGCATCTGGGAGCTGATGCAGCGGGCGTTGGACGACATGTTCAAGGCGACGGGTCACCAGAACGCCTACTTCCCGCTGTTCATCCCGATGAGCTTCCTGGCAAAGGAGGCCGAGCACGTCGAGGGGTTCGCCAAGGAAGTCGCGCTGGTGACGCACACCCGTCTCATGGCGACCGGGAAGGCAGGCGCGCAGGCGCTCATGCCCGATCCAGGGTCCGCGCTCGAGGAGCCCCTGGTCGTGCGGCCGACGTCCGAGACGATCATCTACGCGATGTTCGCCAAGTGGATTCAGAGCTACCGCGACCTGCCGCTGCTCATGAACCAGTGGTGCAACATCGTGCGCTGGGAGCTCCGCACCCGACTGTTCCTCCGCACCACGGAGTTCCTGTGGCAGGAAGGGCATACGGCGCACGCCACCGAGCCCGAGGCCGAGGCGGAGGCGCGGCAGATGCTCGGCGTGTACCGCACGTTCCAGGAGCAGTGGATGGCGATGCCGGTCATCACCGGGCGCAAGACCGACAGCGAGAAGTTCGCCGGCGCGGTGCGGACCTACGCGCTGGAAGGGCTGATGCAGGACAACAAGGCGCTCCAAGCGGGGACCTCGCACAACCTGGGGCAGAATTTCGCCAAGGCGTTCGAGGTCAAGTACCAAACGGCGGCGGGCGGGCTCGACTACGTGTGGAACACGTCCTGGGGCGTGACCACGCGCATGATCGGCGGGCTCGTGATGACCCATTCGGACGACAACGGCCTGGTGTGTCCGCCCAAGCTGGCGCCGGTGCAGGTGGTGATCGTGCCGATCTGGAAGTCGGAAGAAGAAAGGGGCCAGGTGCTAGGGGTGGGGGGTCGGGTGAAGGCGGAGCTCACACAGGCCGGTGTGCGGGTCGAGCTGGACGCGCGTGACAGTCTCAAGCCGGGCGCCAAGTACTTCGAGTGGGAGGCCAAGGGCGTGCCGCTGCGCCTCGAGATCGGTCCGCGCGACGTGGCGGCGGGGCAGGTGATGACGGCGCGGCGGGGGGGAAGCAAGGCGCCGCTCAAGCTCGACGGACTCACGCGCACCGTCGCCACCGCGCTGGACGAGATCCAGGCGTGGCTGTTCAACGCCGCGCGAGAGCGACGCGAGGCCCACTCCATCCGGGGCGTCACCAAGCAGCAGTTCCTCGAGTTCATGCAGGGTGTCGGCGGGTTCGCCTACGGCGGGTTCTGCGGCTCGGCGGCGTGCGAGGCGGAGATCAAGCAGCAGACGGCCGCGACCGTGCGCGTGCTGCCCGATCCCGAGTTCCGCTCGCCCGAGGCGCCGAGCACGTGCATGTGGTGCGGCAAGCCCAGCGTCGCGGAGGCGGTGTGGGCGCAGGCGTACTAGGGCACTGCGGGCGGCCGCCGTTGAGTGTGCGCGATGCCGGCGCTAGCTGCCGATCCGGAGTCGGATACCTGCCGCGGTCGAGAGCGTCGTCGGCTTGATGGTCTGGAACGCCCCGACATCCAGGTACCGTGCTTCGAGGAAGAGGGCGATCACGCCCGTCCCGTACGTGAATCCAGCGCCCACGTTCCATGCGAACTTGGTTTCGGACGTGTCCACTGTGACGCCGCTGGAGGTGACCGAGAACTTGACTCTGTACAACCCAATCCCGCCGAGCAGATACCCGCGCACTCTCGAAGCAGGTTGGAGGTTGTAGGTCACATCCACGGTTCCGCCGAGCAGGTTCGTCTTGCCGTCGCTCGGTGCCCCGACTGCAGCCGAGAGCCTGGCCTTGAGGCTGTCGTTGGCGGAGTTGTGCCCGGTGCTCAGGTCGAGCCGGAGGCCCACGGGGGTATTGGGCAGCTTGAGGTCAACGAGGACCAACCCGTACAGGGCGGGTGTGAACCCGTCGCTATTCGGGTCGGCGTGGTAGAAGCTCGTGGGGAAGGTCACGCTCCCAGCCACCCCGATTTGCGCTCGGACACCCTGCGCAGCCGACGGCGCCGCGACGAGGGAGGCGAGCGCCAGAGCGCTCATGACTCTCGTTGACGAGGACATACGCGCACCCCCTGATTAGGGCACGAATCTGGAGAAGGACCCGTGGTCTCGCGTCCGCGTCGAAGGCGAGACCCGGTGCAGAAAGCTACAGGCTGCCTCCAGGAGGACTAGGCGGTTTTTGCGGCAGCGAGGGGCGGGAATGCGACACAAAGGTCTGGTGAATGGAGTGCCCCCCGTCGTTCGGACCAACGGGTATGAGACGTATGCTACAGGGTGCCCGAGAGGGGGCGTCCTGAACCCGCGGTCATCGCTGTGCCCGATCTACCAAAGCGTTACTACGACTCACCTGCCGCCGACGCCGACACGGATCCCGGTCGTGGTCACGAGCCCAGTCGGCTTGACGCTGCTGAACGTAGCGACATTGAGATAGCGTGTTTCGAGGAACCACGCGAGCGCGCCCCTGCCGACCGTGAGCCCTCCGCCCACGTTCCAGGCAAGCTTGGTGGCGGAGGTATCGACGGTCGCGCCGCTCGTGGCCGAGTACTTGACGTTGTAGAACCCGATCCCCGCAAGGAAATAGCCGCGCGCCGCGGACGCCAGCTGGAGGTTGTAGGTCGCGTTCGCAACGACGCCCGTGAGCCTGATCTTGGCGTCGGTCGGGGCGCCTACCGCGGCGGAAAGGTGGCTCTTGAGGCTGTCGTTCGCGGAGTTGTGCCCGGTACTCACGTCGAGCCGAATACCGATCGGGGTCTTGGGCAGCTTCAAGTCAACGACCACCAGCCCGGAGAATCCGGGTGTGAAGCCATCGCCCGCGGGGTCAGCGTGGTAGAAGCTCGTTGGTAACGTCAGGCCGCCCGCGATGCCGAGCTGCGCGCGGAGGCTCTGCGCCGACAGCGGGAGAGAACGGATGAGAGCGGCGAGCGCCAGTGCGATCCTTGGAGCGGTTGACCAGGACACGCGCACCTCCTAACGGCGGCTCATGCCTGAAGGTGGAGTGTGAAAGGAGGAAAACACCGCCTTCAAGGCCGTTGGGGCCCGGGCCATGGGACTCGATGGGATACGGTTCAGGTCAACCAGAAAGAGCCGGGATTGGACGTCTCCCCGGATTAGCAGCCGCGCGCCCCCGGGCAGGACGTCGATCCGGGCGGGCTGTTCCGACGGGAGCAGCGGCAGGAGTACCTTCTGGAAGGTGGCACCGTCGGCGAGCCGCGTCCGGAGGAACCCCGTCTTGAATCCGAAATAGGCCGTATCGCCGCCCGGCGATATGGCACTCACCCACCCGTCCCCAGGCGGGTCCAGGTAACCGACCTGGTGGCCCGCCTGATCGAGCAGGAACCCTTTGATCAGGACACGGTGCCCGTCGGCGGTTAAAGAGACCGCAGGCGGCGCCTCGCCCATCACCAGCGTCCCTTGCGGGAGCAGCGAGTCGCGCGCCGCGTCGTACACCTGATAATAGGCGCTCAGCCAGGACAACACGATCCGACCGGCGTCCGCCGAGCGTGTGAGCGGCGTGAACAACGACAGTCCGCTGCCGCGCCCGACGTCATAGCGGGCGCGCGCTGCGCCCATCTTCACGTCATACTCGATCAGCTGCGTTGAATCGACGGGCGGCGGGGGGCTCTGGTAGATGTTCTGCGTGGTGAGGCTGACGAGTGCCCGCTCGGTTGCCGCCACGCGCACGCCCGCCGGCTTCCGGCCAGGGAGGGTGTCGACGGTCAGGTTCACGAGGTGCCACGTCGGCGGCGCGGTCGTCAGATCGACGATGCCGAGCCGTCCCGCGGACGGTAGCGCGACCACGAGCGAGTCGCCACCGGGTGTCAGGTCGAGGCCGGAAACGGTGTCGGGAGCGACAATCGGCGCGCCGTAGGTCATCGTGGCGAGCGACAGGACGGCGATCCGCGAGCTGTCCGGCTCCGAGAGATACACGAGATCGCGTGTCGGGTCCACGGCGAGATCGCAGCCTACGAACGGCGTGGCATACTTCGGAATGATCACCGAGCAGTTAGCGTCGAACGGGGCGGAGGTCACCGCGGCAGTGACGGTGTCGTATACGGAGAGTGGATTGCCGGCGAGGACTGCCTCGCCGTAGTCCCCTGCGTTGTCGCGTGCGAATGCCGTCACGGTGAAGAGACCACGCGTGCCGGCCGGGAAGAGGCCTTTCGCGATGGTGGCGAGCGTCGAGTCGATCGTCGGGGGAACCGCGATGGAGTCTCGAACTGGGACCGTGCCGCCCAGCACGAATCCGAGCCACGTGAGTCGCCGTCGGGCGTGAACCTCGACCTGGAACCGAACGGTGTCGCCAGGGCCGAAGGTCGGTGAGCCTGGCGGCGTCGAGTCGTACTGCTGGTAGGCGTACACGCGTCCCCTGACGACCGGGGGCGCCGCGGGAGGCGGGGGTAGCGGCAGCACGCCGGAGCTGTCGCCGCATGCGGTGATCAGCAGCCCGGCGAAGGCCCTGGCAGCGGAACCCATATGTCCCAACGATGCCGACGCTCTCCACACTCAGCAAGACGGCAAAGGCACTCTTGAAAGCGATCGAGTGCCACGCCCAGCCGGTTTCGCGATTGGCTCCCCCCAAAGGCATGTGCGATCCGCACGACTGCGCCTCGGGGTTCACAAGTCGCCGCCGCGGCTGCTGTTCCCGTCGTTCCGCACGGGGCAGGAGGCACGTCTCCAACACGCGCATCGGATCGTCGCGGCGGTCGCGGAGCGGATCGGCAACGCGCCAAGCAAGATTCACGCCCTACGTGCTGAGGCACACGTACGCCAGCGCCAGATTGCAGACGCTCGATGGTATGGTGTACGGCCACCTCGGCGTCGTCCGGCACCAGAGCGCTGCGGTGGAATACCGAGTCGAGCAGCACACGACTAACTTCCTGGCCGAGCGAGTGGCCGCGTTCTGAGCGGCGGCCGCCCCGAATTCTGGTACCGAAAACGACTCTGTTCCGGCGAGGACACGCTAACCGATTGCCACCACATCCCTTCCGAAAATGGGCACAGGCGTACTAGGCTTCGATCCCGCACTGCTCCGCTCCATCGCGGAGCGGGTCGGCACCCCCACGTACGTCTACAGCGCCAACCTGATCCGAGCCCAGTACCACGCGCTGCACGACGCCCTCAAGGACGTGCCCCATCGCATCTGCTACTCGGTCAAGGCGAACGGCAATCTCGGCGTCCTGAAGGTGCTGCGCGCGCTCGGCGCCGGCGCGGACATCGTGTCCGTCGGAGAGCTGCGGCGCGCGCTCGCCGCCGGGTTCGACGCCGGCGCGATCGTGTTCTCGGGCGTCGGCAAGACGGCGCCCGAGCTCGACGAGGCGATCCGCGCGGGCGTCGGGTACCTGAACGTCGAATCGTCGGCGGAGCTCGACGCCGCCATCGCCGTGGCGCGACGCGGCAAGCGACGTGCCTCCCTGGGGATCCGCGTGAACCCGGACGTGGCGACCGAGACGCACCCCTACACCAAGACAGGCGAGAAGACGGCCAAATTCGGCGTCCCATACGACGAAGTCGTGAGCGTGGCGCAACGCATCGCGGCGGAGCCGCTGTTCACCCTGCGCGGCCTGGCAATGCACCTGGGGTCCCAGATTACCGACGTGGAGCCGTACCATCGCGGCACCGTGAAGCTGCTCGAGCTGGTGACGGCGATTCGCGCGTCGGGCATCGGCACGATCGATGCGCTCGACGTGGGAGGCGGACTGGGCGTCCGCTACCACAACGAGAAGGCGCCGAGCCCCAAGGCGTTCGCCGAGGCGGTCGCGCCGCCGATCAGGCAGGCGGGGCTCGCGCTGGTGTGCGAGCCGGGCCGCTATCTCGTGGCGAACGCCGGTGTGCTGCTCACCCGCGTGCTGTACCGCAAGCACGCGGGCGGCAAGGAGTTCGTCGTGGTGGACGCCGGCATGACGGATTTCGTGCGACCCAGCCATTACAATGCGCATCACGACCTGGTCCCGCTCGCGGACGGGAGCCGGCCCGAGGAGCTGGTCAACGTCGTGGGCCCGATCTGCGAGTCGGGAGACTTCTTGGCGCTCGATCGCAAGCTGCCCGCCGTGGCGGCGGGAGAGATCCTGGCAGTGCTCGGCACCGGGGCGTACGGCTTCGTGATGAGCTCGACCTACAACCAGCGACCCCGGCCGCCGGAGGTGCTGGTGGAGGGCGACCGCTACTACGTGGCGCGCCAGCGCGAGACGCTCGACGACCTGCTGCGGGGCGAGGTGCTCGAGCCGACCACCTGGTACCACGGCGGCGCCACGGGAGGGAAAGCCACGGGATGAACCGCGTCCTCATCCTCGACTACGGATCGCAGTTCACACAGCTCATCGCACGCCGGGTGCGAGAGGCGCACGTGTACTGCGAGATTCACCCCGCCGCGCGCGGCACCGACCTGGCGTTCATCCGGCAGTTCGATCCCCGGGGGATCATTTTCTCGGGCGGCCCTAATTCAGTCTTCGATCCCGGCGCTCCCACCGCCGATCCCAAGGTCCTCGAGCTCGGCGTGCCAGTGCTGGGGATCTGCTACGGGATGCAGCTGGTGGCGCACCTGGCGGGCGGCGACGTAAAGCCCTCGCGCCAGCGGGAATACGGCCGGGCCGAGGTGACGGTACGCGAGGCCACGGGACTGTTCGCGGGGTTCGAGCCGGAGGCGTGCATCACGGTGTGGGCGAGCCACGGCGACCGGATCGAGCAGCCGCCGCCCGAGTTCCGCGTGACGGCCTCGAGCGCCAATGCCCCGGTGGCCGGGTTCCAGCACGACGCCAAGCCGATCTTCGGCATCCTGTTTCATCCCGAGGTCGCGCACACGCCGCGCGGGCGCGAGATACTCCACAACTTCCTGTTCCACATCTGCGGTTGTGCACCGGATTGGACGCCGGGGCACTTCATCGACCAGGAAGTACAGCGGATCGCGACGCTCGTCGGGCCCGAGCGCCGCGCGATCTGCGGGCTGTCGGGAGGCGTCGACTCGGCCGTGGCGGCGAGCCTGGTGCACCGCGCCATCGGCGACCGGCTCGCCTGCATCTTCGTGGATCACGGGCTGTTGCGGCAGGGCGAGCGCGAGCAGGTGGAGCACACGTTCCGGGCGCACCTGGGCATGGATCTCCAGGTGGTGGACGCGGGCGCGCGCTTCCTCGAGGCCCTGGATGGCGTCGACGACCCCGAGGAAAAGCGGCGGCGGATCGGCCACACCTTCATCGACGCCTTCCAGGACGCGGCGCAGCACGTCTCCGGCGACGTCGGATTCCTGGTCCAGGGCACCCTCTATCCTGACGTGATCGAGTCTGCGTCGCCGCAGGGGGGGCCGTCGGTGACCATCAAGACGCATCACAACGTCGGCGGGCTGCGGCCCAATCTCCCGTGGAAGCTGATCGAGCCGTTGCGCGAGCTGTTCAAGGACGAGGTGCGTCAGGTCGGCCGCGAGCTGGGCCTGCCGGACGAGATCGTGGGGCGCCACCCGTTTCCCGGCCCGGGACTCGCGATCCGCGTACTCGGGCCGGTCACGCCGGAGCGGCTCGAGCTGCTGCGCCGGGTGGACGCGATCTACCTCGAGGAGATCCGCACCGCCGGCCTGTACGACCAGATCTGGCAAGCCTTCGCGGTGCTGTTACCCATCAAGTCGGTCGGCGTGATGGGGGACTTCCGCACCTACGATCACGTCGTGGCGCTGCGGGCGGTGACGAGCCGGGACGGGATGACGGCGGACTGGTTTCCGTTTGCGCCCGACGTGCTGGGGAGAATCAGCAGCCGGATTATCAATGAGGTGAAGGGAGTGAATCGGGTGGTCTATGATGTAAGCTCGAAGCCGCCGGCGACGATAGAGTGGGAGTGATGCGTTATCGGGTGATGCGTTGTCGGGTGCTACGTCGTCGGGTACTGCGTTGCGGGGTACTGCGTCGCGAGTAGACGCCTCACCCGACAACGCCTCATCCGGCAACGCCTCACCCGAGAACGCCTCATCCAGGAAGACGCCCCACCCGACAACGCCCCACCCGGGAACGCCTCACCCTAGATGTTCTTGTCTTCGAGGAGCTTCAGAAACTCCGGCGCCGTGCCGATCCTGGCGAGCTTCTCGGGCACATCCGCCTCCTTCGCAAACTGGGCGATCTTGCCGAGCACCGGCAGGTACTGGTTGGAGACCTCGAGCGGGGGGGCGACGATCAGGAAGAAGTAGTTCACGGGCTTGCCGTCGATCGCGTTGAAATCGACGCCGTCGAGCTTGCGGCCGAACGCCACACGCAGCCGGTTCACGGCGAGTGCGCGGCAGTGGGGAATCGCGATGTTGTGGCCGATCCCCGTCGAGCCGAGCGTCTCGCGCCGCTTCAACATCTTCACGAGCGTCTGCTCGGCCTTGTCGTCGAGGCTGAGGAGCCCGACCAGCTCCTTCAGGACATCGTCTTTGGTGCTGCTTTGCAGCTGCAGGTTGATCGCGTCTTCCGAAAAAAACTCGCGCAAGCGCACGTGCTCTCCAGTGCGTGAACGGCGGCGAAACGTAATGACTGGTTGCTCCTCGCGCAACGCGTCATTACGTTGTGTGCCATGGACTTCCCGTATCGCACGGGACACGGGTTCCCACTCTTCCTCGCCCCCATGTCGGGCGTGTCGGAATCGCCGTTCCGGCTGCTGTGCCGCCGCTTCGGCGCCGACGTCGTCGTGTCCGAGTTCATCTCCGCGGTCGGCGTGGCGCGCGGCCTGGAGCACCTGTTCGAGGACATGCGGTTCGAGGAGGCGGAGCGACCCATCGGCATCCAGCTGTATGGCGCGGACGCCACGACCATGGCGCGCGCGGCGGAGATGGTGACCACCGTCGTACAGCCCGACTTCATCGACATCAACTTCGGCTGCCCGGTCAAAAAGGTCGTCCGGAACAACGGTGGGTCGGGGTGCCTCAAGGATCTCGGGCTGGTGCAGCAGATCATCGGGGCGGTGCGAAGTGCAACGCACCTCCCGGTGAGCGTGAAGATCCGGAGCGGGTGGGACGACGCCCAGCGCGACCCGGTCGCCATCGCGCTGCGCTGCCGCGAGGCCGGCGCCCAGGCCCTCACCCTGCACGCGCGCACCCGCACCCAGATGTTCTCAGGTGCCGCGAACTGGGACGAGATCGCCCGCGTGGTCGAAGCGCTCGACATTCCGGTGATCGGCAACGGCGACATCGCGACGGCGGCCGACGTGTTCGCCATGCGTCGTCACACGAATTGCGCCGGCGTCATGATCGCCCGGGGCGCGTTCGGCAACCCGTGGTTGTTCGCTCAGGCGCGTGACCTCGTGGCCGGGCGACCGGCGCGTCCGGCCCCCACGGCGGCGGAGCGGTTCGCGGTGGCGCTCGAGCACGCGCGCCTGGCCCTCGCGCTCCAGGGTGACACGCGCAAGACCGCGCTCGAGTTCCGCAAGCACTTCGGCTGGTACACGAAGGGCGTCCCCGGGGCCGGGAGCCTGCGCGAGCGGCTGTTTCAGATCGAGTCGATGCGGGAGGCGGAAGCGATTTTCGCGGCCTATCTCGCCGGGAGCGCCGTGGGGCAGGCGGCGTGAAGCTCGACGATCTGTCCCGCTTCATCGAGCGTCTCCCCTTCGCCAGCATCGATCACCTCCGACCCCTGACGCAGGGGCACGAGGAGGTGATCCTGTGCCAGGGGAAGACGGCGGAGCAGGTCGTGGGGATCGCCGAGCGGCTGGTCGCCGCGTCCGGGGGCTTCCTGGCGACCCGCGCGGAGCCGCCGCATCGCGCCGCCCTGGCCTCCTGCTTCCCCCGGGCCGAGGTCGGCGAGCTGGGTCGCACGGTGTATCTGCCGCCCGCGCCCGAGCCCGAGCCGACGGGGCGGGGCACGATCCTGATCGTCACGGCCGGCACCAGCGATTTGCCGGTGGCCGAGGAAGCGGCCGTCACGGCGCGGGCGCTGCGCAATCGCGTCGCGCGGTTGACCGACGTCGGCGTCGCCGGAATCCACCGCATCCTGACGCAGACCGACCTGCTGCGGAGCGCCGCCGTGATCATCGTGGTCGCTGGGATGGAAGGGGCACTCCCGAGCGTGGTGGGAGGGCTGGTGCCGGTCCCGGTGATCGCCGTTCCCACGAGCGTGGGGTACGGGGCTTCGTTCGGGGGCGTCGCCGCGCTGCTCGGGATGCTCAACTCGTGCGCGTCGGGCGTCACCGTGGTGAACATCGACAACGGGTTCGGCGCCGCCGCCGCCGCCAGCCGCATCAATCACACATGAAGCTGCCCCCTGCGGGGGTCTGGGTCGGGCGCGGACTGGCGGCGCTCGGCCTGGTCGCCGTCGTGCGTGCGGTGCTGGCGGCCAACGTGTGGGCGCTGGTGGCCGCGCTGGGCGGCTTCCTGGCCGCCACCGGGCTGGCGCTCGCGCCGCTCGTGCGCGCCTGGCTCGCCGACCAGCCGGTCACCGTGCCGTCCGACTTCGAGCACGCGCTCGACTTGCTGCGCCGGGCGCACGGCGCCGCCGCCGGATGGGCCGTCGGGCTGGCCGCCGGCGACCTCGAGGTCGGGGGGGCGTCCGACCTCGACCGCACCGTCCGCGAGCGCGGCGCCGCGCTGGTGCAGCTGGCGTCGGCGGATGGACGGGCCCACGTGGCGCCCGAGCCGGCCGGGACCTACGTGGCCGTGGGCGACTTCCCGTTCGGAGCGGGGCTGTTGCTTCCGCCGGCGGACGCCTGGTCCCACGTGGCCGCGGCGGTGGCAGATGAGCTGCGCCGGCTGGTCGCGAGCATGCGGGTCGCCCAACTGCACGAGCCGGGGGAGCAGCCCGGGCAGGTCGTGTCGCGGCAGCTCGCGGCGCTGGCGGGCGGTGCGCTCACGCTCGAGGGCATTGCAAAAGCGGGAGTCGAGCTGGCCCACCAGGTGGCGCAGCGCGGGGCGGCGATCGTGCTGCCTGCGGGCGGCGCCGTGTCCGGAGGCCGGGTGGTGGCGCTGTCGGCCGGGGCCGACGGGCGGCTCGACAAGGTGACGGTGCCGCCCGACGCGCCCGTGATGCGGGCGATTCATTCGGGTGTCCCGGTCGCGGCCCAGGGCGCGGATGACATCTTCGGAGCCGCCATTCCCGACCGCCGGCGCGCGGAGCGCGCCGGCATCGCCTATCCGTTGCGCGACGGGCACTTTGTGATCGGCGCGCTCGTCGTCACCGGGCCGCCGATCCCGCCCGCCACGCCCGCGGCCGACCTGCTGCAGCGACTAGTCGCCGACCTCGGATCCCGGCTCGCGGCAGCGCGCGCCGTGCACGAGGCCGAGCAGCGGGCCGTACGCGACCCTCTCACCGGGCTCGCCAACCGGCGCGAGTTCGACCACCGGTCCGCCGTCGCCGCCGGAAAGCCACCGCCGCTCGTCACGCTCGTGTTCGTGGATATCGATCACTTCAAGCGCTTGAACGACACGCTCGGACACCAGGCGGGCGATTCGGCGCTGCGCCACGTGGCGGACATCCTGCGTCGCGCGGTGCGCGACAACGACCTGGTGGCGCGGATCGGCGGAGAGGAGTTCGCGATCTGGATGCCGCACACGCTCATCGAAGTCGGCCTCGAGGTGGCGGGGCGCATCCGCGCCACGGTCGAGTCTACGGTGTGGCGCTGGAGCGGCCAGGCGTATCCGCTGACGTTGTCATGCGGCGTGGCGAGCTATCCCGATACGGTGCGCGACCTCGCCAATTTGCGAGGCGCGGCCGACGCGGCGCTGTACGCCGCGAAGCAGGGGGGCAGGAATCGGGTGGAACGCGCCCGGGGAGAGGTCACGCGCCGCACCGGGTGAGAGAACGCGTCAGTCGTCCTTGGCGGGCTTGAGCCCGCGGAGCGAACGGTACTCGGCGGCATCGATGGGCGGCGCGCCACAGGACTTGAGCGTATCGAGCAGCGTGGCCGCGAGATACTCTTCCTTCAGCCGCAGCAGATATTCGAACGTCGATCGCCCGCCTTCGACCGAGAGAATCTCGGCGAGCTGCCAGCGCTTCGCCTGGGTTTCGAGCACCTCCTCGACCGCCCGCTGGGCGTCCTCCGGCTCCGCCGTATGGACGAGCAGCAGGGCGTTGAAGCGATCTTCCTTCTTGTCGCCGCTCTGGGCCATGGCGTAGGCCTGCAGTCTGGCGACGCGGTCGGCGACGCCCTCGATGTCCCCAGACGCGAGGGCGGAATGTAGTTGCGGGTTCCCGACGAGCAGCTCCTTGGTATCGTGGCGGCGCGGACCCAGTAAGGCCTCGGCCGGCGGCAAGGGCGGCGTGCGGACCCGCTGGTCGGCGTAGATGTTCCCCACGTTCGCTTTCCAGAGCAGCAGCACGACGATGTTGAACACGACCGACATCACGGCGGCGACGGTGGGCGCGAACACGCCGGCGGCGACGCCGACCGCCAGCGCCAGAAAGATGTAGACGGCGTCCTTGGTGTCCTTGAGCGTGTTGCGGAAGCGCACGGCCGCAACGATCGCCGCCAGCGTGAACGCCAGGGCCAGGCTGTTCTGCACCAGGATCACGGTGCTCGCGACCGTCATCGGCAGGATGATCACGGTCTGCACGACGGACTGGTCGTAGCCGGAGCGCTGCTTGGTGAGCATGTACACCCAGGCGACCGGGAGGACGAGCAGCAGGGCGGTCGCCATCGAGAGCAGGGTGACGAGCGCCCATTGGGCCTGCGTCAGGGTCGGCGCGCCCGGCCCGACGACCTGCTCCAGGTCGCGGCCACGACGCGCGCTGACGATGCCGAACGCCGACATCTCGCGGAGATGGTCGAGCAGCTGCGGGAGGGCGGGGAACGCGGTGATGAGCAACCACACACCCGCGGCGAGCAGGGCGTAATACGCGACGAGGCGCAGGTAAGGAGAGGTCCGCACGAAGCCGCCGGTCATCCGGCAAGTGTAGTTGAAAAAGCCTTGGCCCTCCAGTAGGTTAGCTGCACGGAGGGGGCGACAGGCTTCGACGGGTTCGACGAGGATATTGCTGCGTGCCCAGGTTGTCAGTCACCTGGTAAAACCACTGGCAACATTCATAACTGCCAATTCAAACCTGGCACTGGCTGCGTAAGCTTCGGCTTCACGCACCTGCGTGAGTGGCAGCCCGCCTGAGGCGGCGCTCACGTATCGCAAAATCGGGCTGGCGTGACC
>Ga0070698_100000812_pt1 | contig 34080 bp, 35 predicted proteins | sample KBSK1502metaG_FD_65477 | JGI IMG/M metagenome (GOLD analysis project Ga0070698, IMG submission 65477) | Corn, switchgrass and miscanthus rhizosphere microbial communities from Kellogg Biological Station, Michigan, USA - KBS K1-50-2 metaG | ecosystem: Host-associated > Plants > Roots >... | reverse complement strand
ATCCCGGGCCGGGAGACCCGCGACATGGGCCGCTCGGACTACCAGACGCTCCAGCGCGGGACGCGCATCGTGGTCTACGGGGCGGCCAAGGGCGGGAGCTGGCTCGAGCGGCAGGACAACGTCAAGACCATCCACGACGACAGCGGGCGCACGCCGCTGGTCCGCGAGCTGGGGAAGACCTGGTACGTGCGGCTGCCCGATTCCGAGTGCGCGGCCGGCCGCGCCTTCGCGGAGCGGCGACAGGCGTTCTGGGCCCTCCTGCGCGAGACCTGGGACGGGCTGCTCGATGGCACGGGCCCCTTCGTCGAGCGCGCGCCGCCCGGGCAGCCGCCGCGCTTCGTGCGGATGTTCGACCTCGAAGACGTCGCGCTCGGCCGCGACCTGTCCGATCCGGCGATCCGGCAGGCTACGCGCGCGCGGATCCTCGAGATCATCGGGGAATATCGCGCGCCCTAGCCGCCGGGCGGGGCGACCAGCAGGAGGTAGAGGTCGAGCAGGTTGGTGTTGGTGGGCCCGGTGATCACGAGGTCGCCGAGGTCGGCGAACACCGGGTTCGAGTCGTTGTCATCGAGGCGGCGGCGTGGATCGTCGCCGTGCTGCCGCGCCCGCCGCGCGGTCTCGCCGTCGGCGACCGCGCCCGCTGCCTCGGTGGGCCCGTCGGTCCCGTCGGTGCCGGCGGCCAGCGCCACCACGCCGTCCGTTCCCTCCAACGCGAGCGCGGCGGCCAGGGTGAACTCCTGGCAGCGCCCGCCCACACCCCGGCCCCGGACGGTCACGGTGGTCTCGCCGCCCGCGATCACGCAGGCCGGCGGGGCCACCGGCCCGCGGCCGTCGCGGATCTGGCGCGCCAGCTCCGCGAGCGTGCCGGCCACCTCGCGCGCCTCGCCTTCGAGCGCGCGGGTGAGGAGGTGCGGCATGTACCCGAGCGCGCGCGCCCGGGCGGCGGCGGCCTCCACCACGAGCCGGTTGTTGCCGATCACGGTGTTGGTTACGGCGCGAAACACCGGGTCCCCGGGCTTCGGCGTCTCCGGGATCTCCCCGCGGCGGCCGCGCTCGAGCCGGTCCACGACCGAGTCCGGGGCCCGCGATCGCAGGTCGAAGCGCTCCAGGATCGCGAGCGCGTCCGCGAATGTGGAGGCGTCGGGCGCGGTGGGGCCGGAGGCGATGACGTCGAGCGGGTCGCCGATCACGTCCGAGAGCAGGAGCGCGTGCACGCGCGCGGGCGCGGCCGCGCGCGCGAGCTGGCCGCCCTTGAGCAGCGAGCAGTGCTTCCGCACCGCGTTGAGCTGGTTGATGTTGGCGCCCGCCGCGAGCAGGAGGCGCGTCATCGTCCGCTTGTCCTCGAGGGTGATGGGCGGGATCGGCGCCGGGGTCAGCGCAGAGCCGCCGCCCGAGACCAGCACGAGCAGCAGATCGTCCGCGCCGGCCACTTCCGCGAGCGCGCGTATCCGGCGCGCGGCGGCCTCGCCCCGGGCGTCGGGCACCGGATGACCGGCCTCGACCAGGCTGATGCGGTGGGTCTCGGCCCGGTAGCCATCCTTGACGACGACGAGGCCCTCGGCGATCCGGTCGCCCAGTCCGTCTTCCACCGCGGCCGCCATGGCCCCGGACGCCTTCCCCGCCCCGACCACCACCACCCGGCCCCGCGCGGACAGGCGCACCTCCGCGAGGGCACGGTGGACGAGGGGACGAACGTCGGCGGCCCGCAGCGCGGCGTCGAAGACGGCGCGCGCCGCCTGGCGCAGGCTCACTGCCTGAGCTTCTGCAGCCGGCGCCCCGCCTCGATCAGCATGTCGTCCGTCTTGGGGAAGCAGAAGCGGATCTTGGTGCGGCCGAGCTCGCGGTGGGCGTAGAAGGACGAGCCGGGCACCGTGGCCACCCCGATCTCCTTGACGAGATAGAGGGCGAACTCGTGGTCGTCGCGACAGCCGTATTGCTTCAGGAAGTGCTCGGCCTCGGTGAGGATGTAGTAGGCGCCCCTGGGCTTGTAGGTCACGAAGCCCGCTTCTTCCACCTTCCCGAGCAGGAGATCGCGCCGGGCCTGATAGCTCTCGCGCAGGTAGACGTAGTACGAGTCGGGCAGCCCGAGCGCGGTCACCGCCGCCTCCTGCAGTGGATGGGGCGCCCCCACCGTGATGAAGTCGTGGGCGCGGCGGATGCCGAGCGACAGCTCGTCGCTGGCGACCGCGTAGCCCACGCGCCAGCCGGTCACCGAGTAGGACTTCGAGATGCCCGAGATGGTCACCGTCCGGTCGGCCATGCCGGGCAGGGTCGCGATCGGGACGTGCCCGAGGCCGTCGTAGACGATATGCTCGTAGATCTCGTCGGTGATGGCGAGCAGATCGTGCTTGAGGCAGAGGTCGGCGATCACCTGCAGCTCGGCCCGCGAGAAGACCTTGCCCGAGGGGTTGTTCGGGCTGTTGAAGACGATGGCGCGCGTGCGGGAGGTCACCGCCCGGGCCAGGCGGTCCGGGTCGAAGGAGAAGTCGGGCGGCTCGAGAGGCACGAACACCGGCTCGGCGCCCGCGATGATGCAGCCGGGCCCGTAGTTCTCGTAGAACGGCTCGAAGATGATGACCTCGTCACCCGGGTTCAGCACGGCCAGCAGGGTGGCCAGCATGGTCTCGGTGGAGCCGCAGCAGACCGTGACGTGCCGGTCGGCCTCGACGTCCATGCCGTAGAACGTCCGGTACTTCTCCGCGATGGCCCGCCGGAGCGACGGCGTGCCCCAGGTGATCGCATACTGGTGAAAGTCTCCGTCGACGGCCCGGTGAGCCGCCTCGACCAGCTCCCGCGGAGGCGGGAAGTTCGGCATGCCCTGGGCGAGGTTGATGCCGTCGTACTGGTTGTTGACCCGGGTCATCTCCCGGATGACCGACTCGGTGAAGCCCTGCACCCGCTTGGAGATCATGTGGAGGCCCTCAGGACAGGACGACGTCGCGCTCGATGGGATCGATCGTGACGCCCTGCCGCTCGAGCCACGCCACTCCCGCTTCCAGCCGCTCGGGGGCGCCTTCCAGCTCGAGCACGCACCAGCCGTGATCGGCCCTGACGTCGGCGCGCCGGATGTTGGTGATGAGGTCGAAGTCCTTCACCAGGTGATAGATGAGGGGCTTCTGGACCAGCTCGGCGGGAAAGGTCAGGCGCACGCGCAGCCGGGCCATGGTCCACACGTTCTGGTCCGCGGGTCTAGTGGCCGCCCGCGATGGCCGGGACGATGGAGACCTCGTCGCCCTGCTTGAGCGTGGTGGTGGCGCCCTGCAGGAATCGAATGTCTTCCTGGTTGATGTAGATGTTGATGAACCGGCGGAGCTCGCCGCCGTCCTCGACCAGCCGCTCCTTGAGCCCGGGGAACTGACGCTCCAGGACCTCGATCAGGTCGTTGACGTTCGCCGCGTCTGCCTGCACCTCGGCCGCGCCCTTGGTGAGGGCGCGGAGGGGGGTCGGAATCCGGACCAGAACGGCCATGATGGTCTCCTCGCCGCGGCTAGGCCACGGTCTTGGACTTGAGATCGGCCAGCGCCCGGTCGAAGGCGGAGAGCGAGGGCCGGATGGTCACGTCGCTCCCGAGGCGATCGTGGAGCACGTCGGGCGTCTTGAGCCCGTTGCCGGTGATGCAGATCACGATGGGCTCGTCGCGCGGGATGCGGCCCGCCTCGATCAGCTTGCGGGTGGCCGCCACCGTCACGCCGCCCGCCGTCTCGGCGAAGATGCCCTCGGTGCGGGCGAGGAGCTGCATACCGTCGATGATCTCCTCGTCGGAGGCGTGCTCGCCGTAGCCGCCCGAATCCTTGGCGGCCCGGTAGGCGTAGTAGCCGTCGGCCGGGTTGCCGATGGCCAGGGACTTGGCGATGGTCTGCGGCCGCACCGGTGTGAGCACGTCGGTGTCGTTCTTGATCATGGTGACGATGGGCCCGCAGCCGGCGGCCTGGGCCGCGTACATGCTCGTGCGGCCCTCGGGGATCAGCCCGAGGAGGCGCAGCTCCTTGAAGGCTTTCGCGATCTTGGTGATGAGCGAGCCGCCCGCGCAGGGCACCACCACGTGTCCGGGCGCGCGCCAGCCGAGCTGCTCGGCGATCTCGTAGCCGCAGGTCTTGGAGCCCTCGGCATAGTACGGCCGGATGTTGATGTTCACGAAGGCCCAGCGGTACTTGTCCCCGACCTCGGCGCAGAGCCGGTTGACCTCGTCGTACGTCCCCTGCACCTCGACGAGGGTCGGCCCGTAGACGAGCGTGGCCGTGACCTTCCCCGGCTCCAGATCGGCCGGGATGAAGATGTAGGAGTGCAGGCGCGCCTCGGCCGCATGGGCGGCCACCGAGTTGGCCAGGTTGCCGGTGGAGGCGCAGGCCACCGTGTCGAAGCCGAACTCCTTGGCTCGGTTGATGGCCACCGCCACCACCCGATCCTTGAACGAGCAGGTCGGGTGACAGACGGAGTCGTTCTTGACGTAGAGCTCCTTGACGCCCCACTCCTCGGCCAGATTGCGCGCGCGGATGAGCGGGGTGAAGCCCACCGCCGCGCCCACCACCGGCTGGCCGTCCGGCAGCTCGACGGGCAGGAGATCGGCGTAGCGCCAGATCGACGGGGGACCGGCTTCGATGCGCGCGCGGCTGACCCGCGCGCGGATCACCTCGTAGTCGTAGTCGACCTCGAGGGGACCGAAGCAGAACTCACAGACGTGAACCGGAGAGGAGGGATAGTAACGGCCACACTCCCGGCACTTGAGACCCTTCAATCTGTCCAATGGCCTCTCCATCGGTAGGGGATTTGAGCCCCGGAATGAACTGCACGATCCGGGTTGGCCTCACCCGGATCACCGATCCAGCCACAACGATTTCGTTTACTTAACACTCCGCTACGCGGATTGTCAACGCGATGCCGTATGATCGGCGCTCAACCGTGAATCGCGCCTGGCTCCCGCCCGCGCTGCTGACCGCCTACGCCGTCGCCTTCGGCGGGCGCGCCCTCGGCGGAGGGCTGCTCGTCTTCGACGACCACCCGGGGCAGCTCTACCGCCTGATCCACGCGATCACGCTCGGGTTGGCGCCGTGGCGGCTCGATCCCGGCTGGTGGGCCGGCTACGCCGAGCTTCAGTACTACCCGCCCGGCTTCGCGTGGCTCGGCGCCCTGCTTCATCAGGCCGCGCTCGGCGCGCTCGCCCCGGCGGCCGTCTATCAGGCGCTGCTCTGGCTCGCGTGGCTTCTGCCGGGCGCGGCCACGTACGCGCTGCTGCGACGCGTTCTCGGCGATCCGTGGCTCGCGCTGCCCGGCGCGTTTGTGGCGCTGACCCTCTCGGCGGGATGCCGAAGCGGCGTGGAGGAAGGGCTGCGGTGGGGCTTGGTCGCCGCGCGGTTCGGCTGGGGGGTGCTCCCCCTTCTCGCGTGGAGCCTGCTGCGCTGGGCCGAGGGAGCGGCGCGACCGCCGCTCCCCAGTGCCGCCCTCGTGGCGGCGCTGATCCTGCTGCATCCGGCGCATGCCCCGGCCGCGGCCGCGCTGGTGGTGCTGGCCGGCGTTCACGCCCAGCCCCGCCGCCGCCGACTCGTCGAGGGCGGGCTCATCCTGGCGCTCGGATTTGGACTGGCTGGAGTCTGGCTCTTGCCGCTCGTCGCCCACCTGGGCATGGTGCTCCCGCTCGCCTGGCAGGATATGTCGCTGGCGGCGCTGGCCTGGCGCGTCCTGTCGCAGCCGGTACTGATCGCGCTCGCGGTGCTCGGCCTCGCGGGATGGCGGCTCGGCTCACCGCGGCTCGCGCCGGGCGGGCGCTGGCTGCTGGCCCTGACGCCGACCATGGCCGGGCTCGTCGCCCTCGACGCCGTCGTGGCGACACCGCTCGGGATGGCGTGGCTGCCCGCCGACCGCCTCATGGACGGGCTTCACCTGGCCCTCGTGCTCGGGGGCGCGGCGGGTTTCGCGGCGGTGGCGTCGCGGGTCACGCGGCCCGTGATTCCCGCGCTACTGGCGCTGGCGATTTGCGTGCCGCTCTCCTGGGGCCCGGCGGAGCCCGGTCTGTCGCTGTGGCCCGACCCACGGCAATGGCCGAAGGAACGGGAGGTCGTGCGTGGTCTCCGCATGGACGCCCTGTGGGACGCGCTGCGAAGCGCGCCGCCCGGCCGCGTGCTCTTCGTGCGCTCCGGCGTGCCGCTCGACTGGCGCCCGGAGTGGTGGCGGCCGCACACGCATATCACCGCGCTCACGCCGCTTCGAGCGGGCCGCTCGATGGTAGGCGGTACCTTCACCCACCCATCACCGGTCGCGGGTCTCCTCTACACTGGCTCGGCCGCCAATCGTCCCCTCACCCTGCTGGCCGAGCAGCGTGACGGCCGGACCCTCTTTGGTCGTCCCCTCGAGCAACTCCATCCCGAGACGTTCAACCGTCTGGCGCGTCGGCTCGGGGTGTCGATCGTGGTCGCTCTCGAGGACGACATGGGCCGGTCCACATTTCTCAATGAGAATCCCGAGTTTGAACGGCGATCTCGCATAGGTCCGTTCAGCGTGTTCGTTGCCGGGGAACCGCGGCGCGAGGCGACCGTCGCCGGCCCGCAGCGGTGGCGCATCGACGTCACGCTGGCTCGAGCGCCGGGCTGGCTGCCCGTGCCGATCGCCTACTCCCCGCTCTGGGTCGCCCGGACGGGCGAAGCTCGGCTGGGGGTCCGCCCCGACGATCTCGGACTTCTGGAAGTCGAGCTCCCGCCGGGCACGGCGTCGGTCGAGCTGGAGCATCGCCCCGGTGTCGCCGAATGGGCGGGCGTCGGCCTCAGCTTGCTGAGCCTCGCCATCCTGGCCCTCGCGGCTATTCGGCGCCGACGGTATGCGTGAAGCGCGTCTGGCCGTCGACGTCAACGATGCGCACCGTGAGGCCGGTGGCATCGATGGAGATATCGCCGAAGTTGGCCACGCCGCCGAGGCTCCAGAGCGAGCGCGGGTTGAGCCCGGCATCGAGCGGGCGCGGCTTCCCGAGCGAGGCCGCCAGCGGGCCCGCGATGAACTCGTGGAAGGACCATTCGGGCGTCGGATGGTGGCGGATCAGCTCGGCGTGGTGTACGTCCGCGGCGAGGAAGACGAGATTCTTCACTGCGCGCTGGCGGAGGGCGCGCAGGATGGTGTCGCGCTCGACGGCGAAGCCGGTGGAGTGTTCCTCCGGCATCCCCTGGGCGTTGGCATTGCTCCACGAGTCGTGGGCCCGGCCGCCGGTGGGCACCGAGAGCGGCACGCTCGACACGACCAGCTTCCACACCGCGGAGGACGTGCTCACCGCATCGATCAGCCAGCGGCGCTGGGCGGCGCCGAGCATGGTCTTGGCCGGCCCGTCCAGCGCGGTGGCCGGGCTACGGTACTGCCGGGTGTCGAGGATGAAGAGCTCCAGCAGCGTCCCCCAGCGGACCTTCCGGTAGAGGCGACCGGGCTCCTCGCGCGGGGGCCGGATCGGAAAGTAGTCGATGAAGGCCCGCCGCGCCGTCTCCATGAGCGGCTCGGTCGGTCCCGCGAAGTTGTTACGGACCTCGTGGTCGTCCCAGATGGCGTACACGGACGTGCGCCGGAAGTAGTCCTGCACCGCCGGGTCCGCGCGGTTGTAGCGGTGCTTGGCCCAGAAGTCGGCCAGGCGGCGGGCCACGAAGTCATAACCGGGCACCCGCTCACCCTCGCCGCAGACATGGTCGGCGTAGATCGTATCTCCCACGAAGAGGAAGAAGTCGGCCGGCTCGCGCGCGAGGGCGCGGAACATCGCGTAGCCCTCGCTCGGCTTCCGGCAATGCCCCCGGCTGCCCAGATCACCGCTCCAGGCGAGACGCACCGGGAGCGCGGTGCTGGGCGCGGGCGCCGTCACGAACTCGCCCGCGACCTCCGTCTGGTTCTGGACGACGGTGTAGCGGTAGCGGGTGGCCGGCGCGAGCGGCTGGAGCAGGAGCTTGCCGGTCAGGTTCTGGCTGGGGCCGACGCGGATCTCGCCGCGGGCTCCCGCGGCCGCCCCGCCCTCGCCGCTCGGCGGACGCCGGACCGGCTCGTAGCGGACGCCGACCTCACCCCACGCGATGCCGCGCACCCAGACCACCGCGGTGGTGTCGGTCACTTCGCCGACGGTGACGAGCAGCTCCGGCTCCGCGGCGGCCGCGGGCGACACGAGCGCGGCCGCCACGAGCGGGGCGAGGCGGACCAGGAGCGACGCGCGGGGCATGGCCTCCAGGGCCGCGCCTCGCTCAGACCATCGGATCGTAGTTGAAGTACTGGCCCGAGGTATCGAGCGGCGTCAAATGGTGCCGGAGGGTGCCCGGGAACATGGCGGCGAGCCGCTCCGGCGTCCAGCCGAGATGGTGGTGGATGCTGCGCAGTGGGCGCATGTGGCCGAAGAGCATGATCTCCTTGCCACGCACCCCGAAGACCTGGCCCGAGATCTCCCGGGCCTCGTCGGTAGCGAGGAACACCGCCACCGGGGCGATGTGCTCGGGCCCCATCGCCTTGATCTTCTCCACCCGCGCCCTCTGGGCCTCCGTCTCAGTGGGGATGGTGCCGATCATCCGGGTCCAGGCGAAGGGCGAGATGCAGTTGGCGGTCACGTTGTAGCGGGCCATGTCGAGCGCCACCACCTTGGTGAAGCCCACGATGCCGAGCTTGGCCGCCGCGTAGTTGGCCTGGCCGATATTGCCGACCAGCCCCGAGGTGGAGGTCATGTTGATGATGCGGCCCCACTTGCGCTCCCGCATGTGGGGCACCGCGGCGCGGGTCACCGCGAACGTACCCTTGAGATGCGTGTTGATGACCCCGTCCCACTCCTCCTCGGTCATGTTGAAGATCATGCGGTCGCGGAGGATGCCCGCGTTGTTCACCACGATGTCGATGCGCCCGAAATGATCGAGCGCGGTCTGGACGATGCGCTGGCCGCCCGCCATGCTCGCCACCGAGTCGTAGCTGGCCGCGGCCTGCCCGCCCTGCCCCTTGATCTCGTTCACCACGTCGTCGGCCGGCCCGCGCGCGTCACCCGCTCCGTCGGAGCCCCCGCCGTAGTCGTTCACCACCACCTTGGCGCCGTGCTTCGCCATGAGCAGCGCGATCTCGCGGCCTATCCCCCTCGCCGCACCCGTGACCACCGCCACCTTGTCCTTGAGCATCATGGGGAGAAGCCTCCGTGGTGGTTAAATGATGCGCCCGGTCGCGAGCGACTCGATCTCCGCTCTCGTGAAACCCGCTTCGGCCAGCACCGCCTCGCTGTGCTCGCCGAGCAGGGGCGCGGGGGTGCGGATGGTCCCGGGCGTCTTCTCGAGCTTCACCGGGGTGGCCACCGTCTTGAAGCGCCCCGCCCGTGGATGGTCCTGCTCGGTGATGAAGCCGGTGGCCAGCACCTGGGGATGTCGGACCAGGCCGGGATAGTCGTTGACCGGCGCGCAGAGCACGTCGGCTTTCTCGAGCGCCTCCATCCAATCGGCGACCGGTCGGGTGCGGAAGACCGGGGCGAGTATCGCCTCGAGCTCGCCGCGGTGGGTAAGGCGAGCGGCACGCGTCGCGAAGCGTGCATCCGAGGCGAGAGCGTCGAGGCCCAGCGCCGTGCAGAAGGGCGGCCAGAGACGCTCGACCCAGGCCGCGACGAACAGCCAGCCGTCCGCGGCGTGGAAGGCCTGATAGGGCACGATCTCGGGATGCCCGCTGCCGTAGCGCGGCAGCGGCTCGCCGGTCTCGTGGAAGACGGACAGACGGGCGGTGTGGGCGAAGAGCATGCCGTTCAGGAGAGAGGCGTCCACCCGCTGCCCCTGCCCGGTCGCCGCGCGCGCGATCAGCGCGGTGAGAATGCCCTGGATGGCCAGCATGCCGCCCAGAGTGTCGGCCACCGGCGCCCCGCACAGCACGGGCCCCCCGTTCGGCTCGCCGGTGATGGCCATGAGACCACCGAGCGCCTGCGCGAGCGAGTCGAGCCCCGGCTTCTCGCGCCAGGGGCCGTCGGGCCCGAAGGCCGAGATCGAGCAGTAGATCAGGCGCGGGTTGAGCGCCCGGACCGAGTCGTAGTCGATGCCGAGCCGCTCGGCCACGCCGCCGCGGAAGCCCTCGATGATGACGTCGGCCCACGCGGCCAGTCGCCGGAAGGCGTCGCGGCCCTCCAGACGCTTGACGTCGAGGCAGATCGCGCGCTTGTTGCGGTTGACGGTGAGGTGCAGCACGCCCTCGCCGTTGCGTACCGCGCGCGGGTACACGGAGCGTCCCGCGTCGGGGGCCTCGCGCGATTCCACCTTCACCACGTCGGCGCCCATGTCGGCCAGGTACATGCCGCAGATGGGACCCGCGATCAGGTGGGCCAGCTCGAGGACCCGCACGCCGTGAAGCGGCGGGCGCAGAGGGTCGGCCATGACCGCATCACCCTAGCACAAACGGCGGGCCTTTTTCGACGCCGCGGTCGGGTAGGGGCTCAGTCGCGGCTGCCCTTCATCAGCGCGGCCGCGAACTCGGCGCCCAGGATGAAGACCACCCCCGAGTAGTAGGCGAACATGGCCAGCGCCACCAGCACGCCGAGGGGCCCGTAGACCTGGTCGTAAACCCCGAAGGAGAGAATGTACCAGCGGAAGAGCTGCTTGGCCGCTTCCCACAGGACCGCGGCGAGCAGCGCGCCCGCGAGCGCCGCCCCGACCGGGACGCGCCGGTGGGGGAAGTAGCGGTAGGGCACGAAGAAGAAAGCGGTGCTGAGCGCCAGGGCGAGCGCGAGCGACCAGGAGCGCACCCAGTGCGAGGGCATGCCCATCGTCTGGAAGAGCAGGAGCTTGAGCCAGCCGAAGATGTCGCTGATGAGCAGGCTGCCCACGAAGAGCACTCCCATGGCCACCACCATGACCATGTCCCGCAGCATGCCGCGGAGGAAGCCGGGGCCGCCCCGGAAGCCGAAGATGTCGCTCAGGACCACGCGGATCGAGTTGAAGAGCTGGCTGGAGAAGACCAGCAGCATCGCGGTGCCGAGCAGGCTCGACAGGCCCCGGCGCCGGATGATGGCGGCCAGCGTGTCGTGCAGCTCGTTCTTGTAGACCGGGACGATGGCGGAGAGCTGGCCGAGGACGGCCTCCATCACCGCCCGGCGGCTCAGCACGAAGCCCGTCACCGACACCACGAAGAAGAGCAGCGGGATCAGGCCGACGACGAAGTTGAAGGCGAGTCCGGAGGCGAGGAACATTCCGCGGCGAGCGCGGAAGTTCGCCGTCGCCGTCCGGAGCGCCCCGATCACCGTCCTGGCACCCCGCCGTCCCGCCGCGAGGGCTAGACCACGCTCCGGATGAGCCCGCCGTCCACCTGGACCGCGGTGCCGGTGACGTACGACGCGCGGGCCGAGGCGAGGAAGACCACCATGGCCGCGAACTCCTCCGGCGTCCCGATCCGGCCCATCGGGATATCGGCCGAGGACATCTCCATCTGCTTCTCGAGAGTGACCCCGTTGCGCTTGGCCCGGTCGGTCTGATGCTCGCGGAAGCGGTCGGTCATGATGCGGCCGGGCAGCACCAGGTTGACCGTGATGTTGTCCTTGGCGAGATCGCCGGCCAGCGTCTTGAAGAGGCCCGCGATGGCCGGGCGGATGCCGTTGGAGAGGACGAGCCCGTCCACCGGCTGCTTCACCGAGCTGGACTGGATGGCGAGGATGCGCCCCCACTGCGACTTCTTCATGTGGGGCAGGACTTCTCGGACGAAGCGGACAGTCGACAGATGGACCTGCTCGAAGGCGGCCCGCCAGTGCTCGTCGGTCATCTGCTCGAAGGGCCCCGGCGGGGGCCCGCCCACGTTGGCCACCAGGATGTCGACGCCCCCGAAGGCGCGGTTGGCCTCCGCCACCACCTTCGAGATGTCGGCGGCGCGGCTCGCGTCCGCGGCAACGGCCAGGACCTCGGCGCCGGTCAGCCGCTTCGCCTCCGCCGCCGCGTCCTTCAGCGCCGCCTCCCCGCGCGCGCACATGACGACGCGCGCGCCCTCGGCGGCCAGGCCGATCGCGCTCGCCTTCCCCATGCCCTTGCTCGCCGCCACCACCAGCGCGGTCTTGCCCTTGATGCCGAGATCCATCGGTAGCTCCCTCTGTCGGAGATCAGGAACTCTGCTTGTAGAAGTCGGCCCGGTCGCCGCCGGTCACGGAAAGGCGGCGCACCTCGTTGTCGCGCATGACCTCGAGGGTCATCTTCTCGCCCGGGGCGTGCTTCCAGAGCGAGATGTAGAGCTCCTTGCGGGTCGGCACCTCCTGGGCATCGAGCGAGACGATCAGATCGCCCTCCTGGATGCCGGAGCGCGCGCCGGGCCCGTTGGGCACGAGGCCCGCCACCACCACGCCTTCCTCCAGCACATGGGCGAAGACGCCGAGCCAGGCCCGCTGCGGGCGGCTGACGACCCGGCCGAAGCGCATAAACTCCTCCTGGTTGCGCCGATAGCACTCGGTCGGGATCGCGAGCGAGCAGCGGGCGATATCGTTCAGGTTGAGCATGACCACGCCCACCATCTGGCCGGCCAGGGTGAAGAGAGGGCCGCCGCCGAAGCCCGGGTTCGCCGCGCTCGAGACGATCCCGCGGTCGAGCAGGTACTCCCAGTACTCCTCGAACTCGCCGAGGTAGGTGACGAGTCCACCGGCCACCCGGCGCTCGCGGGGGCCGGTGGAGCCCAGGGCGAAAACCGGGGCTCCGCGTGCGAGGGATTCCGAGTCCGCGATCGGGGCCGCGGTCAGCCCCTGGCGCTTCACCCGCAGCAGGGCCAGACCGACCTCGAAGTCCTGGGCCACGATCTCGGCCCGCAGCGCGCGCCCGCGGCCCAGGGTGACCTGGATGGTCTCGCCTCCCATCACGACGTAGTTCACGGTGAGGATGAGCCCGGCGGAGTCGACCACCGTCCCGGTACCCATCCGCTCGTCTCCCAGGATGCGCGTCGACGGGTGAGACGATGGGACCTCGGTGTGGATGTGCACCACCGAGCTGAGTAGATGCTTGACGATCTCGACCGAAGCGTCCATGGGAATCGAATGCGGTCGCGCTCACGCTAGCACGCGCCGGGCGCGCAAGGCAATCCAGCTACTTCAGATTCCGCCCCAGGAACTCTTCCAGGCGCCTCTGCGCATCCTTCGCCGCCGCGGCCTGATAGGACACCGTCGCCCCGAAGCCGCCCGGGCGGGTCTCGTTCTCCACCTCGGCCAGCACTTCGTGCCGCTGTCCCTCCACGTCGAAGTAGTGATAGGCGCCCGGATAGGTCACGATGCTCGCGTCGGCGCCGCGCGAGCGCATGGCTAGGACCATCTCCCGACACTTGGCCGCGGGCGTCCAGTCGTCGGCCTCGCCGATCAGCACCAGCAGCGGCCGCACCACCCGCTCGCCGACCAGCGAGAAGCAGCCTCCCGGGTAGACGCCGACGCCCGCCGCGAAGCCGACCCGGGGCAGCGCCACCCCGCGCCGCCCGGCGCGCTCGAGGCTCGGGCCGTTGATCACCGCCATCGCGTAGACGCCGCCCTGCGACCAGCCGATGACCGCGACACGATCCCCTCTCACGTCCGGCCGCGACTGCAGATAGCGCAACGCCCCGAAGGCGTCGTCGAAGCGCGTGGTGATGGGCGGCTCGTCCGGTCCCGAACGGCAGTCGCTCTTGACCTTCCGCGGGCCGAAGCTGTCCACCACCAGTGCCACGTAGCCGTGGTCGGCCAGCCAGCGCGCCCAGCGGAAGGACTGCGCCTCGATGCCGCCGCAGCCGTGCAGCTGCACCACCGCCGGGAAGGGCCCGGTCCCGCGCGGGCGCACCAGGGTGGCCTCGATCGTGAACGGGGCGCCCGGCGTGACGTTGGCGAAGCGGACGGTCTCGCGGGCGGTGAGCCCGGCGCAGCCCGCCAGGAGGGTCACCACGATCACGGTCGCCGCGATCCGATGCACCTCCCGAGCATACCGCACCTACCGGGCCGCGCCCGCGTGCGTCCGCTGCGGTAGAATGCCGGTCAGGATGAGCGCATGATCGTCTATCTCGAGGAGCGCGAGGAGGAGGCGGCAGGCTAGATGAGCGACGAGCCGTTCCGGGAGACGCGTGCGGAGGCTCAGCGCCACTTCCAGCAAGGGTACGAGGCGCAGATGCAGGGCCGCCTCGAGGAGGCGGTGGCCCACTACCAGCGCTCGATCGCGCTCCACCCCACCGCCGAGGCCCACACCTTCCTCGGCTGGGCGTACAGCTATCAGGGCCGGCCCGAGGACGCCATCGCCCAGTGCAAGATCGCGATCGAGGTCGATCCCGACTTCGGGAATCCCTACAACGATATCGGCGCCTACCTGATCGAGCTGGGCCGAGAGGAGGAAGCGCTACCCTGGCTCGAGCGCGCGAAGCAGGCGCGCCGCTACGAACCGCGTCACTATCCCTACTTCAACCGGGCCCGCATCCACATCAAGCGGCACGAGATCCGGGAGGCGATTCGCGAGCTCGAGGGTGCCCTCGCGCTGGAGCCGCGGTACGTGACGGCCCGCCAGGAGCTGCACCGGCTCCGCGGCCTGCTCAATTGACCTCGATTCCGCTTCCCTTCTACGACAATCCCCTCCTGTTCGGGCACGACGCTACTACGGGGCTGCTCGCGTTCCGGCCGGCCGAGAGCCACGTCACCGTGTACGCCCGGCGCGACGGGGCGGTGGAGGCGACCGAGGAGCCCTTCCGGCCGTTCCTCCTGCTGGCCGACCCCGATCTCCTGAAGGGCTTCAAGGGAGAGCTCGCGGTGACGCCGCTGGACGGCCAAGGGATCTACCGCTGGCTCGCCGAGCTCTCCTCCTGGGCCCAGGCGCTCCGGGCCCGGGACCACTGCCTCAGCGTATCGGGCAGGAGCGCGGGAGCGCCGGACGCGCCCTATCGCTTCCTGAGCGATCCGGCGCACCAGTTCCTCCTGCGCTCGGGCAAGACCTCGTTCCTGGGCATGAGCTTCGGCGACGTGAGGCGCATGGCGCTCGACATCGAGGTGACCACCGGGGCCGGCTTCGAGTTCCCGAACGCGGCGCGGGAATCCGACCGCATCATCGCCATCGCGCTCGCCGACTCCAGCGGGTTCTCGACCGTCCTCTCGGGCGCGCGGATGTCGGAGCCCGAGCTCCTGGCCGAGTGCTCGCGCATCATCCGCGAGCGCGACCCGGACGTGCTCGAGGGCCACAACGTCTTCCGCTTCGACCTCGAGTATCTGGAGGCGCGGGCCCGGCTCCATCGCCTGTCGCTCCGGTGGGGCCGCGATGACTCCGTGCTGCGCGGCTTCCCCTCCCGCATGCAGGTCGCCGAGCGCACGATCGGCTATCGGCGCTACGGGGTGACCGGGCGCCACATCGTGGACACGTGGATCCTCGCCCAGCTCTACGACGTGGGCGCCCGCGACCTCGAGTCCTACGGGCTCAAGGACGTGGCCCGGCACTTCGGGATCGCGGCGCCCGCGCGGACCTACCTGCCCCCCGAGGACATCCCCCGCATCTTCCTCGAGGACCCGGCCCGCCTCATGGCCTACGCGCGAGACGACGTGCTCGAGACCCTGGGGCTCTCCGCCATCCTGTCGCCGCCCTATTTCGTGCAGGCGCAGATGCTGCCCTTCGACTACCAGACCACCGTCCTGCGCGGCAACGCCACCAAGATCGACGCTCTGCTGATGCGGGAATACCTCCATCGCGGCCAGGCGGTGCCCGCCCCCGGCCGGGGGCGCGGCGTGGCCGGCGGGTACACGGCCGTCTTTCAGCGAGGAGTGGCCCGCGACGTGCTGCACGTCGACGTGACGTCGCTCTATCCCTCCCTCATGCTCGGCCAGGGCCTGTTTCCCGCCTCCGACCGGCTCGGGGTGGCCGCCTCGCTGCTCCGCGACTTGCGCGAGTTCCGCGTCTCGGCCAAGCGCCTGGCCCGGGAGGCGGCGGCCGAAGAAGACCGTCTCTTCCTCAACGCGCTCCAGCAGACCTTCAAGATCTTCATCAATTCGTTCTACGGCTACCTCGCCTTCTCGCAGGGCCATTGGAACGACTTCGAGGTGGCGAACCAGGTGACCGGGGAAGGGCGGCGGCTCGTGCAGGCCCTGCTCGATCGCCTGGGTGGACTGGGCGCGACCGTGGTCGAGGTGGACACCGACGGCATCTACTTCGTCCCGCCGGTGGTCCCCGAGGATGAGCTCGTGGCCGAGCTGTCCAAGGCCCTGCCCGAGTCCATTCAGCTCGAGCTCGACGGCCGCTACGTGGCGATGTTCAGCTACAAGATGAAGAACTACGTGGTCCTCGACGCGCGGGGCAAGCTCCTGATCAAGGGATCGGGCCTGCGCTCGCGCGGGATCGAGCTCTTCCAGCGCCTCTGGATGGAGGAGATGTTCCGCCTCCTCCTGACCGGCCGGCGCGATGAGATCCCCGCGCTGGTGAAGCGGTGGGAGGAGGACTTCCTGGCCCACCGGGTGCCGCTCAAGCAGTTCATGAAGACGGAGACGCTGCAGGAATCGCTCACCGCCTACCGCGAGAAGCTCCAGGCGGGCGCCCGCAACGTGGGGGCCGGCTACGAGCTCGCGCTGGCCTCGGCCCGATCCTATCAACCGGGCGACCAGGTCTCGTACTACGTGAGCGGCGAGGGTAGGCGGATCTCGGTCAACGAAGCGGCCAAGCTCGCCGGCGAGTGGAGCGAGGCGGCGCCCGACGAGAACACCGCCTACTACGTGGCCAAGCTGCAGGAGCTCTACCAGAAGTTCCGCCCCCTGATCGAGCAGGATGGGCTCGCGCCCGTGTTCGACGACGAGCCGGCGCCGGCCCCAGCCGCGCAGCAGCAGCTGCTCTACGAGGAGTGAGGCGGAGCGTTCCTCACCACTCGAGCGAAAGCTGGCGCGGGCGAGCCGGCGCCTCCGCCCGCACCCGCTCGTCGCGCGTGCGCGAGGGAAACCCGGTCTCCGCGGCCAGCCGCGCCACCCGCCGCTCGATCTCCTCGCGATAGCCGCGCGGGGCATTGCCCGGAGCCGGGTAGAGCGCGCGGTAGCGCAAGAGCGCCCAGGGGAACTCCTCCTCCACGAAGTCGAGGAAGAAGCGCCACGTCATCTCGGTCCGGAGGAACAGCGCCTGGCTGATGACCTCGCGCGCCCCCGCCGCCCGCGCCCCCTCGAGCAGCTCGCGCAGTGAGGCCGCGCCGTCGGTTAGCAGCGGCAGCACCGGCATCAGGAACAGGCGGACGCGGATGCCGTCGCCGGCCAGGGTGCGCATCGCGTCGAGCCGCAGGTCCGGTCGAGGTGCGCGGGGCTCGATCTGGCGCAGCAGGGCCGCGTCGAGGGAGATCAGCGAGATGTTGACCCAGAGATCCGAGGCGCGCGCGATGCTCGCCAGCAGGTCGCAATCACGGAGTACGCTGGTGGACTTGGTGGTCAGCCCGATCCGCAGCCCGGGAACGCGCGCCATCGCCTCCAGAACGCCGCGCGTCACGGCGAACCGCCCCTCCGCGGGCTGATAGGGATCGGTGGCGGTGCCGATGGCGATCTCCTGCCCGGTCTCGCGCGCCCGGATCAGGCTCTTCTCGAGATTTCGATTGGCGGCCTGCTTCACGTAGATGCGATCCTCGAACTCGTCCGGATCGCCGTGGCCCAGATATTCGTGGGTGGAGCGCGCGTAGCAGTATCGGCAGCCCACCTCGCAGCCGCGAAACGGGTTCACCGTCCAGCCGAACGGCATAGCGGCGCCGGTCAGGCGGTTCAGCAGATTCTCAGACCTAAGCTCCTGAAACTCGGTCCCGCGCCGGCGATCCACCACGTCTCCGAAGCGCTTGAGAAAGCCCGGAGCCGGCGGCAGCGTCCTAGCCATGAGCTCTCCACATGACGAGTATCATACCATCAGAAAAAACCCCGGGAAGGGCTCGGCCTCCCCGGGGCCCGATCAGGCAGCGGTGTTAGCGGCGCCAACCTCCTCCGCCGCCCCCCCCGCCACCGCGAGGACCGCCGCCTCCTCCGCCGCCGCGAGGACCACCACCGCCGCCCCGCTGGGGCTGCGGCCTGGCTTCGTCGACCACGAGGTTACGATCCCTGAAGAGGCGGCCATTCAACATCTCGATGGCCTTGCCCGATTCCTCCTTAGTGGCCATCTCGACGAATCCGAACCCTCTGGGTCTCCCGGTGAACTGGTCGGTGACGATCCGGACCGACTCGACCGTCCCCGCCTGCTGGAAAAGCTCCCGCAGGTCTTCTTCTGTAGCCTGGAAGGAGAGGTTGCCGACGAAGAGCTTTGCAGGCATCGCGAAACCTCCTGCCGCGATCAGGACCGAGTAGAACCCTCCCCCCGGCTCACCAGCGGCGCGTAGGAAACCCATCCGCTCGTGGGCCTCGCGACGCGACGCCCGCAGCGTGGCCGGAACTCTACTGATGGTCCGACCACGTGTCAAGCGAATATTCTGGCGGAATGTTCCTTGTTTCACGATGTTATGCCCTTACTGGGTGTGCAAGGAGTGCGCGTGAAAACACTCAGAGGTATACGCCGCGAGTAATGCCGCCGTCCACGGTGATGGTGATCCCGGTGAGGTACGACGCGCGCTCGGAGGCGAGAAAGCAGACGACATCGGCGACTTCCTCTGGCCGCGCGATCCGACCGAGGGGAAACTCCCGACTACGTTCTTCTACGTAGACCGCGATCTCCTGTCCGGCGGCATTGGCCTGCTGAGCCATCAGGCTGTCCCAGCGCTCGGTCTTCACCGGCCCTGGCGAGACGCCGGTCACCAGCACCTTCGAGCGCGCGCCAAGATCGGCCAGCGCCTTGGTGAAGTTGATGAGGGCCGCGTTCGCGGTGCCGCCCATCATGTACGTCGTGGCGGGATTTCGCGCGGCGGCGCCGACGACGTTGATGATGCGCCCGCCGCCCTGGCGCTGCATGTGCGGCAGCACCTCGCGCGCCATGCGGATGTAGCCCAGGAGCTTCAGGCTCCAGCCGTTCAGCCACTCCTCGTCCGGCGTGGCGAGGAAGTCGCCGCCCTTGATGGCGCCCGCGTTGTTCACCAGGATGTCGAGCCGGCCTAGGCGCGTCAGCGCGTCGGCCGCGACGCGGCTCACCTCGGACGCCTGACTCAGGTCTCCCGGCACCGTCTCCACTCGCCCGCCCGTCTCGCGCTCGATGTCCGCGGCCGCCTGCTTGAGCGCGCTCGCGTCGCGTGAGCAGATGACCACGCGCGCGCCCTCCGCGGCGAGGGTCTGCGCCACCGCCCGGCCGATGCCTTTGCTACCGCCCGTGACCAGCGCGATCTTGCCCTTGAGTCCGAGATCCATGGTGATCGTCTCCTTTCGCTCAGCCCGGGCGCGCGTGGCGCGCCAGGAGGTCCTCGAACGTTTCCGCCGGAAGTGTCTCCGCCCAGTCGCGCCCCTCCGAGTCGCGGCCATAGTACTCGGCCATGTAGACCCGCGCCTCCTGCTTGGTCCGGAACAGCCGCCAGATGTGCGCGGCGGTGCCCGCGGGGCGCCGCAGGTAGAAGATGGGATCCGCCGGCCCGGTGGGCTCGTACACGGTGCGCTGGCCGAACTGATCGTAGGTGATCCAGGCCACCGCGATGCCGTGGGCCGACAGCGCGCGCGCGCGCAGCGATTCCTCGAGCGGTAGCGACTCGGTGTCGGAAAGGCGCGGGCCATAGTAGATGGGCACCGCCCCTTCGTCCACCGAGAGCGCGAGCGGCAGCGGGCCGCCCGCGGCCTCGAGGAGCAGGCGCGCCCCCTCCCCGACCCACGCGCGCCCCGCGGTGTAGAGATCGGGCCAGGCTTCGAGGAGCCGGCCCGGCGGCGTCAGCTTGCGCCGCTTCGCGACTTCCGCGGCGTCGGCGAGCAGGTGCACGCGGGCCACGCCGGGGTCAGGACTCCGACGGAAAGCGGGGGGCCGCGGACCAGTCGAAGCGCAGTCCCGCGGTCGCGCCGAGCGTCATGATCTCGCGCTCGCACCGGATCAGGGCGCGGGCGAAGGCGTCGAGGTCGCGGCCGTCCAGCCGTTGCCCGATCAGCTTGACCGCGCCCTCGTGCAGAAGGGCCCGCGCTCCCTCGACGTTGCCGTTGGCGAGATGCTGAAAGCCCACCGCGGCCTGGATCAGGCCCTGCAGCGACTGCCGGTCGGCCCCGTCCGAGCGCATCCAGTACGGCTCGAGCATCTCGTGGACCTCGAAGTAGAGGCCCGCTTCGAAGAGCGCGGCCGCCTGCCCCAGAGTGATATCGAGCGGTGGATCCGTCGGGGAGAGGGGCCGGGCCGCGAGGGCTCGGGCCGCGCGGGTGGCGCGCTCGCCGAGAGCGCCCGTGTGCTGGCGGAAGCCGGACTTCAGGTGCCAGCCGTCCGGGCGGCGATCGAAGAGCTCCGCGGGAAAGGCGGGGGGCGGCTCGTCCGCGTCCAGGGCGCGCGGGTCGCCGCACACCGCCGCGAGCGCTTCGAGACCACGCCGCGCGCCGCCGTCGTGGAGAGCGTCGAGAATGAGATCCGCGAGGCGGTTCCGCAAGCGGAGCGGGAGGGTCACGTTCTCCCGCGGCGCGGGCCGACACCGCGGCCGATCAGCTCGCGGTGTGCGGAGCGAATCTGCTCGATGTGGTTCAGGTCGTGCTCGGCCCAGTGGGCGAGCATCTGGGGGATCGTCAGGCGCCCGTACTCGGGATGGCGGCCGTGCTGGAGCTTCTGCGCCGAGCTCAGGCGGGAGACGTAGGCCAGGTTGGACCGGCGCAGCGCCGCGAAGGTCGCGAGCGCCTCGCGAAGGGGCGTGCGGCGATAGCGGCCGCCGTCCGCCCAGCGCTCCTGGTCCCACGCCACCAGCGGACCGCGCGGCTCCGCCGCGATCTTGCGGATACGGAAGGCCAGCGCGATCTCGGCGTCGGTCAGATGGCTCACCACCTCGCTCACCGCCCATTCTCCGCGGGCGGGACGCCGTCCCACCAGCCGGCGCGGCACGCGCTGGAGCACGCGAGCCAGTCGGCCCGGAGCCGCGCGGAGGGCCTTCAGGGGACGAACAGAGCCGAGTCGGGTGTGAGCCGAGCGGCACATCGGGCAGCGCGCGGTCGTCATCGAGGGGCTCCTTCACGGGCGGTGTTGGTGGCGCGACTTCGCCGCGTATCCTAGCACGGCGGATGCGGGCGACGACTCGGGGCGCACGGTATAATGCGCCCATGATTTCGGTGGCGGACGCGCAGGCGCGCATCCTGGCGGAGGTCGGCCGCGTGGCGCCTCCCGAAGTCGTTCCGGTCGGCGACTGCCTCGGCCGCGTGCTCGCCGAGGACGTCCGGGCCGCGGTCGACGTGCCACCCACCGACAACTCCGCGGTGGACGGCTACGCGGTCCGCTCGGCCGACATCCCGGTCACCGGGCTGCGCCGGCTGAGGGTGGTGGGCGATCTGCCCGCGGGGGCGGTGTTCGACGCGACGCTCGGGCCCGGGGAAGCGCTGCGCATCATGACGGGCGCGCCGGTGCCGGCCGGCGCGGACACCGTCTATCCTCAAGAAGTCGTCGAACGGAGCGGGCCCGTCGTCCGCATCCCCTCGAGCCCGGTCGGCGTCAACGTGCGCCACCGGGGCGAGGACGTGCGGGCGGGCACCGCGGTGCTGCCCGCCGGGAGCGTGCTGCGGCCCCAGGAGCTGGGCGTGGCCGCCTCCCTCGGACTCCCTCAGCTCCTGGTGCGCCAGCGGCCGCGGGTGGCCATCCTCTCCACCGGCGACGAGGTGGTCGAGCCCGGCGACGCCCGCAAGCCCGGGCAGATCTTCGACTCCAACCGGTTCTCCCTGCACGGTCTCGTCGAGGCCGCGGGCGGCGAGCCGACCGACCACGGGATCGTCCCCGATCTCTACGACGTGCTCCACGCGCGGCTTCGCGCCGCGGCGGCGACCGCGGACATCGTCCTCACCTCGGGCGGGGTGTCGGTGGGCGACTACGACCTGGTCAAGGCGGTGCTGCAGGATGCGGGCGGCATCGACTTCTGGCAGGTCGCGATGCAGCCGGGCCGGCCCCTGGCGGTGGGCCGCATCGGAGCAGCCCACTTCTTCGGCCTGCCCGGCAACCCGGTGGCCTCGATGTTGACCTTCCACCTCTTCGTCCGGCCCGCCCTCTGGAAGCTGGCGGGCCGCCGCGACCTGTTCCCGCCCCGCTTCCACGCGGTGGCGATGGAACCCATGAGCAAGAAGACGGGCCGGCGGGAGTTCAAGCGCGGGATCCTCTCGTACACCGGCCAGCGCTGGGAGGTCCGCATCACCGGGCCCCAGGGCTCGGGCATCCTCACCTCCATGACCCTGGCGAACTGCTTCGTGGTGATCGAGGAGGAGCGCGGCGACGTCGCCGCGGGTGACACCGTCTCGGTCGAGCCCTTCGCGGTCGGCTGAAGGCGCCGCCGCATGCCCCACGGCATCGAGACCCGCCTCATCGAGCGCATCACGCCCATGGCGCGCGAGCTCTGCGCCACCCAGGCGCGCGCGCTCGCGGATCTGCGCTACGCCGACGTGCGCGTGGAGGTGAGCGAGGGCAAGTTCGCGGGGGCGGAGAACGGCGCGGCCAAGTCCTCCGGCGACGACTACGCCTTCGCCTTCGGCATCCGCGTGCTCGCCGGGCGCCGCATGAGTGCGCCGGGCTACTTCGGCCGGGGCCTGGGTGTGGCCGACCTCCCCGAGCTCGCGCGACTCTTGAAGGAGGGGCTGCTCGCCGCGTACCGTCGGGCCATGGCCAACGCGGAGATGAAAGCCGAGGTCAAGGGCAAGTTCGGCGCGCTCGGCGACGCGCTGGCCGACACGCGCCTGCATCCGATCCCGGTCCGCCAGGAGATCGTGCCGGCCGTCTTCGAGGTGGATCCGAGAGACGTCCCGCTCGACGACATGGTGGGCTTGACCACCGAGGTGTCCCGCCGGGTCGGCGGCTCCCACGCGGCCGTCTCCTACAACTACATCTCAACCATGACCCAGCTCAGCCGCGAGCTGTTCGCGTCCTCGGAAGGCGCGCTGATCGACCAGTCCTTCGCGCTGACCCAGGGCATGTGCTATGTGGTGGCCACCGGGGCCGACAACAGCCAGGAGATCTACGACGTGCTCGGGCACCAGCGCGGCTGGGAGATTCTCGCCCGGGGCGTTTCCGAGCCGCTGATCGAGTTCCCGCCCTTCCCGGAGTTCGCGCTGGCCATGGCCCGCGACGCGGTGGAGCTCAGCCAGGCCCCGTCGCTCGCGGCGCCCGCCCGCGAGGTCACCGTGGTCACCGACCCGCACTACAACACGCTGCTCTCCCACGAGATCGTCGGCCACCCGGTGGAGCTCGACCGCGGCCTCAAGATGGAGACGGCCTACGCCGGGCGCTCCTGGCTCCTGCGCGGGCTCGACGATACCCAGCTCGGCAAGCGAATCGCCTCTCCGCTCGTCACCGCCTTCTCCGACCCCTCCCTGCCCGGCTACGGACACTACGCCTACGATCACGAGGGCACCCCGGCCCGCCGCGTCGTGCACATCGACCGCGGCCTCTTCACCGGCTTCATGAACAGCCGGCAGACCGCGGCCGTCTTCGGCGGCGATCCGAACGGGCACTGGAAGGCCACCGACGCCGCGCTGGTGCCGCTCGTGCGGATGTCCACCACCGTCTTCGCGGGCGGCGACCACGACGCGCGCGATCTCGTCAAGGACGTCGACCACGGCTACTATCTGGTGGGGCACCGCACCCCGTCCATCGCGGAGAGCCGCGAGAACTTCCGCATCTCGGCCCGCAAGGTGTACGAGATCCACCGGGGCGAGATCGGCCGCCTCTACCGCGACGGCGGCATCATGGCGGACAGCCGGGACTATCTGATGAACGTCGACGGCGTCGGCCGCGACTTCCGCCTCTATCCGATCCCGAACTGCGGCAAGGGGCAGCCCATGCAGACGCGCAAGCTCGGCAACGGCGGGCCCACCCTCAGAAGCCGCGCCCTCCTCACCGGCGGGGCCTAGCCGCGGTGGATCTCACGCGAGCGGTCCGCGAGGCGCTCGCGCGCCTGGCGGGTCAGCCCAAGGTCCGGGAAGTCGAGGTCTTCGCCGCCTTCAACCGCTCGCTGCTCACCCGGCTCAACTACACCTCGCACATTCCCTGCAACGGGGTGGAGGAGCCCAAGTCCACCGAGATGTCGGGGCTGGGCGTCCACGCGGTCTTCGATGGCCCGGACGGCCGGCCGCTCGTCGGCTTCGGCTCCGAGCCGAGCGATCTCACGCCGGAGGGCGGACTGCGCGCGCTCGACAAGGCGCGCCAGGCCGCCGTCCACGACCCCGAGTTCCGCTCCCTCCCGCGCCCGACCGGCGCGCCGCGCGGGCTGGTGGACTATCACGATCCGCGGCTCATGGATGTCTCGGACCGCGAGCTGGTGGAAGCGGGCTGGAAGGTGATCGCGGGCGGCCTGCGGGCCTTCGTGGCTTCTTCCAAGCTGGCGGATCTCGCGCCCGAGGAGGTCGAGCTCAAGCGCCTCGGCCTCATCGTCGGCGGCGACGTGACCATCCTCCAGGAGCGCGTCGCGATCGCCTCGACCGCCATGCCGGAGCCGCAGGGCGACGAGTCGACCTTCATGTCGGCCTTCGCGACCGCCATGGTGGAGGCGTGCGACGCGAAGGGCTCCGGGTGGAGCGTCTGCACCCGCCTCGAGCACTTCACCGACGAAGCCGGCAGCGAGGCGGCGGCCAACGCGGTGGCCGCGATCGACGGCGAGCGGGTTTCTTCGGGAGACTACACGATCATCTTCGGCCCGCAGCCGGTGGCCGATCTCTGCAACAACCTGATCATCCCGGCCTGTCAGTCGGGCTCGTTCTACTCCTCCAGCACCCCGTTCCTGGGACGGCTCGGCCGAGCGGTGGCGGCGCCCGGACTCAGCATCTACGACGACGGCGCCATGCCCGGGCGGGCGGGGTCGCGGGGCATCACCTGCGAGGGCCTCCCGACCGGTCGCACCGATCTGATCAAGGACGGCGTGCTGGTCGGGCTCCTGAGCCACTGGTACGACACGCAGCGACTGCTGCACGATCCGGAGGCGCGAGGGAAGCTCGGGGTGGACCCGGCCGCGGCCGAGGTCGCGCTGGCTCCTCGCAACGGCTTCCGCTACGACGGGGCCGGCCGGTCCTTCGAGACCACGCCGGGCACATCGGCGTCCAACGTCATCGTCGCGGGCGCCGATCCGATATCCCTCGATCGGCTCGTCGGACGGGTGCGGAACGGGCTCTACGTCGGCCGCATCTGGTACACCTATCCGATCAACGGGTTGCGAGCCGGAGACTTCACCTGTACGGTGGTGGGCGACTCCTTCATCATCCGCGACGGCCGGATCACGGCGCCGCTCAAGGCGAACGCGGTGCGGATCAACGACAACGTGACGCGGCTGCTCGGGGCCGTCGTAGGCGCCACCAAGGACGTGAAGGGCACGCTGGTGTGGGGAGCGGATGAGGTAGTGTACGCGCCGGCGATCGCGGTCGCGGGCGTGCACGTGGATGCGATCGCCGGCTTCATGGAGGGACTGGACTGATGGCGAACCCGGACGTGGCCAAGCTCGAGTCCATCGCCCGCGAGGGGCGGGTGCAGATCATCCGGATGCTCACCCACGCGGGCTCGGGGCATCCCGGAGGCTCGCTGTCCGCGATCGACATCCTCACCACCCTCTACTTCAACCGAATGCGGTACGATCCCGCCCGCCCGAGCTGGGAGGACCGCGATCGCTTCGTGCTGTCCAAGGGCCACTGCGTGCCCGCCCAGTACTTCTGCATGGCGAAGGCCGGCTTCTTCCCGATGGACCGGCTGATCACCCTGCGGAAGCTCGGCAGCCCACTGCAGGGCCACCCGGACCGGGTGGCGTTGCCCGGTATCGAGGCGGCGACCGGCTCGCTCGGCCAGGGTATCTCGGTATCGGTGGGCATGGCCCTGGGGCTCAAGCTCGCGGGCAAGGGCGCGCGGGTGTACTGCGTGCTCGGCGACGGCGAGACCCAGGAAGGCCAGGTGTGGGAGAGCCTGATGTCGGGGCCGAAGCTCGGGGCGCCGCATCATCACCTGGACAATCTCTGCGTGTTCCTCGACTACAACGGCATCCAGCTCGACGGCTTCGTGAAGAAGATCCTCGATCTCGAGCCGGTGACCGACAAGCTCAAGTCTTTCGGCTGGCCGGTGCTCGAGGTGAACGGCCACGACGTCGCCCAGGTCGACAAGGCGCTCGATCAGGCGGAGGCCACCAAGGGCGGCCCCACGTTCATCGTGGCCCACACCGTGAAGGGCAAGGGGGTGTCCTTCATGGAGAACGACCCCGAGTGGCACGGCAAGGCGCCCAAGCCGGACGAGGCGGTGCGGGCGATCCGGGAGATCGTGGGGACGCCGGTCCCCGCGTGGGCGGCGCGGGTGGTCGCGGAGCTCGACGCGCTGGGGAAGAAGTGATGGCGGCCAAGGCCTCGCGCGCCGCCTTCGGAGAAGCCCTGACCGAGCTCGGCGCCAAGGACGAGCGGATCGTCACGCTGGACGCCGACCTGTCCAAGTCCACCATGACCACCGGCTTCGCGAAGAAGTACCCGGAGCGCGCCTTCAACGTCGGCATCGCCGAGTCCGGGATGATCGGGGTGGCCGCGGGGCTGGCCCTCGCCGGCCGGGTGCCCTTCGCCTGCTCCTTCGCGTGCTTCCTGGTCGGGCGGTTCGAGACGATTCGCGTGTCGGTCGCCTACAGCGACGCGCCGGTGAAGCTGGTCGGCACCCACGTGGGCGTGGCCATCGGCGAGGACGGCTACACCCAGATGGGCCTCGAGGACATCGCGTGCCTGCGGTCGCTGCCCAATATCCCGATCGTGCAGCCGGCCGACGAGATCGAGACGAAGCAGGCGGTGGCCTACGCGGTCGAGCACGCGGGGCCGATCTACCTGCGCCTCACCCGCCAGAACCTCGAGCCCGTCCACGACGCGGCCTACCGGTTCCGGTTCGGCAAGGCGGACGTGCTGCGCGCGGGCAGCGACGTCTCCATCCTCGCCACCGGCGGCCCGTTGTGGAACGCTCTCGAAGCCGCCCGCAGGCTCGCCGCGGAGGGGATCCACGCCGAGGTCGTCAACGTCGCGACCATCAAGCCCCTGGATGAGGAGACGATCCTGCGCGCCGCGGGTCGGACCGGCCATGTGGTCACGGTCGAGGACCACAGCATCCACGGGGGGCTCGGGAGCGCGGTGGCGGAGCTGCTGGGCGAGGCGATGCCGACGCCGATGAAGCGGATCGGCGTGACCACCTTCGGGGAGTCGGGCGACGCGAAGGGCCTCTACGCGCGCCACGGTTTGGACGCCGACGGCATCACGGCCAGCGTCCGCAAGTTCCTCGGCCGCTGACCGGCGGCGCGCTTCAGCGCGGAGGCATTACCCACAGATACACGGGGGCGGGGCGCCCGCTCACCTCGACCCGGATCACCGCGGCGGGCCGCCAATCGCCCATGTCGAAGTTGAACGAGACGACCCGCGTTCCTGGCCCGAGCTCGGCCCGGAGCTTGGGCCGCAGGCGCAGGTTCACCTCGCGCGTCAGATAGAGCGTCACCACCGTGGCGCTCGAGAGATCGGCCTGGAAGAGGTCCTGCTCCCGGAAGCTCACCCGGTCGGCCACCCCGGCGCGGCGCGCGTACTCGCGGCTCCGCGTGACGAGCGCGGGATCGATCTCGATGCCGACGGCCTGCCGCGCCCGGAAATCCCGGGCCGCCGCGATCACGATGCGCCCGTCGCCGGATCCGAGATCGTAGACCACATCGTCGGGACCCACGCGGGCCAGCCGGAGCATCTGCTCCACGATCTCGGGTGGCGTCACGAGGAACGGCACGTCGGCGGCCGGGTGCGGCGTGCAGGCGGCCAGGAGCAGCGCGAGGCCGGCGGGCCAGCTTCTCGTGCTACGCTCCACGGGTGATCTCCGCGGTGGTGTCTTCCCTACACCTGCTGGCCCTCGCGATGGGACTGCCCGCCGTATTCCTCCGCGGCCGCGCCCTCAAGGGTCCCCTCGACGCCGAGGGGCTGCGGCGACTGCTCGCGGCCGACAGCGTGTGGGGGCTCGCGGCGATCCTGTGGATCGCCACCGGGCTGCTCCGGGCCTTCGGGGGGCTCGAGAAGGGCACCGAGTTCTACCTGCGCTCGCCGCTCTTCTGGACCAAGATGGCGCTGTTCCTCGTGGTGCTCCTGCTCGAGATCCGGCCCATGATCACCTTCATCCGCTGGCGCAGCCAGCTCGGCCGAGGACAGACCATCGACAAGAGCCCGGCCCACGCGCTGTACACGCTCAACCACATCGAGCTCGCGATCGTGGTGGTGATGGTCTTCGTGGCGAGCCTCATGGCTCGTGGGGTCGGGTTCTAGCGGAGCGCGGCCGCGGCCCGGGCGAGGAAGAGCCCGTCCACGATGCCGATCTGGAAGGCGAGGTAGAGGCCGAAGGCCAGCGAGACGGTGCCGGTCGTGAGGGCCAGGGCCCGGCGCGCGCGCCGCATGCGGGGCGCCCGGATCGTGAACGGGAGCGAGAGTAGCCCGGTGATCGCGGTCATGCCCAGGATCGCCCCGACCCCGAACAGCAGCAAGTAGCCCAACGCCCCCGCGATACCTCGGATCGTCGAGAGCACGAGCAAGGCGACCGCCGCGCTGCCGGCCAGGCCGTGCACGAGGCCGACCAACGCCGACCGCAGTGCCTGCGCCGGCCCCACCATCTGCAGGGCGCGCGACAGCCGGGCGGGGGGATGCACGTGGGGATGCCGATGCGGGCCCGGCACCGCGTCCGCGTCGCGGAAGGCCCAGACGATGCGCAAGACTCCCAGGCCGACCAGCATCAGCGCGACGACCAGCTCCAGGAGCAACCCCACGCGTGGAGGCACCGGAACATCGAAGCCAATGAGGGTGAGCCCGACCGCGGTGACGGTGACGGTGTGGCCCACGCCCCAGAAGGCTCCCACCAGCGCCCCCGCGCCGAAGCGCCCGGTGCGCGCCACGATGGTGGCGACCGCGATGACGTGATCGGGGTCGGTGGCGTGCTGGATCCCGAAGAGCAGGCCCAGGAGGAGGACCGGCAGCAGCGGAGCGTCGGTCACGGCGGTCCCGACGCTAGCTCAGGTAGCCGCGGGCCCGCAAGGTGCTCTCCACCCGGGCCCGATGCTTGCGCTCCCACTCGTCGAGGTGCTCGGCCGCGTCCTTGGCCACCTTGGCCTGGGCGTCCTTGAGCACCGCTTCCGCGCGCGCCCTCGCTATCACCACGATACCCTCCTCGTCGGCCACGACCACGTCGCCCGGGTTGACGCGGACCCCGCCGCAGGTGATGGGGCCGCCGATATCGCCGGGCCCGTCCTTGCCGCCGGGAATCGGCGAGAGGCCGCGCGCGAAGAGCGGGAATCCCTTGGCGCGTGACTCGCTGACGTCGCGGATCACCCCGTCGATGATGAAGCCGGCCACCCCGCGGCGCTGGGCGACCGCGCAGACGTTGCCGCCCGCGACCGCCATCTCGTCGTCCCCCGCCTCCACCATGATGAGGTCACCCGGCTCCGCCTGGTAGATCGCGGCGTGGAGCATCAGGTTGTCGTGCCGGGCGGTGCGGACCGTAAAGGCCGGGCCCGCCACGCGGGGCATGGGGCTCCACAGCGGCCGGATCGCGTAGCGCATCACCGACTCGAGCTTGAGGAAGTCGGCGAGCGCGGTGGTGGCCAGGCCCCTGAGGCCCTCGACCACGGGCTTGGGCGGGCGCTCCATGGAGAGCTTGAGAGACGCGGTGGCTTTCATGGATCACTCCGAGAGTTTGAGCAGGAGACCGGTGCGGCGCGAGCGCGTGACCGCGGCGGCGAGCGCCCAGTGGGCCAGGACCGCGTAGAGCAGCGAGAGGGCGAAGCCGGTGGCGAAGGGATGCGCGTACTGCGGCGTGAAGCCGTAGCCGGCTCGCACCCCGTCGAGGAAGTAGGTCAGCGGGATGCCGCCCGAGATCACGGCCACCCACCCCGGCAACACCGAGATCGGGTAGTAGATCCCGGAGAGCATCACGAAGAAGTTCACCGCCGCCCACGCCGAGGTCTCGGCCCGGGTGCCAAAGAGCAGCACCAGCGCGCACACGAGAAGCCCGATCACGAGCGCGGTCATGAAGCACCCGAGGAGGAAGAGGGCCACCCGTAGTACGCCCGGCCTGACGAAGTCGAAGCCGAACGCGCGGCCGCCGATCAGGGCCATGAGCGCCCAGACGATGACGCCCCGCCCGACCCCGACCACCCAGGAGCCGAGCGCGAGGTGATGGATACGCACCGGGGTCAGGAACTGGTGCTTCATGGACTTCGACCAGATGTCGAAGAGCACCGCGTAGGCCACGTCGAGCTGGCAGACTTGGACCGCGGAGAGGGCGACCGTCCCGAGCAGGATGAAGGCGGTCATCTCCGGGGTCAGGGCCAGGAAGCGGGTGAGCAGCCCGTGCGAGAGCATCGCCACCCCGGGCCAGAAGGTCAGCTCGAAGAGGAAGAATACGTTGCGGCGGGCCATGATCAAGTTCCGGTAGGCGAAGGCGGTCAGCCTCACCCACTCGCCTTCCCACGACTCCGCGAGGGCCGATCCGGCCGCGAACCGCTCAGCGCGCAAGCTCAACGAAGACCTCCTCCAGCTCGGGCTCGTGCACCTGGCAGTCACGGATCAGCACGCCGCGATCGCACAGCCACTTCAAGATCTCCGGCAGCCGCTTCTCGGACGAGTCAACCGTGCACTCGAGCCGGTCGCCGCGCGGCTGGACCTGCAGCACCCCCGGCAGGTCGGCGAGGCCCGTCGGGGCCGAGGGATCGAGGCGCAGGGCGATCACGTCGCCGATACGGATCTGGCGCTTGAGGTCGTCGGCCGAGCCCTCGGCGAGGATGCGCCCTCCCTTGATGAAGGCGATACGGTCGCACAGCTCCTCGGCCTCGCGCATGTAGTGGGTGGTGAGGATGATCGTGGTCCCCCGCTGCCGGCGGAGCTCGGCGATCTGGGCGCGGATGCGGATGGACACGTCGGGATCGAGCCCGAGGGTCGGCTCGTCCAGGAAGAGCACCTCCGGGTCGTTGAGCAGAGCCTTGGCCAGGGCCAGGCGCTGCTTGAGCCCGGTGGAGAGCTCGTTGTACTCCGTCTTCAGGTGCGGCAGGAGCTCGAAGCGCTCGAGCAGCTCGCCGACCTTGGTCTTGAGCGCGCGCCCGTGCAGGCCGTAGAGCCGGCCGTAGAAGGAGAGCACCTCCCCGGGACGGAGGCTCCACACGAACGAGGCGTTGCCGCTCGCCATGTTGAGGCGGCGGCGGATCGCCCTCGCTTCGCGGACGACGTCGTGCCCCAGGATGGTGGCCGAGCCGCCGTCGGGCAGGAGCAGGGTGGCCAGGATGGACAGAAGCGTGGTCTTGCCCGCGCCGTTGGGCCCGAGCAAGCCGAAGATGGCGCCGCGCTCTACCTGCAGGCTCGCGCCGCGCAGGGCGACGGTCTCCCGGCGCGGGAGCCATCCGCTCCGGAAGGTCTTCGCGAGGTTGCGGGACTCCACGGCGAGAGGTGAGAGCACTGGCATAGGTCGCTCATCGTATCATGTCGATCGCGCCGGGTAGACGGGGGACCGCCGGGCCCGCGGCCGGGTTTGCCGAGGCGGGGTCGATCTGGTAGAACCTCAGCGTGGAGCCGACGCAGAGCGAGACCACCTGGCGCTGCGCCGCCGAAGCGGTCGCCCCCGGCCAGACCGCCCGGTTCCAGCTCCGGATTCGTGGGCGTGCGGTGCACGCATTCCTCGTCAATCACGGGGGCGGCCACCAGGCTTACGTCAATCGCTGCCCTCACGCGGGCACCCCGCTCGATCAGTGGCCCAACGAGTTCTTCACCGAGGACGGCCGCTTTCTGATCTGCGCCACTCACGGCGCGGTGTTCGCGCCCGACACCGGGCTGTGCCTGGAAGGACCGTGCCCGGGCGCGCGGCTCGAGCGGCTCGCGTTGGCGCGACGTGGTGACGAGCTGGTGGTGAGTGGTCCGACATGACGCCGGACGACGAGCGGGCCGAGCTCGAGGAGGCCAACGCGCGGTTCTACCGCGTCTTCGAGAGCCTGGAGCTCCCGTTGATGGAGCAGGTGTGGGCCCACGGCGATCACGTCCGGTGCGTGCACCCGGGCTGGTGCATGCTCGCGGGATGGGAGGCGGTACGGCGCTCGTGGGAGGCCATCTTCAAGAACAGTCACGAGATGCGCTTCAGCATCGGAGACGTCCACGCCTACGTCGAGGGCGGATTCGGCTGGGTCACCTGCACCGAGAACATCCTGTCCGAGACGCGGGGCAACATCTCGGTGACCTCCGTGCTCGCCACCAACATCTTCGAGCGGAGCGCGGGCGGCGACTGGCTGATGATCCACCACCACGCCTCGCACATCCTCACCGGCGACCCTGCGGGGCGAGGTGACGCCGAAGGCGAACCGAGCGGGTAAGAGGAGAAGTCACCGATGGAAGGCCTGACAGACTCGAGCCATCTCTACGAAGTCGAGCGCCGTGCCCGCCACGCCGAGCGTCCTGGCTTCCGGATCACCGAGCTCCAGATCGGACCGCGCCAGCAGGTGCCGTGGCACTACCACACGCGGATCCAGGACACCTTCTACGTGCTGGAGGGCCGCCTGCGCCTCTTCCTGCGCGACCCGAAGGAGGAGATCCTCCTCGCGCCGGGCGAGACCTATGCGGTTCGCCCCGGTCGGGCTCACCTCGTGACCAACGGCGGAGAAGGCTCGGCGGCGTTCCTGGTGCTGCAGGGGCTCGGCGAGTACGACTACGTGCCCCTGACCTGATAGCCGCTCGGCTCGCCTTCGGCTTCGCCGGGCCGTGCGGGCTTCCCCTCGCCGTGCGGGCTAGAGCTTACGCAGCAGGAGGTGGGGCCCGGCCTGAGCGGCCACCGTGTAGCGCCGCTCGACCTGGCCGGCCACGATGGTCACCCCCGTTCCGTCCCGCGCGAGGGTGACGCCGGGCAGGTTGCGCCATGGGTAGCTGTCGAGGTTGATCAGGACGTAGTCGCTCTTCTCGATCCCCACGGGAAAGACGAACACCAGCCACCGCAGGCTCAGGTGCGGCACGTACGGGTCCTGCGCGGAGACGGCCGCGGTGGCGGGCACTCGCGCGAGCACACGGTAGGCGGCCCGCTGGTCCGGCGCGGGCCAGAAGCGCGCGACCGACAGGTTGTTCACGGTGCGGGAGGCTAGCGTGAGGCTCGCGACCATGGCCACCACCAGCACCGCCACCGGCCAGTGTCCGGGCCGGCGGCGCTCCAGCCGGGCGTACCCGCCCACCGCGGCCAGGACGAGGAACGGGAGCACGTAGGACTGGTACTGAGTGCGAAAGCCGTAGAGCGCGGGATCCGCGCTGAGGAGGTCCTGCGTCAGCGCGGGCAGGACGCCCAGCAGATCCCACCCGCCCAGCAGGGGCAGAAAGGCGAGCGGCGCGAGCATCACCGCGAGATAGACGGCGCGCCCGCCGGTGAGCAGCGCGGCGAACGTCCGTAGCGGGTGGAGGATGGCGTTCGCGATGATCTCGGGGAGCGAGCTACCGAACTGGGCGTAGCGTCCCAGATGGGAGTAGGGCTCGCCGCGGTACGCCGGGATGAGCCAGCGCACGTCGACGGCCAGCAGCGCGAGCGCGGTCGCCGCGGTGAGCGCGCCGGTGAGCCAGAGCCGCCGCGCGGCTGCCAGCCAGGCCCCGAGGCCGATCACGGGCAACGCCGCGTCCTCGCGGCACAGCAGCGTGAGCGCGGCGGGCAGCAAGGCCAGCCCGGGCCGGCGCGCCTCAACGGCCCAGAACGCGCCGAGCAGCAGCGGGATGGCGAGCGCGGCCGCGTGGAAGTCCCGCAGGTTGATTCCATGCAGCGAGGGATTGACGAGGTACAGGAGCGCGAAGGCGGCGCCGGGGCGCTCGTCGCCGAGCCGGGCCCGGGCCAGACCGAACACCGCGACGCCACCCAGGGCCAGCGCCACCGACTGCGCCACCAGCAGGGTCACCGGGCCGGGCGCGATCCAGAACGCGGGTACGAAGAGGTACATGATCGGCGAGAGATGGTCCCCCCAGGCGTGCATCTCGGGCAGGCTCACGTAGGGCCCGGCCCCGCGCGCCAAATTCCAGGTGAGCTGCACGTAGTAGCCCAGATCCAGCGCGTGGGTGGCGAACGTGAAATGGCGCGTCACGGTGACGAAGGAGAAGACGACCGCGTAGGCCGTTACCCCGACGGCGACGACCCGGCG
>Ga0070698_100000811_pt1 | contig 34094 bp, 37 predicted proteins | sample KBSK1502metaG_FD_65477 | JGI IMG/M metagenome (GOLD analysis project Ga0070698, IMG submission 65477) | Corn, switchgrass and miscanthus rhizosphere microbial communities from Kellogg Biological Station, Michigan, USA - KBS K1-50-2 metaG | ecosystem: Host-associated > Plants > Roots >... | reverse complement strand
GGCCTGTCCGACGATGACGCGACCGGGCTCCGTCATCAGCTTGATGCCGAGCGAGGTCAGCGGTTGCAGCGCGCTGCGCACCGCGACGCCGTAATCGGCGGGCGTCGGCACGTGCTCGCCCTTGCCGTAATCGATGCCGAGGCCGCCGCCGACATCGGCGTGCTCGAGCTTGATGCCATCCTTCGCGAGCTGCTGCACGAGCTCGACGAGCCGGCCGATCGCATCGGTGAATGGAGTGGTCTTCGTCAGCTGCGAGCCGATGTGGAAATCCACGCCGATCACCTGCAGCGCGGCCGACTGCGCGGCGGTGCGATACAGATCGCGCGCCTCGCTCATCGAGACGCCGAACTTGTTCTGCTTGAGGCCCGTCGAGATGTACGGATGCGTTTGCGCATCGACATCGGGATTGACGCGAATCGAGATCTTCGCGCGCTTGCTCGAGCTCTGCGCGACACGCTCGAGCACGAGCAGCTCTTCACCGGACTCGACGTTGAAGCAGCCGATGCCGGCGTCGAGCGCCGCCTTCATCTCGCTTTCGGTCTTGCCGACGCCGGAGAACACGACGCTGTCTGGATCGCCGCCGGCGCGCAGCCAGCGATAGAGCTCGCCGATCGAGACGATGTCGGCGCCTGCGCCGAGCTGCACGAGCACGCCGAGGATGCCGAGCGTCGAGTTCGCTTTGACCGCGTAGCAGATTTCGTGCGGCACGCCGTCGAGCGCGGCATCGAATGCTCGGTAGGCGCGCTCGATCTCGCTGCGGCTATAGATGTAAACGGGCGTGCCCACCTCGTCGGCGATCTTCGCGAGCGGCACGTCTTCGCAAAACATCTCGGAATCGCGGAACTGAAACGGACCCATAGTTCGCAAGTTCTACCCCAGGTCCTGCTCGATGCGTTCGATCTCGGCAAGAACTCTCGCGCGCGCCGGGCCGCCGATGACGTCGCGGCGGTCGACGGCACGCGCCGGATCCAGCCATGAGGCGACGTCGGCTTCAAACGCCGGGTGGGCGGCACGCAGCGTTTCGAGGTCGAGCGCCGCGAGCTCGACGCCGCCGTCGGTTGCGACCCGCACGAGGTGACCGGCGACGTCGTGGGCCTCGCGAAATGCGACGCCCTTGGTGACGAGGTAATCGGCGAGCTCGGTCGCGACGAGGTGGCCCGCGTCGATCGCGCTGCGCATCCGCGCGGTGTCGAACGTAAGGCTTTGGACCATGCCGCGCGCGATCGCGAGGCACGCTTGGACGGTCTCGACGGCGTCGTAGAGCGGTTCCTGCGTCTCCTGCAGATCTTTGTTGTACGCGAGCGGCAGGCCTTTCACGACGGTGACGAGCGTGACCCACGCGCCGGCGACGCGCCCGGCCTTGCCGCGCACGAGCTCGGCGAGATCCGGGTTCATCTTCTGCGGCATCAGCGACGAGCCGGAGCAATACGCTTCGCCGATCTTCGCGAAGCCAAACTCCTGCGATGCCCACAGCACGAGCTCTTCGCCGAGGCGCGAGAGATGGAGCTGGATCAGCGCGCACGCGCCGACGAGCTCGATCGCGAAGTCGCGATCGCCGACCGCGTCGAGCGAGTTGCGCGTGACTTCGGAGAACCCGAGCGCGGTCGCCGTGCGCTCGCGATCGATCGGCAGTGTCGTCGCGGCAAGCGCGCCCGAGCCGAGTGGCGATTCATCGGCGCGATGAGCGGCATCGGCAACGCGGCCGCGATCGCGCGACAGCATCGCTTCGTACGCTAATAGATGATGCGCGAGGCGCACCGGCTGCGCGCGCTGCAGGTGCGTATACCCGGGCAGGAGCGTGTCGATGTGCTGGCGCGCCTGCGTGACGAGCGCGCGGCGGAGCTCGTCGATCGCATCGATCAATTGCTCGGCGGCGGCAAGCGTGTAGAGGCGAAGATCGGTCGCGACTTGATCATTGCGACTGCGCGCGGTGTGCAAGCGTCGGCCGGCGTCGCCGATCTCGTCGATCAAGCGCGCTTCGACGTTCATGTGCACGTCTTCGAGCGCTTCATCCCACGCGAGCTCGCCGCTCGCGAGCTTCTCGGCGACGCGCTTGAGCCCACCGACGATCGCGTGCGCATCCGCGGCCGAGATGATGCCTTGCGCCGCGAGCATCTCGGCGTGTGCGATCGAGCCGGCGACATCGTGCGGGAGTAAGCGATGATCGAAGCCGATGCTCGCGTTCACCTGCGCGGCGATGGGATCGAGAGCGCCTTCGAATCTCCGGCCACGCGCGCCTTTCGGTCCCGACATCGCGAGGAGTATAAAGCGCACCCGGAGGAAGCAATGACGCAGCGAGTGACGTTTCCAGCATCAACTGGCGAAGCATCCGGCGTTTTGTTCACGCCCACGCAGGAAGGCCGACGGCCCGGCGTCGTCGTGATTCACGAGTGGTGGGGCGTCAACGAGCAGATCCAATCGACCGCGCAAAAGTGGCAGAGCGAAGGGTTCGTCGTGATCGTGCCGGACCTCTATCACGGCAAGGTCGTCCCGATCGGCAAGACCGAGGAGGCGAGCGCCGCGATGAAGAACCTCGACTTTGGCCGCGCGGTGCAGGAGCTCGCAGGCGCGATCGCGCTGCTCAAGGATCACCCGCGCTGCAACGGCAAAATCGCGGTGACCGGCTACTGCATGGGCGGCGCGCTCGCGCTCGCGACCGCGGCAACGGTGCCCGGCCTCGCCGCAGTCGTGTCGTTCTACGGGCTGCCGCCGAGTGCCGATTGGTCACGCGTCGACGCGCCGGTCATGGCGCACGTCGCGACCGAAGATGACTGGGTGACCGTCGACGGTGCAAAGCAGGTCCAGCAAGCGCTCGCCAAACACAAACGCCTGATGGAGCTGCACGTCTACGAGGCCAAGCACGCCTTCTGTAACGACCAGCGGCCCGACGTCTACAACGCGAGCGCGTGCGCGCAGGCATGGCAGCGCACCGTCCAGTTCGTCCGCGATCTGAGCGCGTAGTCCGCGAGAGCGGAGAGATTTCCGGCCAGCGAGACACTCCTCCGTATGAGCAGAGGAAACATCCGTGAGCTTGGCTCCAGACCTTGCGCCGATCCGGCCGGCATATAGGATGCCCCCATCATGACGAACGCGATGCCGATGCCGATGAACAACCAGGGGATGAGCCCGATGATGCCGATGATGAACCCGATGATGGGCATGAACCCGATGATGGGCATGAACCCGATGATGGGCATGAACCCGATGATGGGCATGAACCCGATGATGGGTATGAATCCTATGATGGGTATGAATCCCATGATGGGCATGAACCCGATGATGAACCCCATGATGATGGGGATGCCAATGATGATGCCGATGATGGGCATGGGCATGATGCCGATGATGTGCAAGATGACGATGGAGATGGGGAAGGACGGCATGATCTGCAACATGATGCCGATGGACATGGCTCAGATGGACATGATGAAGGACCGCATGAACATGATGATGTCCATGATGAACATGGGCATGCCGTGCATGATGATGTGCGGTGGCATGCCGATGATGATGATGAACGGCTAAGTTACGTCGGTGGCGGCGAGATCGTGCCGCCACTGATCGAAGTCGCGCGGTAGCGCTTGATGATTCCGGCGCCGCCGCCACCACCACCACCCGCGGAGGGCGTCGTGCACGTCCCAGTGCAGGTGGTCGCGGCGTTTTGTCCGCCGAGCATCGTCCCGTAGGCGCCGTTGCCGCCATCGGTGCCGAACGTCGAGGCGCCGGCGCCGCCGAGCGCAGGCGCTGTCGCGAGCGTTGGATCGTCGCCGAAGTCGCCGGTCGAAACGGCGCCGCTTGCTTCGCCGCCACCGGCGGCGTTCGCGACGATGACGCCGCTCGCGCTGATCATCGGCGCGTCGAGGCCGATGAAACCGCCCGAGCCGCCGCCACCGGCGCCGGCGTTGGCCGAGTTGCCGCCGCCACCACCGCCGGAGCCCGACGCGTTGATCACGCCACCGATCATGATCGCGTTGTTCGCGATCAGATAGACAGCGCCGCCGCCGTGGCCGCGCGCGCCAGGCGCGGTGTCGTCGGCGCCGTTCTGCCCCGGGCAGCCGCCGCGCAAGGTCGTTGGTGCCAGCGTCGCGCCTGCAGTGCCGGCGTTGCCACCGACGCCAGCGCCATTGCCGCCCATGCCGCCAAAGCTGCCGCCTGCACCTCCGGACGTTCCGGTCGGCGGTGTGCCTTCGCTGCACCCGGGGGCGTCGCCGCTGGGGCCGATGCTCACGCCGCGATGGCTCGCGACATCGATGAGGCCGTTGACCGTCAATGTTTCGGTCGCGACGAGCACGAGCGGACGCATCCCAGTCGCCGCCACGGTGACGCCGCTGTTGATCGTGATCGTTTGAGCGGCGATCACGCACCACGCGGTCGAATTCGTCAGCGTCTGGCACTGCGGCGAAGACTCGGTGTTCACGACGACGCTTTGCGAGACCGTTTGGTTGCCGCTCGGCGGCGTCGCAAAGCACGCGATCGCGAGGCCGGTGCCGTAGCAATTTCCGTTATCGCCAGGCACATCGGTGCCGCCATCGCCGCCACCGCCGACGCATAGATTCGACATCGGTCCGGATCGATCGCCGAAGCGCAGACCCGACGGGCAGGTGCTATCGGGAAAACTGCAAAACCCACCGCTGCACGTTCCGTCCGCGCCGCATTGCTGATCGGTTTCGCACGTGAACGAGCCTGCGCCATACGGACTACAGGCGCACAGTGCGACGAGGAGGGCCCTCTGCACCACGGGGTGATTGTACTGCAGCACCAGGGCGCTTCGTCTATCCTTATGGCGAGGTGGTGAAGCCTGCGAGCCAAAGGTCTCGTCATCTTGCGCCGGGCGACACGCTGGGCAAGTACGAGGTCATCCGGCAGATCGCGATCGGCGGCATGGCGGAGCTCTACCTGGCGCGCACCTCGGGCATCGAAGGCTTCGAAAAGCTCGTCGTGCTCAAGCGCATCCTGCCGCAGTACGTGTCGAACGCGAGCTTCATCAATATGTTTCTCAACGAAGCGCGCATCGCGGCGACGCTGCATCACGGCAACATCGCGCAGGTCTACGATATCGGCGTCGACGAGGGCGATTACTTCTTCGCGATGGAGTACGTCCACGGCGAGGATCTCGACCACATCCTGATCGCCGCCGAGGAGCAAGGCGTGCCCGTGTCGCTCGATGCGGCGCTGACGCTCGTCGCGGGCCTGTGCGCGGGGCTGCATTACGCGCACGAGAGGTCAGGCGTCGACGGCAAGCCGCTGCAGATCGTGCATCGCGATGTGTCGCCATCGAACGTGCTCGTGAGCTACGACGGCTCGGTCAAGCTCGTCGATTTCGGGATCGCGCGCGCGACGTCGCGCGCCGGCACCACGCACGGCGGCGGCATCAAGGGAAAGATCGCGTACATGTCGCCCGAGCAATGCAAGGCGCGCAGTCAGCTCGATCGCCGCAGCGATATCTACGCTGTCGGCACGATCCTCTACGAGCTGTCGACGGGCCGGCAGCCGTTCCTAGGCGAGACCGAATATCAGGTGCTCAACCAGATCGTGAACGACGATCCGCCGGAGCCGACGCGCATCGTGCCGAGTTATCCGCCGGCGCTCGAACGCATCGTGCTGCGCGCTCTCTCACGCGATCCCGACGCGCGCTATCCGACGGCGCTCGCGCTGCAAACGGACGTCGAAGACTTTGCGCACGAGATGCGGCTGCGCATCTCGCCGCTCGTGCTCGCGCGGCTCATGGGGACGCTGTTTCCGGCGCGCCTCGAAGAGTGGGATCACGCGCGCACGCAGGGCGCGTTCTTCGTCGAGCAGCACGTCGTGCGCACGCTGATCGAGAGCGGCAAGACGCCCGATCACGAAGTCGCAGCTGCGCTCGCGCGGCATGTCGAAGAGCTCGACGAGCCGACGCTGCCGCCGAGCGACGACGAGACGACCGCGATCACGTCCACGCCGCAGCATCATGATGATGCCGATACGAGCGTGAGTGCGCCGCAGTTTCAGAGCGGGCTGTTGCCGATTGCCGCGCCCCAGACGGATGAACACGTCGTCGTCGCGCCGCCGGAGCCAAAGCGACCGCCGCCATATCCAAACGTCACCGGGCTGATGACGGCGACGCCCGGCTCACTCGTGACATCGACGACGAGCTACGGCAGGTCCGTCGAAAAAATCGCCACGGTCGGCGACGTGACCGAAGTCGTCAACGTGCCGAAGCGCCAGCGACAGACGTCGCCGACGACGTTCGTGCGCACGAGCCGGCGCTCGGCGTTACTCGTGATCGTCCCGTCGGTCCTCGTCGCGGCAGGAATCGCGGTCGTGATCGTGATGATGAGCATGCGCGAGACCACGCCGCAGGCGTCGATCGAGTCGTCGCCACCGCCTGCGGAGCCTGCGAAGCAGGAAGCGCCGCCGCCGCCACCTACGCCGCCGGTCGTTGTCACGCCGACGCCGGAACCTGAGGTTGTAGCGCCCGAGCCACCGCCGAAACCTGCCGTTGCGACGCCCGAGCCGAAGCCCGAGCCAAAGAAGGTCGAGCCAAAGAAGGCCGAGCCGAAAAAGGTCGAGCCCAAAAGGATCACGAAGAAGGTCGAAGCCAAACGGCCCGAGCCCAAGAAGGTCGAGCCCAAACCGAAAGAGGACCCCGCATGGGACGCCGATTCGCCGTTCATGCCGGTACGTACCGAGAAGCGCTGATCGTGCTGCTCTTCGCGACGACGACGGCGCTCGCAGCGCCGAAGAAGGTCGAAGCGAAGGTCGAGTTCGATCGCGGTGTCGCCGCGTACAAGAAGGGTGATTACGCGACGGCGGCCGATGCGCTCGGCAGCTCGTTCGCGCTCGAGAACGACGAAGAGACGCTCTTCGCGTGGGCGCAGACCGAGCGCAAGCTCGGCCACTGCGACAAGGCGATCGAGCTGTACACGAAGCTGCTGTCGTTCAAGCTACCCGCCGCGAACAAGAAGGCGGTGCAGGTGCAGATCGACGAATGCAAGGTCATCGTCGCTGACGAAAAGAAAGCCGCCGAAGAGAAGCGCAAACAGGAGAAGCGCCCCGAACCGCCACCGGCGCCTGCGCCTGCGCCCGTCGCCGCGCAGCCGCCGCGGCAGGAGCAACCAACGCCAACGGGCGAGCCCGCGCCGCGCGCGTGGTGGAAAGATCCCGTCGGTGGTGCCCTCATCGGTGCTGGCGTGATCGGGATCGGCGTCGGTGTCGTGTTCCTCGTGCAGGGCGCAAATGCCGACGCCGAGAAGAACGCAGCCAAGATGTATCCCGAGTTTGTCGATGCCGCGAATCGCGCCGAGTCGGCCGGTCGCGTCGGTGTGATCGCGACAGTTGTCGGCACCGCGCTCGTCGCGGGTGGTGTCGTTTGGTACGTCACGCGCAAGCCTTCGCGCGAGCGCACCGCATGGATCGCGCCGATCGGCACCGGCATCGCGCTCGGCGGCCGGTTCTAGCGTCCGCCAAGATCGCTAGCGAGGCGCGATGCCCGAGGCTAGTCGGAGGCCATCGTCACGACGATTTTTCCCCGCGCGCGTCCGCGCTCGAGCTCTGCAAACGCCTCGCGAAATTCCGCGAGCGGAAACGTGCGATGCACGATCGGTTTGAGCGTGCCTGCATCGATCCAGCTCGCGATCTCGGCGAGCTGTTCGCCATCGGGGCGCATGAACAGATACACGAAGCGCGCCTTCGCTCGGGCGGCGGCGCGGCGACGCTTCATCGTCGCGAGCCACAGCGCGCTCGGTGTCCACCATGGCAACCACTCGCGTGCGAACGCCACATCCGGCAGTCCGCCGACGCCGACGACGGTACCTCCCGGTTTCACCACGCGCAGCGAGTCGAGCTCCGTCGTGCCGAGCGTATCGAACACCGCATCGAGATCGCGCACGCGATCGACGACACGCTCCTTCGTGTAATCGATCACCTCGTCGGCGCCGAGGCTCTTCACGAAGGCGATGTTCTTCGTGCTCGTCGTCGTCGCGACCCACAGCCCCAAGATCTTCGCGATCTGGATCGCGAACGTGCCAACGCCACCGGCACCCGCATGCACGAGCACGCGCTGTCCTCGATCGAGCTTCGCGCACTCGCGCAGCGCTTGCAGCGACGTCAGCGCCGCGAGCGGGACCGCCGCCGCTTCCTCGAAGCCCACGCGTTTGGGCTTGATCGCGACCACACTCTCATCTGCGGCAACCCGCTCGGCGATCCCACCCATGCGCAGCTTCTCCAGGCGCGCATACACCTCGTCGCCGACGCGAAACCGCGTGACTCCGTCCCCGACGGCCGTGATTACACCCGCCACATCACATCCAAGTCCGATCGGCGGACGCAGCGGGAGCACGAGCTTTGTCTTGCCGTTTCGGATCTTGTAATCGAGCGGATTAAGACTCGCGGCGCGGACTTCGATCAGAACATCGCGCGGATTGATCTCCGGATCCGGACGCTCGATGAGCTCGACCACGTCCGGTCCGCCGTAACGATTTGCGACGATTGCTTTCATGCGCGGACCCTCGCTGTGGCACTCGCGCACACGCGCGTATTCGCACACCCGGTTCTGATAGAGACTGAAAAATTCGCGTGATAGTTTGAACACATAGCAATGCGAAAGGTGGCCGGACAGAAGCCGTCGAACGGCCGGAAGCGCGCAGCTCGCCGCACGCAGGATCCGTATCGCAACGCGCCCGGCACCGACGGCGCGCGGGCATCCGCCGTCTGGCTCGAGACTCTCGGCCTCGTCGTCGACAAACCTTGGTACGTCGAGGTTGCGCTCGACGTCCTCGACCGCCCGGCCACCGCCACGTATAGCGGCGATTCAGACACGCGCTTCCACCTGAACATCTACCCCGAAGAGTGGGGGATCTTCTTTTGTCATGGCAGTCGAGCGTCCTGGATTCGTGTTACCGACCAACCGTTCGTGCACGGCCGCGACGATTACCAGCTCCTTATCGAGCTGCCGGAGCTGCCGACGATCGGCACCCTCGTGCGCACGCTCGAAGGCCGCTACGCGATCCAGTTCAAGCGCGACCACGGCCTGATCCGCACGAACATCTCGAGCGGCAAGCAGGTGGTCCGCAAGTGGCTCTCGGGCCTGTGACAGGCACGTCGTAGCGGCGTCGCCGCGCGCTGTACAACTCGTGTGTCGCTGCTCGACCGCCTCTCGTCATGCGCGACGCAATGCGAGCACGACAGGTCCTTATGGATCCAGGGCCTCGCTGCTTCCGTCGCATGGGATATTGCGGGCAAGCAAGCCGCGCTCTGCGCGGAGACGCCCGATGCTCAGGTCGGCGATCCATGTGACGTGGGCAGCGATCCGCCTATCTTGATGACGCCAATTCCGTGCCTACCGACGCGTGCACGATTGAACGGCGACGGCACGGTCGCAGGTCAGGACTATCTCGCGTGCGATGCGACGACTCATACATGCACTGCTGCGAGCGCGCCCGTGATCGATGGTTTCTTGCAGCCGTGTGATGCGTGGGTGATGTCGATGTTCGGCGCCGGTGTCAACGGCGTATATGCCGAGCTTTGGACAACGCAATCGGTGGGTCCTCCGAGCATTCCGCCCGACGGATGCCTTCTCGCTTGGGACGATGCGACGCAAACGCTCACGAGTGGCAAGACGATCAAATGCATCGGCGATTGGCAGTGCCCGGTGGGCACGCTCTGCGACGATCAGCTGATGTTCGTCTTGCCGTACGCCTCCGACCACCCGGGCTTTTGCAAACCAGGTCCGCGCGGCACGCTGACGCCTGCGATGCTGTCGCGTTAGCCGATTTCTTCGGCGTACGTCATCACGAGGTACATCACCGACTCGGTCTTGCCCGGGTTGCGATACGCGTGCGGCGTATCGGCCTCGAACAAGATCGAATCGCCGGCCTCGAGGCGATGCGTGTCACCGGCGACATCGATCTCGATCGTGCCCTGCGTGACGACGAGGTTCTCGCTGGTGCCCGGCGGATGCGCGTCGGCATCTTCGACGCTGCCGCTCGCGAGGCGCAGCTCGTAGAACTCGACACGGCGCGCCTCGTCGAACGGGAACAGGGCGCGCGACGAGAAGCTGCGATCCTTGCTCGTGAGGATCTTCGATTCGGATGCGCGCAGCACGAGCGCACCGGATTGCGTGCGCGCGCTGATCAGCGCGGAGAACGTGACCTCGAGTGCGCGCGCGATCTTCCACAGCACGTTGATCGTCGGCGCGCTTTGGCCGAGCTCGATCTGGCCGAGCATCGCGCGCGAGACGCCGGAGATTTGCGCGAGGCGCTCGAGCGAGAGGCCGCGGCGCGTGCGCAGGCGGCGCAAGTTCGCACCGACGACAGGCGCGAGGTCGGTGTTTTCCTGCCCCGAATTTGTCGCCGTAGCAGGTGCAGCTTCTTCCGTTTGCGGAGCCTTCTCCACCCGCACTTTGTTACCTGACGCTTTCTTCTTCACCAGATCCAAACCGGGACCCAGTATACCCACACGGTCGGGGTAAACGGGTTTGCCGGCTGGCTGCGCGGCTGCATCGCCTTGCGCTCACCGCGACTACGACGGTACTCGTCGAGGCTCACGATGTTGCCGGCTACAGCTGCGTTGCTCATGACTAGATCTTTATCCGCTTGAGCGGAAACGATCAATCTGTTTGAACGGACAAACTGCCAACTGGCTGGAATTACTTGGTGCCGAACAGGCGGTCGCCGGCGTCGCCGAGGCCCGGGATGATATAGCTCTTCTCGTTGAGGCCATCGTCGATCGCGGCGGTGTAGATCGGGACATCGGGGTGGCTCGCGTGGAACGTGCGGATGCCTTCGGGGCACGTGACGAGGCAGACGAACTTCACGGAGCGCGGCCGGCTCTGTTTGAGCCGCTCGATCGCAGCGACCGCGGAGTTGCCTGTCGCGAGCATCGGATCGACGACGATCGCATCGCGATCGCCCATGTTGTCGGGGACCTTGTAGTAGTACTCGATCGCGACGAGCGTCTTCGGCTCGCGATAGAGGCCGATGTGACCGACGCGAGCTGACGGCAGGATCTCGAGCATGCCGTCGAGGATTCCGCTGCCGGCGCGCAAGATCGAGATGAGGACGATCTTCTTGCCGTCGAGGATCGGCGCGGTCATCGGGGCGATCGGGGTTTCGATCTCCACCTTCGCCGTCGGGAGATCCCGGCACACTTCGTAGGCCAGGAGCATCGAGATTTCACGTAGCAGGTTACGGAATGTGCTGGTGCTCGTCTTTTTGGACCGCATCAGCGTCAGCTTGTGCTGGACGAGCGGATGATCGATGACGTTTACCTTGCCGGGCATCGTGGCCGGCGAAGGTAGCAGAGCGAATCAGCGCTGAGCCACCTGCGCCGAGCGCGTCGACGCCGCATGAGAGGCCGTCGAGACGGTGACGACCGACACCGCGGCAGCGAGCGCCACGCACGCCGCGAAGAAGATGTCGCGAATGCGGGTTTGGCTCTGGCGGGTGGCGATCGAATCGAGGCGGGTATTCATTGCTGTCTCCTTGTTGCGAACGAAAGCTTGTATTGCGACTGCGATGCCAGGTCGAAACGGCGGCATTTCAGCTGGTTACACGACGAATTCACGCAATTGTCCTGTCGCACCCATTGTCCCAGTCCTGCCGCTGTCGCAGCCTGCGAGGCATGCCGCGCAAGAACGTTCCATCGAAGTCGCCGTACGAGCCGGTGATCGGCCTATCACGCGCCGTGCGCGTCGGGCCCTGGATCGCGGTGTCGGGCACCGCGCCGATCAGCAGCAGCGGCGCGACGGCTCATCCGGGCGACGTCTATCTCCAGACGAAACGCTGTCTCGAGATCACGCTGCGCGCGATTGAGGACGCCGGCGCAAATGCCGCGTCGGTGATCCGTACGCGCGTCATGCTGGTCGATATCTCGCGGTGGCGAGATGCCGCGCGCGCGCACGGCGAAGTCTTTGGTTCCATCAAGCCCGCGACCACATTCATGCAGGTCAGCGGCTTCATCGATCCCGAATGGCTCGTCGAGACCGAAGCAGACTGCTACGTGACTAGCGATTGACGAGGTGCATGCCCTGCGCTGCATCCGCCGCCGTCGAGACGCTCGACAGCGCCACGCCGCCAGCGATCACGACGAGTGCGGCGAACACGAGGTCACGCACGCGGGATCGGCGTTGACGAGTAGCGATGGTTTCGAGGCGGTTGCTCATGGTGGGCTCCTTGACGAGGTGAAGGGCCTTTCTTCAAGGGTGATGCCATGTTCGCGTCGAACAGTTGCAGCCGGTTACGGTCGGAAACCGCACCAGCGACCGTCGCACGTCCTGTCGCAGCGTCCGTCGCGCCTGGTTTTCGCTAGAACACAGTACCGTCGGATTTGATCTCGATCGGCGGGCCACCGGTTGGGCGTAGGCGTGACGCGACGGCGCGGCCGGCCGCCCACGTGCCGCCTTCGAGGATGTTCGCCAGCGGCAGCTCGCCCGGCGTCTTGCCGAGGCGTTCGCGAACACCTTCGGCGACGCGATCGAGCAGCGCGACCGTCAGCGCGCGCCACTCGACGATCACTTCATCGCCGACGGCATGCGCCTGTTCGCGCACCGCTGCATGCTTGGGAACGAGCAGACCGAGATCGACGAGCAGACCACCGTTGCGATATTCGGGCAGCGCCGTCAGCGCGCCCACCTGCGTGACCGATAGGCCGGCTCGCGACAGCGGCTCGAACAAGGAGTACGCGAGCCACTGCGAGAGCTTGTGAAACGGCACGAGCCCGGCCGAGGGGCCGGTGCCGCCCGCGGCCGGATGCGGCCACACATCACCGAGGTTCACGCCCGCGAGCTCGATGCGACCGGGCCAAATCGGGCCGAGACCTTCGAGCAGCGCCGTGAGGATCGACGGCGCGTCGATGTTCGTCGCGAGACCGCGCGCGACGGAGCCCGATGGCGCGCGCCGCTCGAGCGCGATCCATTGCAGGTGATCGAGCAGGCCGCCCGGGCGTTCGCCGAGAAAGATCGTCGGTGCCGCGGCGAGTGCATCGCCGAGCGCACGCGCGAGGCCGACGCGACCATCGAAGCCGACGAGCGGATTATCGCCGCTGACCTGAAATGCAGCGGCGAGCTTTGCGGCATCGAGCGTGCGCAGTGCCTTCGCATCGACGCGCAGCGGATCGTTGCCGGGATCCGACGAGAACAAGCCTTCCTCGAACGCGCGCAGGCTCGCGACGGCGAGACCTTCCGAGCGGCGCAGCGTGAGGCCGGTGCTCGCTTCGCGATAGCGCCACCTGTCGCCGGCGCCAGCGTCGAGCAGCACCGAGATCACGATGAGATCGATCCAGATGCGTGCGCGTGCGTCGGAGCGCATCTCGCCGATGTCGGCATCGAGCTCGGCGACGCGATCGGCGCCGCCGACGCGAAAGTGATTGATGCGGCCGTGCACGGGAATCTCGAGCGTCGGGTAGCGCTCGCGCGTGACGGTGACGACTTCGTCGATCACGCGCGGCAGCGCCGCGAGATCGATACCGAAGTGCGCGAGTCGCCCGCGGCACCCTGCATCGAGGATGTTCTCGCACCGCGCGCGAATCGAGAGCGGCGATCGAAGGTACGCGATCGCGGTCTCGGTTTCGCTCGCCGTCATCGGGCGAAGCTTAGCTCACTTGAAGATCGTCACGGGCACGTCCGTCGCGTGATCGCCGTATCCGACCTGGAGTGTGGTCTCACCCTCTGCCGTCGCTTCGAGCATCATGCCCGCCATATCCAGCGTCGCGATGTGCGGATCGAGCACCGCCCACTGGCTCTCGCGCGTGATGTCTCGCACGCGAAGCACCGTATCGAGCGCCCGCGCACGCACGTCGATCGCCTCGCCGACGGTTGCCTCAACCGAGCCCGGCTCGACCCAGATCCGAACGATGGCCGGTGGTCCGACGTGCGTCGGCACATCGAAGATCTCGCCGTGCGTGCCGAGGTAGACGACCGTGTCGCCCTCGCGCATGCCGCCGATCGAGACGTGTTGGCCATCGAGCGAAGGCGTCACGCTCGCGATGCTCTCGTCGTCGACGACCCACGTCACGTACGCGAGCTCGGGCGCTCCATCGACCGTGACGAGCACATCGCGGCTCGTGCCGCGTGGCATCGCGACCGCGCCGCGATCGATCTCGACGCTCGGGTTCGACAGACAACCGCCGAGCACACATATAAGCAAAGCAGCGCGTCGCATGTGTTCGAGGTAACCGAAGCCGCGCGCTCGGGCGAGAAAACAGCCAACGGCTCACGCGCGCACCGCGAGCATCGGGCGATACACCGCGCGGTAGTGCCACGCGAGGTACACCTCGAGCACGAGCACGCCGAGCGCGATCGACAACCCCTCGGGCGCGAGGAACGCGTGAAACGCGACGATGTTGACGATGACCGGCGCAATCAGCGCGAGCGCGAGCGGCACGAGGCGATTGCAGAGCAGCAGCGCGCCGACGACGACCTCGGTGCCCTTGATGAGCTGGAACAGATAACCCGACTTGACCAACGCGAAGCCGAGCGCCATTGCGCCGGCGGGCGGTGGCGTCGTCGGTTGCGGCACGAAGTGGAGGAAGCCATCGAGCCCGAACACGAAGAACACGAGGCCGAGCAGGATGCGCGCCGCGGTGGGCGCCCACGTGAGAGCATTGATAGCGGTCTTGGTAATCATGACGTTGTCTCCTTCACCCAGGCGACGACCGACCGATCACCAGATCGACACGCGATTGAAAAATCGCTAGAGCGCTGGATTCACTCGCTCCGAAGATGTGCCGTCCACTGCCGCCCCCGGCATGTCCCAAAACAGGGCCTCTGACGTGTCCTTGAAAACATGAGGAAGTACGCCGTTCTTGTTGTCGTCATGTGTGCGTGCACCACGCTTGGTCCGATGCCTGCCACCACCGGTATCTCTGCCGTTCCCATCGGCAGGCCAGGCCTCGAAGCCCAGCTCGGGACGGTGCCCACATTTTATTTGAGCGACTCGGCGCGCGCCGATGCGAAAGGCACGGCGACACCGCAGCTCGCCGCGCTGCTCGAGCTCGATCGCTTCATTCACCTGCCGGGCCTCGTGTTCGGCGGCCGCATGTTTGGCCCCAACGGCGACACGCTCGTCGAGCCCTACGTCGGCTATCGCGCAAAGATCGCCGAGGACTTCGCCGTCGGCGGTGGCGTGTTCGGTACCGCGAAGCGCTCGGAGGCGCGGCTCGCGAGCTATCACGGCACGCGCATCGGCGGTGAGCTCCAGCTCGATGCAAAGCTTTGGGAGCCGGCATCGTGGTTCGCGCTGCACGGCCAAGCCGCGCTCAGCGCAACGCGCATCGAGGCGAGCGGCACGTACTGCGTCAATGACATGGGCATCGCGATCGACTGCGACGTGGAGGACACGACGCTCAACACGATGATCAGTGGTCAGCAAGAAGGCGTGTATCCCGCGGCGACCGGCACTGCGGTGTTCGACTTCGGGCGCGATTCCACGCGGCGGTTTCGCGGCGTTCGCCTCGCGGCGCTCGCGGCGGCCGGCACGATGCCGCTCGTGCGCGATGGCGAGAAGACGGCGACCGGCATGTACACGACGTTCGGGCTGACGCTCACGCTAACGCTCGCCCTCGCCGACGGCGATCCGCAGTAGTGATACTGTGCGCGCGTGAGCCTGGCCGAACGGCGGTGGCTGCGCATCTTCACGCTGTGTGCGCTCTACGTCGCGCAGGGGATCCCGTGGGGATTCATGACGACGACTTTGCCGGCGTATCTCACGAAGCGCGGCCTCGATTTCGGCTTCGTCACGACGACGCTCGCGTTCACGACGCTGCCGTATTCGTTCAAGTGGATCTGGGGGCCGATCGTCGACACCGTGCAAATCGAGAAGCTCGGGCGACGCCGGCCGTGGATCGTGTTCGCGCAAGCGATGATGGCGGTCACCGTTCTGACGATCGTCGCGCTCGATGTCACGCAGCAGGTCAAGCTGCTCGCGTGGATGATCTTGATCCACACGGTGTTCAATTCGCTGCAGGACGTCGCGACAGATGCACTCGCCGTCGACATCTTGCCCGACGAAGACCGCGGCCGCGCGAACGGCCTCATGTACGCCTCGAAGTACGGTGGCGGATTGATCGGCGGCGGCGTGATGGCCGGGTTGATCGTGCGCACGAATCTCGACACCGCGCTGCTCGTGCAGACCTCGATCCTCGTCGCGATCATGCTGCTGCCACTGTTCGTGCGCGAAGGTTCGGGGCCGGCGCCGCGCCGCGAGCGAGCTGCCGTTGTCGGTCGAGCGCTCGTGCAGGCGTTCTCTCTCAGGTCGACGCTCGTCGCTGCCGTCCTGATGCTTGTCGGCACATTCTCGATCGGCCTCGTCGCCGCGATCGGCTTTCCGCTGTTCATCGAAACGCTGCACTGGGAGCCAGACAAGCTCACCGCGATCACCGGCTTCTGGGCTCTGCTCGTCGGCGGCGTCTGCGCCGCGAGTGCCGGGTATCTCAGCGATCGCTTCGGGCGACGCCGCGTTGCCGTGATTGCCGCGTTCGCACTCGCCGCCGGCTGGATCGCATTCTCGCTGTTGCACGATTCGTGGACGAACAAGACGCTGATCTACGTTTTTGCGTTCTACGAGGCGGCGTGTCAGGGCGTGTTCGTCACAGTGCTGATCGCCTTGGCGATGGATCTATCGTGGCCGCGCATCGCCGGCTCGCAGTTCACCACGTACATGGCGCTGTCGAATTACTCGACGACGCTCGGCTACCTGTTTGCGAAGCGCGCCCACGAGTGGTGGCAGTTTCCAACGATCTACCTGGTCGCCGCCGCCGTGCAGCTCGCAATCACGCCGCTGTTCTTGCCGATCGATCCGACCGAAACTCGCCGCAGCCTGCCGCTTCCGGAAGGCAAGCGCGCGAACATCACCGGCGTGGTGTGCCTCGGCGTTTTGGTCGTGCTCTTGATCGGCATGACTGTATACGACGTCTCGAAGAAGCTCGGGTAGAATGCCGACGATGCGCCTGCTCCTGCTCCTCGCGCTCGCGGCCTGCACCCAGCCGCGCAGCAAGACGTGCACGGAGATTTGCGCGCGCGAATCGGATTGCGTGCAGTCGACGAACAGCCCGATCCCGTTCGACGAAAAAGAATGCATCGCCGCCTGCGAGGTGCTGCGCTCGGATCAGCAGAATCTCGCGAAGGTCGAACAGCACAAGGACTGCGTGATGAAGAACGCGTCCTGCCAGGCCGTGCTCGAGTGTCCTTAGCGTAGATCGTCGAGGCCGCCGCCGTTGACGACCTGCTTGTAGCCAGCCGCCTCGAGCTGCGCCTTCGCTTCGGCGGCGCGCTTACCCGCCGAGCAATACACGACGATCGGCTTGGACTTGTTGTCGTGCGTGAGCTGGTGGACCTCCGCCATCCGCCCCTGCAGCTCCTGCACGGGAATGTTGATCGCTTGATCGAGGCGCCCCTCTTTGAACTCGCCGTCGCTTCGCACGTCGAGCACGACCGCGCCTTTGGCGATCAGCGCTTTCGCTCGCGCGGGATCGATCGCTTTATCCGCGACCGGGGTGGGGGCCGGAGTTTGCTTCGAGTCGGAGCTCGAGCAGGCGATCAGCGCGATGAAGATGAGGACTCGCACGTCGCGAGTATGCCATTTAGATGTCTTCGGCGGTCTTCAAGATCTCGACGATGAAATCCTTTCGAATCCGTACGAGGCTCGAGGCCTTCGCGTACTGGAGGATACCGACGCCCGTGCCACCGGCTGTTGGCGAAGTGCCGGTGATGTCTTCGGCCTTGTCCATCTTGATGACGCACACCTTGTTCTGCGCGCGAGCGCGTGCGCAGTCGTCGGTGGCCATCTTCTTGACGTCGGTGGTGCGCTCGCCGTCGGCGTGGGCGAACGTGGGAGCACAAAGCAGGGACGCGAGCAGGATGAACCGCATGTACGAGGGACACGCGGCTTTCGCGCCGGTTGCACTCAGTCTTCGCGGCGGTCGGCGAGCTTGCGCCGCGCATCGCGCCAACGCTCGAAGTGCCGCTCGATGATCTGGCGATCCGCGCGGGCGCGAGCGAGCCTGGCGCGCGCTTCATCGACGTGGTCGATCCGCGCTTCGTGCGCGAGCTCGGCGCGGAGCTCTTCGCCGATTGCATCGTCGAGCTCGCGACGCCGGCGCGCGATGAACCGATCGGCCGCGGCGAGCTGGGCTGCCGTCGCGGAGTGCTCGCGCGCGGAAACCGCCTCCGTAAGCGCCGTGCGCGCCGCTACCGTGCGCGCGCGTGCCGCCTCGACTCGCGCTTGTGTTTCGCGCGCATCGCCGACTTTTGCTGCGAGATCGCCGCGGACAGCGCGCTCGTCGCGCTCGCGCACGTTGCGGAGCGGAGCGAGTCGGTAGCGGTCCTCTTGGCCCACAGCGCGATGTTACACTCGTCGTCGAATGGTCCACGCGGGCGACGCGCCGATCGACCGCTACGTCGTGCTCGAGCACCTCTCGGAAGGGGGCATGGGCGCGATCTATGTAGGCAAGAAGCTCGGCGCCGGCGGCTTCGAGATGGAGGTCGTGCTCAAGCAGCTGTTGCCCGAGTTCACGCAGCAGGAAGAGTTCATCGATCTGTTCCTTCGCGAGGCGAAGCTGTCGGCGACGCTCGACCACGCGAACATCGTCCACACGATCGATCTCGTCACCGCGGGCGGCGAGTACTTCATCGTGATGGAGTACTTGCCCGGCGGCGATTTGCGCACGCTGCTCAAGAAGGCAAAGCGCCGCGGCAAACGCTTCTCACCGGCGGCGGCGATCTACATCTCGCGCGAGGTACTGTCGGCGCTGTCGTACGCGCACGCGAAGCGCGACTTCAACGGCAATCCGCTCAAGCTGATCCACCGCGACGTGTCGCCGTCGAACATCCTCCTCTCGTACGCCGGCGAGGTGAAGCTGACCGACTTCGGCATCGCAAAGGCAGCGACGCACACGTCGCTGTTCTACAAGGTCAAGGGCAAGATCGGATACATGTCGCCGGAGCAGGCGCGCAGCGAGGACATGGATCATCGCTCCGATCTCTATTCGCTCGCAGTGTGCATGTACGAGATCCTGACCGGCGAGCGCTTGTTCGTGCATGCAGGACTGACGACGTCTGCCGACGAGATCTACTCGCAGCCGGTGCCGCAGTTGTCCAAGAAGGTGCCCGGCCTGACGCCCGAGATGGACATGATCATGAGGAAGGCGCTCTCGCTGCAGCCCGAGAAGCGCTACCAAACCGCGGGCGAATTTCAGGAAGCGCTGATGCGCTGCGCGCACCGCAACGGCCTCTTGATGTCGGCGCCCGAGCTCGCGCGCGAGCTGCGCGACGCGTGCGGCCCCACCGATCAGTGGCGCGGCGACGAAGATGATGAAGACGTGCTCGAAGTGCCGCGCGCCGGCACCGAAGTCTATGACGCGGCCGGCAGCGACGAAGATGATGACGACTCGATCGAGATCCGTCCGTCGGGTCCGCTGTCGATCCACAGCATCGCGGCGCGCGCGAAATCGCCGCCCGCGTCCAAGTCACCGTCGGCCCCGGGCAGCCCGGGCCCGACGGGTCGTCCTTTGGCGATGCGCCCGAAGACAGAGGTCGGCAAGTTTCAGGGCCTCGAGCTGACGTCGATCATCAACATGATGGATCAGGACGAGCAGGGCTCGAAGCCACTCGTCGACCTATCGCTCTCGCCGATTCCGCGCTCGCCATCGGATCCGGCGCTGCAATCGCTCGTGCAATCGCTCGGTGCGCCGCCCCCGATCGACCCGACGTACACGCCGCCGCCGCTCGATTCATCCGAGCTCGTACCGACGGCCCCGCGCCGCGCGCCGCCGCTCGAAGCACGCGCGCCGAGGCCGGATATCCCCAAGACTGCACAGACAAAGTCGCCCGCATTCGTGCTCAAACCGTGGATGGTGATCGCCGCGCTCATCGTGGTCGCGCTCATCGTTGCGATGATCGTCGCGTTGTCCGGTCCGAGCGTGCAGACTGGAAAGTAGGCGCGATCCTTAGAGGATCTACGAGGGTGGGGGTATAGACACCAGGGGCCGCTGAGGTCTACCATGAGCGAGGCCGACGGATGTCTCGCGACCGATCCAACGTCACCGCACTGCTCGACGATGCGCCCTCGTACTCGCGGCAGAACGCGGGGGGCATTTTTGTCGTGATCAAAGGTCCAGATCGCGGCGAGGCGATTCGCCTCACGAATGAGCCGGTGTCGTTCGGTTCGGGACCGCAATGCAGCCTCGTGCTCACCGACAAGACGGTGTCGCGCAAACATCTCGAAGCATCGCTCATCGACAACGAAGTCGTGATGACCGATTGCGGCTCGACGAACGGCACGTTCATCCAGGGCTCGCGGTTCGAGCGCATTTCGATCGGATTTGGCGCTGAGGTCAAGCTCGGCCGCACCGTCATCAAGTTTTTGCCCGATGAAGAGATCGTCGAGCCCGAGCCGTCGGTGCAGACCGCGTTCGGCTCGATCGTCGGCGGCGACACGAAGATGCGGCAGATGTTCACGCTGCTCGAAGATGTCGCTGCGACGAACGCGACCGTGCTCATCGAAGGCGAGACCGGCACCGGCAAGGAGCTGATCGCCGAAGAGATCCACATCCACTCGCCGCGCAAAGACGGGCCGTTCGTCGTGTTCGACTGCGGCTCGGTACCGCGCGAGCTGATCGAATCGATGCTGTTCGGTCACGTCAAGGGCAGCTTCACCGGTGCGATCACGGATCGCCGCGGCGCATTTGCCGAAGCGCACGGCGGCACGATCTTCCTCGACGAGATCGGCGAGATGGCGCTCGATCTGCAGCCATCGCTATTGCGTGTGCTCGACAAGCGCGCGGTGCGCAAGGTCGGCTCGAACACGTACGAGAAGATCGACGTGCGCGTCGTCGCTGCGACGAACCGCGATCTGCGCGCGGAGGTCGCGAAGAAAACATTCCGCGAAGACCTCTACTACCGCCTCGCCGTGATTCGCGTCAGCGTGCCACCACTGCGCGAGCGCGGCAGCGACATTCCACTGCTGATCCAGCACTTCGTTAGCTCGTTCGGTCCCGGCCTCAGCGTCACGCCCGAAGACATGGCGCGGCTCGTTCGCCACAGCTGGCCTGGCAACGTGCGCGAGCTCCGCAACGTGATCGAGCGCGCATGTCTGCTCGCTCGAGGCTCGACGATCAATCTCGAAGATGCGCTCGTCAGCGAAGCGGCGCCGAGCCTCGGCATTCGCACCGACCTGCCATTTAAGGAAGCGAAGGGTCAGCTCGTCGAGCGCTTCGAGCAGGAATACATCGAAGACTTGATGCGGCGGCATAAGATGAACCTCTCGGCCGCAGCGCGCGAAGCGCAGATCGATCGAAAACATTTGCGCGAGCTCATCCGCAAGTACGGCCTCGATCCGCGCCACAAGATGGATGGCGAAGCGCCCGGCGGCGGAGGCGACGAAGAGCTCGATTAGGTGCAGGTGCACCCGCGCGGGTGCACCAGGTGCAGCCTGAATCAACGTAGCGAAAACGCGCCAAATCGGTGCGGCACGTGGCGTGCTTTGTCCGCTAGCATGGAACCGTGGCTCATCGGTGCAATTGCCGGCGGTACCGCTGCGCTAGCAGTCGTCGTATCGCAGCGCCGCGGTAATAAGACCGCGAGCGAGGTGTGGCCGCTATTGCGAGAACGCGGCCCGCTCACGATCCCCGAGATCATGAATCAGCTCGGACTGCAGGGATTCTCGGCGCAAGGCAAGGTCGTGATGGCGCTCGATTCGCTGATCCGTGAAGGCCGCGTCGAAGAATCGCCCGTGCCGCCCGGCACGCCGACCCTCGAGAAGATCAATCTTCGCACGTACGCAGTGCGCGCGAGCTAAGTCAGTCGTGCGAACGGCGAGCTCGCGCGGTGGTTCGCGAGCTAGGTTAGTCGTCGATGCGAACGCGCGCGGACAGTCGCTCGTCCTTGACGGTGATGTCCCACTTGCGACGCGAGTCGGTCACGATGTCGTAAACCTCGACGGTGTGCGGACCGACGACTGTATCAATGCGTTCGGTCGGGCACGTCATGCCGGTAGCCTTGCCATCGACGTAGACGTAGTAGCGCTCCTTCGCCTTGCACTTGATGACCTTGATGCCGGCGTGACCGCCCGATGGCGTCACCGGCTTGAGCGTGACATCGAAGACGCCGTGGCCATCGACCTCGCCGATGTAGAGCTCGTGGCCGGGCTGCAGGATCACCATCGTGTGCCGATCGCTCGAGCCCGGCAGCTTGACGGGGCTCGTGCCTTGATCCGCACCGTCGATGAACACACGCGCACCTTCAGGCTTCGATTTGATCTCGAGCGAGCTCGAGCTCGACGTCGCTTTGACCTTGTCGGGTTTCTTGTCGGGCGAGCCTTGGTCGGCCGCCGATCCTTTATCGGGTGTGGCTTTATCGGGCGCCGCCTTATCGGGCGTCGCCGAGCCTTTGTCGGGCGTGGCTTTATCGGGCGTGGCTTTATCGGGCGTCGCCGAGCCTTTATCGGGCGTCGCTTTATCGGGTGTCGCCTTATCGGGCGTCGCCGAGCCTTTATCGGGCGTGGCTTTATCGGGCGTGGCTTTATCGGGCGTCGCCGAGCCTTTATCGGGCGGCGCAGTCGCGGAACCTTTCTCCGGTGGCACCGCAACCGGGTGCGTGTCGACGGGCTTCACGGCGCTGCTACTGCCGGATGCCGCGACGGTCTCCGTCTCCGACTTCTTGTACATCGTTGTGTACGCGTACCAACCCGCAGCGGCGAGGCCACCGATCGCGAGCATGCTGATGATGACGATCGGCGCCTTGCTTCCGCGCTTGCGCGGCGGCACCTGCACGACGGGCGCTTGTTGCATGCGCGCCGGCACCGTTTGCTCGCGCACGATCGGCGTCGGCTGATCGATCGGCGGCGATGGATGCATCGGCGGCTGCACGAGCTCGCCCGCGACTGCGCGCGCATCGTTTTCGAATGCAGCGATGGACGCGGGATCGGGACGCGCCGTCACGATCTCGCTCGTCTGCTGCACCGAGCGTCGAGTGAATTCCTCGACCTGGTGCGGCGACATCTCGCCCGTCGACGATTCGAAATTCTGACTCGGCGGCACACTCGGCAGACGCGCGGCAGCGGGATGCGTGGCCGCGACCATATCCTCCGGCGGCACATCCCAGCCCATCGTGATGTTGCCCGGCTTCGCGGTTACCGTCGGTCCCGTCTGCGGAGGTGGCTCGTCCCACTCCTTGGTGATCTTGCCGACCTTCGGCGCGGGCCCCTTCGACGGCGCGGCGACGCCTTGCATCGTCGGCGGATCTTGCGCCGGCATCACGCCGCTAACGCTTGGCTGCGCGGCGACGAGCGGCGCGACGTCGTCGATCTCGATGAGGCCACTTGGCTCCTCGATCACATCCGGCTGCACCGCGGGCATCGGCGGCGGCGTCGTACGCGCGCGCGGCGGCGGCGTAGGAGGCCCGTTCTTCGGCGGCACGATCGAGGGAATCTGCGGCTTCTTCGGCAGCGCGAGACCGAGCATCGTCTTCGGCGCGCCGGCGGCCGCGCTCGTCGGAGGCGAAGGCGGCGGCGTCACGCCCGGCGGAACGGGAATCGGCGGCGGCGCGAGGCCGGGCACCGTATTGAACGCCGCCTTCGGAAGATCGCGGTACGTCGAGTCGGGAACGATCGGCGACGGCTCGGTTCGCATCTGATCGCGCGGGAACGGCATCGTCGCGACGTCGACGGGCTCGGCCTGTGCGCCAGCCGCTTGCATCGCTTGCGCGGTCTGCAGATTGAGCGCGACCATGCCCGACAGGTTGCCCTCGTTCATCGACGCGTTGCGATCGAGCGTCGACTTGATCTGCGCACCGATATCTTTGCGCGTGCCTGGCACCGGCGCGACGCGCAGCGCAGCGTCGAGCGCATCCGCGAGCGCGCGCGCATCGGGAAATCGTTCGAACGGCGAGCGCGCGAGGCAGCGCTGCAACACGCGCACGATCGGTCGCGGCAGCGGCGGCTCGGCGGGAGGTCCAGCCTGGATCGCCTGTGCGATCTGCGCCGGCGTGTCACCGCGATATGCCCGCTGACCGGTGACGAGCTCGTACGCGATCACGCCGAGCACGAACACGTCCGTTGCCGCGGAGGTCGCTTCGCCCGAGAGCTGCTCGGGCGCGAGATACGGAATGCGCTGCGCGAGCCGTTGCACCTCGACGGGACGCGGCGGCATCGTCGCCGCGAGGATCCCGAAGTCGGTCACCTTGACGTCGCCATCGGCGGTCACGATCACGTTCGATGGCGACAGCCCAAGATGCGAGAGGCCGCGACCATGCGCGTAGCCGACCGCGCGCGCCGCTTGCGACACGAGCGCGAGCGCGCCGCCGGCTGCGATGCCCGCGCCGGAGAGCTTCGCCTCTTGCATCAAACGAAACGCATCGAGCCCGGCGACATACTCGACGGCGGTGAACGTCTGGCCTTGCGCGACGCCGAACTCCGACATGCGCGCGATGCGCGGATGCTCGAGACTGCCGTACGATCGCGCCGCCGCGGACAGCGCTTGCGCGATCGCGCCGGCCGTCAGCTCGGGCATGAATCGCTTCACCGCGAACTGGCGCTCGAAGCCTGCGACGCCAAAAACCTTGGCGCGGGAGACGATACCGTTCGGTCCACCACCAATTGGCTCCAGCAGCTGGTAGCGCCCGACACGTTCGGTCGCGGTTGAAGAATCCTTCACCCGTAATAACTGTATACGATGTCGGCCCGTTGACGCGATGCGTTGGCTCTTGATATCGCGGCGCAGCTAACTTGCTCTCGACGGCGAACGCTGGCACCACCGATCCATGGCGAGGCGCAAAGGGACTCCCGAACCAACAAGTGAGGAGCCCGAGGATAAAGACGAGAAGAAAGAGGCGAAGGCCGAGGATGCAAAACCCGAGGCCGAGAAGCCGAGTCCCGACGAGGTCGCGACGCAGCCGATCAACGTAAAACCTGATCCGAAGGACTTGCCGGCGATCGTGCCGCCGCCGCCGAAGACCGAGCCGTGGCCCGATGCGACGCCTGCGCCCATGAAACCCGTCGAAGCGGCGAACGCCGACACCGCCGAAGAACCGCCGGCGCCCCGGCGCGCGACGGAAACGCTCGCGATGCCCATCGGCGACGTCGGCAAGCCGCCCGAGATGCCGCGCACGTCGGCGCCGCCGCCGCTCGCGCTCGGCGAGGTCGAAAATCCGACGCACATGCCGGGCCCGAAGGAAGTTCCCGCCGGCAACCCCGACGATCCGGCCCCCGCGCCGGGCCTCGTCCCGCCCGGGGATTCGCGCTCGCTGCGTCGGGGCGACGAGTTCGCGCTCATCTACCGCGTCGGTACGTGCGTGGTCATTCGCACCGGCACCGTCGGCACGCGCGGCCAATGGCGGGTAGTCGAATACCCTACCTACGCGTTCGCCAGTAACTCGTACGCGAAGGAATGCTCGCGATTAGTCTCGGAGGGTTTCTCGGACTATCGTGAGTGAGGTGGCTGCAGATTCGAAGTCGCGGAAAGACATCGCGCTGCGATCGTCCTGGCTCGTGCGTTGGGCGCTCGAAGCTCCGAACCGTTGGCTCGGCCGACGCAGCACGATTGGCCAAGACGTCGTCGGCGGCGCCGACGGGCTTTCGTATTTGCGCCATCTCGTCCGCGGCAATCGCCTTCGCCGGCGCGACGCGTTCTCCGACGTCACGCCCGATGCACCGCCGGTGCTCATCATTCACGGATTTCTCGGCACGCGTGGCTCGATGTACATGCTCGAGCGCCGGCTCGTCGCCGACGGGTTCGTCTGCGTCTCGTTCAACCTCGGCACGCTCAACGTGCGAGACATTCGCCGCTCGGCGTTTCTGATTCACCGCAAGATCGAGCGCATCCTCGCGCAAACGCCGTCGCAGAAGATCGACATCATCGGTCACTCGATGGGCGGCCTCATCGGGCTCTACTACGTCAAGAAGCTCGGCGGCCACGCCCGGGTGCGCAAGCTCATCATGATGGGCACCCCGCTGCGTGGCACGTGGGCCGCGCTTATGGGTGTGGTGACGCTCGGCCTGTGGTCGACGTCATCGTGGCAGCTCCTGCCGCGCAGCCGCTTCCTCGATGAGCTGGCGCAGGGGTCCATCCCACCCGGCGTCGAGGTTTCTACGATCGCAGCGGCCCGCGATTGGGTGGTGCCCCTCGCTACGACCAGAATGCCGGGGGTGCCAGCCCTGACCGTGCCGCTTGGCCATTCCAGCTTGGTGGTGTCGGAGGAGGTGTACCGGCGCGTCGTCAATACGTTGCGGCCACCACATGAACAGGTCGCAGAAGAACCTGCTGCAACGGACTAGGGTCCGTTTGCTTGCGCGATCAGCTGGTTGGGAACTAGAATTTTCGAGTCCTTGGCCGCTCAGACGTCCATGAACGACCGTCCTCGCTTCGCGCTTCGCTTCATCTCGGGCAAGTACCAGGGAGGCGAGTTCCCGCTTCGTATGAATCGGGAAATCATTATCGGCCGTTCGAGTGACCTCGATATGGTTCTCGTCGAAGACATGGTCTCGCGCAGACACGCGAAGATCAGCTCGACGGACAGCGAGGTCTACATCCAAGACATGGGTTCGACGAACGGCACGTTCGTCAACGGCGAGAAGATCAACGGTCGCGCGCTGCTTCACGAAGGTGATCGCATTTTGGTCGGCACGTCGATCATCAAGGTCGTCGCCGTCGACGGTGTCGTCGCCCAGCAGAGCGAGGCCGAAGCGCGTCGGCGGCTCGAAGCGGGTGCGCAGCAACGGCAAGCGACGCAGGGCCGCCCGATGTCGGGCGTCATCGAAGAGATTCCGCTACCCGACCTACTGCAGCTGCTGTCGACGAGCCGCAAGTCCGGTGTGCTGACGATCAACAACGGCGTCAGCATCGGCAAGATTTTCCTTCGCAAGGGCCAGATCTATTTCTCGACGATCAACGAGGACTTCTCCGTCAGCCCACAGAAAGCGATCTACCGGATGCTGACGTGGGAGTCGGGCACGTTCGAGCTCGAGCCCGGCGGCGAGATGCAGGTGATGAACGAGGTGCAAGACTCGACCGAAGGTCTGCTCATGGAGGGCGTGCGCCAGCTCGACGAGTTCCGCAATCTGCAGAAGCAGCTGCCGCCGCTCGGCTCGCCGCTTGCGGTCCCGACACCGCTCGCCGGAAAGCTACGCGACCTCACACCCGGCGAGCTCGACACGTTCCAGCTCGTCCTCGATCACGGGCAGTTGCAGAAGGTTCTCGACAATTTCCCGGGCACCGACCTCGACGCAGCGCAGAACATCATCAGCCTGATGAAGCGCGAGTTCGTCGTCGTGCCGTGACGCGGTAAGCTCTAAACGTGGGCACCGCACCGTCGCACGTGCGCATCGAGACGATCGATGCGGACAAGTTGCGCACGCCGTATCGCGGCATCGTAACGGGGCGCCCGATCTTGCGACTGACGGTTTCGATCGCACCGCGCGGCATGTTGGCGTGCGAGGTCACGATCGATGTCGACGATACGACCGTCGAGATTTGCGACCATCGCGGCTGCTTCGTTGTCGGCGGCATCGATCAACTGTTTGTCGTCGAGCGCCAGCCGCCCGCGTGGCGGTTCTTGACGTGGTTCGGCGTCTTCGCGCGTCGCCGCGGCCGCGCCGATCGGCTGTTGCTCGAAACTCCCGACGGGCGCGTCGCGCGTTTCGTCGAGCGCACGATCGAGCGCAGATTGGGTTTGCGCGACGAGCCGGTGCAGGGCGAGCTGAGACTCGCCGAATAGCCCAGGGTGCGGCGGCGGCGCCCCCGATGCTGTGTTACCACCGAAGACGTGATTCGCGAGGCGGCGTCGATCATCTTGCTCCGGCGTACCGATGCCGGCTTCGAAGTGTTCTTTGTGCGCCGTCATCGCGGGTCGAGCTTCATGGCGTCGGCGTGTGTGTTTCCGGGCGGCGCTGCCGACGAAGGCGAAGATGCACCGACGGCAGCTGCGCGCGAGCTGTTTGAAGAAGCGGGCGTGTTGCTCGCGAAGCAGGGACAGAAGCGCGATTCCGACACGCTCGAGATCGGCGCGCAGGATCAGATTCGCCAGCGCATCTTGTCGGGCACGCCGGCGACCGCCGCGCTACGGCTCGCCGGCCTCGAGTGGTCGACGGACGCGCTCGTGCCGTGGTCGCATTGGATCACGCCATCGATCGAAGCGAAGCGGTTCTCCGCGCGCTTCTTCGTCGTCGAGTTACCCGCGGCGCAGGACCCGCAGTTCGACGACAAAGAGACCGTCGAGCAAGTTTGGGTGACGCCGACGGATGCGATCGCGCGCGCGGGCGAGCTTCGCCTTCCGCCGCCGCAACTGCGCACGTGCTGGGAGCTCGCGCAGCACTCGAACATTCGTGCGGTGCTGGCGGCGGGTCGTCAGCGCGCACAAGAACCGCATCCGATCATGCCCCGGCTCGCGCCCGGCGATGAGCCGTGTCTGTTGCTGCCGTGGGATCCGGACTATCTGACGAACGGAATCGGCGAGAGCGCGCCGCTCACCTACAAGCCGCATTGGGCCGTCGGGCCGAGTCGCTTCGTCATGCGCGAAAACGCGTGGACCCTCGTGGAGCCAACGTGAGCGACGTGGCCACCGTCATGCTGCTCAGGCCGAAGTCGGCTGGCTTCGAAGTCTTCTTGATGCCCGGTCCGCCGACGGGCGCGATCGCGCCGAACGAAGACGCTCGCGTCGCCGCGGCGCGCGTGTTGTTTTCCGCGTGCGGTGTGCTGCTCGCGCACGATGTCGGTCAGATCGAGACGCTCGAGCTGCCAAATCTGTTTTTGCTGCGCAAGAAGATCCGCGCCGGTGGCGATGCGACCGAAGTGTTGCGCGCGGCAGGTCTCGGGTGGTCGACCGAAACGGTGCTGCCGTGGTCGCACTGGCTAACGCCATCGATCGAACAAGAGCGCACGTCGCAGCGCATCTTCGTCGCCGAAGTGCCGCCGGGAATGTTGCCGACGTTCGACAAGGACGAGCAGGTCGAGGCGACGTGGGTGCGCCCGGGCGACGTCATGAATGTCGAGCCCGCGATCTTGCGCACGTGCTGGGAGCTCGCGCAGCACGCGCGCATCGCCGACGTGTTCGCCGCCGCGCGCATGCGCGCCGAGGAACCGCAATCGATCTTGCCGCGTCTGCATCGCTCGCAACGGTGCCTGTTGCTGCCGTGGGATCCGGACTACGAGCGAGCGGGGCAGGGCGAAAGCGCGCCGTTCGAACATCTGCCGAAGTGGGCGACGGGACCGAGTCGATTCGTGCTGGAGGGCCGCACGTGGAAGCACGTCGCCGCACCTGGTTCGACGACCGCGGGCTGATGGTGGAAGGCGGCCGCCGGCTGCCGTTCTACGCCGCATCATTCTCGTACTGGCGCGTCGATCGCTCGCGCTGGGCCAGCGAGCTGCGCGCGATCCACGCGCTCGGCGTACCGCTCGTCGAGACGTACGTGCCGTGGCGCGTGCACGAGCCCGATCCCGGCGCGAAGGTGTGGACGAGCGATCGCGATCTCGCGCGCTTTCTCGATGCGGCCGCCTCAGCGGGCCTTCACGTCGTGCTTCGCCCCGGGCCGCAGATCGATGCCGAGATCGCGGGCTTTGGAATTCCCGACTGGGTTCTCGACGAGCCCGCGTGTCAGGCGCGCACCGCGCAGGACACGCCGGCATGGTTGCCGTTGCCGCCGCGTGCATTTCCAATCCCGTCGTACGCGAGCGCAGCATTTCGTGAGCGCGTGCGCGCGTGGTACGCGACCGTCGCCGAGGTCGTGCAGTCGCACCTCGCGCCCGATGGCCCGGTCGTCGCGATCGGGGTCGATAACGACGCCGACCTCTTCTATCGGCTCGGCGCGTTCGATCTCGACTATCACCCCGATGCGCTCGGCGCATGGCGCGACGCAAGTGGGCTCGACGAGCCTCCGCGCCAATGGCGCGCCGACGACGCCGCGCGCTGCGCACTCTGGCTCAAGCACAAAGACGACTATCACGCGCGTGCATTGCGCGAATTCGGTCGCCTGCTCGACGACGTCGGCCTCGGCGAGATCGCGCGCTTCGACGGCGCGCTGACCGCCTACTCGTCGCGGCGCAGCTTCGGCGAGCTGCGTCGCCTCGCGACAGCGCACGTCACACGCGCGCCGCTGCCGCTCGCATTCGAGGTCGGCATGGTGCCCTGGCTGCCGCCGCTCGAACACGCCGACGATCCGACGCGCGAGCGCGATCAACTGCTCTCGCTGCTCGCGTGCGGGGTTCGCGGCTTTGCGGTTCACGCGCAGCCGTATCTCAAATCGCTGGTCGTGGCGCTCGCCGAAGTCGATTGGCCGACGCTGCGTCGCACGCCGTCGATCGCGCTCGTCGATGTGCGTGCCGATGCGCGCTTCGGCCTCGCGACGAGCGTGCTCGATCCGGTGACGCCGGTCATCGCCGATGCGGCGGGCCTCGGCGCCGCCGACCTCGGCACGGATACCGGCGCGATCGCGGCGCGGCGCTGGCACATCGCGATCACGCGCGCGCTCGAGCTCGCGCACGTGCCCTACGCGATCGTCGACGAAGCGACGAGCGAAGACGAGCTCTCACGCTACCGCGCCGTGATCGCGCCAACGCACGAGCGCATCGATCGCGGCCTGTTCCAGCGCCTACGCGCGCTCGTCGATCACAAGCGTGCCATCGTCGTGATCGGTCCCGGCACGCCAATGCGCGACGAGCTCGATCAACCGCTCAACGAGGCCGTGCCCAAACGCGTCGGCAAGCTCAAGGCAGGCTCGCTCGAAGATCTCGCCGGTCTCGCCGAGGATCTCGCGGCCCTCGCCGGTGAAGCCTCCGATGATTGGCACGTCGAACGTCCCGACGACGTGCGCACGATGGCGTTCTCCGATCCGGAGGGCGCCGTCAAAGTCGTGTTCGTGGTCAGCGACAGCGATCGCGCGTCGACCGCTGTGGTGCTTGCCGCCTCGTCACTCCGCGATGCCCTCACGAACGAGCTGTTCGATCTCACCGACGGCCGCATCTCGATCCCGATGCCCCCACGCGGGGTCCGAATGCTCCTTGCGTAGGGATTTGAATCGCCAAGGCGCCGCAGAGCCAAGGCGCCAGTGAGAAAAAGGTTTAGGGCCTTGCTCATCGCGATCCGCCCCGGGCCAAAGATGGGCTTGCGGAAGATCGTCGGGATCGGTTTTGACCCCTCTCTTACTGGCGCCTTGGCTCTGCGGCGCCTTGGCGATTTTTTTTAGCTACGTAACTTAGTAGTCGTCGCCGTGGTCGGGCAACAGCAGCGCCCCGATGCCGCCGGTGATCGCGAATGCACCGGCGAGCGCGAGTATGTGAATGCCGATGCCTATCGTCGCCGACGTGTCGTGCGACTCCACGCTGACCTGGAACAGCAAGAACCAAACGAGGCCGTTGGCGGCACCGAGCAAGATCGCGATCAGCCCACCGAGTCGCCCGAGCTTGCGACGAAGGCCGATGATCACACCAAATAGCGCGAGCGCGACGGCAGGCGCGAAGACCTTGATGAGTAGGCTGCGACCGTCGACGAGCTGCTTGTTGACCTTCGTCGTGACCTGCTGGGCGTCGGGATTTGCCGCGACGAGCGGCTTCGAGCCCTCGATGAAGTCCGTGACATCATCGATACCTCTAACGATCTGATAGGCGCTGATCGAACCGGTGAGCTTGCCTTCGAAGTTGATGAACGGCAGGAAGAACCCCGCGATGCCGGCGATGCCGCCGATCAGCACGAGGTATTTCCACAGAGGCATGGCTACCCGGTCTGTTTGATCGGTCCGGTCGGATCTTCGTCTTCGAAGTTGCGCGTCGGGCGCGGCTCGCTGACAAGGCGCGCGAGCAACCCGACGAGCTCGGATGCTTCGCACGGCTTGGGCAAGAACTCCGCGACGCCGATGCGCGCAGAAATCTCGGGCGCGTGTGGCGAGCTGGAGACGAGCACGACCGGTGGCGTGTCGGGGAGCGAATCGAGACTCTTCGCGAGCTCGATCACGCCGACGCGCGGATCGTATGAATCGATCACGATGGCGTCGATGCCGCCTTCGCTCGTGCGGAGAAACGCTTCGCGCATCGTTCGCGCGAACAAGACTTCGTGACCCGCCTCGCGTATCGCATCCCCCCACCGGTCGCGTGAGTCTGGATCGGACTCGACGAGGAGAACACTTCCCACGGTGAGAGCCTACCCCGGATCGTCGGCGCCGTGCGTTCGTTCTGGGTTAGGTTTTGGCTGCCCCGTGTCATCGATCCGAGCGGTCCGGCCCGAGGGCCGGAGCACTCGGGGGAATCGACTTGCGCTTTGCGCGCTCATGTCCCTCAGCCCAGCCGATTTCTTTGGTCAATTGGATCGCATCCTGGATCCGATTTGGCATTACGACCGCGCCGCGAGATGGCGTTTCTGTGAGCAGCAACTCCGCCGTTGCACGGCGATCGCCGAGATTACGCATCTCATTGATCGCGGCTTGGCGGTAACGCTCCGCCTTTCCACCAAGACCGGCTTTGTCGCACAGCGTAGCGAGTAGCTGCTGAACGCGCGCAGCACCGAGGCGAGAGCGCACGCGTTGTGCGTGGAACAGTGCAGCTTCGGCGAGACGCAGTGCGCGATACGAGTCGCCGGCCGCGTCGACGAGTTGCGCTTGCGATTTCAGCACGCGCCAAAACGATTCCGGACCATCCGTTGCGGTGAAGCCTTCGCCGAGCGTTGCGAGGTCGACACATTCGACCAATTCGCGATTTGCGGTTTCGGCATCGCCGGCGCGTTGCAGCGCCATCGCGAGATCTAGGTAAAGCTCGCAGACGAGGTTCATATCGCCCGAGCCAATGGCGCGCCCGACGCCGCGCCGCAGCGCGGTGATCGCGCCGTCGAGGTCGCCTTCGCTGATCGCGATTGCGGCACTCGCGCGATCGATCATCGAGACGAGGAGCGGCGCACTCGACCAATCGCGTGCCTCGGCGAGGATGCCCCGAGCGAGTGCGGTTTCACCGCGCGTGCGCAGCACATCGGCGAGCCGCACCGACAGCGAGACGAACTGATGCTCGGCGCCATCTTCGATGTCACCGGACTGCACGGCCTGGCGCACCGCGACGAGCGCGCGATAGAAGAACTGGCCGGCGCCAGCATCATCGAGCTGCTCCGCCGCGTGATCGCCGGCGGCACGCAAGAGCTCGACGGCTTCCTTCGCGTGACCCGCGAGGTCGTGGTGATGACCGAGCAACCCGAGGTCGTGGGTTAGCGATTGCACCGCGGATGCGGCGCTTGCGTGCAGCGAGCGGCGCACGTCGGCGGGCGTCGCGTCGTAGACGATCTCGCGCACGAGGCGGCTCGTGAAGACGAGCTCGCCGGAGCGGTACTGATCGCGCACGAGCATGCCCTTCGTCTCGGCATCTTTGAGCGCTTTTTCGAGCGTCTCGGTGGGCACCATCGACCGCAATAGATCGACCTGCGGCTCGTGGCCGAGCACCGCGGCGGCTTGCAACACGTCGCGTGTGGTTTGCGACAGCATCGCAACGCGCGCCGCGATCAAGTCGGGGAGCTTGACGCGCGTGTCTTCGGGTTTGCCGCCATCGACGAGATAGCGCACGACGTGCTCGATATGCGCTGGGACCGCGCGCGTGGTCTCGAACAGTTGCTGGATCGACGGTAGGCCGCGGATGCCTGCGGCGGTGACCTTGCCACCGATCTCTTCGAGGTCCTTCGTCTCGAGCGAACCGATCTCGAGCCGCTTCACCGACTGCGGCCACTGCTGACCAAACGTCGGCGCGGCCGTCATCATGATCGGCGGCAGCGAGAGATCGTTGGTCTCGGTCGCGCGGCGCAGAATCTCGAGGCTCGGATCATCGAAGCGGTCGATGTCCTCGCACACGACGACGACCTTTGTTTGCGCGGCGGCCGCTTCGATCGCGCGCAGCGCGGACCAAACCATCTCGCGTCGACGCACCTGCGGCTCGAGCTCGAGCAGCGTCGTCGGCTGGCCAAAGATCTGCGCGATGCCGGGCACGTCGCGCTCGTTGAGTCCGATGCCGAGCACGGCTTCACGCAGCTCGAGCTCGCTCGACACCGCGGGCAGCTGAAGGATCGCAGCGAGCAGCGAACGAATCGGATAGAACGGCGCGCCGAGGCCACTCGGATCGGGCCCGACTTCGTAGATCGTGCGGCCTTCGCTGCCGAGCGTCGCGTACGACCG
>Ga0070698_100000810_pt1 | contig 34129 bp, 31 predicted proteins | sample KBSK1502metaG_FD_65477 | JGI IMG/M metagenome (GOLD analysis project Ga0070698, IMG submission 65477) | Corn, switchgrass and miscanthus rhizosphere microbial communities from Kellogg Biological Station, Michigan, USA - KBS K1-50-2 metaG | ecosystem: Host-associated > Plants > Roots >... | reverse complement strand
CGGGTTACTGGAATCGAGCGGATGATACTTCGCGAGTTGTTCGCGACGGATGGTTTCACACTGGCGATCAAGGCGAAATCAATGCTCGAGGGAACTGGCGAATCATCGGACGACTAAAGAATCTCATCATTCTCAATTCGGGTCACAATATCGCTCCGGAGCCCATTGAGGAGAAGATTGCTCAGCGACTTCCCGGCGCGCAGCAGGTGGTTCTTATCGGCAATGGGCGCGGCTATCTCAGTGCTCTCATTACGGGCGCGGTCGAGTCTGCCACCGTGCAAACCGCCCTGGACGCCGTCAACCCGGATCTTCCTCACTACCGTCAGATCCGTAATTTCGCGGTGATCGATGAGCCTTTCACGGCCGAGAATGGTCTTCTTACCTCGAATGGCAAGCTCCGCCGCGATGCCATCAACGCACGCTTTGCGCGTGAGATTGAAGCGATGTACGACCCTGAGCGTCGTTACAGCGCAGCCTCCGGCAAAACGTCATGAAGAGCTACATCGGTAAAACATTGCGGTGGGAATGGCGGGATGGCGTGATCGACCTTACGTTGGATCATGCGCCTGCAAACGAAATCGGCTCGGCCATGCTTGCCGAACTCGAAGAGTTTGTTGCCGCTCTTCCGGGAGCTGCACCAGAAACAGGCGCGTGCGTAATCTCGAGTGCTCGCAAAGCTGGTTTTTCCGCCGGCGCTGATCTGCGCCAACTTTACGAATCCGCTGTACGGCTGCCTGGCCTTGAACGCGTGGCTGGAGTAAGGCGCTTTCTCGAGCGCATTCACACTGTGCTCAATGCCATCGATGCGGCGCCGTTTGTGACCATTGCCGCCGTTCACGGCGTCTGCTTTGGTGGAGGCTTCGAGGTTGCGCTCGCGTGTGACATTGTCGTTGCGGACAAGATGGCCCGCTTCGCATTTCCTGAGCTTCGCCTGGGCTTGATTCCCGGATTTGGGGGAATTCCGCGGTTGAAGCGCGATGTGGGTAATGCCTTTATCCGCGATTTACTATTAACGGGCCGCAGCGTAAACGCAGCTCGCGCACACGCGGTTGGCCTGGTCGCTCAGCTTGCGGCCGAAGGTGAAGCCAAAACGGTTGCTCGCGCGGTTGCCACGCAAATCGTGAAGTTCGAACCTACGGTCCGTTTCTTGGCGAAAAAGTTTATTAAGCCTGTTCCTCTTGAGGAACTCCGCCGCGAAATTGATTTGTTCTGCGAACTGTTCGCTCGGGCTGAGGTTCTGGCGGCTCTCAAAAAATTTGTCGAATCCACTGAGGCCATGCCCTACTTGCCTTAGCTTTGGGCTGATATCCTGATCTCGAGGCTGCAAATATGCCCATTCTCGGTCTGGATCACGTGCAAATCGCAATCCCGGTGGGTGGCGAAGAGAAGGCGCGAGCGTTCTATTCCGGCATTCTCGGGTTCTCTGAGATTGAGAAACCCGGACCTATGGCGGCTCGCAACAGCTTTTGGTTCGCGGCAGGTCCCGTAAATTTGCATCTAGGCATCGAGTCAGATTTTCATCCGGCCAAGCGCGCCCATCCGGCTTTGATCGTTGACGATCTCGATCGCATCGTCGCTGCATGCGGACGTGCGAGCCTCACCGTCAAGCCTGACACTTCTTTCAATGGCTTCCGCCGTACCCACGTTTTTGATCCCTTTGGCAATCGCCTTGAGCTTATGGAGCGCGCCACGGCGTAAATTTTGGCGCCGCCCTCAACTCACACGTCACCATCCTTCCAATCTAGACCTAGCCATTCGGGTGATGTAGACGCCTCCACAATTCCGGCATCCTCTTCACGGAGGTAGCACATGTCTTCAGAACTCATTGATCTTTCTAACGCGCTGGCGGGAGCAACGGACCGCGCCGCCTCAGCGGCGGTGGCCATCCACACCGAAGCTCGCGGCTCATCCAGCGGCGTCGTATGGCGAGCCGGCGTAGTCGTCACAGCGGAGCACGCGCTGCGTCGAGACGAAGAAATTCAGGTAACCCTGGCAGACGGACGCGTCGTATCAGCGACTCTTGCTGGACGCGACGCTTCCACTGACTTGGCCGTATTGAAATGCGCTGAAGCTGGTTCCGTTGTGGAGTTGGGCGACGCAGCGGCGCTCAAGCCCGGCAGCCTCACTCTCGTCGTTGGGCGCACCCGCGCCAGCGGTCCGGTTGCCGCGCTCGGCGTCGTCAGCCTGGTCGCGCCGGAGCGCCGCACTTGGACGGGAGCGGCCCTAGCTCCATACATCAGGTTGGACGTGGGCCTGCAGCCGACCGCGACTGGCGGCGCCGTGGTTGATGCACATGGTCGCGTTGTTGGTATTGCGACGCCGCGCTTTGCACGTTTTGGCGCAATCGCTGTTCCGGCGGCGACCGTGAGCGTTGTCGTAGACACGCTCTTGCAAAAGGGGCATATCCCGCGCGGTTATCTGGGAGTCGGTTTGCAGCCGGTGCGTCTTCCCGATGCGCTTCGACAATCGCTCCAGCGAAGCGAGAAGAACGCGGCGATCGTCTTGGAAGTGGAACCCGAAGGTCCGGCGCACAAGGCCGGAATTGTCATCGGCGATATCTTCATCACGCTTGGCGGCCGCTCTGTGTCGCGGCTCGAGGACGTCCATTCTCAACTTCACAGTGCCGCTATCGGCAAGCCGCTGGCACTCCAATTCATCCGCGGTGGTGCGGTTCAGCAAGCGAGCCTCATTGTTGGCGAGCGCCAACGCGGGGGTGAATGACATGCCCGTAAAAGGATTCGGCGAAATCGCGGAACAACTCCGCCGGTCGACAGTGCTCATCCACTCCGGTGGACGAGGCAACGGCTCTGGAGTTATCTGGTCCAGCGACGGCCTGATCATCACAAACGCGCACGTTCTGCGCAGCGCTCGCCTGCGCGTTCAGCTCTGGGATGGCCGCGAATTCGATGCGGCAGTCCATTCGCGCGACGTGCACCGCGATCTGGCAAGGCTTCGGGTCGATGCAACGAATTTGCCGGCTGCGTCTCATGGCGACTCCTCCGAGGTACGCGTTGGCGAGCTCGCTATCGCGATTGGGAATCCGCTGGGTTTCGTAGGGGCGCTCACCACCGGAATCATCCATTCTGTTGGACCGATTCGAGGGCTCGGCGGACAATCTTGGGTGCAAGCAGATCTTCGCCTTGCTCCTGGAAATTCCGGTGGCCCGCTCGCGGACGCGCACGGCCGCATCATTGGCATAAACACAATGGTCGCTGGCCGCCTCGCGTTAGCGATTCCCAGCAACGCGGTCGCCAGTTTTCTTTCGGCCGGATCATCCGATGGGTGGCTGGGAGTGACCTTGCACCCGGTGCAGGTCCCGCGTACGAACGGTCGAGGCAAGTCGCTCGGCTTATTGCTCATCGACGTGCAGCCGAACAGTCCTGCAGCTCATGCGTCCCTGTTGCCGGGAGACATCCTGCTTGGCACCGAAGGTAGCCCGTTCACTGCGCTCGAGGATCTCGCGGCAGCACTACAGGGCAGCGGCGCACGCCTGCTGCGTCTGGAATTTTTGCGCGGGGATTACTCGCACGTCCGCCGCGTGACGGTGCAGCTTGGTCATGCTGTCGCTGTCGGGAGCTCGGTCGCGGCGTGATTCGCGTTTTTATTGTCGCCGCGTCGCGTCTCACCCGCTCACGTTTGCAGAATCTGCTTGCCGACCATGACGTGGAAGTCATTGGCAGTGGAACAGTGGATTCGCTTGCGAGGGAGTTCGCTGATATCGCGACTGATGCCATTCTGATCGATGCATCCGGCGAACAATACGAAGTTGTCCTCGAGTCGGTCGCCGAATCTGAACTGGCTTCAGAGGCCGCAGTTGTCCTTCTTACGGACCACGCCCCGCGCGGATCCCCTGTGGATGCGTTCCGCGAGGGAGTCCGCGCCGTACTGCCCAGCGATGCCTCCGCGGACCAGCTCGTTGCCGCGCTGCAGGCCGCTGCTGCCGGGCTGTTTGTAGTGCGGGCATCGGACATGCAGGCTGCTTTGCCGACTATTCCGGCGACTCAGTCCATTGATGAGCTCGCGGAGCCGCTGACCCGCCGTGAGCGCGAAGTTCTTCAGATGCTCGCCGCGGGCTCGGGAAACAAAGAAATAGCCGCCCGGCTGGGAATTTCTGATCACACCGTAAAGTTTCATGTGGCGTCGATCCTCGGCAAGCTCGGCGCCGAAAGCCGGACCGAAGCTGTTTCCCTAGGCATCCGCCGTGGCTTGGTCCTTCTGTAACCACACATTTTCGACTCGCTTGGCTCAATAGACTCGTTACCCGGCTGAGCGTCCACCGTTTGCTTTGCCTTTCCGGGACGCGTTTTATTTCTCGGGGAGGGAATGGTAGGGTTAATCTATTCGGACTCATGCGTACCATCGAACAAACCACTCAAGAAGTGCTCGACCTCGCCTCGAAGCACTTTCAATTGCCTCCCGGCTCGCTCGCACCGGATGATGACTTTTTCAAGAAACTGGGTATCGATAGTCTTCAGACCCTCGAGCTACTGAGTCGGCTCGAAAACTACTTTGGCATCGAGCTCCCGGACTACGAGGTACAAGGCGTTAGCGATTTCCGCACTCTGGCTTCACGAATCCAGTCCCGTTTGTAATGCTCGATCTCGCTCAGTATGAATCCATCGGCGCGGCGCTGAAGGATGCGCTGGATCAGTTCGCCGATGAAACGTGTCTGATTGAATCTGATCGCAATCGCGACAAAGAGCGCCTCACTTATCGGGATTTCAAAGAGCGCGCCCGTCCACTCTCAAAAGCCTTGCAAGAAGCAGGCTCCAGGGCGGGCGACCGAGCAGCGATTATCATGACCAATCAGTCGAAGTGGCTGATTTCGGCGTACGCGATTTTCTTTTGCGGCGGTGTGCTCGTACCACTCGACTTCAAGCTTACGCCGGACGAACACTGGCAGCTGCTGAGGCACTCAGGCGCAACCGTACTCGTCACCGAATTTCCTATCTGGCGTCAGCTTGCAGCTTCCGATGGACGCGACCGAGCAGCGAATCTTAGAACTGTGCTGGTCACGGAAGCGCCGCCCAGCGCCGATCTCGCGGGCGCGCTCCACTGGGAGGACCTTCGCGGTACCGGTGACCCACCCTTTGTAACGCGCTCGCGACAAGACCTCGCCACCATCGTCTATTCCTCCGGCACCGGAGGGCGGCCCAAGGGCTGCGCCATGACCCACGAAAATTATCTGGAGCAGTGTATGGCGCTCACCTCGATCTATCCTTTCTCTCCGGGAATGCGCTACCTGAGTATTCTTCCCAGCAATCACGCCATCGACTTCATGGTGGGATTCTTTGGACCTTTCATTTGCGGTGCCACAGTCGTGCATCTCCGAACGTTACGCCCAGAATTCGTCCGCGAGGCATTTCCAAAATACAAAATCACCTACGTGAGTCTCGTCCCCCTCGTACTTAAGAACTTGCAAAAAGGGTTGCAGGCTCGCTTTGATGCCTTGTCACCTGGACGACGGCGAATATTTGACGTGTTGGTGTCGATCAATAAGGCGCTAACTAAGCGGCGGCCACACCTGGCGCTCAGCCGCGTGCTGCTTAAGCAAGTGCACGAGGCTTTTGGAGGAGAGCTGCACGCGATCATCGTGGGCGGCGCCTTCAGCGAGCCCCAAACGTTGCAATTTTTTTATGATCTTGGAATTCCCGTCGCGAACGGATATGGCCTCACCGAAGCCGGAACCGCCATCACCGTCAACGATCTGAAGCCCTTCCGTGGAGACACGGTGGGGAAACCGTTGCCGGGAATGGAAGTCCGGATCGCCCATCCGGATAAGGATGGCATCGGCGAAGTGATGGTCAGAAGCAAAACGATCATGTCTGGTTACCTCGATGACCCGGAGCTCACCGCCGAAACCATCGTTGACGGTTGGCTGATGACGGGTGATCTGGGGCGCTTTGATCCCAGCGGCCACTTACAGCTGTTTGGCCGCAAGAAAAACATGATCGTTACGGAAGAAGGAAAGAACATCTACCCGGAAGACATTGAAGCCGCTTTCGAGAGTCTTCCCGTCAAAGAATTCTGTATCTTCGCTGCGAACTACATTTGGCCCCAGCGATCGATGGTCGGCGAGCAGCTGGTTCTCGCGATGCGTTTTGACTCCGGCCAATCGTTGACGGAGGAGCTTCGCCGCGATATCTCTTCGCGCAACTCCCGCTTGTTGAACTATAAGCGCATTCACGGGGTTGTCCTTTGCGACGAAGACTTTCCCCGCACAGCTTCACTTAAGATAAAAAGGAACGTCCTGGCGGAACGCTTGGCTCGTTTGGACCGTGCCGCGGCGGTTGTGCCTCTGTGAGGCGGCAACTGTGTTTGAGTCGGGTTTCGTGAAACCTTGAAAGATCGCTTCTTCGCCATCGTCAACCCTGCGGCCGGCGGCGGCCGCTCCTCACAGCTTGCCGGACCGGCTCTAGCCCGACTGCGTAACGCGGGCGGCCTCGTTGACGTTATCGCTTCGGCTGCTCCAGGTCATGCCATTGCGCTTGCTCGCGAAGCATTCCAACAAGGCTACCGGCGCTTCATTGCAGTGGGCGGCGATGGAACCGCTCACGAGATACTGAATGGAGCGTTCAGCACTGGCACGCAGGATCGCATCTCGCTGGGCTTCCTTCCCCTAGGTACCGGCAATTCTTTTTTGCGCGACTTCACACGAGACGGCGCCGAGGACTCACTTCAGGCAGTCCTTGCCGGACGAACACGGCCGATCGATCTCATCCGTCTGACTCACGCGGCCGGCGAGATCTATTCCTTCAATCTCCTCAGCATCGGCTTCACTGCTGATGTCGCCGCATTAACCAACCGCTACTTCAAGCCGCTTGGCCAATTTGGTTATCTCCTTGGGGTTTTTATTCGGGTAGCGCAACTGCGACGCCGGGCTTTTGTCCTGCGTTGCGATGACGATGAGGATTGGGATGAGCGTCGTTGCCTATTTCTTACCTTTAGCAACAGCAAGTACACCGGAGGCACGATGCTGATCGCGCCGAATGCGAATCCCACGGATGGCCTGATCGAGTTTGTTCGCTGGGGACCCATTGGCAGACTCGGTTTGATTCGCATGCTCCCAAGGCTCTACGACGGCACCCACCTCGATCATCCCCTCGCATCGCGCCGAGCAGTGCGCCATATCGAATTCAAATTAGCGGTCCCAGTCGAGGTGATGATCGACGGAGAAGTCACTGTACTGCAGTGTCGATCTGTCGATGTCATCCCGGCGGCGGTGGACATTTACATATGAAGCGCACCTGGCTTGCGCTTCGCAGCATGTTTCTCTGGTCGGTTAGCGTTCTTCATTTTTTCATCGTTGCCCCGATTTTGGTCCTGCTGGCGATCTTCCTCGATCCCTGCAAGCATGATTGGCTTCAGCGAGATTTTTGCCGGCGTATCGCCATATTCTCTGGCGCCCGAGTCGAGGTCAGCCGCTCTCCTGGCTTCGACCCGGACCGGACTTCGTTCTTCATGGTCAATCACGTCAATCTTTTCGACCCATTCATCCTCTACTGTGCGATCCCGCAACACGTTCGCGGCTGGGAACTTGAGTCCCATTTCAGAATTCCCGCTTATGGATGGTTGATGAAGCGTTTCGGCAATGTGCCGGTGCCCGACGTCCGCCGCCCGTCCGACCTCAAGCGCATGTGGCGCCTAACCCAAGACGCAATCGAGCGCGGCACTAGCCTGATCATTTTTCCGGAAGCGATGCGTACGCGCGATGGTCGCGTCGGGAAATTTCAAGATGGCGGTTTTCGCGTTGCCCAACAACTAAGTGTCCCGATCGTGCCGGTTAGTTTGGTGGGCTCGTTCCAACATCATCGCACGGGTCACTGGATGCTTTGGCCCGCCACGATCACCGTCCATCTCCACGACACGATCGAGACCAGCGGCCTTACCAAAGAAGGAGTGCCTGCGCTCCGCGATCGCGTGCGCGAAATCATCTCAACCTCGGTTGAAAACTCACCAAAGAAGGCGAGTCAGGCTAACGCTCGCTCTTGAAAGCAAAGTTTCCGCCTGCTTCGCTTGCAATGATTAGAGATTCATCTTGATTCCCGGCAGAGTCCGACCTGCCCGCGTTTCCTGCCACGTGTACACGATGCGGTGAATCACGGTAATCGTCGAAACCACTGCGATCACCCACAGCACCGCAGCCATTCGATCGAAGACTCCACCGATAATCAACAGGACCAGCCGCTCGGGCCGCTCCATAAATCCAACTTTGCACAATGGAATGAGCGATTCCGCGCGAGCTCGCGCGTAACTCACCATCACGGAACCTGCCGTGGCTACCGCCGCCAAGATAACGTATGGCGTTCGCCCGCTCACCGAGTAGTACACTAGTAGTCCCATGTACAGGGCCATATCGGCGTAGCGGTCGAGGGTGGAGTCATAGAACGCGCCGAATGGCGTGACCCGCTTCTGCCGCCGCGCCACCTGCCCATCCAACATGTCCAGGAAACCCGCGAAAAAGATGACTATCGCTCCGGTTCTAAAACGTCCCACCGCGAACATGGCGGCCGCACCAAAATTTACGACCAACCCAAGGAACGTCAGAAAGTTCGGATTCACTCCCGTAGCGGCCAGGGCCCCAACGATTTTGTCGAGCAGCCACTTGCTTCCGGTCCCGATCGCCCCTGTTAGCGTAGCCATTTTGCGCGTGTTATCTGCAAGTGGACTGCCCGTCTGACTTGTTTCAATTGACATTTCTGCGGCATCCTACACTAGCCCCTCACGGCCAGCAAACCAGCACACATGCCCATGCAAAGCCCCTCCATGCCCTATCCATGAAGGATTCGCATAGTTCCTATTCGCCCTTTCCCCTTGACGCCATGCTTCCCCACATCCTACATTTCTACAGGTCCGCCTACTGTCTCAACCTATGACCAACGATCTTAGTCGTCGCAGCTTTATCCTGCGAGCAGGCACCAGCATCAGCGCAGTTTGGCTTTCGACGCACTGGCCTGCCATTCTGTCTGCTGCCGAACACGCTCATGCGGCAGCCAAATCATCTGCGCCCGCAAAGCTCGCCTTCTTCTCCGCCGATCAAGCTAAAGAGATCGACGCGATCACCGCACGCATCATTCCCACCGACGACCTGCCCGGCGCCCATGAGGCTGGTGCGGTCTACTTCATCGATCGCGCCCTCACCACATTTGCCAAGGACAGTCAGAAGGTATATCAGGATGGCTTGGTTGAATGGCAGAGTCGCGTGCAGGAACTATTTCCGTCCCTACAGATGTTCTCTGCCGGCACACCCGAGCAACAGGACAAAATCTTGCATTCCTTAGAACACCCGGCTGCGCCTGGCCGCGGCCGTGGTCGCCCTACGCCCAACGGGCAATCCTTTTTCGAAACAGTACGAACACACACGATTGTCGCATTTCTAATTGATCCTGATGATGGCGGGAACGGAAATGATGCCGGCTGGAAAGTGATTGGACGCGAACGCGAACATGTATTCCAGCCGCCTTTCGGTTATTACGACAAAGAGTATGCCGGATGGCAGCCGAATCCTCCAGAAACCGCCAAAGGCAAGGCATGAGACCCGATCTTCCCAAGTACAAGACCTCCGACGATGTCGACTTTGTGATCGTCGGCTCCGGCGCTGCCGGTGGCATTCTCGCAAAGGAGTTGTCCACCAATGGTTTTCGCGTCGTCGTTTTGGAACAAGGCCCCTATCTCACCGAGGTGGACTTCACGCACAATGAGATCAAAGTCCTAAACGAAAATCTGCTAACGAATCATCCTGAGCTCCAACCGAACACCTTCCGCAAGACTCCCGACGAAAAGGCCAAGCCCCAGCGCGCGGTGTTATACGGGCGCGTTGTCGGCGGCACGAGTGTTCATTTCACCGCGAACTTCTGGCGCTTCCACGAAATTGATTTTATTGAGCGCAGCAAGATTGGCCCTATCTCCGGCACAGGTTTCACAGACTGGCCTATCACCTATGCGGACCTCGAGCCTTACTACACCAAAGTGGAATGGGAGATCGGCGTTTCCGGCCTTGCTGGAGCCAGCCCCTTCGATCCACCACGGTCGAAGCCCTATCCCATGCCGCCGCTCCCGGTAAAGTCCTCCGGCGTGATCTTTGAACAAGCCGCGCGGAAACTCGGCTGGCATCCGTTCCCCGCACCGATGGCGATATTGTCTCAGCCACGGCCGGGACGTAGCGCCTGCGTAAATTGTGGTTTCTGTTTGGCATTTGGGTGCGAAGTAGGCGCTAAATCCAGCTCTCTCGCAGCCGCAATCCACGTCGCCGAGAACACTGGCCGCTGTGAGATTCGGCCCAACTCCTATGTGCACCGCATCGAAATCGACAGCCGAGGCCGTGCGACGGGCGCCACTTATTTCGACGCAAAGCGCACCGTGCATATGCAGAAGGCCAAGGCCGTAATCGTCTGCGCTAATGGCTCGGAAACACCCCGGCTTCTTTTGTTGTCTGCCAACAAACAATTTCCGAATGGCCTAGCGAACTCCAGCGGGCTAGTTGGCAAGTACCTGATGCTCAATAGCGGCGCAGTTTCCATGGGAGTCTTCGAGCACCCACTCAACGACTATAAAGGATTTGCCGTCAGCCGCATCTTTCACGATTTCTACGAGCTCGATTCACAAAAGGTTGGCTTCTACGGTGGCGGCGGGCTGGACGCGCGTTTCGACGTCACGCCCATCGGTTTTGCCATGGGTTTCCTGCCCCCGGGCACTCCGCGCTGGGGCAAAGGTTTCAAGGACGCGTTGCACCACAATTACACTCGCACCATGGAGATTTTCTGCCACGGCACTTCGCTGCCTCTCGAAACCAACAGTTTCTCCCTCGATCCGGATCTAAAGGACGCCTGGGGCCTGCCCGCTCTGCGTCTGACGTACAAAGATCACCCCGATGACCTGAAGCTCGCCACCTGGATGAACGCCCGCGCTCTCGAGCTTCTCGATGCCGCAGGCGCCAAGCAGAAGTGGAGCTTTCCTATCCAAGAACAGCAGTTCGCGGTGCATCTCCTGGGCACCTGTCGCATGGGCACTGATCCCAAGACTTCCGTCATCAATACCGATCACCGCACGCACGACGTAAAGAATCTTTTCCTTTGTGACGGGAGCAGCTTAGTGACCTCTGGTCGCGGCCAGCCCACCATGACCATCGAGGCGCTCGCCTTCCGGGCCGCCGATCGCATCACCGCTCTCGCCAAGCGCGGCGACTTCCAAGCCTGACCTACGGCGTAAAGATGAGCGCTGTACGGTGCTATTACGCACGAGCCCCCTACCTAAATCGGGCGCTGGAACTTAACCTTGCCTTAAAAGTTCAACTTCAAGCCGAGCTGCATGATGCGAGGGTCGCGGGTCGAGCGCACAAGGTTGAAGCTCGAGGAGGCGAAGCTCGTGGAGGCGCAGCAAATCGGGTTTGTGTGGTTGAAAGTATTGAACGTCTCCCAGCGCAGTTGACCGGTGAGGCGCTCGCCGAACTTGAAATTCTTGAACAGCGAGAGGTCCGTACGCCAGAAGCCGGGCGCGCGAATAGCACCAGGCCGCGACGTGGTTTCCGTGGTCTGCGTTGCGGACGGCACATTGAAAGCAGCCGCATTGAACCAACCATTGTCGTAGGAGTGCGGAGCGCCGGAGTTGGGGTCTCCGACCTGGTTCGCGCGACAGCCTAAAGGTGAGGCGCCGAGCAAGCAGCCTGAGCCTGTGGGGTCATTGCAGTTAGCTCCGGTTCCAGAAGCGCAGCCGGCGTTGCCCAAAAGGGCCGTCAGGGGAAGTCCCGTCTGGAAGGTCTGGATGCCGGAAACCTGCCACCCGCCAAGGGCGTAGCCCGTGAGGCCGTGGAGATTGCGGAACCACGGCACCTCCCAGATGAAGTTTGCGGTCACAACGTGGCGCCGGTCGGCGACCGTGGGACCGTAATTGCCGCGAAAATCGCCGGTGACCTGGGGAAGGTTCGCGCCTCCCGTGCTGCGATCAGCGGGATCGGTGGTCAAGCCGTGGGACCACGTGTAGGCGATGTTGACCATCGAGTTGCCAGCGAAGCGCTTCTGCAACTGGGTCTGCAGCGAATGATAGTTGGAGGTGAACGCATCAATGAAGAACAGCCCGGGGCCGTAGCCGACGTAAGGCCGGAGCACCGCCAGCTTGTTCGAGTTCGTGTTGCCGTTAATCGGCCCAGTGATCACTACTCCGTTCGCGGGCACGGCAGTGGGGCCCGCAAAGCAGGGCGTGGCGGCGGTGCATTTCAAATAGGAGGCCACAGCAGGCTGGTTGAGGTCCTCGAAGCCGGGGAGATGGATGCCGTTACTGCCATAGTAGCCGACATCTAGCAGCCAGGTGGTGGCAAATTGACGCTGCACGTCGAGACTCCATTGCTGGGAGTAGGGCGCCTTGTAATCGATGGGCATTCGGGACTGGATGGTGAACGGAGTCGTACCAACGACCGTGGTCGTGGCACCGACCGGATTCGACAGCGTGCTGCGGTTGATATTGAGGTTGGTCAGGAAACCCTGGCTCAAGCCAACGTTCAACTCGGGGTTACCGAACTCGAGGCCATTGTCAAAGAACATCCCGTAGCCGGCGCGAACGGAGGTCCGTCCGTTGCCGAAGGGATCCCATGCCACACCTATGCGCGGGGCGATCGCGCGGTTGAACTCCTTGCCAACCTTGCTGCCAAACGGCGACTTGGTGCCGGCAAACCCGTTAAAGGTGGGTGGATTAGCAAAGATGAGTCCGTTCAGGGGGTTGTAGTTCGGGTTGCATGCGCTGCTAGTCGGGACACCGTTGATCAGCTTTACATCCATGGCGCCAGAGGAAGTGATGCATGGTGCCTTGCCCGGATCGTAGAAGGCCGGATCAAAATTGACCAGCCGACTGGTGCCGTTCGGGCCGCTGGCATCGGTTGGCTGACGGAAGAACGAGTGGCGGATACCATACGTGACGGTTAAATTCCGCTTGATACGCCAGGTGTCCTGGCCGAAGTACTCAAACTGATTGTCAAAAATGTTCGCGGTAACATCCAGCGAGGCTTGCGAGAAGGTGGCGAGTTGACCAAGCAGGAAGTTCGCGTACGCCTGCTCGAACGAGAACGGACAAGTGCCCCCGGCAGCTGCCGTCGAAGTGCAGACTGGGCTTCCGTTGAATAGTGTCGTAGAGGTAGGAGCATTCTGGTTGTCGAAGGAGTACGAGCCGTTGTTACTGCCGGTCAGCTGATTCTCATGCTTGTTATAGTGATAGTAGATCGCGCCGAACTTCAACGTATGTGTCCCCAGAACCTTGGTCACGTTCCCGTACACCGTGTGGTTGGTGTTGTAGTCGTTGTAGGGACCGAAGTCGGATATGGCATTGGCGGTGTTGGCGTTGGTACTGAAAATCGCACCGGTGATCGCAAGAGCTGGTACGCGACCCAGGAGATTCGGGAAAGGCAGTGTGTTGCCCAGCGCGGTCTTGATGTCGGGCGACTGCGAGAAGTTGGAAGCGCCCGTTACCTGGCTGAGGATGGCGCCATAAGAATAGCGGTAACCCCCATCAACTACGAGTTTCGGGTTGGGAGTGAACGTGGCAGCGATGTTGTACTGGTGACCCGGCGAGCTAGTGGCGGTAGTCGATATACCGTTAATCACCGTGCCGGTAAACAAGCCTCCAGCTTCTGTTGTCGGGTTGGTGTCGTGAAGGAACTTACCGTTGACGCTTAGCTTCGGACCGAAGACGTGGTCGATCTTCACCATGTCTTCGCGGAAGTTGAAAATATTGGCCAACGACGCTGTATATCCGAAGGGGTTGGCAGCGGTAGGCAGATTTGGCAGCGGGAATTTGGAGAAGATATCCTTAACGTATGCCGCAGCGATGGGATCAATGGAAGCGGCCGGGATGCTGGTGCCATACGCCGAGCAGGCGCCTGGCGTGCCGCCACTGTTCGCCCACTTGGTGCATACGACATGCTGGAACTGCCCATTTATCATCCCCGAATAGGGTATGGCGCCTGGTGGATTTGAATAAGTCACGATGCGACGTGCCTCCTCCGACACGAAAAAGAAGGTTTTGTCGCGGTGCCTGTAAATGCCGGGAATGTAGACCGGCCCGCCGATGGTACCGCCGAAGTCGTTGTAGCGCAGTGGGGGACGCGGCACGACGGGTGTGGAGCGGTTATTGAAGAGGGCGTTGGCATTGAGAATGTCATTTCGGAAGAACTCGTACACGCCGCCGTGAAGGTTGCTGGTGCCGGAACGCGTGATGACATTGACTTGCGCGCCGGCGGAGCGGCCAGATTCGGCATCGTACACGCCGTGCACGACGCGGAACTCGGAGATTGCATCAACACTGGGGAAAGAGAGCAGCGTAAGGTTGGAGCCTCGATCCACATTGTCGGCGCCGTCGACTTGCCAATTGTTTTCCTCGCGGCGGTTGCCGTTGATCTGGAACGTCATAAGGTTAGTACCGAGTGGCGCTGTAGCGCCTGGAAAGATCTGGTCTGAGTTGCCAGAGTCGGAAGCTCCGGGGACCAAAAGTACAAGTGCCGCGTAGTTCCGGCTGTTCAGAGAGAGTTCCCGCACTTGCGTGCCACTGATTACGCCGCTCGCTGTTACAGACTGTAGCTCCACCTGCAGCGGATTTGCTTCGACCGTCACAGACTCGGTGACGGAACCAACTTCAAGCGTCAGATTGATAGTCAGCTTATCGGCGACGTTCAACACAAAATTCGTAACGACCGATTTCTTGAAGCTCGGTGCTTCGGCGGCCACCTCGTAACTTCCGACAGGAAGATATGTCGCGAGATACTGGCCGTTCGCGCCCGTCGTCATCGTGCGAAGAACAGTGTTTTTGTCCAGGCTTCTAATTGTTACTTTTGCTCCCGCAACGGCTGCCCCGGAGGAGTCCGTGATCGTGCCCGCGATCGAGCCGGTGACTTCCTGGGCAGAGACGGTCCCTGCGCAAAAACACAAAGACAGCAACACACATAGAGCTACGAAAGTTGTTCTCATGACACCACCCTGGTCCGAGGATCCATCTCCCGCAAGCGGTCGATTGATCTCGAGACGACTCGTGTATAGTACCGGCGGGAAACGGAGTCAACTTCTAAAACGAGTCTGACAGGACAGTTTATCTAGCCCGATGGTGCTTTGGCTGAGCCCTTCTCTTCCTTCGTCTCGTCGGCTCCAGGTTTGCCTTCACCTGTTGGCGGTTCCCCCGGTGCCTTCTTTTCCAAGTACTGCACGATCAACGAAATCCTGCGATTCGATGGATCGAGTGGCGCATTTTTCTTTCTCAATCTCTGATCCGCGAATCCGCGCACCTGGGTCACCTGATCGCCACGAATACCTTTTTGCCCCATCAGCGGCCGCGCCGCGTTTGCACGATCCGTGGAGAGCTCCCAGTTCCCATAATTGCTTCCTTCCGCGTACGGCTTCGAATCCGTGTGCCCTTCAAACGCCAATTTATTCGGCAGCTTCCCCAATTCCTCCGCAAGCACGTCCAACAATTCTTGCCCATCTTTGCTGATTTTCGCGCTGCCGCTGTCGAAAAATGTGCCCGTAGCAGACTCCGTCAGTTCGATCCGCAATCCTTCATTGGTAACTGTCATGTCGATGTGATTCTTTAGCAGGTCGAGATTTGGAATCTCTCGGATGGTTTTTTGGAGCTGTTCCTTCAGCTCCTCCATGTTGTCCTTGGTGATGACAAAATTTTCGGCTGCACCCTGCATGTCGCTGCCGATCTTATTCGCGGTACCCGTCGGATCCTTGAAATATCCCCCCACCGCTTTTTGTATCTTCTCGCTGCTGTTCATCAGCCACAGCACAATGAACAACGCCATCATCGCCGTCACGAAGTCTGCGTACGCCACCTTCCAGGCTCCCCCGTGATGCCCGCCATGGCTGACCTTTTTCTTTACGATGATCGGTTGTGGCTTGGTCACAACAATCTCGCCCTACGTCGCCGGCGCCTCTGCCGCGGGAGCTTCCGTGACCGCTGCGCTTTGCTCGCCTCCCCGATTCTTGATGTGATCCTCCGTTTCCTGAAAACTCGGTCGCACGTGCCCAGGAATCGCACGACGCGCGTATTCCACAGCGACCGTTGGCGGCGTTCCCTTCATGAAGGAAACCATCGCAACGCGCAGCACGTGGTGATACGCGTGTTCCGCTTCGGCGCTCTTCCCCATATTCGCAGCGATCCGCCCAATCAACCCATAGCACAGCAAAATCCCTAAGAAAGTTCCCACCAATGCCGCCGCCACCTTGTGACCAATTCCTCTGGCGGCCCCCGAGCGCTCCCCTGGTGATGACCACGCCTAGCACCGCGCCACGATGCCCAAGCCCGGCAACGAATCCGCCATCGTCGATATTGCCGCGATGGGCTGGCCCGATTCATGGTGGTGCACCTCCATATCCAGCTCCATCATCTGGTCCACATCGAACGGTTCCACTCCTCCGCCAGCCGCCATTCGAATCGTGTCGCACACAAACGCCAGCGCGTGATGATCTTTCAGAAATTTCGGATATTTGGAGAATATCGGGCTCTTGTCCGGCGCATCGCTGTCGGTCTCCAGCGCCATCAATCCTTCTTTCCTCGCTCGCCCAAACAGCTCGTACATCATCTTCAGCGTCTCCAGGTAACTTGCCTTGCCATATTTCGCACCGCCGAATACGCCGCCAATTCCTCCAGCGATCGCTTTCACAATGTGCAATGGATTCGCAATCAGCACCGTCCCCACTGCTGCGCCTCCGCTGATGACCAGCTCCGCCGGCTGAATCAGCACCTTCAGATTGCCGTGCTCCATCAAGTACCCGGCCACCACTGCGCCAAACACCACCAGCATCCAATGATTACGAACATATCCAGCCGTTCCTCGCCTTGTTCCGGCTAATCACTTCCGCACCGTCGTGCGATTCCCGCCCTGCTTGATGCTTTCGCTCAACGCCTGCATCGCCCGCGCTACAATTCCTTCCACCGTGTCTCCTGGCTTGGCGCTCGTCGCACCTAAAGAAATCGTGACCGGAATAAAATCGCCCCACCACTCGATCTTTGAAGCGCTCGCCATCCGCCGCAAGCGATCCGCCGCTCGCGCGATCTCCCATTCGTTGCATTCGGTCAACACCGCTAAGAAGTGATTCTCCTGCCATCGTCCGAGAAAATCCGTTGGCCGCAGGCTGTTTTCCAGCGTTTGTCCTACCACTCGGATCGTGGCCGCAATAGCTCCCGGACCGTCGCGTGCCTGAATTTTGTCCAGATGATCGATCTCAATACTCAAAATGGAAAACGGAACCGGATGCGCCACAAACGTCCCCAAGTTCTCGCGCAAATGCGATTCCACCATTCCGTGATTCAACACTCCGCTCGCCTGATCCAAGCATCCGTACGTCGCTAATTTCGTATGACGGCGATCCCAATCCGACACCGAAATCGTTTCCTCGAAACTCTCCGCCACTCCCACAATTGCGCCCCGCGCATTCCGAATCGGAAACGCCCGTAACTGCACCGGTATCCGGTGTCCATTTTTGTGCCGCAATGAAATCTCCGCCTTGATTATTTTGCCGTCACGAATCACCGCCGCGATCGACCTCAATCCGCCCCTGGACTCCTCCTCGTCCCCTTCCGCCTCACCCAGAAAACTCTCTCCGCACACTCGGCCGACCACGTCCTGCCGGAGGTAGCCGGTAATCCGCTCCGCGCCGTCATTCCAGAACAACGTCCTTCCCTCGAGGTCGACCACATACAGCGCCGTTCGCAATCCCTCCAGCACCGTCCGAAACATGTCTGTATCAACAGCGACCGGCATCGGCTGCTCCTCGCTGAAACATCGCCATCTTTGCCGCGCAACTTTAGTTCCACCATTCCGCGCCCGGGCCACATCCGCATCTCACGTTTTGCCGATGATCCCCTTCCGCTCGCCTCTCGCCCGATTCGAATTCGGGAACGCTCAGCCCGTTTTGGCACACATCTACCAACGCACCTGCACGCGTCGGCAACTTCAAGCCTTATTTCGCCGGTGGGTTAGGGGGAGTACGGTTGACGTCGGCGCCCCCCCTCCTGGAGGCGACGGTCCCGACTCTAATTGCTTTCTGGAAGCGCCCGCACGCGCTGAATGAACCGCTGCCGAGCCGACACGTGCGCGCGGTCACTCCCGCGACCCAGCTCCTGAAGGAAGCGCTCGTACGCCGCAGCGATCTCCTCAATCGGTAAATCTTTGGACCGCGGAATCTCGTAACTCAACGCGCTGATCAGCGCTCCCGCCCGACTGTCGTCGTTGGGAACTTCCGGACCATACTGCCCGTGCGGATAACGCGACGTACTCTGGCGAACACAATTCGCCCGCAACGACAGCCGCGGATCTCCTTCGTTCTCATGAATGGGAATTGTGCGGCAAAGCTGCGCATCGCCGGTATTGCTCGCCAGTGTAAACATACACCAATCGCGAAATCTTGCAGACTGAGAAGTCAACTGCACATTCTCCGGAATCCGCGCACACCATCGCGCGTCTTTCGTCACCAACGCAGCCATATCCGCAAGATACGCGATGTCCATAGCCTCATCGCTTTCGCCGGATTCCAAGAATCTCGCGGGAACGTCTACCGCCTTCTGGATGCGCATCACAATGTCTGTGCGATTTGGAAGTTGCCGGTACACGTCCTTAACGCTGATCACCGGCGGAGTTACTCCTTCGAGCTGCAGCGTATCCGAGTCATACCCCAGCTTCGAAAAAAATCCGGCCAAGCTTTCCGGTGATACACCAATGCCCGAGTTCATCCCGTGCCATGCACCTCGAAGACAAGACCACATCGATGTCTGGTCGCCAATAAACCGGTAAGCTCCCAGTCTTCGCACCCGCCAGCAAATCCACGGATTCTTCGTCCTTCCCGCAATCGACGCGTAACACTCCGACCGTTCGTAGGAAGAGGCAGTGAAAAATCCGCCGTCTGTCTCGACCGACCACGGAATCTTCTCGCAGATGGATGGTTCAGCCAGTTCCTGCGCCACATATCGAAACAGTTCGTCCTGTTCAGTGACGCTCCGCATCCCCCTTAATTGGTCGGGCCAACTTGTGATCCCAGAAAGAGATGTCAGTGCAACTAGCGCCAGGAGGAGAACCGCGACATGCCACCTGCGCACCTTCACCACGGAGGACCTCTCCCGGGACTCGATCGTACCTGTACTGTGAACGGCGCAAAAAGAGCAAAGATCCGGCAGTCTCGTCGAAGGTTACTGCGCCACGGAAAAACAAAGACAATGTCGCTTGGCTCAGGACCTGGTGATTTGTGAGGTCAGGAGTTGCGGCACACATGACGTCCCAACAACGCCAGTGTCAAGACATGACTTCGCACACGGCTACTGCGACCGCGTCAACGTGCCACTAGGTCGAAAAACAAAACGTTCCAGCCTTAAAGCCAACTCCAACCGGCGCCGCTCAACACTGCCTACGTGAAGAACACGCCGTTTTGCTCGCGTCCGAGCACGGAAATCAAATTTCTCGACGGATCGGGCTCTTCCGATTGAAACGTGAAACCATCCTGCTCCGCCTTCCACTTAATCGTCGCGCCGGTGCTAAGGAATGTGCCTTTAAACTGCTGCATACTATTCTCGATTTTTGCGGTGTCGAGGATTCCCGTCCACTCCACATCGAACGATACCTTCGCCCGCACAGGAAAAACCGGCGCGATCTGCGGAAATGGAAAACCCAAATCCCCGGGAAGCCCCAGCCCTAGCGTCAATGAGTTAGCAAGGTCATGGTCGTCGTAGACGGGCAGTCGGCGCACGCGCAGGCTCGCTTTGCTGTTGTCGAAGTCAACCTCGACGGCGTCGTGTTCCACTTGCACCATCCAGAACACGTCGTTCGAATCGATGTGCACGTTGTAATCGTGAATTTGCTCAGGAAGGTTGGCCGATCCCACCGGACCGGTGTACACGTCGAGTCAAACAAAGGCAAATGTGCCTCGATGCTCGAACCCGTCCGTGCCAATGAATTTTCCCTGACCGAAGCCCATGTCCGCCTGATACGCCAACTGCGTGGTGCCGGAGCTGTCCGTTCCGGTGCCACCGCCGCGGATGTGGGTCAGACCAACGAATCCATCAAAGTCGGTGATCTGCGACGGATCGCTTATGTTAGCGACAGCTAGAGCGTTGGCGGGATTGAGTGGATTGTGGTGGACGAAGACTCCGAACGGGGCGAATGGCGTCACGCCTCCAGGAATTGGTTTGATGATCGGTCCTCTCGACCGCCCTCCTCGGTCGTCATCGTTGTGTCCCGCGTATGCCGGCTTTGTGGAAAGCAGTCCTGCTCCTAGCACTGCGCCAGCTCCTCCTCGAATCAAATTGCGCCGGCTCACGAATTTCTGCTGACATCTCCGCGAAGCGGAGTCCTTTTCGAACATTGCATTTCTCCTTCGGCTCGCCGGCCCGCGCACACACCAACAGACATGCTCACCGGCGAGTGATAGCCCGAGGCCCACGAAAATACCTGCCAACTACCATGGAAAGAACAACGAGAACGGAAATGAGGGAAAACCAGCGCAACTTTGCGCCCGTGTTTGGCTCCTGTCAAGTTCCAAAACTGTGAATAAAGTTCACCTGCGTTGTTAGGGAGCGCCTTGTTTAACTCAGCCGATTCAGTCCATTAAACGCCGCAGTCTTATAGCATTCGGCGAGGGTTGGATAGTTGAAAACGGCGTTCTTGAAATACGTTACTTTGCCTTTCAGCGTGAATACCGCTTGGCCCATGTGCAAAAGCTCCGCCGCGTCCTCACCAAAAATGTGCACACCCAGCAGCTCCAGCGTTTCGCGGTGAAACAACAACTTCAATCGCCCATCGATGTGTCCGGTGATTTGGCCGCGCGCAATTTCCCGGTAATACGCGACGCCCACCTCGTATGGCACATCGGCATCGGTCAACTGCTCTTCGGTCTTTCCGATAAAAGAAATTTGCGGAATCGTGTAGATGCCGTACGGATAAGCCGCGGGATCCGTCTCCACGTCTAGCCCGAACGCTCGCGCCGCGGCGATGCGCCCTTGTTCCATGGATACCGACGCAAGGCTCGGGAATCCGATGACATCCCCAACCGCAAAAATGTGCGGCTGCGAAGTCCGGTAGTCGGCGTCCACTTTAATCCGTCCGCGTTCATCGGCTTCTAGTCCCGCTGCGGCCAGATTCAGTGGCTCGACGTTGCCGGCGCGGCCGACGGCGTACAGCAGGGCATCTGCGATAATCCGCTTTTTGCTGACCAAATTCGCCGCGACTTTTCCATCCGGCAACTCCTCCACGCTTTCCACTTCTTCGTTCAGGCGCATTGTCGCGCGGCGGTCGCGCATGTGATAGCTGAGCGCCTCCACCATCTCCGTATCCGCAAATTCCAACAAGCGCGGCCGCTTCTCCACGATAATCACGCGCACGCCAAGCGTCGCGAACATGCACGCATATTCCACGCCTATGACTCCGCCACCCACCACGATCAACGTGCGCGGTACTTGCGGCATCGTCAGAATCTGATCGCTGTTGATGATGTTGCGCCCGTTGATGGGAACTTTCCGATTCGCCGCCGGCTTAGTGCCCGTGGCCAGCACCACGAATTGCCCTTCCAATTCGCTGAAGCCGTCGTTGTTCTCCACGCGAATGTGGTGCGGGTCCATGAATTTCCCGATGCCGTGAATCAAATCCACGCCATTGCGTTTGAGTTGATCTTGAATAACCGAGACCTCGTTCTCAATCACCCGCTGCACGCGGAAATTGAGGTCCGCCATAGTGACTTGATCTTTGCCGTGGTAGTTCGCGCCGTAAAAACTCTGGTCGTAGAAACCGGACAGGTGGAGGACCGCTTCCCGCATGGTCTTGCTCGGGATCGTGCCGGTGTTGATGCACACGCCGCCGACGGCGGTCTGTTTCTCAACAAGCGCGACGCGTTTTCCGGATTTGACTGCTTGGATGGCGGCACGCTGACCGCCAGGCCCCGAACCAATTACGATCAATTCATACGGCTGCATTCGCGGAGTCCTGCGCTTCGGGCTCTTCCGTCGTGTCGGATACGTCCGAGGGGCCAACCGGACCGACTCCGACACCATTAGCGGTATAGGCGACAAGTGGCACCGCCAGGACTGCTGTGCGCGGAGAATCTCTCCTCCCCAGCGCCACGTTCATCAGGTGTTCCTGCACGGAGAACCCGTGACCATTGGGCACCGCGCGAGGTCGCGAGTAATTGCCATCTGGCCCGAGAATACGCGCCTTCCGCGTGTCTGCTAGATAGGACGACAGGATTTCCGTGCAGACGCGCCTGCATAGCTGCGGATCTTTCAACGGGAATACCACCTCGACGCGTTCATAGAGATTGCGCTGCATCCAATCGGCGCTGCCCAGATAAATCTCCGGCGTTCCGCCATTTTCAAAATAGAAGATGCGACTGTGCTCGAGAAACCGGCCGACGATGCTGCGCACGCGAATCCGGCTGCTGAGCCCGCGAATTCCCGGCACAAGCGTGCACTGCCCGCGTACGATCAGATCGATATCCACGCCTGCCCGAGATGCCCGGTAAAGCGCTTGGATCACCGGCGGATCGATCACGGCATTCATCTTCGCAATGATTCTTGCCGGCCGTCCGCGACGCGCGTTTCGCGCCTCGCGATCGATCAGCGCGATGCAACCCTTGGCCATATCACGCGGCGCGACCAGCAACGGCTTGTAGTGCTGTTGTTCGGAATAGGCGGTCAGGAAATTGAATACGTCGTGCACCGCGGAAGTGAGGGACTCATTGCAACTCAGCAAACTCAGGTCGGTGTAGAAGCGGGCCGTAGATGGATTGTAGTTTCCCGTGCCGAGATGCACGTAGCGTCGAATCTTTCCATCGGGATCGTTGCGCACCACCAATGCCAGCTTGGCGTGCGTCTTCAATCCGACCAGTCCGTGCGACGCTTGCACGCCGGCGTCCTCGAAGCTCCTCGCCCAGCGAATATTAGAAGCCTCATCGAAGCTGGCCTTCAGCTCCACGACAACTGTCACTTCTTTTTTACCCGCCGCCTCGAGCAGCGCACGCGCAACCGGCGAATCCGAGCTGGTGCGACACAACGTCTGCTTCATCGACAGAACACGAGGGTCGCGCGCAGCGGCCCGCAGAAAGTTCACGACCGTGTCGTAGGAGTCGTACGGATGGTGGAGCAACACTTCCTGGCGACGAATGCAGTCAAACATGGTGTCCGCATCGTGGCCCAGGCGTACCTGGTGAGGCGTGAACGGCGGATACTTCAGGTCGGAACGCGGCGTTTCTTCATATAGGTGAAACAGCCGCTGCAGGTTGACCGGACCACTCACGCGAAACACCAGAGACTCGTCGAGCTCGAATGTGGTTACCAGGCGATGGACGATATCGGCGTGCGCATTCCGCTCAATTTCCAGACGCACGGCATCGCCTTTGCGCCGCAGCGCAACCTGTGAATCGATAGCGTCCAGCAAGCTGCGCGCTTCCTCTTCTTCCAAATAAAGATTGCTGTTGCGCGTAATGCGAAATGCAGCGGATGCCAGAATCTCGTAACCACGATAGAGCTTCGCCGCGTACGTTGACATGACATCTTGCAGCGTCACGTAATGAAAGCTGCCCTCGTCCGACGGAACCCTCAGAAGCCGCGGAAGCGCTCTCGGTACGGTGACTACGCCAAAAAATGGTTTGCCGTTCCCTCCGCGCCGGCGTCGCAGCAAAAACGCGATGGACAAAACCTTGTTCAATATGTGTGGAAAGGGATGCGAAGGATCGACGGTTACGGGCGTGAGCATTGGATACACTCGCCGGTCGTAGAAAGTCTTTACTTCCTTTGCCGCTCTGGCATCCAGTTGTGCTACCGGAATGATCCGAATCGATGCCTTTGCGAGCGCTGGAATCAGTTCCTGATTCCAGCACTTGTATTGATCGTGGACCAAGACGTGCATCGCCGCGGAGATTTTCGCAAGCTCCTGCTCGGGAGTCAGGCCATCCGGGCTGATGTCACGCGAGCCGTGCTCGATCTGTTGTAGGAAACTGGCAACGCGCACTTCCACAAATTCATCCAGGTTGTTTGCCGTGATGGCCAGAAACTTGACCCGCTCCAGCAGCGGATTGCCGATGTCGCGAGCTTCTTCCAGCACACGGCGATTGAACTCCAGCCATTCCACGTGCCGGTTCAAGTAGTAGCGGGGATCATCTAAGGCAACGCGCTTCATGGTTTTCTCGCGTTTCTCGGGGCCGAGAATGTAAACGCAGCAGTGTTACGGGCTGATGAACAACCAACCGGAATGGTATGCTGCGCGTCCGGAGATCTGACTTCTTGCGAAAATCGATGATCTTGCTCGCAACAGTCGCTCTCGCGTGCTTGTGTTCTTGCGCGCGCAAGCCGCGAATGGATGACGCCTCGATGACGTCGAAAATCGACGAGATCTTCGCGCCGCTGGCCGATACAAAATCGCCGGGCTTCGCGGTCCTGGTGCGCAAAGATGGTCGAGTTCTTTTCGAGCGCGGTTACGGCACCCGCGATCTGCGAACGTTCGCACCCGTTGACGCTGAAACCAACTTTCGACTGGCCTCGTGCACCAAGCAATTCACCGCCATGGCAACGATGCTGCTCGTCCACAACGGCAAACTTCGTTACGAAGATAAGCTCACCGACGCCTTTCCCGATTTCCCCGACTACGGCAAGAACATCACCATCCGCAGTCTTCTGAATCACACTTCGGGACTCCAAGACTACGAGGCGTTGATGGACAAGCAGGAGCGCAGAAGCGGCCCGCGTTGGAACGAAGAAAATCAGATTCAAGACTCTGAAGTTCTCGCTCTGTTGAAACAACAAACCACCACGAAGTTTCCGCCGGGAACGCAGTGGGCGTACAGCAATTCGGGCTATGTCGTCTTGGGATTGGTGGTCGCGAAGGTTTCCGGCAAGGGCTTTGGCGAATTCCTGCGCGAACGAATTTTCGCGCCATTGAAAATGGACCATACGCTCGCGTATGAGAAAGGGAAGAACGAAATCGCTAATCGCGCTTTCGGCCACACCAAAGCAGGGACGGGCTGGAAGCAAACGGATCAGAGTCCGACTTCGGCCACTCTCGGCGACGGCGGAGTGTATTCTTCGCTCGCGGACATGGCCAAATGGGACGCGGCGCTCGCGCAGCATTCTCTGCTCAGCGAAAACGAAATGCAGCCGGCACTCACGCCGGTGAAACTTGCCGATGGCTCGCAGCCGAAGCGGCCGGCGAATACCGACGGTCCCGCGGGTACTCCCGTGTCCTACGGATTTGGCTGGTTCCTCGACGACTATTGGGGAGTGCCGCGCATGTGGCATTACGGAGACACAATGGGATTTCATACCTACATCGAAAGGTTTCCCGCCAACAAGATCACGATTATCGTGCTGTGTAACCGCACCGACCTCGATGCTTCAGGGCTAGCTGAAAAAATTGCGAATCTATATCTTGAGATACCCCGCGTGTAATTCAGGGCTCCCTTCAGCTCAAGCCGGCGAGTTTGCCGAGGCCTTTCATTTTGCTGCGCGTGGCGAGCGCGCCGTATTGCTTCATCATCTGGCGCATCTGCAGGTATTGCTTCAGCACTTGGTTGACGTCCTGGACCGTGGTGCCGCTGCCTTTCGCAATGCGTTTGCGGCGCTTGCCGTCGATCACGTTGTGATTGCGACGCTCCTGATTGGTCATGGAGTTGATGATCGCTTCCACTTGTTTAAGCTGCTTTTCGTCGACTTTCGCGTCTTTTGGAATATTCGTAAGCGGCCCGATTTTCGGCAGCATGTCTACAAGCTGCTCGAGCGGACCCATTTTGCGAATCTGCTTGAGTTGGTCGCGAAAATCCTCGAGCGTAAATTCCTCTTTGCGGAGCTTGCGCTCGAGTTCCGCAGCCGCCTTTCTGTCAATGCTTTGCTCGGCGCGTTCGATGAGCGACATGATGTCGCCCATGCCGAGCACGCGGGAAACGATGCGCTCGGGATAAAAACCTTCGAGGGCATCGTATTTTTCGCCGAGCCCGACAAATTTTACCGGCGCGCCGGAAACTTTCGCGATGGAAAGCGCCGCGCCGCCGCGAGCATCGCCATCGAGCTTCGTCAGAATTACGCCGGTGAGGCCGAGACGCTTGTGAAATTCTCCGGCGGAGCGCACCGCGTCCTGCCCAATCATGGCATCAGCGATGAACAGGATTTCGCTGGGCTGCAGCTCTTTCTTGAGCATGCCGAGCTCGTTCATCAATTCGTCGTCGATGTGCAAGCGGCCGGCCGTGTCGACCAAAATCACGTCACTCGCGGAGAGTTTGGCTTCCTTGATTGCGCCTCGCACGATTTCGAGCGGCTTGTCGGTGCCTTTGCCCGGCCAGAGCTGCGTGCCGACGGCTTTGGCGACTTGCGCGAGTTGCTCGCGAGCGGCCGGCCGGTACACGTCGGTGGAAACCACGATCGGACGGTGGCCATGTTGCGCGAGCCATTTGGCGAGCTTGCCGGTGGTGGTAGTTTTGCCGGAACCCTGCAGCCCGACGATCATCCAGACCGACGGTGGGCGGGAAGCGAAGAGAGGCTTGGCATGTTTGCCAAGCAGAGCGATGAGCTCGTCGCGAACCGTCTTTACAACCTGCTGGTCGGGCGAGAGTTGGAGCATCACTTCGCTGCCGATGGATTTCTGGCGGATGTTGGCAAGGAGCTCGTCGGCGACGCCAACATTGACATCGCCTTCGAGCAGGGCTTCCCTAATCTCGGCGAGGGCGGCATCGAGGTGCTCCTCGGTGAGCTTGCCTTGGCCTCGGAGATTCTTAAAAGTGCGTTGGAGCTTCTCGGTTAAGTTCTCAAACATGGCTCGCGATCTGTGCTCAGTGATTCGTGATTCGAGACTCGAGTTCGCGTTCTTGCTCGCGGACTGCCTCTAAGGATAGCAAAGCGACGCAATAGGGGAAGGCGGGCGAAAATTTTTTGTGTTGGAGGGGGGTACCCCGGGGGTTTTTAATAACGTTTTCATTCCATTGGACTTACATCATTGTACGGTCAAACGTTATCATTCGGAAGGAGTTAGCTGCCGAGCAGCGGCAAACCAAGTAATCGAGCCAACGATTTCCCCCATGTCGGGCAAGCTTGGTAACACCGTAAATGACCCAAGATGCCGCTCCCGCAATCTGCTCCAAGTAGTTTACCAGAGAATATAGTCAATGTCGAGTACTTCTGTAAGCCATACAAACAAAAGGGGTAGATCATGAAGTCGAGTCTTGGTTATGCGCGGTAGCTACAGTTCAAGGGAGATCCTTCGCCCATCCTCATCGGATGGTCTCAGGATGACCCATGCTCCTAATTGCTGCCAGAAGGACATCGGTTCCTCGGCGGCAGAAGCCGAAAGCGGCCCTCGTACCGAATTGCTCGAGCGCGGTGAGCCGCTAACGGTATTCGTCGCAGAAGGACGGGGCGTCCCGGCCCAACATGCGGCAACCGCGGCGGATCTCGTCGCGGATCAAGACGCAGGAGTTGTCGGCGTTGCAGGGCGGGTGGGTCGCGGGGGAGACCTTGAGGCATTGGTCGACAAGGCGGTCGGCCTGGTCCGGGCCGACCGCGCGCCGACAAGAGACCCCGGAGGAGTTATTGCGGCGAGTTTGTACGGAGAAGTCAGCGCGACAGCCGTGATCGACCCAGATGCCGCGATCGTCGAAGCCCCAAGAATAGCCCTGGGTACAGGGGGAGCCGCTGCGCTGATTCATCATCTGCACGCCGCTACCGCGAGTATCGGCGTCGCAGTAGTGGCGCTTGCCATCCTCGGAGCCGCAGGTGACGGTCTGCGGAGGTTGTGAGGAGTCGTCGCGGTCGCGGTCACGGTCACGATCTCGATAGCGATCCGAGTCATCCGAGCGGCCGGCTTCGAGGGAGAATTCGGCGCGGCAGCCGCGATCGACCCAGATGCCGCGGTCGTCAAAGCCCCAAGAATAGCCTTGAGTGCAAGGGGATCCGCTGCGCTGGCGAATAAGCTGAACCCCAGCGCGTGTGTCAGCGTCGCAATAGTGCCGTCCGCCATCGTCCGAAGAGCAGGTGACGGTCCGGCCGCCGGATGAGGAGGCCGCCGTCTGCAGTGAGAAATCCGCGCGGCAACCGTGATCGACCCAAATGCCTCGGCCGTCGTAGCCCCAGGAGTAGCCCTGTTTGCAGGGTGAGCCGCTGCGCTGGCGGAGCATCTGAACGCCCTGGCGCGTGTCGGCGTCGCAGTAGTGGCGCTTGCCATCCTCGGAGGCGCAGGTCACGGTCTGGGCAAACAAGGGGACGGCCGATGTGAGGAAGGCGGTGGCGAGAATGAGGAGGGTTTTGCCTGGGTGTGCTCGCATTGTTTCCTCCTGATGTTTAGGTCCGGATTAGGGATGGGGGGCTTGAGTGGCAACATCAGACCGCAAGGTGCAGAATATTTCAAGCGGTCAAACGAAGCGAATTGCACGGGTCCCGTGTTTCCCTTATTATGGGTAAATGAACATCACGCTTTCTATCGCCGAAGACTTAGTAAAGCGGGTTCGGAAGATCGCGGTGGAACGAGACACCACCCTGACCGGTCTCGTTCGGGACTACCTGGAAAGACTGGTAGCGGAAGATGCGGCGTCTGGCAGAAGGCGTCGGGAGCGGGAGGCGCTGGAGCGCAGCTTCCAGCGATTCCACGTTCGGGTTGGTCAGCGCACCTGGAAACGGCCAGACTTGCATGTCCGTTCCTGATTTTCTCGACTCCAATGTGTTGATCTACGCGTATGATGCTAGTGCGCCAGAGAAACGGCGCGTGGCGCAGGACCTCGTTAGGAGGGCGGTGCGCGGGGAACTGCTAACGTCTACTCAGGTGCTCGCGGAATTCGCGGCTACACTCCTACACAAATTGACCCCGGCAGTGCATCCCGAGGATCTGATCGATGTGTTGGACGCACTAAGTCCGATAAAAACGATTACGGCCGATGAGGAGCTTGTTCGCCGGGCTGTCGAGGCGCACGCGAAGTACCACATACATTTTTGGGACGGCATGATTGTGGCAGCAGCAGAACGCGGCCACTGTGAACGAATCATGTCCGAGGACCTGCATGCTGGTCAAGTGTATTTCGGTGTAGTTGTCGAGAATCCGTTTGGGTGATTGGCCTGTGCCGCGAGTGTTTGCTGCCCTGATTTTGCTTAACCTGCTGTCGGCGGTTGCGGGTTGCGAAAAGAAGCCGATGAATTACTTCGCGAGAACCGCACCTGAGCCGGAGGTGACGGCAATGGCTGGGGTGCCGCAGCGATTCATAGCGACTCGCCACACACTTGAAATCACAACGAGTGAACAGAATATTCCGAAGGCATGGGAATCGGTGATCACGTTTTGCGGCACGCTTCGGTGCGAGGCTCTGTCTTCCAGCATAACCACGAAGACCAGTGGGTCGATGCCATCGGGCACCATCTCCTTAAGAACAGCGCCAGAGGACCTGAAAAGCCTTCTCGCTTACGTCGCGACACAAGGAACGATCGTTCAACACACGACAGAAAATGAAGACAAAACCGCCGCCGTGGTTGACGCGGAAGCAAGGCTCAAGAACCTTACAAGTTTCAGAGACAGCTTACGAGCGATGCAGGCGAAGCCTTCGGTAGCGGTCAAGGATCTGGTCGAAATCCAGAAACACCTCACGGATGTCCAATCACAATTGACAGCGAGACAACCCAGCGGAAAATCCTGGCGAACGAAACGGAGAAAGTTGCCGTAGCCGGTGTTTCGTGTGGAGTCTCCCAGTAGTGTGGGTTTCTTCGCGCCGATTCGAGAAGCCCTACGCGAATCTGGAACAGCCCTCGCAGAAAGCATCGCTGCGTTGATCACTGTCATCGTGTCCGTCATTCCGTGGCTGGTATTGCTTGTGCCAGGCGGCTGGTTATTGGTAAGAGCTTGGCGCAAGAGACGCAAAGCGCGAGTAGGATTCACGCCTGCAGGCCCTGCAGCAGAATGACACTTTTGGGCCGAGAGTTAGCACTTCAGCGAGAGCTCTTGTGGCGTGGCGGGGTGGCGAGGAAACCGAGCTCCTCACACGAACCGCTTTTGAGATCGACGGTGCGGCTCATGGACACAAATTTTGGCGAGAAATTTGGCGTGACGCGATAGCGGCCGGGTGCCAATCCCCAGAGACGAAACCGGCCATCCTCGCCGGTGGACACCGTCCAACGCTTTTTTGTGCCGCGAATGGTCAAAGTCATCTGCTTCAGAGGTCCCAGCATATTGGTGATGTTGTTTTTGTCCCGCGACAATTCTTCGATCCAGCACTCGATTCCAGCACCGTGGTCCGGATCGTCCTTTTTGCTGAAGTACTCCAGATCGTCTGCCGCTTCCGATAAGGGGCGGGTGCGCTGACAAATACCGGTATACAGTTTGCCGGTGGGCGGATCCGGAAAGGCGTAGACGAGATAGTCGCGACCAGTCCGAAAATCGTAGCCACAATCGCCGCCACCGAAACCGGTCACGACTTGTGTCACGGCGTCGTTTTCCGGACCACGGTAACGATGCCGCACGTCGAAGGTGACAATCCGCTCCTGATACACGTCGCCAGAGTCTAGCTTGATCGCGATTTGCGAGATTTTAGTGACGCGCCCGGAGAAGATGACCGGTGTGGTGGCAAAGGCCTTGCACGGAGCGCCCCCATAAGGGCAATCGCAGGCCGAAACTCGAAGCGGCACAAGCAGGGATGCCAGAATCGCGAATGGTGCGATGGCGAACGGGTAGCGCATTGCGCCTCCTGGGGTTAGAACGCAGCCGGATGGAAATCTTGCACATCACCCGACCCATGTGGCGCGAGTCGGCGGGTGCGATTTGACGCTGTTCGCGATTCCAGTTGGATTTCAATGTGGCGTCTGAGACGGGGCCCGCGAGGCCGCACGGAATCGCGATCAAGTAACGGCGAGGAATTCCTCGGCGGATACGACGGTGGCTTGGCGCGGAAACAGCTTGTTGATCAGACAGGCCTGCAGATCGGGATCGAGGTCGGCGCAGCAATCTTTGATCACCACGAGGCGGTAATCCCTGTCGGCGGCTTCGAGCAGGGTGGAGAGGACAACGCCGCTGGTGGCAATGCCGAACAGGACGAGCGTATCTGTGTCATTGGCGCGCAGGATCATTTCCAGATCGGTGCCGATGAAGGCGCTGACGCGATGCTTGACGATGACGATGTCGTCGACATGGGGAGCAATCGCAGGATGAATAGCACCGGCGGCGCCCTGAAATAGTTGCTGATGCTTCGTCGAGCCCTTAATCGCAGCGAGCAGAGTGTTGCGGGAGCTGACTTCCGGGAGGTTGGGCCGAAAGCCGACTTGCAGGTGAATGACACGTATGCCGCGAGTGCGAGCGCGCGCCAAAACGCCGGCGACGCGCGCGAGTAGCGCGGCTTCCTGATCTTTGGCGTAGATGCCCACGACGGCGGCTTGCAGATCCATGCTGAGCACGGCGGTGCGAGCCGGGTCGAGAGTGAGTTGCGGAGGCATTGTGATGGTCGCGAGCTAGAAGGCGACGCGCAGCCCGATTTGCGCAGCGAAGGGAATACCTACGGTAGTGCCAGGGCCAAAGAAGTCACCGAGGGCGCCAGCAGGGACGCGAAGTTGATTGCCACTGGTGATGGGGCGGGTTTGCGTGCAACTTGGATCGAGGCAAAGAGCGGTGACGTTCGCGAGATCGTTCACCGGAGTGGGCAGCGCGGAAATATTCGGGACGTAATTGTTGCCGGGATTGTTGCGGTTGAAGAGGTTGAAGAACTCGATGAAGGGCGTGGCGGTCCAGCGTTCGCGGAAGCGGACCGGCCGGCTGACGCGAAGGTCCGTCTGCAGGTAAGGCGTGCCGCGGAACTGATCCAGAGTGGTTTTCACGCCATTGATGACGGCGCGATTCCCGACGGGAGTAATTAAGGTGAACGGGCGAGCACTCTCGGCTTGCGAGAGGAACATTAGGTCGAAGCCGCGGGGAGCGTGGATGGTGCCGACGAGGACGGCACGGTGACGGAGGTCTTCGCCTGAGGGACCGTAGTCGCCGGGTGCGAAAGCGTTGAAGGGATCGCAGACACCGTTGACGTAGTCGAAGAGCTCACCGAGTTGGCAGCCCCAGGTTTTGGCGGAGGCAAGCGTGTAGTTGGCGACGAGGCTCAGGCGGTGGACGATGTTGCCTTGCAAGTGGAGAGCTAGCGCGTTGTAACTGGAGCGATTGTCGGAGCGAAAGACGGTGACATCGGGGAAAGCGTAACGGCGATAACCATGCATGCCGGTTTCGAGGGTCCAATCGGCGCTAAGGGTCCACCGAGGGTTGAATGCGTGTTGGACTCCGGCTGTAGCGTGAATCGCGTACGGCGTGTGGTAATTCGGATCGATGATCGAAGGCGGAGCGATGCCGCCGCCCGTGGCGATGTTGGTATTGTTGACGGCTTGGAACGCGCTCACCCAGCCATTTTGCGCGAGGTCATTGAAGTAGAGTCCGAAGCCGCCCCGCAGGACGGTGTTGCCGGAGTCGCCCAGCGCGTAGGCGAGGCCGAGGCGAGGCGCGAAAGCCTTGCGGTAGTCGCCAGGCGCTTTGCTAATGAACGGGGGTTGAGTGGGATCCAAAGCGCGCAGGAAGGGATTATGCGATTGACTTCGGCCGGAGGCGGTGAAGAGGCCGAAGGTTGTCTCATAGCGCAGGCCGTAGTTGAGGGTCAGCCGGTTTGTGACGCGCCAGGAATCCTGAGCGTACAGGCTGAGGCGTTGGACATTTTGCGAAAAGCTGCCGTCGCCCGCGGGCGTAGATACGCTGCCGTCGGCAATGTCTGTAGCGAGCTGAGATGGGTCGGCGAGATAGAAGCTGGGATTTTCGGGCAGGGTGACGAGCGTTTCGGCAGTAGCGGCGAGCGCTCCGCTGAGCACCGGCTCATGAATGAAATTGATCCCGAAACGCGGGGCGTGGCGGCCGGAAGCGTGACTCAGGTCATAGCGAAACTGGTATTTCTCTTGGTTGCGCAACACGGGAAAAGCGGTGATGGCGGTAATGAATTGATTGTCGCCGAAAGTTTCTAAGCCGGAGATGGTCCTTGCCGTGGAGCTAAATGGAAAAGCAAGGGCAAAGCCGAGATTCGAATTGCGGGATTGGGTGAGATGCAAGCCGCTGGCGTCGAATACCAATGAGCCAACCCAAGTAGGGCTAAAAGCGAACTGATTATTGAGCACCAGATTCATGTAGTTGTTGTGGGAAGTTGCACCGGTGGAGGGCAGTGTGGCCTGCTGCACGAGCGCATTGTGCGTGGTGTAGCTGTCGAAGGCGGCGCGAAGGAACCACTGGGAACGGGACGACTGCGCCCAATCCAAGCGCAACATTCCGAGATAGTCGCGAAAAGGAACCGGGACGCTGGAGGGCACAGCGATGGAAGTGAGAGTTGTGCCGTTCACGCTGATCAGATCCTGGGCGGCAAGCTGTGACAGGGCGGAGAATTCTGCCTGGCTCTCCGGACTGTATGCGATGCTGGCGTTTTCATGGACATATTCGAATGAGGAGAAGAGCCAGAGTTTGTCTTTGATGACCGGACCGCCCAGCGTGCCGACGTAATTCTGGCGAGAGAAAGGCTGCTGGGGATCAGGTGAGGGATTATCAATGGGGAAACGCGCGTTGAGAGCGGAGGCGCGTTCGTAAAAGGCAGCGTTGCCGTGCCATTGATTGGTGCCGCGCTTGGTGGTGAGGACGACGGAGGCACCCGTGGTGCGGCCGGTATCCGCGTCTTCTTCGGCGGTGCGGACGGCGAATTCCTCGATGGATTCAGGCGAAAAATTTTGCAAGAAGCCGCCGATGTAGTCATCGGAGTTGTCGCCGCCATCGACGGAGAGCTCGCTATTCAGCCCGGAGCTGCCGCCGGTAGATACGGCGGTGATGCGAGCCTTGGTGGGATCCGAGGGCTCAAGGGGCTCGGTACCCGGCGCGAGATAGGCGATGTTGGCGAAGCTGCGGGCTGGCAGCGGCATGGTTTCGAGATCTCGAGAGGTGATGACGGCTTGATGAATAGCGCTCGCCGTGTCGAGCGGCTGAGTAGCGATCGAGGAAGGCCCAGCCTGGACGGTGACGGTTTCTCTGACAGAGAGGGGCTTCAATGTGACGGTCAGCTCGCGAACGGAGCCGATGCTAACTTTGACTTGCGAACTGGCGTCGGCAAATCCGGCGGCGCTGACGGAGAGCGTGTAAACACCAGGAAGCAGCGCGTCTATG
>Ga0070698_100000809_pt1 | contig 34141 bp, 37 predicted proteins | sample KBSK1502metaG_FD_65477 | JGI IMG/M metagenome (GOLD analysis project Ga0070698, IMG submission 65477) | Corn, switchgrass and miscanthus rhizosphere microbial communities from Kellogg Biological Station, Michigan, USA - KBS K1-50-2 metaG | ecosystem: Host-associated > Plants > Roots >... | reverse complement strand
GTGTGGTCTCACGACGGAATAATCGCGGTCGCCAACGCCCACAAAGATAAGGTGAAGCTTACCTTTTCCCACGGGGCGAGCCTCCCAGATCCTGACAAGCTCTTCAACGCGGGCCTCGAAGGCAATGCGTGGCGAGCGATCGATTTTTTCGAGGGCGATAAGATTAATGAGCGTGCTCTAAAAAATCTCGTCCGTGCCGCCGTTGATTTCAATCAGATCAAATTGAAGAGGAAAGCGCCTGCGGGTACTCGAGCGAAAGTACATAAAAGTAAAAAGTGATGAAACTATAGCTTTTTCTCACTAATTCTCTTTGCGGGACTGCCTGACAATGGTGCTTGACGCTGCTGGATTGTCTTCACAGTCAGGGACAAGAGTTCGGACCGCCGAAGACCGCAACCGAGAAGCATGGCAACCATGGCGCGGCTGGCGCGTAGAGTCTCGCTCTGAGCTTACATCACTGCCCGTGCAAGGTAGCGTTCAGGGCAGTTTTCCCTAAAAATTCCCAACCCACAACCCAACCCACAGCTTGGCATGTCTTATATGACTTGCGCGGCGTTTGGCAGTCCCCGCGTGTCTTGTAAGTTGTTGTAAAACCATTTCACGCAGCGCTGTCACGGCAGAGGCTGCGGGTTCGAGTCCCGTCGTCCCCGCCTTTTTTTCCAATGGTTTGTGAAAAAAGAATGGTCCCTTTCAGTGGTTTTGTATCGTAACCAGTCGTTTTAATCCCTAGCGAGAGTGAAGAGTGGAAGTTAAAAAATGCCCGGCCCATTCAGATGAGCCGAGCGGGCTTTTGTCATCTCATGCTGAGAGGTGCTCACTTGAGCATAATCTCCTGTAATAGTTCCGAACTGACGACTTCACGTATTTCGGTACGCTTTTCCGCCACCTGCTGAGCCTGCTGTTTCCCGCCCATTATCTTGTCACGTAGAGCCTCATTTTTTGCGGTCAATCCGTCCATCGCGGCATGATTCTTGTACTGAACCGCCAGGGCAAGGTCCCAATCGTGCGGGCCTTCTTGGGTCTCCTTGAGAAAAACCTTGTACTCCATAATGAGCCCTTGGCGCTTCTGCTCGTCGAGTAGAGGCTTCGATGCTTGGCGAAGGCTGGTTAGATAGGCATCCATTTGAGCAGGCTTGACCTTGATTAGGGTCACGCGCCACACCGGACCCTCTGTAAAGTGCTCTTGCGCGACACCGGCAACCGCAAACAGCATCGGACAGACAAGGATTAGAAGCAATTTTTTCATCTTGAGTCTCCTTAGCATTGAAATTGGTCCGCCTAGAGGTGGAAATCATACGCCTTCTGTTGGTGCGCAAGATGTGAAAGGGGTTTTTGGGGCTCATAGTGTGATCGACCACAATAACCAAAGAATTAATCAATCCACTCCAAATCTTGCCACTTGGTCAGAGCGGACAGGTTGTTGGCCAGTGCACAGTGGGCCTGTTCAGAACCGATGATTGACGCTCGTACCGGAGGTTGAGATCTATTTTCCATGGGCCGCAAAGATTTTGGTCAAAGTGTCGATATCAGCCAAGGTTTGCGGCCGCCAACTTGAGCCCAACTCAACCATGGCCTTGCGGAACGACGATAGTTGAGTCGATGGAGTCGAGGCGTGTTCTCGAACCACTTCTAAGAATTTCTCCCATTCGGACTTTAGCTGGCGGACCTGATTAGGATTTGCGTCTGATAAATAAGTGCTGGCCGCAGATTCCACGGACCCGTACTCGTCCAAGAAATCCTGGTGTAGATAACCCTGACAGAACTCCGCCAGCCTCGGAAATTGTTGGCTCTTCGCGGAGATACCCTCATGAGACCGATCGTTCACTTGAGCTCCGGGTAAGTAGTCAGTACGTGAAAATCACCGGGTCCATCAGCCTTCAAAACGACGATTGCGTCATAACAATCGGCAGCCAAAGATTCTCCTTGGCGTACACTTCTGCCAATGGGTTCGGCCCCGTGGTAATGCAAGACCAGGTTTGGTTTTCTTCCAGGTCCGGACCGCCACGCTTCAACTCGTTCCGAGTTTTGGCTCAGCGCCACAGAAACCACCTGCTCCGCAGTCTCCTCATCGGCATAGGTCGAGGCTGCTGCGATCTCTGGCTGCGCTCTGAGGCGTTTGAGGAGCTTTTCATCGGATTGGCCGACGTGGCGCTGAAGGGTATGCCCACCCAGGGCTTCGTCATGCTTAAGGTCGTGCCGTATTACCGTTTTCGGCTGGCTGGATTGCTGCTGTCGCGGATCATTCTGGGGATTGTTACAACTTACCGAAATGCTGAGGACGACAAACAAGCAGACATGGATCGCGCCCCTCAGATTTCTCTCAAAAAATGAGGTCGGCAACAAGGGGATCCTTCTGGATAGCGCAAAAGCAGCGCGGAGCAGCAGGGGTGACTCGACAGCCTGCGGATAAATAATCGATGGACTGACGCGAAACCTAAGAGAGAATCCGTTCCGAAAGGACGAGAAATTTCTCTGGCTTTGCGTTTGGTATTTCCCTGAGCGCTATTGAATTGAACTTGCGGCGCTAGAAAAGACGGTATTGGCGTTGGATCCGATCAGCCTTATGGTTCCGACCACTAACACCAGGATTACTGCGAGCATAACCGCGTACTCAGCAATATCCTGACCCTGATCTTCCGACCAGATCCTCCGAATAAAATCTGCCATAACTTGCCTCCAGGATGAACGAATACCGGCGAGGTCACCATCATGACGGCACACCTAAGGATTGTCAAATCTCGGACTGTGGATTACCGGGAACAATTCAGAACTCAATTTTTTTTACCGGCCCGGTTAGAATGAACGCAAATGCCAGGCGCACTCGAGTTCGAAAATCTTGCGAAGGAATATCGCAGCTTTGCGAGTCGGCGCCGACTGCGTGCTCTGGATGATTTCACCTTGCAGGTTGAGACCGGAGAAATTTTCGGTTTCCTGGGTCCCAACGGTGCGGGGAAGAGCACGGCAATCCATCTGGCCATGGGATTCATGCGTCCGACCAGCGGCAGCGGGCGCATGCTGGGTCAACCCTTTGGATACGCACCAGCCCGCCGTCGTGTCGGCTTTCTTGCGGAAAATGTTGCTCTTTATCATCGGCGTGCGGAGAGTCTGGTTCGTTTCTACGGCGCACTCAATGGAATGCGGGGGGCGTATCTGGCAAAACGTGCACGCGAAGCCTTGGCAGCGGTGGGGTTGCAGGACCAAGCCGGCCGCAACGTGGGTAAGTTTTCGCGCGGCATGCTGCAGCGAGTCGGTCTGGCACAGGCTTTGGTAAATGATCCGGACTTGCTTATTCTGGACGAACCCACTTCTGCCCTGGATCCACTGGCTCGAGTCGCAGTTCGCGAGCTTCTTTTGAAGGCTCGGGAAGACGGCAAAACAATCTTTCTGAGCTCCCACCTGCTTTCGGAAGTCGAGCTGGTATGCGATCGGGTGGCCGTGCTGCATCGCGGCAGATTGGTGCGATTGGGCAGAACCGTGGATCTACTTCAGTCCGGCGAGCAAACGGAAATCCTGGCGCGAGGCATCGCGGCGAACGCTATGGCGGGCGCTGTGGCTCAGGATGGCGTGGTGCGATTCACTGTGGAATCGAGCAAGCAGCGACCCGCACTGGAGAGGGTTTGGAATCTGGGTGGTGAGATTCTGAGTGTGAATCCAGTGCGGCGCTCCTTGGAGGATATTTTCCTGGAAGTCACCGCCGATCAAGCACCCAAGACTGAAGGCGGCCAGTGAGAGCAATACTGTTGATTGCAGTCAATTTTGTTCGCGAACAGCGTTGGCCAATTTTCGTTTTGTTGCTCTGGGTGCTCCTTCTGGCCTTTCTCGGTTTAATCGCCGACATTCAACGTCAACGTGAAGACTTGCTTTTCATCTTTAAGCAGGTGGCGGTTTACGTAGTGGTGTTCAGCGTCTTTTTTGGGGGTTCGGCTATTCATAACGAGCGTAAGTCGCGGCGAATTTTGGCCGTACTGTCCAAAGCAGTGGGACGTCAGCAGTATCTATCGGGACTGGTGTTGGGAGTAACCATCGCCTGCACTATTTATTGCTTCGCTCTTGGCATCACCGGAAGTTGGACCCTGGGAGAGGCGGGATTTTCAGTACGCCAAGTGTGGTTCCTTATGCTGTATCTGATAGTGGCCTCGATGTTGGCTGGAACGATCGCTCTGATGTTCTCTACCTTTCTGAACCCGTTCTTCGCCGCAGGCGCCACTGCCATGGTATTAGGCTTACCGGCTGTGGCCGCTCATGTGGGGGCCCGGTGGGAATATGTCATCCCGGTTTATTCGCTTAGCGCGGCTGTCTTGAAGTCTTCATTTAAGCCCGCTGGGGATGCGTTGTGGTTCCCGCTCGGACTAGCTGTTATGGAGACGATTGTGTTCTGGGTGCTTGCGGCTCGCATCTTTTCCCGCATGGACATCGCTGTCGCGGTCGAGTAAGGGGTAGCAGAATGACTATAGGCGATCAGCGCAGCAAATCAGCCGCCGACTGTGACGCACACTCGAGAACCCGTCCAGGAAGAATACCGAGATAGATGGTCGCCAGCGCGCTAATCGCCAGGGCAGCACTCACACCGAACGGAATCGGAGCTAGCGGAGCTGGTTCGCGAGCTTCGCGCATATACATCATCACGATGATTCGCAGGTAATAGTAGGCCCCGACGGCGCTGTTGAGCACTCCGATGATGGTGAGTCCGACCAGATTCGCCTGCAGCGCTGCGCTGAATACATAGAACTTGGCGAAGAATCCTCCAGTGATCGGAATCCCTATCAACGACAGCAGAAAGATGGTCAGAGTCGCAGCTAGCAGGGGGGAGCGGCGTCCTAATCCGGCGTAGTCTTCGACTGTAACGTAGCGCTCACCCGCCCCCGCGAAGTGACTGACTACCGCAAACGCGCCCACATTCATCGCGGCGTACGCTGCGGTATAAAACATTGCGGCGGGAATACCGTTACTAGGCAGAGCGGCAAACGCGACCAATAAATATCCGGCGTGCGCGATGGATGAATAGGCCAGCAGGCGTTTGACGTTATCCTGCACCAGGGCGGCAATATTTCCCAGAGTCATGGAAAGCGCGGCCGCCACCCAGATCAACCAGAAGCCTCCGGGGGCATGAGCCTCAAAAATGATTCGCAGGAGCACGGCGAATACCGCAGCTTTAGGCGCGGTCGACATGAACCCAACGACCGGCGCGGGAGCGCCTTCGTAGACATCGGGCGTCCACACATGGAATGGGGCTGCCGCCACTTTGAAACCCAGTCCGACGAACATCAGCGCAACTCCCACGTAAGCCAGCACCGGTACCTGTCCAGAGCGCAGTATTTGGCTGATGGTGGGAATGCTGGTGGAACCGGTCGCGCCAAACATTAGAGCAACACCGTAAAGAAAAAAAGCAGTGGCAAACGATCCCAGCAGGAAATACTTAAGGGATGCCTCGCTGCTGATTGCAGCTCTCCGCCGAAAGCCCACGAGAATGTAGGTTGAGATCGAAGAGATCTCCAAGGCGATGAAGATGAGCACCAATTCCATTGCCGAAGACATGAGACACATACCCACCGCGCCAAACAGAATGAGCCCGTAGTACTCGCCCGCGCGGATCTGCTGCACTGCCATGTATTCGTAAGAAGAAAGGATAACCACTGTGGTGATGGCTGTAATCAGGAAATGAAAAAACAGGCTGAATGTATCAACCTGGATCATGTTCCAAAATCCGACGCCGGGGAATTGCGACTGATATAACGTTGCGGCGATCGCAGCTAATGAACCCAGCAGGGCGACGGCTCCCAGAGTTTTTTGGCTACGTCGATCGTCCATGAGCGGATCGAGCAACATGATGAGCATGCCGAAAATCGTGAGCACGAGCTCGGGCAAGATGCGGATGTACTCCACACCCTGAGGTATAAGTTGCGGGGTGTCGGTCGCGATCACCGGCCCACCACCTGGCTGGCCAGTTGTGCAAGCGGCGCTAGAGCAACTTGTGCGGCGGGATCGATTGCGTTCAGCCAGAGCAGAGGAGCAACTCCCATCACTAGTGCAGCGACAGCAGGCGGCCAGAGCGCGAGTTGCTCGCGGATGTCTAAGTCTGGCAATGACTGGTTGACCGGCTGTGTGACTTTTCCGAAGAAGACGCGCTGATACATCCACAACAAATAACAGGCACTCCAGATCACTCCTGTGGCTCCCAGAATTCCGTAGACCGCGCGCGAAATAAAAGCTCCACTGAGCACCAGAAATTCGCCGACGAATCCGTTCAGCAAGGGTAGTCCGAGGGACGAAAGCCCGACGAACAGGAAGAATGTGGCATAAAGCGGCATGGGGGTGGCCAAGCCTCCGAACTCAGCAATTTCGTAAGTGTGCCGCCGCTCGTAAAGAATTCCAGCGAGCATAAACAGAGCGCCGGTGGAAACACCGTGCGCCAACATGACGAATGTTGCGCCGTCGAGTCCGGCTTGGGTGAAGCTGAAAATGCCGAGCACCACGAATCCCAGGTGGCTGATCGATGAGTATGCAATGAGCTTCTTGAGGTTGGGCTGCACCATCGCGACCAATGCGCCATAGATGATGCCGATCAAGGCCAGAGCCACAATCCACCGGGCATTGTTCCGGGACTGTTCGGGAAACAAACCCAGATTGAAGCGCACCATGCCGTACGTGCCCATCTTGAGGAGAACGCCGGCCAGCAGCACGGACCCTGCTGTCGGTGCCTCAACGTGGGCATCGGGAAGCCAAGTGTGGAGTGGGAAGAGCGGGACCTTGACAGCGAAGGCGATGAAGAATCCCAAAAATAGCCAGAGGGCCGCGCCATGAAAATTTTCGACCTGACCATTTCGAATGGCAGTTTGTATAACCACAAAATCGAAGCTGCCGACTTTGGCATAGAGCCACAGAATAGCCGCCAGCATGAAAACCGAAGCGATCATCGTATAAAGAAAGAATTTGACCGCCGCATAAACCTTCCGTCCATGGCCGTACATGCCAATGAGCAACGCCATGGGGATCAGCGTCGCTTCCCAGAAAAAATAGAACAGAAAAAGGTCGAGAGAGACGAAGACTCCGATGAGGGCGGTCTCCAACACTAGGAGCAGGATGAAGAATTCTTTCACACGCTCATTAATCGACTTCCAGGAAATCAGCACGCACAGCGGCGTCAGGAAAGTCGTCAGGACGACCAGCCACATGGAAATGCCGTCCGCTCCCATGTGGTAATGGATGTTGGGCGTCGGGATCCATGCTTTGTCGATTTCGTATTGAAATCCGGTTTGGGCGTGCTGAAAGTGAACCGGCAAGTGCAAAGAGAGAACGAAAGCGAGGAGCGAGATCACGAGCGAGAAAATGCGGATGTCACGGTCGCGACGAGGAGCGAAGAGCAGCAACAGCGCCCCAGCCAGAGGGACAAATGTGACCAGCGTCAAAATCGTGCTATGAAGCGCGGTCATCGTGTCCCCATCCACGTCATGTACGCAATTACGACTGCTGCGCCGGCGGCGATCCAGCCTGCGTAAGAGCGCAGGTTGCCGGACTGCATGTGCCGCACAGCGTCAGAAAATTCGCGCGCGCCATCAGCACTGCTGTTAATCGAGGAATCGATCAAGCCCTGATCGACTCCATGCCACAGGATGCGACTTGAGCCCTCGACCAGAGGCTTGACGAACACCGCCGCGTAAAACTCGTCTACGTAATATTTGTTAACCACCGCGTGATAGAGGCCGTCCAAACGGTCAGCGATACGTTGGGGCAGCTCAGGCCGGCGATAGTAAAGCAGCCATGCCAGCAGTAGTCCTAAGCCAGCAGCGACCACAGAAATCGTGGTGAACACTCTTTCTTTGGCTCCCTGCTCGGAATGCTCCGTGGCCTGGGTTTGCGCGGACTCGGAAAGTTCTCCTGCACTTGCTCCGGGAGCAGTGACGTGCAGCGCGGGTTCCAGGAACTTATCAAAATAATTACTTCCGCCTTGCGCCGTTGGCCATCCGATCCAGCCTCCCACGACCGACAAGACCGCCAGAATTACCAGCGGCGCCAGCATTATTGGGGGACTCTCGTGAATGCCGCCGTGACCGTGTTCTTCGCGTCCGAGATGCGCGCCGTGTCCAGCGTGTTCCGCGTGTCCGTGAAGCTCTTCAGCGGCGCCGCGATAGTTGCCGAAGAAAGTCAGAAACCAAAGGCGGAACATATAAAACGCCGTTAGGAAAGCAGTGAACAAACCAATCACCCAGTACACCCAGCTTCCGTAGGGGCTGGAGTAGGCCCTCCAGAGAATTGCGTCCTTGCTGAAGAATCCTGCGAACGGAGGAAATCCGCTGATGGCGAAGGTGGCCATGGTCATGGTCCAGAAAGTCCACGGAATTTTGGTCCGCAGACCTCCCATGTGGCGCATGTCCTGCTCGCCCCCGACGGCGTGTATTACGGAGCCTGCCGCCAGGAAGAGCAGTCCTTTGAAGAATGCGTGCGTGACCAGATGAAAAATGCCTGCCGAGTATGCTGCCACACCACAAGCCATGAACATGTAGCCGAGTTGTGAGATGGTGGAGTAGGCAAGAACTTTCTTGATATCGGTTTGCGCGACACCGATTGTAGCGGCGAACAAGGCAGTCAGTGTTCCGATGATGGCGACCACCATCAGCGCCGTCGGCGCGCGATCGAAGATGACATGCGAACGTGCCACCATATATACGCCCGCGGTGACCATGGTTGCGGCATGAATGAGAGCGGATACCGGCGTGGGACCTTCCATCGCGTCGGGCAGCCACACGTATAGAGGAATTTGCGCCGACTTCCCAGCAGCGCCAACCATCAGCAGGAATCCGATCGAGGTCAACAGTCCCGCTTCGGTAGTTTCCCCCGGCAAAACCGAAATACTCTTAAATAATTGTTCGAAGTTCAGCGAGCCAAAGTGTTTGATCAACAGGAATAATGCGATCAGGAAGCCGAAATCGCCGATCCGGTTCACGATGAAGGCTTTCTTGCCCGCCGCGGCGGCGGAGCCGCGCAGGAAAAAGAATCCGATCAAGAGATAGGAAGCCAGGCCTACGCCTTCCCAACCAATGAACATTAATAGGTAATTGTTGGCCAACACCAGCGTCAGCATGAAAAACATGAAGAGATTCAGGTAACTGAAGAAACGATAGAAGCCGCCCTCCTCCCACATGTAACCGACCGAATAAATATGGATAAGAAATCCCACCCCGGTTACCACCAACAACATCACCAGCGAGAGTTGATCGAGATAGAAAGCGAAATCCGCCTGGAAGTTTCCAGCGCGAATCCAGGTCGCCAGGAACTCTACGTGGGGAACCCTGACGGAAGAGAACTGAATCGCCACCCAAAGCGCCATGGCGAAAGCGGCACCGCAGAAGGCGAGCGCCACCGCCGCAACGGTTTGCCGCGGAAATCGGCGGCCACATAGTCCGTTGATGGCGCAGCCGATCAGCGGCAGCAGAGGAATCAGCCAGAGATGCAGGTTTGGGGTCATAGCTTGAGTAGGTTTACCCGATCGACGTTCAAAGTTTCCCGCGTGCGATATACCGCGATAATGATGGCGAGTCCGACTGCCGCTTCGGCGGCTGCGACTACCATCACGAAGAAGACAAAAACTTGCCCGCTCAGTGCGTGCCAGTGGGCTGCAAAGGCTACGAAGGACAAGTTCACTCCGTTGAGCATCAACTCGATCGACATGAAGATGGTGATGATATTGCGCCTGATCAGGAACCCGGTGACACCGCACGCAAATAGAATGCCGCTCAGCACCAGGTAGTAAGACAGCGGTACCATCAACCCTCCTTCTTTGATTGCTGCACCGACTCTGCCGGGCTCGCCAAAACGACTGCGCCCATGATGGCGATCAGAATCAGCACCGACGTTACTTCAAAGGGCAACAGGAAATCGTGAAACAACAGCCATCCAATAATCTTGGGCGGTCCCGGCAAAGCTCCTGCGGGAACTGCTTCGGTGCCCGAATGCGCGAGCAGCACCCATGCCACCAACACACTACTGACCAGCATTCCAGGAATTCCGAGCAGGAGCGCAATTCGACTTCCGCTCGTGAGCTCTTCCTCTCCTGCATTCAAGAGCATGATCACGAAGACGAAGAGAACCATAATGGCGCCGGCGTAGATGATCACCTGCACAGCGGCCACAAATTCAGCGCCCAGCAGCAAGTACTCAACCGCGAGGGATCCCATTACGACGATCAGCGATAGCGCACTATTGATGGGATGGCGCTGCACTAGCAGGTTCACGGCTCCTGCAATGCAGATTGCTCCGAAGATTAGGAATAAAACCAGATGTAGCATTCGAACAGTTCTCGGTTCTTCGTTCCCAGATCTCAGTTCACGACTTCAGCGCTACGATCAGGCCGGTAATTACGAGATTCGCAATGGCTAGCGGGAGCAGAAACTTCCAGCCGAAGGCCATGAGTTGGTCATAGCGGAAACGCGGTAAGGTCCCACGAATCCAAATATAGACAAAGAGAAAACAGAAGACTCGCAAGACAAACCAGAAAACTGGGAGGATGGACTGCAACCAGGGTGGGCCAAATAGTGGTCCATGCCATCCGCCAAGAAAAAGCAGCGAGGCCAGGCATGCGACGGTAATCATGTTGGCGTACTCCGCCATAAAGAACATGGCGAACTTCATGGAGCTGTATTCGGTGTGATAGCCCGCAACCAACTCGGTCTCAGCTTCGGGCAGATCGAAGGGTATGCGATTGGTTTCCGCGAACGCCGCCATCAGATAAATGAAGAAGGCGAAGATCTGTCCTTGAAAAATGTTCCAACGAGGGATGAATCCCCAGAATGTTCCGCCCTGTGCGTCCACGATTTCGCGCAGGCTGAAGCTGCCTGAGAGAATAAGCACGCCGATCAGGGAGAGACCGAGCGATACTTCGTAGCTGATCATCTGCGCGCTGGCACGCAATCCGCCAAGTAGGGAATATTTGCTGTTCGATGACCAACCCGCCAGGGCAACGCCATAGACACCCATCGATGTAATGCCCAGGATAATGAGCAGTGCAATGTTCACATCGGTGATTTGGAGTGGCGTGCGTACGCCAGCTACGGTTATCCAGTTCCCGATGGGGATCACTGAAATCGATGTCAACGCGAAGGTGACTGCGATTACGGGCGCGGCAAGGTAGAGCAATTTGTAGACGTGCGGGGGAGTGATGTCTTCCTTAAAGAAGAATTTCATGCCATCGGCCAAAGGTTGCAGCAAGCCAAAAGGACCGACCCGCGTAGGTCCCCAGCGGTTCTGAATATGGCCCACAACTTTGCGCTCCAGCCAGACGCTGTAGGCGACGGCGGTGAGCAGCACGAAAAGTGCGATCGCAGTCTTAATGATTGAAGCGATGACGAAGCTTTCGACGCTTACCAATTGATCTCTCTGGCCTCAGGATAATGAAAAAATCGTTCAGTCAGCGGCGACTACAGTTTCCGCAGGCTGTTTGTGGGTGTTCTCAAGGACTGAATTTAGCGTTTTGGAATAGCGCCCCAACGTGCCGGAACTGAAAAGATCATCATTGGCAGGCGCAATCAGTTCCGGATTCTGCGGCGCCGGCCGTCCGCTGCTGGATAAAGTCGTGTGCTGATCGTTGCCCGCCTGCAGGTTCGTTCGCGAAATGCTATATCCCGGTACCAATCGCTGAATTTCGTCGAGGATGGCAATGGGATCGAAGGGCGACATCTTGGGTTCCAAGCCGTGAGCTTCGAGCCAAACCGCATGCCGATCTGCTTCGCCTGCCTGCGCGCCGCGAGATTGCCCCATGTCCGCGCGTGTGCCACGGCCGAAGGGCACCAACTTACGCACGTCAAAACCCATGGCATCCGCAATGCGAACGATCATTTCGAAATCAGGTTTGGTGCCATTGACCTCACCGGCTTTCTTCAATAATTGGAGATCACCGCAAGTGTTGGTGAACGTCCCTGCTTTCTCGTACGCGTTAGCCGCGGGAAGCACGACGTCTGCAATCTCAGCCGTTTGTGTCACGAACATATCCTGGACGATAACGAGACCTTGGGAAAACGAAAATGGATCCAGGCCAAGCCGTCCCACAGGATTCGAGCCCACGACGTAGAGCGTCTTCAGCTTGCCAGCCTTGGCGCTTTCGATCATCTCAGGAAGAGTCAGGCCAGGCGTCCGCGGAATTTCGCCTCCCCATTCCTGGTGAAATATTCCGATGTCGCTGATCGAGTGATACCCAGGCAGAAGGTCCGGATAAAGTCCCATGTCGGCGGCGCCCCGGGAATTGGAATAATCGCCCAGGCAAATGAATTTCGAACGGGGAATACTGGAGCCAAACTTGATCAGTGAAGAAATATCATGGCCGCGAATCTCGGAGCCAAAAACAATGACCAGGTTCTGCTCGGTTCGCAATTTGTCTCGCAGAGCTTTCAGTGCGTCACGCGTATCGCTGCCGGCGGCCGCGATAGCGGAATCATCGCCGGCCAGGAATGACGCGACGTTGTTCTCTGTTCCTTCCGGGATTTGGAGAAAGCTAGTTGCCTGGCGACGCAGTTTGATGTCTTGCGAATTAATTAGGTAGAGACGGGCACGGTGCAGGCGGACATTGTTTCGAATCTGCCAAGCTAGTAATGGATGCTGCTCCGTAGGGTTGTTTCCTATCAGCAGCATCGCCGGAGCATTGAAAACGTCGCGCATGCTGGCAGTCGATTCTGGTTTTCCTGCCAGAGCTGAGGCAAAAGCAGGGAAGTCGGCAGTGCGATGATGGTCGATATTATTGGTTTGCAGAACGATGCGCGCGAACTTCTGTAGCAAATAACTTTCTTCGTTGGTGGTTCGGTTCGAGCCCACGACCCCGATGGAGTGTCCGCCTTGATGATCGCGGATATTGGCAAAGCGTTTGCCAATCAGCTCGAAAGCTTCTTCCCAGGTGGATGGAGTGAGGCGCCCATCCTTGCGAATGAGCGGCTGGGTGATGCGGTCATCGTGATGGGCAAAGTCGAATGCATAGCGGCCCTTGATGCAAAGGAAATCTCCATTGATGCCACTCTTGTCGCGATTGTCTCCCCGCACGATCTCCATACCGGTATCGGAACGGCGGACACCTAAGGTAGTTTTGCATCCGTCGCCACAATGAGTGCAAGTCGTGCCCACGTGCTTCATCTCCCAGGGACGCGTTTTGTAGCGATACGCGCCAGAGGTCAGCGCGCCCACAGGACAGATGTCGATACACATGCCGCACTCTTCGCACTCGAGATGATCCTCCCGGTTCGGAGCAATGATCGAGGTGACGCCCCGGTTTTGAACGCCCAGAGCCCAGACGTCCATCGCCTCACCGCACACCCGCACGCAGCGATAGCAAAGGATGCATCGTGGGCGGTCGAAAAACACGACCGGAGACCATTGCTGTTCGTCTTTGTGATTCTTGGGCTCGATAAACTTCGACTCGGCGGCGCCGTAGGAGAATGTCATGTCCTGCAGTTCGCACTCGCCGCCGGCATCACATACCGGACAATCCAGCGGATGATTTCCCAGCAGCATTTCCACCATGGACTTACGCGCCTGGCGGATTTCGTCGCTATCCGTGGTGACGATCATGCCTTCGCTGATCACGGTTGTACAGGCCGTCTGCAGTTTGGGCATCTTCTCGACCTTCACCAGGCACATGCGGCAAGCGCCCTGCAAAGAAAGATTCGGGTAATAGCAAAACGAAGGGACTTCAATGCCCACGCTCTTGCAAGCTTCGATGAGCAGCGTGCCTTGAGCAGCGGCAACTCTTTTGCCGTCGACCGTGATGTTTATGTCTGCCATGAAATTGACTACCGGAACTTTCGCATTAGGCCAGCACTGGGAGCTGCTCGATCTTGCTTTCTTTCTCAAATGCGCAGGGTTGACCTTCGAGGTGGTCTTCGAATTCCTGCCGGAATCTCTTCACTATGGAAATTGTAGGCATCGCGGCTGCATCGCCCAGAGGACAAAAGGTTCGGCCCAACATGTTCTGGGACAAGTACAGAATATTGTCGATATCCCTCTTCAAACCGCCTCCGGAATGGAAACGGGTTAGCGTCTTCTTGAGCCAATCGGTGCCTTCGCGACACGGAATGCACCAGCCGCAGCTCTCGTGCTGATAAAACTTCATGATGCGCAGCGCAAACTTGACCATGCACGTTGTGTCATCCAGGACTACCACACCACCCGATCCCAACATCGAACCCGCTTTCATCATGGAATCGAAATCCATGGGGACATCGATTTCGTCGGCCGTCAGCAGAGGTGTGCTTGAGCCACCCGGCACTACGGCCTTTAGCTGGCGATCGCCTGGAATTCCGCCGCCCACGTCGTAAATCATTTTTTTTAGGTTGTATCCCAAGGGCAGCTCATATACACCGGGACGTTTCAGGTGGCCGCTCAGGCAAAACAATCTTGTGCCGCCATTTTTCGGTGGGCCCAGGTTGGCAAACCAGTCCGCGCCACCAAGGAGGATGTGGGGAACACTGGCCAACGTCTCGGCGTTATTGATGACGGTGGGTCCGCCCCAGAGTCCGACGACAGCAGGGAAGGGAGGCCGGATTCGCGGGATGCCGCGCTTGCCTTCGAGAGATTCCATCAGCGCCGATTCCTCACCGACTTCATACGCCCCCGCGCCGCCGTGCCAGTAAACGTCGAAATCGTAGCCGCTGCCGAAGATATTCTTGCCCAGGAAACCGCGGGCGTAGGCGTCGGCAATCGCCTTCTGCATGATTTCCAGCAGATAGCGATATTCGCCTCGGATATAGATGTAGCCGGTGTGAGAACCGACCGCCAATCCCGCGATCACCGTTCCCTCGATCACGGCGTGCGGGTCGTGCTCGAAAATCAAGCGGTCTTTGCAGGTGCCGGGCTCACTCTCATCTCCATTGCAAAGCACGTACTTGGGTTTCGCCGACTGCTTGGGAACGAATGACCACTTCATGCCAGTATTGAATCCGGCGCCGCCACGTCCGCGCAGACCAGAGTTTTTGACCTCATTGACGATGGCGTCGGGCTGCATGGTCAACGCTTTCTGCACGGCCTTGTAGCCATCCAGCTCCAGGTAGCGATCAAGATTGGTCGCACCCTGGCCAAAGCGGCGGGAGACCACTCTTACTTCGTCGGGATGGGAGACCAGGTCAGCCACGGGAGATTGTCGATTTACGATTTTCGATTGACGATTTAAAACCTTGGTTCGATTTAAAATTCAAGCCAGAATCTACAATCTGACATCTGCAAAACTGACATCTGAGAACTGTTTTTCCTTCTACGCTCCTTTTTGGCGGTACCCTTCGAGAACCTGATCCAGCTTCTCCGTGGTCAGGTTCTCATGGAAGTCATAATTAACTTGCACTGCCGGTGCCCAGCTGCATGCACCGATGCATTCCACTTCTTCGAGCGAGAACATGCCATCTGCTGTGGTTCCCTTGTGCTTGACCCCGAATTTGTTTTCGCAGTGTTCGAAAAGCTCGTCGCCGCCGCGCAACAGGCACGCAATGTTGGTACAGACTTGGACGTTGTATTTACCGCGAGGGCGAGTGGTCAGCATGGAGTAGTAGCTGATCACGTTGCGGACTTCGAGTTCCGTCAGCTCGAGACGATCGGCAAATTCTTTGATCACTTCTTCGCCCAGGTAGCCGATTTCGTCCTGGGCGTAGAGCAATGTCGGCACCAGCACCGAGCGCTTTGTCGGATAATGCGTAAGCATTTCCGCGAAACGGGACTCGAATTGATCAGAGAATCTCATCGGTCGATTTCTCCCAGGACGATATCAATCGAGCCAATCGCAGCAACTACGTCGGCCAGGAGGCGGCCCTCGCACATCGCGGGCAGCAGTTGCAGATTCGCCAGGCACGCAGCTCTCATATGGACGCGGTACGGCTTAGCGGTTCCGTCGCTGACCACGTAATAACCCATTTCACCTCGCGGTGACTCCACCGCCTGGTAGACCTCGCCCTCCGGCACGGCAAAGCCCTCAGTAATAATCTTGAAGTGATAGATGAGGGCTTCCATCTCGGTCTTCATTTTTTCGCGGTCGGGCAATATGACTTTGGGAGCGTCCGCCTTAATTCGGCCTTCGGGCATACCGTCGAGCGTCTGCTGCACGATCGCAATTGATTCCCGCATCTCGCGGACACGACAAATATATCGAGCGAACACATCGCCATCCTGTGAGACGGGCACTCTGAATCGAAAGTTTTCATAGCCGGAGTAGGGCATGTCGCGTCGCAGATCGAAATCGACGCCGCTCCCGCGCAGTGTGGGCCCGCTCGCACCCAGGGCGACGGCGTCTTCGGCAGTAATTCGCGCTACCCCTTTGGTGCGCATCCCCCAGATCGGATTGCCGGTCAGCAGATTTTCATACTCATCGACTTTTGCGGGGAAGCGATTAGCAAATTCCCTTACTCGCTCAAAGAATCCGAGCGGCGGTTCCAATGCAAGGCCGCCGATGCGGAAATAGGAGGTCATCATGCGCTGTCCGCTCACCATTTCGAACAGTCGCAAAATATCTTCGCGCTCGCGGAAACAATAGAGGAAAACCGACATTGCCCCGATATCGAGGGCATGCGTTCCCAACCACACCAGATGCGAGTTGATGCGAGTCAATTCGTTCAGCATTACTCGCATCCATTGCGCCTTAGGCGGGATTTCCAGCCGTAACAATTTTTCGACCGCCAGTACGTAACAGAGATTGTTAGTCAAAGGGCACAGGTAATCGATGCGATCGGTGAGCGGCACTACCTGCTGATAGAACTTCGCTTCACACGTCTTCTCAATGCCGGTGTGCAAATAGCCGATGTCCGGCATGATGCGCACGATGGTTTCCCCGTCAATCTCGAGGATCAAACGCAACACCCCATGTGTGGAGGGATGATGCGGTCCCATGTTCAGGATCATGGTGCGATCCTGACCAACCTCGAGCGTGGGCATGGAGCTGAGATGGGCCATGTCTAGCGGTAGCCCTCGACCGGATAATCTTTGCGCAATGGATATCCTTCCCAATCTTCCGGCATGAGAAGGCGCCGCAAATATGGATGTCCGTTGAATCGGACTCCGAACAGGTCGTACACCTCTCGTTCGAAGTAATTAGCTGCCGGCCAGACCGAAGTCACAGAATCAACTTCCGGACTGTCGCCAAGCCGGACTTTCAAGCGCACCCGTTCTTTCCTGGTGATGGAGAGCAGGTGGTAGACAATCTCAAATCTTGGCTGCTTTGGATACCAGTCGACGCAGGTCACGTCGACGAGAAAATTGAAAGGACAATCCCGGTCATCGCGGAGCAAGCCGCAGGCCTCGCGGATGGAAGAACGCTCAATGTAGATGGTCAACTCGTCGCGGTCGAACTTGGCGCCTTCCACTGCCTCGAAATTCCATGCCAGCAGCTTGGCGAGGGCGGGGTGACCCTTTAGTTGCTCCAGTTCAGTGATGGCGGGGGCCAGAGGCATCAGACTTCACCCCTGCGCGGCGAAGTCATGCTCCAATCCAGCACACCTTTTTTCCAGATATAGAAGAAGCCAACCAGGACGATGCTGATATATACCAGCATCTCCCAAAAGCCGAACATCTTGAGCTGTCGTAGAATGACCGCCCAGGGATAGAGAAAGACAGCTTCCACATCGAATAAAATAAACAGCATGCCTACCAGGTAGAATTTCACCGAGAATCGCTCGCGGGCGTCCCCCACGGGAATCATGCCGCATTCGTAAGGTGACAGCTTGGCTCGCGTGGGCCGGCGGTATCCGATCAACCAGGAGAGCAGCACGATAGCGCATGCCAAAGCACCCGCAAGCAGGAAATGAATCAGTAACGGCAGGTAGCGGGCGAAGTAATTGTCCGGCATAGGGGAGCTATATATAATTCGCGCCAAGGATTGCCTAAACGTTCTAGATTAGAATCCGCTCATGGTAGTGTCAAGCCAAGCGCGCCCACGGGTTCTTCGAGATTTGCTTTGTTGAACAGAATCGCATGATCTTTGGCTTCAATACCGATGTGAAGCATGGCGACACTGTTTATCACGTGCAAAGCGAAGCACGCGAAAATGAGTTGCTCCTGCAAACCCAGGTCTTTGTAAGAGGACGCTGCGTAGGCAAGCGCGCCACATCTTATGCAGACCAGCGGGGAACGGCTGGGTTCACCGACCAGCAGAAAGAGCAGATTCTTCGGGATCAGCATCGCTTGGTCCTCGATTCGATCCGTGATGGCCGTCTGGACACTGCCCTCGATAAACGGGACACGGCAGAAAGTCTGGCCGCCATTAAGGAACTGGACGTGCATTGGCTCAATGCCGATTCGGTGCACGCAGAGCGAAGCCTCAACGTGCGGTTGCGAGTGACCGAGGGCGGTGCAGGAGCGCCCGGGGCCAGGTTGACAGTCCGCTTCGCGCGTCATGATGCGGCGCCCTTCTATACCCAAGTAATGACCGATTCATCCGGCGATGCGGAAATGAAGATCGATATGGAAGAGTCATCTTTGCCCGACTCTTCACTTCTCGTGCAGGCCAGCTATTCTGGCCGAACGACGACGCGAAAGTTCCGGCTGCGCAAGGTCGAGAGCTAGTTCCTCCGGTTTTGCCTCGATTCTGTCCTTCCTCGCTTGATGATTTGCCATGGCAGTCCTAGGGCTGCGAAAATCCAGGTGAGATGAAACTTCAGATCAATGGCGAATTCCGCGATTTCACGTCTCCTCTGTCCCTCGCCTGCCTGGTGGATCAGTTGGGCATGAAGCAGGATCGCGTCGCAGTCGAACTCAACCGAAGCATCGTGGCGCGCGAGCAATGGGCGGAGACGCCCCTCGGGGAAGGCGACCGGCTGGAAATCGTTCAATTTGTCGGTGGCGGCTGTCCCTTGAACCCAGTCTTCCCGGAACTCCTGTAGTCACCCCTGTCTGGTTAAATCTCTTGTTGACATCCACCAACTCATGCCTAAAATGTTTAAAACATTTTGCGCTTTAGGTGTTTGAAACATTTTTGGGTTTGGAATGAAGACAGCGTTTTCATCTCGCGATGTAGTCGCCTTAACCGGCATTACGCCACGGCAACTGCAATGGTGGGACGAGCAGGGCATCGTGGTGCCGGCACGCGAGGGACATCGTCGTCTGTATTCCATGGGAGATCTGACGGAAGTCGCCGTGATATGCGAGTTGCTGCGCCGGGAATTCTCCTTGCAGCGGGTCCGCAAGGTGATGCGCTTCTTGCAACGAGAGTTCGGAAAGCGACTGGCGGAGACGGTTAGCGGGGCGTCGGAGTACCACCTGCTCACCGATGGTTCCACTCTTTATCTGGAAACTTCAGCCCGGCAAATTGTCGACATCCTGAAAAATGCGCGCCAGCCCATGCTGGCTATTTGCCTCACCGACACTGTGCGGCAGGTTCGAGCAGTCATTCGCAGCGGGAAAAAAGGAAGCGCATTCACTCCTGCGATGTCTCGTTCACTGCGCAAATTGAAGAAGGCCTCATAAGCGCGAAAGTTTGGCTCTACCCGGAGGCGACATGGTTGGAGAACTGAACATCCTGAGCGAATGGATCCCGGAGCAGATGCATCCGGGTACGGTTTTCGTGCTGGAGAATGCGGGCCGCGTCGGGGAAAAAGAGGATCCCTACTGGGCGGTGCTGTCGTGTCCTGACTGTGGGACGTTAGGCCTGATCACGCGCAAACAACTCGCCGGTTTGTTGCCAGTAATTTGCGGTTCCGATCAATGTTCAGCCCAGTTTTTTATCAACGACGCAGAAGTCGTAATCCGCAAGCCGTTTTAAGTGCTCTGCTGGACCTTTGCAGAACTCAAAGAAATTGCCACCTGCTCGATAATCTCGATTCCGAATCCTTCCAGCGCCGCGACCTTCCGTGGATGATTAGTCAGCAGGCGAATCCGTCGGAGGTTTAGATCGGAAAGAATTTGCGCTCCTAAGCCGATCTCGCGCTGCGTCTTACGTTCGCTTTCCGGAAGCGCGGGCAGCCGCTGGTCGCGATGGAATATGAGTGACGTTCTATCTCCGCCACGTTCCACCGAAAAACCCTTCGAGGTTTGATGCAGATAGATAAGAGCTCCCCGTCCTTCGCGGGCGATGGCCTGCATGGATCCTTCGATTGTCGCGTGACAGTCACAATCGGTCGAGCCGAAAACATCGCCCATGAGGCAATGCGAGTGCATCCGAACCAAAACCGGTTCGCTGCCGTGTTCAATGTCACCGCGAACCAGCGCGACATGGGATTCGCCGCCATCCACTTCGCTTTCGTACGCGATCAGCCGAAATTCGCCGTGACGCGTGGTCACGAGCGCCTCTCCGACCCGGTGGATGTAACGCTCGTGCTGCATGCGGTAACGGATCAACTCGGCTACGGTCAACATTTTCAAACCGTGGGTCCGGCAAAAGTCGATCAAGTCAGGAACCCGCGCCATGGTGCCGTCATCGCACATGATTTCGCAGATCACTCCTGCTGGAACCATTCCCGCGAGCCGTGCCAGGTCCACGGAAGCTTCGGTCTGGCCGGCGCGCACCAGCACCCCACCTTTACGAGCTCGCAAGGGAAAAACGTGTCCAGGACGTGCCAAATCCGCGGGGCGAGTGGCGGAATCGATAGCGACGCTGATGGTGCGGGCACGATCGTAGGCCGAAATTCCGGTAGTCACTCCCTGGCGCGCATCGATGGCTTCACAGAATGCAGTTCCGTAATTCGAAGTGTTCTCGGCAGTCATCGGACCGATGCGCAAATGATCTAGCCGGTCTTCGGTTAGAGCCAGGCATATCAGACCTCGACCGTATTTGGCCATGAAGTTGATGGCTTCAGGAGTAACTTTCTCGGCGGCCAGCGTGAGATCGCCCTCGTTCTCGCGGTCTTCGTCGTCCACGACCACAATCATGCGTCCGGCGCGGATTTCGTCAATGGCGGTGGGAACGTCGGTGAACTGCAGATGAGACGTCATTAATGACGATTGTAGCAAAATGAGTGCAGTCGATTTGACTCCTAGGCGGCGGGATGAACTAGCCGGATTATCCAGAAGACCAAGGCCGCAACTGCCGCGGAAGCTGGGATAGTCAGAATCCATGCCCAAACGATGCGGCGCGCGACGCCCCAGCGTACCGCCGAGAGCCGATGGACTGCGCCGACGCCAACGATCGCTCCGGTAATGGTGTGCGTCGTGCTCACGGGAATTCCCGCCAGGGCAGTGCCGAATAGAGTCAGAGCGCCGGCGCTTTCGGCACAAAATCCCCCGATCGGTTTGAGCTTGGTGATCTTGGAGCCCATCGTGTGGACGATGCGCCATCCCCCAAAGTAAGTGCCCAAGGCGATGGCAGCGTGAGCCGCAAGAATCACCGGCCACTTGAATCTGCCCCAGTCGTGGGCCATGTCGTAAGGAGTCATGTAGCCCGCAGTAAAAAGTGCGCCCGCCACAATCCCCATGGTCTTTTGTGCGTCATTCCCACCGTGGCCAATACTGTAAGCCGCGGCGGAAATCAGTTGGAGCCGGCGGAACCAGTTGTCGACTGAACGGGGATTCTTATGCTGCAACAGCCAGTAGCTGGCGATGGTGAAGACAAAAGCTAATATGAATCCGATCATCGGAGCGATCACGATGAAGATCAAAGTCTTGGTCCAGCCAGCCGGAATAATCACGCTAAAGGCGCTACCCGCTCCGTGATTTAATGCGTGACGAGCCAGGGCAGCTCCCGCGTACCCGCCAATCAAAGCATGCGAGGACGACGTTGGAAGACCCCACCACCAAGTCAGCAGGTCCCACACAATAGCGCCGGCCAGACCGGCGATCACCACAAATTGAGTTACGTCCTCCAAACGGATCATGCCTTTGCCGATGGTCTTGGCTACCGCTGTTCCCAGGAACCACGCAGCGATAAAGTTGCAGAACGCGGCCAGCAGCACGGCTTTCCGTGGCGTCAGTACCCGAGTGGAGACCACAGTCGCAATGCTGTTGGCGGCATCATGAAAGCCATTCAGGAAATCAAAGACGAGAGCCGTAGTGATGGTGATGATGAGGAGTAGCAGTCGTGGATTCACCGGTGCGGGCACCTCGCGCGCTGTGTGGCGTGGGAATCGGCGATCATCAGTTGCTCTTCAACGCGACCGTCTCCAGTACATTGGCCGCGTCCTCTGCCTTGTCGGTCGCGGTTTCGAGTACTTCGTACAACTCCTTGATCTTTATGAGGTGGATGGGATCTTTTTCGTTGTCGAAAAGGTCCGCAATGGCGTTGCGGCTCAGGCGGTCGGCTTCGTTCTCCAGTCGATGGACCTCTACACAATGCTCCAGTACCAACTTGTTCTTCTCCAGGAGGGAGACTCCTTGAGCTAGTTCTTCGGATTGTTCCACAATCATTGCAGCCAATTCAGCGGCGATTGAGGGCGGGGTCTTGATTTTATACAGCCGGAGACGCACCCCGGCGGCGTTGACGAAATCCAACACATCATCGAGGGATGAAGTCAGCCGGTGGATGTCTTCGCGATCGAAAGGAGTGATAAACGTCTGGTTCAGTGCGGTGATGATGCCATGTGTCATCTCATCCCCGCGATGCTCGATCGCCTGCAACTGGTCGAGTCGCGGCTCCATATTTGCAGGGTTCTTGAGAATGTCGTGCAGCAGACGTGTGCCCTGGGTGAGATTCTGTGACACTTCCGAGAACATGCGGAAAAACTTGCTCTCCCGCGGGATGAGACGCATGAATGTGGGGCCCCTTCAGAAGTTTGCTTGGCCAACACACTGTACTTGCGCAGCGCGGGCCAAAAAACTATCTCACGCTCATCCTATAGCGTCAAACTATGCTCTCACTTGACCAATTCGCGTTCCGCGCCTCGAAAGAGGGCGCGTATCGACCGCACGACCCAGTGCGCCAAGAGTAAAATTACCACCAGCAATGCGCTAACGATGGCCGCTGACCAATAGGGATGCCGTACCGCGAACCAGGTGAGGAATATGGCGAGAGCATCCTCTCCCAGACTCAATGTCATATTGGATAAGGGTTCGGGAGAAGGAGTAACTGCAGCCCGAACAGCTGTCTTTCCGCCGTGTGCTGCCAGTGCGATGGCGCCCCCCACCGCTGCGGCGGCAAGTTGTTCCCATGGTGAAAGGGACGCCGTGGCGCGATAAGCAAGCAGTGCCGCCACGGGCACGCGGATGAACGTATGCAGCGCATTCCAGATCAAGTCAAACGCAGGGATCTTGTCGGCAAAGAATTCGACCGCGAAAAGCACGGCACTCGCCCCAATGACATACCAACTGTCCAATAACTGCAGCGCCGGGGGGAGAGTCAGTACGCCTGCATGGGCTAGTAAACCCAGGGTGGCGACGGTCGCGTACAGGTTGAGTCCGGCAGCGAAGCTGACGGCAATCAGCAAGGCCACCAGTTCATTGGCAGGAAGCTTCATAACGTCGAGATAGGATAAATTGAAAACGCTTTCTGAGCGCGAAATCAACAGTGGACCCGGCAGGATGCTGAGACCAAAGAGAAAAGGGCCGCCTCTTCGGCGACCCTTCCTGATTCACTGAACTACGATCTCTTAGAGAGTAGACTCGATTTCGAATCCCCAAGCCTCAAGCAGGGGCTCCGGGATGTACTTTGAATTCTTATTGCGCCGTGCCCACTCCCGCAGCCGGGTGGAGCGCAGGTATTGGTCAGGAGAGAGCTTATACTCGCGCACCACCTGCTCAAATTCCGTCACCGTTGGGGTGATCGGCCCGATGGGCTCAGGCTTACCCCAGTTAGGATTTCCGCGTCGCTTAGCCATTAAATGATGCCTCTTGTTTCGCTAAAATTAACTGCCAGGGATGACCGCTATATTAGATTCGTCTGGTCACGCCAGGGATTCACGGCTCATAAAAAGCTGGCCCATACGCCAAAAACCTTGAATTAACCGGAAGCCCAACATTCTAAGGCTGTTTCGGCCCAAAGTCAATCACATTTGAAGCCTAACCAAGAGGGTTACAAAGGTAGTGAACAGATAATAAAAGGCTTAGGTGACGTGAGCGTGTTCGCACGTTAACCGAGCCCCGGTTATACCATGATTTCAGGTACTTCCATGGTACCTAGGCGGAAGCAGGTGACGAATGCGTCGATCACTTTGGGATCGAAATCGGAGCCGGCCAGTTTGATCATCATCTCTTTGGCCTCAAAGGGCGAAACCGCCTTCCGGTAGGGCCGGTCGCTGGTCATGGCGTCGTAGGCGTCCGCCACGGAGAGAATGCGGGCTTCCAAAGGGATATTTTCCCCTTGAGTTTCGTGATATCCCTTGCCATCGAACTTATCGTGATGCGCCAGAATAATCGGAATGACCCGGGCTAATGGACTTGCGACCGGCTGCAGCATTTGTATTCCGAAATCGACGTGCTTCTTCATCTGCGAGAATTCGCTACTGCTGAGACGAGCAGCTTTGTAAAGAATCTCGCGGCTCACATCCAATTTTCCCAGATCGTGAAGCAGAGCTGCGGCGCGGATATCTTCCAACTTCTCCGCTGACAATCCCATCTGCGCGGCGATCCTGGTGGCGTAGACGGAAACCCGATAAGAATGATTCTGGGTGTATTTGTCCTTGGAAATGAACTGGCTGAGGATCATCAAAATGCCATGGTAAGTATTGCGCAATTCGCGAAAGTGTTTTTCCTTATGCTCGTACAGGGTTCCCATGGCGTAGGCGTTGATCAGTAGAATCCCGCCCCAAATCGTAATCTCAAACCATTTTTCGGAAAGTGGTAAAGCGCCAACCCGGTGGCCGAACAATGCGGGATTGAAATACGTGAGCAGGACGACGATAAGAACGCTGCCCAGCGCCGTAAGTGTGGCATGCCTTCGTCCATATACGTAGGCTGAAAGCAATGTGGGCAGGGTGTAGAGACCCAGCAACATGTGATGGGAATCGAGTAGTGAATTCAGCAGGGCAGCCAGAGCGAACAACGAGAGCAGCAGCCAGAGTTCGCGGTTTACGTCAGCCAGCCGGCGCAATCCGTCGGTGTGGATTCGTCCCAGCCAGGAGAGGGAAGTTGTGGGTGAAAATCGGGCTGTGGCCTGGCCGCGGTCTACCGAGTCGAGATCCATCCCCCCCACCCCAACCGGCCAGCCGATTGGCTGTCACGGTGCCTTGTTGAAACGAAGTTCCTCATGGTAGGTCGCCTATTCGGGCAGCGGCAAGTTACTGCCGTAACTCGAGCGCACCCCTGATTGATTGACCCGCCTCTGGAACCTCCTTACATTGCCTGAAGGAGGCAAAACCGTGAGAGACATCCACGAAGTCTTACGTAAAAAGCAGGCCGAGCAGACCCAACTGGGCAAGCAGATTGAGGCCCTGCAAACCGCTGCGGAACAGTTGCGCAGCGTAGCTCATCTTCTGGATGACGAACACGATGAAAAGGATGGCGCTTCCAGCCGCGGCTAAAAGGCTCTCCCTTGCAGGTTTTCACGAAAGTTAAAGGCGCGCTATGAGTTTGCAATCGCTCGTTTTTTGTCCTGACGAGAAGATCGTCCGCGTGTTGCGCCGCGTTCTGAGTGATTTGGAAATCGCTGTGGAACGCTGCAGCGACGCCGATTCCGCCATTCGCAAACTGACCCGTCAAAGGTTCGAGGCGGTCATCGTCGACTGCTCAGATGAGCATACGGCATCGCTGGTGCTCAAGAGTGCGCGCTCTGCGCCTTGTAACAAACATGCGGTGGCCGTGGCGATTGTGGACGGTAATACCAAACTGCGCGGCGCCTTTGAACTGGGCGCACATTTTGTTTTGTATAAGCCGATCTCCTCGGAACGTGCCAAAGCTAGTTTCCGAGCAGTTCGCGCCTTAATGAAACGCGAGCGACGCCGCAATATCCGCGTGGCCATCGAAATTCCTGTCACCTTAACTATCAAGGACGGCGCCGGGCAGCAGCGTGCTGTTACCTCTGATCTCGGTGAAGGCGGGATCGCCATCCAAGCCTCACAGCGGCCTAAGAAAATGGGTCCGATGAGCGTCCAGTTCACCCTGCCGGGCGCAACTCAAGTAGTCAAGTGCATGGGCGAAGTAGCTTGGGAAAATGCCAGCCGCCAGACCGGTATTCGATTCGTAGATATGTCCCCGGAGATTCGCGACCGTCTTAAAGCCTGGATCAATCATCACTCTCTGGAAAGCGAACAGGATGATCCGCCAGTGGAATGCAAACTCAGCGACCTTAGCCTGGGCGGATGCTACCTGGAAACCAATTCACCCTTTCCCGAACGTACCCGGATTGTGCTCTCCATGCGAATCAAACAGCTTCAGGTCCAAGCTGAGGGCGTAGTGCGCGTGATGCATCCCGAAGTCGGCATGGGAGTGGAATTCACCCAAAAGACTACGCAGCAGCGGGAACATGTGGAAAAATTCATTCAAACCCTGACCAGCAGCGGAGGGGCGGTTCCTGAGCTTCTGGTCGCGCCCGAAGGTTTTGACACTGCTGAGCTTCCCGCGCCGGAAACAAACGTCGACGAACCTTATGATCCCTTACTCGATCTTTTCCGCAACAAAGCAGAACTCGACACCGAACCCTTCCTGACCGAACTCAGAAAACAGCGACGGTCTGAGTCCGAGTCCGTTCAAAGTGGCATTTCCCTCTAGAACCAAAGAAACTGGATGGTGCCCGAGACGACGGGAGCGAACCGTCGGGGCGAGCCTGCCCTTATCGTATCACCCGTATCGGAAGAATAAAAGATACGACACGTATCATTACTGTTGGTCACAATTGAACAGTTTCCGCGCCGGCTCCGCTCGCATGATAGCGACATGGATCGCAAACAGCTTGAGAAACTGAGCCTGGGGTGAGATGTCCCACGTGCGGAGCGGGCCCACGCCAGAAGTGTGAACTCAACACTGGTCAACCTCGCACTGCTCCTCATCGTGACCGACGTTTGAGTGCAGCCGACGAGCGTTCGGAGACTATGGCCGCGAAGGCCAAATGCTGAGCATCTAGGCCTTCCAAGACCTTTGCCGCCGAGCTGCTATCGAGAAAGATCCCGTCAATCTTGCCCACATCAAAGAAGAAATGCGAGTCATGGTTGGTGCGGATGAGATTCAGGTGTACCAAATCCGTTGGAAGCCAGTTCTAAAACCAGATTAAGAGAGCAAGATGAATTAAGCGCGGCACTCGCCATTCAGCGGCATGATTTAACTGGTGCCCGACGCCGGTTAAAGAGGCACTGCGTTGCGTGCAATGTACTCCTCCATGGATCGGTCGGGTCCGATGCCCGAACACTTTGCCGCCGGTTTGAAGCCGCATTGGTGCACGTCCAGCCCAATATACTTTTCACTGTTCATGAGGGTGCTCCTTTTCGTAGGTGGTGGTGCTTGCGCTCACAACCTACTCCAAAAGGGGCGCCCTTTTATAATGCGATTTCGTCGGCTCTAGCAAAGAATCGCGCTCCACTTTCATGCAGCTGTTGACAAGGAGCATGGGTGGGAGGAAAATTCGCGCTCAGTTAGTGCTCGAAAATGTACCGGGCCGCGCCTCCACCGGCCACACTGGACTTTGCCGGTGTTACGCGTCCGCGTCTTCCAGGAGGAAACCGATGCTCGCCGATTCGATGCGTACCCTCTTCATTTCGATTCTGCTGACATGCACGTTTGCGGCAGCGCAGAACCACCATTCGGCTCCAACCACGTTTAATGAGGCGACCGTAGCCCAACTCCAGGCGGATATGGCCGCGGGAAAACTCACTTCCGTAGAGCTGACCCAGTTCTATCTCACGCGGATCTTCTTGATCGATCAGAAGGGCCCGGGAGTAAATTCCGTTATTCAGCTCAATCCAGATGTGCTGGCTCAAGCACGCAATGCCGACGAGATGCGCAGGCGTGGCGCCACTGGCCCCCTTCTTGGCATACCGGTGCTTCTGAAAGACAACATTGATACCGGCGACAAAATGCAGACCACTGCGGGATCGTTCGCACTTTTTGGGACGCCTGCGCTGCAGGATTCAACAGTGGCGGCGAACCTGCGACGAGCCGGTGCCGTGATCCTTGGCAAGACCAATCTCTCCGAGTGGGCGAACTTTCGCTCCTTCTTTTCGACGAGCGGCTGGTCGGGCCGCGGCGGCCTGGCCCACAACCCCTACTCTCTCGATCGCAATGCCTGTGGGTCCAGTTCGGGATCGGCGGCGGCCGCGGCAGCAAACTTCACCGCGATCTCGCTCGGTAGTGAAACCGATGGCAGCATTGTTTGTCCAGCAAATGTCAACGGCATTGTAGGGCTTAAACCTACGGTGGGGCTGGTAAGCCGAGGCGGCGTAGTTCCAATCTCGCACACTCAGGATACAGTGGGGCCGCACACACGTACCGTGGCCGACGCAGTCACAACGCTCAGTTTCATTGCGAGCCGCACCTTCGATCCTCGTGATCCCGAAACCACTGGTGTCCCCCTGGGTTGGCAGGCATGTGATCCCATTTGTTCGACGAGCGTGCCACTGCCGGGCAAGATCCGTCCACCGATTCCAGCCGACTACACGAAATTCCTGAAGCCGGCTGGTCTCAATGGCGCACGCTTGGGAGTGACTCGGCAGGGCATTGATAACGCGCCCCCACAGGTGGTAGCAGCATTCGATGCAGCCATCGAGGCGATCAGCAATGCGGGCGCCACAATCGTTGATCTGGATGATCCCGCGAATGACTTCAGCTTCTCGCCCGGGGATGGCGAGTTCATGGTTCTGCTCTACGATTTCAAATTCGATGTGGCCAAGTATTTCGGTACGCGCGTGGGCGTGCCGGTGGCGGGTGGCACGCTAGACACTGCGATTAATTTCAACAATGCCCATGCGAACACGGAGATGCCGTACTTCGGCCAGGAAATTTTTATCCTAGCCGAAACCATGAATCCCGACCCAAACTTCTGTGATCCGCGCTTCACCTCGAGTGTTCTCCCCAGCACGGCCACTTGCATGTCGTATAACGACGCGCTGAGAATCGATCACTTGGCGGGCGTCAGCCTTGATTCGGCCCTGAGCCGATTCAACCTCGAGGCTATCGTCGCGCCGACCGACACCCCCGGCTGGACCACCGATTTGATCCTCTCCGATCACTTCATTTTCGCCAGCTCGGGGTTGGCCGGGTCTCCAGGTTATCCGATCATTAATGTACCGGCGGCAGACGTACTCGGGATGCCGATGGGTATCAGTTTCATCGGAACTGCTTTCAGCGAGCCGACACTCATCACGCTAGCTTCGGGTTTTGAAGCTGTAACACACGCGCGCTTCCAGCCAACATTTTCTGGAAATGTCACGAAGGAGCACACGTCTGGAACGACGTTGGTACGTCCCCCCAGGGTGAATGCACCGACGAAGAAAGCCCCGCATCACATCTAACTGTTTCCTTGCCTCGCGATCCCGAGGGCATGCGAGGAAAAGGGAATGCTTTGAGAAACCGTTCACCGGCGCCGGCATCGCAATGATTGGCGATTCTGGCGCTGCCGCGGTTTTGGCGCCCCAAAACAATGCACGAGGCGTTGACAAATCGTTTGCACTCACCATCGGGGACAATGAGCGCAATCGCCTTCTACGTCAACAATCGCGTGCCACGGCCACGACGCCATCCCGGGCCAAGCGGTTTTCCTGCCCTGCAGACATCTTTCACCGACACGAGAAATTTGCGACAATATTGGAAATCCCGCCGACGATGTGAGGGCCCATGAGAGTTCGCGCAATTTTCTGGACGGGAGGTCTCGCGTATACCGGATTCCTACTGACTGGCCAGGGCCTGCAAACTTTCAACAGCCTCTCAATTACGGAAGGATTCCTTGGAGCGCTAGCAGGATTTCTCCTAGCCATCATGTTCACTCTCCGGGAGGATCGCCGACGAAGACCTGCTTTGATTGCACATTCCATCGCAGAAATCCTGCCGAACTGGGGCATTTCCCCCGAAAACCGCGGCTCAGGGCCAAAGCTAAAGCATTGATCCAAACAGGCAGGACGGAGGCGGGGGCCCTTTCCTTCTTCACACCTTTCATCGGCGACATGCCTCGAACCCTGCCATTACACCGAATGATTCTGAGTGTAAACGCGTGATTTCAACAGCTATTTACTTCCGAGTGTGCTGTTATCCTCGCAATCAGAGGCAAGCTCAGGTGTGCAACAGAAGCCGACGCGGAAAGCTAAACCGTGCGGCGGATGCGGTCCTAACCGCAAGCACGACGCGCGTGGCTCGAGTTTCAAACTGGATAGAGTTTTGGTAGGGACAAAGCTCTTCCGCGGACAAAATCGCGCTTCAGACTTCCGGCGATTCCATCAGGGGCGAGTGCTTAGAAAAACGGGGCTATTGCTTTTCCCTAATGCTGAAACGGCGGCAGATGGGGTTGCGGTGAGTTTCTTGTATTCGGCTTTGGCTTGATGGAGTATCGGGATATCCGGGTCCGCGTCTTTCCAAGTGGTGAAGAACTCATCGTAGGCTTTGCGGCTGTTCCCCCGGTCCCCTTGCATCGCATAGGCCCGCGCTAGACCGAGTTGCGCCAGCGGAGAAAACAGTTCCCACTCAGCCCATCCGCGATGATCGATGAGCTTCTCGAAATCGGCGGCAGCCTTCGCGTGCTCTCCCGCAGCCAAGTAAGCCTGCCCACGATGGTAAAAAACCAATACATTTGGATACCGTGTAACGGGAGCGAGCAAATCCACGGCCTTAAGGGCGTTTCCTCGCTGGCGCTCGCTGACCGAACGAATAACCGGCAGTATGACGCTCTGCTGGAATGTGTCCTCAGGAAACAGACGATCCAGTTTTGTTGCTAATGCTTCAGCCTGCGTCGCATCGCCGACATCCCCCAACGCCTTGGCACATTCCATGAGTGCTAAGGCACTGACATTACCTACCTCTTCAGCTTGGCGGCGGAGCTTGCGCGCCAAGGCAAAGTTTCCCACATACGATTCAACGCCGGCATGCCAAGCAAGCTCGTAGGCAGCGTTTTCCATTCGGTTCGCGCGGCTCTGTTGCGTCACCAGGGTTTCGTTCAGCGAACGAAGTTGGCTGAAGTCGCCGCGAAAAAATGCGAGCTCCTCCCGTAAATGGAGCAAAGGTATATCATCCCCTGGGGTTTCGCGGACAAGGCGTTCCATGGTTGCGGCATCGTTCTCGAAAAAGGCGATTCGGTAGCGCAACGTTGTTTGAAATGGGGTGAGAGAACCTTTCTGCCGCCATTGGTCAAGCATTTTCTTAGCTTCGTCAAAACGCCCTAGGACTACGAGCGCCTGGCTTGCATTGAAGTAGGCCGCAGAAGAGGGAACCGGGGAATGGTCAATTGACCAATTGAATTCTTGCAGAGCCTCTTCCGTTCTGCCCAGGAACACGTGAGCGATCCCCAACAGGTTGTAAGCGCTCACGCTGTGGGGATACGCTTGCTTATACAAAATAAGCACAGCAGTTTCTTTTTCCAGGTTGCCTGTAATAGCCGCATGATAATGCGCAGTAGTTTCAAAATTCTCTTCCAGTGTGAGACGGCCATCCTTTAGCTCGAAGGCTCTGGCAAAATTCTTCCTAGAAGCTTGCTCATCACCCACGCTGTGATACGCACTGCCAAGCGCACCGTAAGCAGAACAGAACTGCGGGTCCAGTTCGACGGCCCTTTCGTAAAGGGGAATGGCCTCATGCCGCCCTCCAGAACGATACAGCGTCTGCCCTGTGCTGTAGGCTTGTAACGCCTCAAGTGAGCTTGTGGTCGCAAGATCAAGAGGAGCATTGTACTTCTCGAGAGAGCTCAAGCTTTCGCCCAATTGCCTTCTCATCTGCGAAGCTGCCTTGCCCAGCGCAGCGATCACCCCATCCTTGGTCTCCGCTTCCTGTTGCCGTCGCGCGATGGTCCTTTGGTTCCGCGCCTCGATCGCCTCCAGGGTGATCAGGTACTTGCTCCCGAAAGCATCTATCTCCGGCACCACCACCGCTTTGAGTCCTTGTCGTTTACAGATTTCGATCCCCAGTTCCTGTGTCACTCGCTCGTTTGGATCATGGCGCATCATGCCCATCGTCCGCCGGACGGCTGCCTCCGGGAAGAGGCTCAAAAAGGGGGACTCGGTCAGTTTGACTTCGAGGGCTTTGTCCAGTGAATTGTCGAAGATGGGATCACCTGTCTTGTTGACGAAGCTCGCCAGGAGGATGACGTCGGTCTCGGCCAGCACGGGCCGAGCCGAAAAAACGCGCCACGTAGCAAGGGCGGCAACAATAAGGATCGCTGCGACACCAGCCGTAACGATAGAACGGCGCTTAGTCCAAAGTCTAGGCGTTGGCCCTAAAGGGAGAACTGGCCCGAGATGTCTTTCGACGGCGGCCGATGGGGGCAGGGCGCCGTTTTCGACCCGAGCGATGAAGCGGTAGCCGCGGCGGGGGATCGTCTCGATGAAGGTGGGTTTCTCGGCGTCATCACCCAACGATTCCCGTAGGCGTTTTACCGCCGCGTTAACGCTGTGGTCGAACTCGACCACGGTACCATCAGGCCAGAGGTGCTGCTGAATCTGTTCGCGCGTGACGGTCTGGCCAGGCTGTTGCAGCAACAGTTCTAGGAGTTGCAGCGGCTGGCCTTGGAGACGGTTCTTCTTCCCGTTCCGGGAGAGCACTCCGCTTTGAAGGTCCAATTCGAATCCGCCGAAGCGCGCCACCGGTGGCTGACCAATGTGAGCGGATTCGGGTGAAGTGGCCACAGGCGACTCGCAGCTGCTAGTCGATCCGTAAGGTAGCCGGCGTAAAACCAAATCTCTACGTGGCACAGTGACGGCTCCTGTGCTGCACGATGTGGGCATGTTATCACCGGTGCTACAAATGGACAATCCGAGCCTTCCATAACTCGTCAAGAATCATTGGCGTATCTGATATCAGCCAGATTTCAGATAAATGTCACCCCCCTTGCATTGAGGTCCGTCGGCTTGAGGCGGAGGATTCTCGCGCAGCACGAACTCGCCGACCCGAAGTCACCGAGCTCAATGAGAAAAAGAGGTCAACATGCGACGAAGATTGACGGGGGCGGTGTTGCTAAGTGCCGCGATCGTGGTCACGTGCGAAATCTGGAACCGAGCTACCACCCCGTCGGCCCGAGAACGCCCAAGATCCAACTAGGGGAAAGGTCCATGAGACACTTATCGAGCACTTCATGGCTGCTGCTTTCGGCCCTCGTTCTTCTCTGCGGGTGCGGAGGAGGAGCAAGAAGTTCAGGTCCGACTTCAGCTCCAACTTCAGGTCCACCACAGCAGGGCCCGAACATCGTAAGCAATTGGCAATTCAGCACGACATCCACGCTTACGGGGAGGCCCCCTCTGACGATTGCTGGCAGTATCAATCAATCCGGCAGTTCAGTAAGCGGCGCAGTACATGTCGACGGCTCGAATTGTTTTGATCGGCTGACCACCATGGGCCTAACTGGTACTCTGACTGGCGGCAACATTTCCCTGACCTCCACGGCTGTTGCTGGACAGGTCACTACTTTCACCGGCAGTTTCACCGACAGCGCCCTAACCGGGACGTACTCACCGGGACAATTCACCGGGACGTATACCATCAACGGTGGCTGTGCCAACGGCGACCAAGGAAAGGTAACCGGCATCAAGATACCTTATATCGCTAATACGTTGAACGGCACCTTCACGACCTCCGGGGGAGGAACCTTCGACGTGGCAGGCGACATTGCTCAGGACAGCGCCAGCTCTGGTGAGGGTAGCTTTGGAGTCGCCGGGACAGTTACTTTCAGTGCGTCCTGCTTCAATTCGGGGACGATCACATCTGGAACGTTTCCCTCTGGCAGCTTCATCATGGGCACGTCTGTGGCCCTTGAATTTGAAACTGGCAACGGCACCATCGCTTTCCTTGGGACGTGGGACCTGGACAAAGGCGAGATTAGCGGGGAGTACACGGTCTCCGACGGCACCTGCGATCAGACCGGCACGGCAGTCCTGGTTGCTTCGAGCCCATGGGATTATGGACCCTAGCGGCACTCCGGACGAGTCTTCGTGGAGACCTGGCTGTGGTGGCAAACACGCCTGCTTTGCATTGAGGATTTCCTTGCCCCGGTTGCCGCCGCATTGTGGGCGGTTTGTCGGCAAACTATCCGGTTATTGGTGAAAAATCGGGATTACGCTCACAACCCGCTCGGCCGGGCCGCGGACCGTAGTTGGTGAAATCGCCTTCTATGAGAAGGTCATAAAAGTCAAGGCCGACGTGGCGGCCTACCTTATTAATTGCTTTCCATCTGCATAACCCTCCGGTGGTGACGTGGGGAGCTGTCAAGGGC